>WNGK01002125.1_pt1 | contig 35412 bp, 29 predicted proteins | sample 5400601 | NCBI WGS metagenome assembly WNGK01 (sample SAMN13153376, study PRJNA577476) | soil metagenome | isolation source: 60 cm soil or saprolite under Garry oak tree replicate 1 | place: USA:California | collected 2016-06-15 | reverse complement strand
TGGGTCTCCCGCCGGCGCGATCGAACTGATACCTGCGGACACGCCCGCCCGGTCCATATCCTCGAGACCCCGCGCGGGAGTCCAGTTCGCCGAAGCGCCCGCGAGACGCTGGGAGCCCAGTGCCTGGAGCAAACTTGGCGGCACAATGTGGTGATGGATGTCGATCCGAACGGTTGTGGCACTGGCGGCTGACGGCCTTGTCTGCGCGAACAATCCCTTCGCGGGGAGAAGCGCACCCGCTCCGGCCGCGACAAGCGATGTCAGAAACTCCCGGCGCGAACCGCCATCGCGGTTCCCCCAAATGTAATATCTCATGGTCGCCTCCTCCTGATTCTCATCGAATACAGTAAAAAGAACGCGGGCTAAAGCCCGCGGCTACATTAGGGCCAAATGTGGTTGCAGAGTAGTCGCTGGCTTTAGCCCACGTTCAACCAGTCTGTCGCCACTTTAGTCTTGCCTGGCTCAAAAATCTTGCTAAAAGAACAAGAGTAACAGTCTTGTTATTTCAGATTCGCGAAAAGACCTGCCCCTCTTCCAGTTTTTGTGCAAAGCGGTGCGCTTCATATTAGACTGATGCATTTCCGGTAGCGATCAATCGGAGATGCTCCCATGAATCACAGAGAAATGAAAGTGAACCGAGTTGCCACACTTTTAGGCGCGGTCTTCCTGATGCTCGGGTTCCGTACCGGGCCGTCTGGCCAGCGTATCGAGATCCCTGACGCGGTTTACTACAACGGCAAGGTGATTACGGTCGATGCATCGAACAGCATCAAGGAGGCATTTGCCGTAAAGAGAGACAAGTTCCTGGCGGTCGGCACCAGTCGCGCGATGCGCGCGCTTGCCGGGCCACAAACTCAATTGGTCGACCTGCGCGGAAGGGCTGTGATGCCGGGTCTGATGGATAATCACAACCACGCTTATCACGCCGCCCTGGCGTCCCGCGGTTTGGATCTGCGGGAAGTCACCTCGCTGGCCGGGTTGCTGGAGCGGGTTCGCCAGGCGGCAGATGCCGCCCCGGCCGGGAAGGCAATCTACGTAGCAAATGGTTGGGATCTGAACAAATTCCCGGAAAAGCGCCCTCCCACACGCCAGGATCTCGATGCCGTGGCCCCCAACAATCCTGTGGTGATCTACCTCAGCCGCGGGCAGGCCTATTTGAATAGCGCGGCGCTCAAGCTTGCCGGCGTTACGCGGGACATGACAAGAATCGGGCGAGTCGTTATCACCAAAGACAGGACGGGCGAGCCCGACGGCAGTATTACCGGCGAAACGGGCACGGTAGCCCGACTGACAGGCATGGTTTCGCCCGCGACACAGGAGGAAAGGGAAAAGCTCATTCTGGAAATTCAGAGGCAACAGCTCGCGGTGGGCTTGACGAGTATTCGCGACCTGCAGCTTCTACCCGACTTCATGCGAACCTACTACGGGATGTGGCGGGCCGGAAAGCTGCTGCAGCGCACCAGCATGGGACTGCAGGTAAACCCAAGCGATATGGACACGCTGGAAGATATGCTGAAGTCGTTCGGAGCAGGTCCGGGCTTTGGAGATGACTGGCTGCGCCTCGACTGCCTCGCCGAATTCAACCCCGGCAGCATGTGGCGCGACGGGAATCCATCAGCCGCGCCTAACGTGCCGGCCGAAACGTACAAGCGGGCGGTTCTAATCGCCAACCGTTATGGCTGGCGGGTTTCTCCTCATACCGACTCCGACGGAGCGATGGATCTCGTCCTGGAGGCATACGAAGCCGCCGACAAGGAAAGCCCTATTCGCGACAAGCGCTGGACCGTGGAACATGCCACACACGTGCAACCCGACCAAATGGAGCGGCTGAAGAAGCTGGGTGTCCTGGTCTCGGCGCAAATTCAACCTTACAGGGGCACCGCGAACATGGTTCGCATGCTTGGAAAACAGCGAGCAGAACGCGCCGTTCCCGTGCGGGAGTTCATCGACCACGGCCTCATCGTCTCCGGCGGCAGCGACTGGGGAGGCAACAGCAATTCGAACAATCCGTTTGTGAACATCTATTTCTACGTCACGCGCAATTCGGACGCGGGCCCCGTCGGCCTTGCACAGAAGGTCAGCCGCGCCGAGGCGCTCCGCATCGAGACCATCAATAACGCATACATGACGTTCGAGGAAAAAATCAAAGGCTCGATCGAGGGCGGCAAACTCGCTGATTTCGTTATTCTGTCTCACGACATTATGACCGTGCCCGAGGAACAGATCCCTGATATCACGCCGCTCGCCACCTTCGTTGGAGGAAAGAAAGCCTACTCCAGTCCCGGCGGCGGCTTTTAGGGCGACCGGGCTGTGGCGATGAGCAATTCGGTGTTCTGAAGAACCTGGACAACCGCCCTGTTACCCACCGCAGCGATCTTTCCGCCTTGAATGAGCGCCACGCCGTCCGGAACGGATTACGCTAATGTTGAGATGGCGCCGCGGCTTGTTCCAACGTCCCCTTCAAGGAAAAGAGCCACAGGCTGTCCCCGCGGGGCGATCCGCCAAAGAGGCTACCCGCCGAATAGGCCACAACGTACTGTTCTCCTTCGTATTCAAACACGCTGGCTGGAGCATTCACACCGGCGCCCGTCTGGAACTCCCATAGGCACTTGCCGGTCGAAGAGTTGAGCGCTGTCAGCCGCCCGTCGTTTCTCCCTACGAAAACGAGGCCGCCCGCCGTCGTCACCGAGCCGCTGTAGCAGGAGTCCTTCCACCTTTGTTGCCACACGAGACGATTTGTCTTCATGTCCAGCGCAGCGAAGATTCCCGTCCCTGGAATGGGAGCACCACCAAAGACGCCTCCCAAATAACGTTCGCCCTCCCGTGAAGTCACTTGATTCAGCTCGCCGGCCTTGAATAAATTCGTGCTGTCGGTGCCACATACATAAAAATAGTTCGTGGCCGGATCGTAGGAGCTAGGCGGCCAGTTCGCCCCTCCCCGCGGGGCTGGTTTGGCTACGACTCCCTCGGTCCAGAACGGAGTGAAGATGCGCCCCTGGTTCACCAGGGGGAAGTCCTCTGGTGCAATGTCCACGTGGTGGGGTACGAACGCGTCTCCCCGTGGATAAGGCTGGGTTGGCGACGTGAACTGCCGTGGCTCCTGGGGAACCGGCTTCTCATCGATCCCGAGCAACGGCTTACCTGTGATCCGATCGAGGATGTATACCCAACCCGTCTTGCTCGCCTCGGCGGCCGCTTTTCGGACGCGACCGTTGACCTTCAGATCAAAGAGGATGACGGGATTGGGAGAATCATAGTCCCACAGATCATGGTGAACTTGCTGAAAGTGCCACCGGTACTTTCCCGTCTTTGCTTCCACGGCCAGCATCGAAACGGAGAAAAGATTATTTCCAGCACGGACCCGGCCGTTGAAATCAGGTCCAGGATTACCTGTGGTGAAATATATAAGGCCCAGCTCCGGGTCCACTGCTGGGGTTTGCCACACCGTGGCTCCGCCGTGCTTCCACGCTTCATCATTCTGCGGCCAGGTGTCATGACCGATCTCGCCCGGACCCGGGATGGTGTAGAAAGTCCAGATCAGATGCCCATCTTTCGCGTCGTAGGCCTTGACGCGGCCCCGTGTGCCGTTCTCGCCGCCGGCAAAGCCGACGATGATCAATCCGTCGAAGTAAAGGGGTGCGGCTGTAATTGTGTAACCGTCCTGCCAGCGCTCGGCTTGAATGGACCACGTGGGCTTGCCTGATTTCTCATCCAGAGCGACCAGGCGGCCATCCAACTGTCCCACGTAAATCTTGCCATCACCTAAAGCCAGGCCCCGGCTCGTCCAGCCACAGCAGACGGTGGATATGGTCTCGTCAAGGTTAGCTTTGTACTTCCAGAGGATCTCACCTGTCCTCACGCTAACAGCGAAGACGTCGTCCGCTCCTGTGACGATATAGATGACTCCTTCCTGGACGATAGGCTGGGCCTCGCCGGAGTACTTGACGTTCATCCCTGAGCCGTCCAGATGCGCTCGCCATAGGGCCTTCAAGTTGGCGACGGTCTGGCGATTGATCTGCGTCAGAGGGGAGTAGTTCTGGTTGAAAAAGTTACCTCCGCTCTTGGGCCAGCCATTCGTGGGAAGCGCCGCCAGTTCCTTATCGGACAAGGCTACAGTTGCACCGATGCCGGAATCAGCGGGAGCCTCAGTGGGCGCCGGTTTGGTCGCTGGCCTGGACTGCTGCGGTAACGGAAATCCAAAGAGCAGCGCGTAAAGCGCGGAGCTGCCGGTTAGCAAAAGAACCAAAGCGACACGTGAAGAGATCCACCTGATCTTATTTTCCAACTCACGCCTCCTTCGAGCGCGCATTTTATCAAACTTGCGGCGTCACACCACTAGAACGCGGGCTTCAGCCCGCGTCCTGAGCCAACAACGTCGTGGCCAGTTTCGCCACAAAAACCACCACACAAAATACAGCCACATGTTTCTTGACCATCTTCCCCTCCATGCGCGGATGACGTCATTTAATGCGCATTATATGGAGTGCAATTCTGGCGGTCCAATCTTTCGGTGTGGTAGGCTTCTCACGATTCCTGGAGTAAAGGAGGACAAGCGGCGATGTCGCAGCAGATGAAATTCGAAAGCCGGGAGAAAAGAATCACCCCCAGCGAATTCCAATTTGGGGCGGATGCGGGACCGGCCGTTGGCACATCTCTGGTATCGGAAGTTCAGACAGCCATTCTCAAGGGAGATCCCTCGAAGCCTGGCCTGTACACGATCCTTCTTCGCATTGCGCCGAACACAAGGATTCAGCCGCATTCGCACCGGGACGACCGTATCGCGACAGTGGTTTCAGGCACGTGGTATTTCGCCTACGGCGACGAATTTGACGAGACTGACCTGAAGGCTTTGCCACCGGGCAGCTTCTACACGGAACCCGAGGGGATCAATCATTTTGGATTGACGAAAGAAGAAGTCCTTATCCAGATGACGGGCATCGGACCCTCGGACACCGTCTACGTCGATCCGCGTCACGACCCGACCAGGCAGCGCCAGTAGGAAAGGACTACCCCATGAATGATCGCCGAGAATTTCTAAAAGCCTTGGCCGCGCTCGGAACGGCCGTCACCATGGCGCCTGCCAGCGAATTGATCGCGCAACGATCCTACAAGGTAACCGCGAAAGGCGGATCGATTGACGTACACCATCACCATGCGCCGCCGGGCCTCGGCGTTGGAGGTGGAGGCCGGGGCGGTGCCGCAGCGGGAGCGAGAGGTACTGCGCCCGCCGGCGCCGCAGGTGCACGCGGAGGCGGAGGTGGGCCGTGGACGCCCCAGCGATCCATCGAGCAGATGGATAAATTCGGCATCGGCACGGCGGTCCTCTCGCTGACTCAAATGGGCGACGTGATTTACGACAACACTGCGAAGGGACGCGCGGCAGTTCGGACTGCCAATGAATTCGGTGCGAAGTGTATGCAGGACTACCCGAAACGTTTCGGACTGTTTGCATCGATACCTTTCCCCGATGTAGAAGGTTCCCTGAAGGAGATCGAGTACGCGTGCGATACCTTGAAATGTGACGGGATCAGTATCTACACGAATGACAACCAGGGTCATTGGCCAGGCGATCCCCACCTGGAACCTATATGGGAAGAACTCGGCCGGCGCAAAACAATCCTGTACATGCATCCCTGGGTGCCGGCGTGCTGCAATAATCTCAGCTACGGCGCGTCATCCTTCATGAATGAGATTGATTTTGAAACTACACGCGCAGTTACCAGTTTCATTACGAACGGCGTGTTCTTTCGGCATCGCGACCTCAAGCTGATCACCGCGCATTCCGGCGGTACGCTTCCCGTGCTGGCGGGACGCATGAAGGATCGTTATCCGAACGACAAGATCCAATACATTCCCGACGGGTTTTGGGCTGAACTCCGGCGTCTTTATTACGACTGCGCGCACGCCACTTATAAAATGCCGTGGGCCGCGCTGACCGCATTGGTCCCTCCGACCCAACTCCTGTTTGGGACGGATTACTCTCCAGAACCCATCGAGACAACGATCAACGAGATTCCCAACCTGGGCATGTCTCGCGACGTCCTGGAGATGCTGGAACGCAAAAATGCGGAGCGTTTGTTCCCGCGGTTCAAAGTCTGATGCGTGGCATCATCCGCGCCATCCGTGCAATCCATGGCCAAACTGTATGGCGGTGGAGGACAAATCAATGAGATTTCCCAGAAGCACTCAACAGACGCGCCGGGAATTCCTGCAGTTGAGTGCAGCTTCGATCGTCCGGCCGATGTTTGGCGCCCAAGTGCCGGCAGGACGCGTGACGACAATCGTTGGAAACGGGGTGAGAGGTTCGGCAGCCGACGGCGAAACAATGGATCGCGCTCAAATCAATAATCCTTTCCATGTGGTGATTGGACCGGACGGCGCCCTGTATTGGTCGGACTTCGGGACGCACAGGGTGCTTCGGGCCGACTTGCGCACCAAGAGACTTTCAGTGGTGGCAGGCAACGGGACGAAAGGCTATTCCGGTGACGGTGGCCCAGCAAAGTCGGCCCAACTCAATGGTCCTCACGAAGTCCGGTTTGACAGCAAGGGCAACCTTTACGTTGTCGAGCGCGATAACGCCATTGTGAGACGCGTCGAGATGAAGTCGGGCAGCATCTCGACGGTGGCAGGCACCGGAATGCCAGGGTACGCCGGCGATGGCGGACCCGCAACGAAAGCCCAGTTCAATCAACCTCACGGCATTAACCTCGACCGATCCGGCAACCTCTATATATGCGACCCCCTCAATAACCGCCTCCGCCGGGTGGACGCAAAGACTGGCATCGTTACGACGTTTGCTGGAAACGGGCAGGACGGCCGTACGCCTGACGAAGGTACTCTGACGGGAACGCCATTAGCCGGACCACGGTCCGTCGAGTTTCCTAAGGATGGGAAAATCTATCTGGCGTTAAGAGAGGGCAACGGCATATTCACACTTGATCCAAGGCAGAACCGAGTGAAACGCATCGCCGGAAACGGTGAAAGCGGCTACACCGGCGACGGTGGGCCGGCAATGTCCGCCCGATTCGGCGGGTCGGCGCCTGGCGGGTTGACTGGGCCAAAAGGACTCTGCATTTCCGATGACGGAATCATGTTCGTGGCAGACTGCGAGAATCACGTCATCCGCAGGATTGACTTGCGTACTGGAATAATTTCTACCGCCGTCGGAACCGGCCAACGCAGCGACGGCCCGGATGGTGATCCCACGAAATGCAAACTATCTCGACCTCATGCTGTGTTCGTGCAAGGCCGAACGGTTTACATTGCAGATAGCGAAAATAACAGGATTCGCTCTCTGCAGTACTCTCTCCGCCTCTAGCCCGGGCCAGCGGCTGCTTGAGTCCCACCTTTACAATCCTCGTTTGTTCTTTCGTCTCGACTCCGATTCGTTGTCTACAGGCCTGGCGCTGTAGTGTATAGCACCACATCGCCGTTAAGAAAAATAACACAACGAATAGATTCACCTGTATAGTGTCGGACTCCAGCTGCAAAATGCGGTGCTTGCTCTGTCTTCTGTTCACCGAGGAGTAACCGTGCTTCCACGAAAGGCTAGGCTGTGTGCGGAATCGCTGGCATTTTTAATTTCGATAGGGCACCTGTAGAGCAGCAACGGTTGGAAACGATGACGTCCGTCATCGCCCACCGCGGCCCGGATGGTGCTGGCGTCTTCCTCGGTCGGGGTATCGGACTCGGTCACCGGCGCCTCAGCATTATTGATTTGGAAGGCGGCGCGCAGCCGCTGGCAAATGAAAATGGATCACTCCAAGTTGTCTTCAACGGTGAAATTTACAACTATGTGGAGTTGCGCGCAGAGCTGATCGCCAATGGGCACACGTTCCGAACCGCATCCGACACCGAAGTCATTGTTCACGGTTATGAGGAATGGGGAAGGGAGTGCGTCGCCCGTTTCAATGGCATGTTCGCTTTTGCGCTATGGGATGGCAATCGCCAGGTGTTGTTCCTGGCCCGCGATCATCTCGGTATCAAGCCGTTGTATTACACGCGCATTGGCAATGCGATGTACTTTGCCTCAGAGATCAAATCACTTCTCACACACCCCGAATGCGAACGCCGGATGGATGTTGATGCGCTCGCGCTGTTGTTCACGCTTCGCTATGTTCCATCGCCCAAGACATTATTCTCAGGTATTAGTAAGTTACCGCCCGCGCACACGGCGGTCATTAGTGAAGCGGGTATTCAGCTCGAGCGCTACTGGAATCAACCGCCCCGTGTGCGCTACGGCCGGTCCGAAGGAGAATTGGTTGAGGAGTATCGCGGCCTGTTGCAGGATACGGTGCGGCTGCAAATGCGCAGCGACGTACCCGTGGGACTCTTCTTGAGCTCGGGCATTGATTCCGGTGTTCTTTTGGCCCTGATGAGCGAGCATACCCACGCGCCGGTACACACGTTTACGATCGGTTTCGAAGGTGGTGAACGCACTGACGAAATCAGTGCTGCACGCGCACTGGCGACACACTATGGGAGTGATCATTCGGCAATGGTTATCGGACCCGACGATTATCGTCGATACTACGAGCGGTATCTTTGGGATCTTGAAGAGCCTGTCGGGAACGAGAGTGCCGTCGCCTCCTATTTTCTGAGCATGCTCGCGCGCCGCAAGGTGAAGGTCGCCTTGACGGGGCAGGGCGCCGATGAACCCTGGGCAGGTTATGACCGTCACCGAGGCGCGCGGTTTTCCACCGCGTATGCAGGACTGCCGCACGTGTTCACCGCCGGGTTTATCCGGCCCTTGGTGGAACGATTCTCAAAAAGCGAAAAGTTGCGGCGTGCTGTCGTTTCGTTGAATGAACCAGACGTATTGAGCCGGTTCGTAAAGATTTATTCCTTTTATACTGAAGACATGAAGCAGCAACTGTTCCGGCCATGGCTGCTCGAACAGGTGTCCGCTAACGGAGTCGCAGCCAAGCGCGCATTGCGCAGTTTGCACGCAGAGGTGGCGTCACTGGACCCACTGACCCAGATTTTGTACCTCGATACCCGTACCAACCTTCCGGACGATCTTCTGATGGTCGGCGACAAGACATCCATGGCGCATTCACTGGAAACTCGTGTGCCGCTGCTGGATTACAGGATCGTCGAGTTCGTGGAAAGTCTGCCACCTGAGATGCGACTGCATGGGTTGTGCGCGAAGTACCTGCACAAGAAGGCGGTAGAGAAGTGGCTGTCCAAAGGTGTGGTGTACCGCCGAAAAAAGGGCTTTGCCAACCCGGTCGACCAATGGCTGCGCAGTTCAATGTCGAAATATGTGGGGGACTGCCTGTTGACCGAACACTCGGCGAGCCACCGATACTTCAATCCGGAGTACATCCGCCGGCTCGTGGTGGATCACGCCGCCGGCGAACAGAATTACATGCGGCAGATATACCTTCTCATCTCCTTCGAACTCTGGCACCAGAGATTCCTCAATTAGCAATTCGTAGATCTTTCAATTAGGAAAAACAAGACACCGGATAAGATCCACCGGTATAGTGTGGGACTCAAGCGCACGGCGGGCAGCAGTCGACCGAGCTGCGCAGAGTGGAGGAGGTCCAACATGCGATGCTTGCTCTATCTTCTGTTCAGTACAATTGTTCTTCCATCGAGGCTTGGGGCCGAGATCCTTGCCCAAGCGCCGATTGATACCGCCGTCTATGCGGTGTCATACGTCGAGGTGACGCCTTCGGCAAAGGGGACGGCGGTGGCGGCGCTCAAGCAGTACCGCGACACGAGCCGCAAGGATGAGGGCTACGTCCGCTTCGAGCTTCTTGAGCAAATCGGCCGGCCCGGCCATTTCGCCATTCTCGAAACGTGGACCGACCAGAAGGCGTTCGACGCACATGGAAAGGCCGAGCACACCAAGCAAATGCTAAGCCAGCTCCAACCGATTCGCTTGAGTGACTACGACCAACGACCGTACAAAACTCTAACGGCCGGTCCGCCACCTGCCGCGGCGAACGACCGGGCGATTTATGCTCTCACGCACGTCGACATCGCCGGCCCTCAGAACGACGCTCCGGGTTTGCTCAAACGATTGGCGGAGACGAGCCGGAAGGACGAGGGCTGTTTACGGTTCGACGTCCTGCAACATACCGCACGAGCGAATCATTTCACGATCGTCGAGGCCTGGCAGAGCCAGAAGGCGCTTGATGCGCACGCCGCGGCCGCGCACACCAGACAGTCTCGCGACGGGTTGGGGCCCATCACCGGCAGTCCTGTCGACGGACGCTTATACAAGGTCGTGGAGTAGTCGAAGCCATGCAATACGGCGTAGAATACCGGTTCACACTCAGGAGGCGCATATGACGAAGAACTCTTTATTCGGGCTTTTGATGGCGATGGTTTTCTGCTCGACCGTTTCGGCTCAGGGTCAGGGCGGGCAGCCAGCCCGCTCGTTGCCCGACGGTAACGGAAAAAGTATCGTTGAGACCGCATGCACCACTTGCCACGCGGTCACGATGATTACGAACACGGGGCACACTTCCGCTGACTGGAAGCTCCTCATGGAGCGTATGGTGTCGGCCGGCGCCGAGGTTCCGCAGAATCAGGTCGCCATGGTGACGGATTACTTGGCAAAGAGCTTTCCGGAAGGAGATGTGCCCAAGGCTGTCATCATTCCGGGGCCTGTCAAGGTGAGCTTCAAGGAATGGACGGTGCCCACCGTGGGCTCGCGGCCGCATGATCCGCTGGCGACGCACGACGGTTACCTCTGGTACTCCGGGCAGTATGCGAACGTTCTCGGCCGCGTGGATACCAAGACTGGTGAGATCAAGGAATTTCGTCCCGTGACGCCGCGCTCGGGGCCACACGGTCTCGTGGAAGACAAGGACGGCAACATTTGGTTCACAGCAAACTTCAAGGGCTATATCGGCAAGCTCGATCCCAAGACCAACAAGTTCTCCGAGTTCAAACTGCCGGCCGAGGCGCGCGATCCGCACACGCCGCTTTTCGACCAGAAAGGCACTCTGTGGTTTACGGTGCAGGGAGCCAACAGAGTGGGCAGACTCAATCCCACTACGGGCGAGATCAAGCTTGCGGAATCGCCCACGCCGCGGTCCCTTCCCTATGGCATGGTGGTCGATTCCAAGGGGACTCCCTATTACTGCGAGTTCGGGGCGCCGAAGATTGCGGCGATCGATCCAAACACGATGGCGATCAAGGAGTGGACTCTCAAAGATCCCGAAGCGCGTCCGCGGCGCATCGCGATCACCAGCGACGACATGATTTATTATGCGGATTATGCGCGTGGGTACTTGGGCCGGCTCGATCCGAAGACCGGCGCCATGAAGGAATGGCCGTCCCCGGGCGGGCCGAGGTCGCAGCCCTATGGAATTACATTTCTTAACGGAGTCATCTGGTACAACGAATCGGCGGTGAAACCGAACACGCTGGTCCGCTTCGATCCGAAGACCGAAAAATTCCAGACGTGGGCGATCCCCGCCGGTGGCGGCGTCGTGCGCAACATGATGACCACTCGGGACGGGAACATCGTAATGGCTGAAAGCGCGCTCAACATGGTTGCGCTGGTCACGATCGGAAAGTAGTTCATAGCGCGGCATAAGCCGCAACCAAAATTTTGCCGCAAATTACGCGGCAAAAACTTGCTCAAAAACAGGAAAATACGGTTTTGTAATTAGGACGATCGGACTATCGGGTCAGCGGGTCATTGGGTTTTTTGACAAATACATATGCACTTGTCAAACGGCCCAATGACCCAATAACCCGCTGCGGAAGGAATCGACTACGCCTGCGACTCTTCGATGTTTTCTTATTGTGATGATGACTGCCCGTGCGGCGACGGCACAGACACCCGACGCGCTGTTTCAGTCGCGCTGCGCAGGATGCCATAACGCGGACAACGCCGTGGCTGCGCCCCTGCCGGACACCTTGCGCCAAATGACCTGGCAGGCAGTTCTCACGGCGCTGGAAACCGGGAAGATGACCGGAATCGGCGACGGACTAAGCCCCGCCGAGCGGGAAGCGATTGCAAAGTACATCGGAACGGCCGAGTCTCAGCCCATTCTCCTGTCCTCCAAATGTTCCGCGGCTCCTCAACGCCGAACAGGCAGCGCCGCCTCGAATCCGCCTGATTGGAACGGTTGGTCCGACGCCGCGAATACGCGCTTCCAACCGGCCCGCCCAGCCGGCCTCACCCGGCAGACCACACCGAAGCTGAAGCTCAAGTGGGCATTTGGATTTCCGGGCGTGACGACGGCGTTTGGAACTCCTACCGTTTTTGACGGCAGACTTTTCGTTGGAGCGGCCGACGGCACCGTTTATTCTCTCGACGCGCGCACCGGATGCATCTATTGGACCTACGCCGCCGTCGCCGGCGTGCGCACCTCACCGGTAATTGGAAGCGACGGAAGATCCGCGTATTTCGGCGATCTGCGCGGAAATGTCTATGCATTGAACGCCGGCACCGGAGCACTACTCTGGAAAGCACGCGCCGACGAACACCCGCTGGCCGTGATTACCGGATCCCCGAAACTCGACTCCGGCCGCTTGTACGTTCCGGTGTCTGGAAGAGATGAGTCCATAGCCGCGACCAATCCCGCCTACGAATGCTGTACGTTTCGAGGAAGCGTGGTGGCGCTGGATGCCGCAACCGGGACCCGGATCTGGAGGGCCTACTCGGTTCTCGGTGTGCCGAGGCTAACCGGACAGAATAAAGCGGGGACCAGGACGTGGGGACCGTCGGGCGCCGCCGTCTGGTCCTCGCCAACTCTGGACCTGCAAAAGAGAGTGATCTACGCCGGAACTGGAGTGAACTATTCCAATCCGCCAACAGAAACCAGCGACGCCATCCTTGCATTCGACCTGGATTCCGGCCGCCTATTGTGGTCGCGCCAGTTCACGGCCACCGATGCCTACAACTTCGCCTGTGTCGGACAGGACAAGACGAATTGCCCGAGAGATCCTTTTATTGACGCCGACCTGGGCAACTCCGGAATCCTTCGATCGCTCGGGGGTGGAAAGCGGATCCTGATCGCCAGTGACAAGTCCGGCATGGTGTATGGGCTGGATCCCGATCGTGAAGGCAAGATTCTCTGGGAGCAGAAGATCGCTTCCGGCGGCGTGAATGGCGGAACCATGTGGGGCGGCGCTAGCGACGACCAGGGGATGGCGTTCATCGGTATTTCAGACTTTACCGCTGGAAAACCGGAAGTGGGCGGCGGCCTGATCGCGCTCAAACTGGCGACTGGCGAGAAGCTGTGGAGGACCCCGGCGCCCAAACCCAGTTGCCTCGCCATTGCGGGCTGCAGCGCCGCTCAGCCGGCGCCGGTGACAGTCATTCCCGGCGTCGCGTTCCTCGGATCCTGGGATGGACACATCCGAGCTTATGAAACCAAGACGGGCACGATCATCTGGGATTTTGACACCGTTCAGGATTTCCAAGCCGTGAATGGAGTGAAGGCTCGCGGGGGCTCGATCAACAGTATGGCGCCAACCGTCGCCGGTGGGATGCTCTATATTACCTCCGGATACTCGGGAACGGCGATGCCGGGTAACGTACTCTTGGCTTTCTCCGTGGATGGCAAGTAGGGCCTTGTTGACAATGGGATTCCATCCGATTCACGGCCGCCTGGTGACGATTGCCGAACTGCGCAGGTTGATCGGGCGTTGAACGCAGGCTAAAGCCCGTACTACATTGTCGCAACCGCGTTTGCTTTCAATGTAGTCGCGGGCTTTAGCCCGCGTTTCCGGCGGAGGTCGAAGAATTGGCGCCAACGGATTCAGGGATCGAAAAAGGCTTCACGCCCTGGGAGTCCAGAACCAAGGTCGCGCTTGTCCTCGTATTTACTCTGTGCTGGTTGATAACGATTGTGGTTCGCAGCCGCTTTGCTGGTAACGGGACCAATCTGGATGTGTCCTGGCTCATGGGGCTGGCTACGTCTTTTCAGCAAGGATCGATCAGCGGTCGCGATTAGCAAACTGCAGTCGTCTATTGCTCCGCAGCTCTGTTGAACCTGTTCTATGAATTCCCTAACTTCAGAGCAGTGCTGCTTTTGCTGTGCGCCGCATTCGCTTATCGTACGGTGGCGGCGCGGAGCATTCACCGAAAATGCCTTTGGTCAGCCGCGGCTGGATTCGTTTGTTTTGTGTCGCAACTCGTAACGCCTGAACTCGGGTTGTATGGGTTGGCAATCGTGCTAGGTACGCTTGCGACGAATTATCTGTTGGGCAGAGATCTCTCCTACATTCTTATCGGTTGTGTTTTTCTCGGGACCTTCACACTTGCAAATCTCGGGATAGGGGTCTTCTTCAAGGTATCGTCACCACACTACGAAGCGGTGTTGGATTATCAGCGATATATGAGTGAGATAATGCGCGGATACAACAACACGATGGGTTTGGAATGGTCAGTCGATCCAAAGAAGACAGTCTTTTTGGCGCTGCTGGCGGCGTACACAGTTGTCACGGCGGCTATTGCCGCACGGAAATCTTCTCTCATCGACGCCTGTCTACTCGCGAGTTTGATTTTTGCTTCCCTCGTCTCTCTGAAAAGTGCGCTCGTGCGAAGCGACATCGGACATGTTGCTCAGGCTTCGAGCCCATTGGTTTTTGTCTTTCTGCTGTTCCCAAGGAAGGAATGGAATTCCCGGGTAGGGCAGATCGCCTGGTGCTTATTCGCCTTTGGACTCTACTTCATTTGGCCGTTCGCTGGTTGGAGTGCTCCCAGAGACTTTCTAAAAGGAATTGACGGAGAGGTTCTCGTGACGTCAACTCTCCACGACATTTCCTCCGTCGCCAGGAAGCCTGAAGACTTCTTGCCGGCGGCGCTTCTAGGGCCGGAGTTCCGAGCCCGGCGCACCATTCCAATACTCCCATTTCCCTATGAGAACTACATTCCAATAGTGCTGAGGCGTCCGTTGTTTGCGCCGGTGCTGCAAAGTTATAGCGCGGCCACTGAAGCGTTGCAACGGTTCTACATCAAGGCCCTCGAAAGACAGCGTCCGGTTGGTCTGGATGTGGTTTACGGCCTGGATTCCGTCGCGGTCTGGCCTGTTGACGGGATTCAAACGATTTCTCGAGTGCCACTCATCTTCGAGTACTTATACAAGCATTTCGAGCTCACCTCGCCCGCGGAAAATACTGACGGACATTACATTCTTCAGCAGCGAGAACACACGAAGGACGTTGTTTTCCAAGATTTGCCGTTCACCGCAAGCCGGCTTGATGATACGTCGGGAATGCTGCGGCTGGCTCAGCCTACGATGTGTGGTCTCCTGCGACTGGAAATGAAAATGACATACTCACCGGCGGACTTCTTTCTCAGACCGAGCCGTGTGGAATTCAATATCAGCAAAGGAGACGAGTCCCTGTGGGCAGGTTACACGCGCGCTCTGAGCATGAATCAGAACTTCGCAACGTATTTCAGTCTTGTGAAGCCGAAGTTGTTCTACAGGTTTTTCAAGCAGGGTCCTATTCCTGGCAAGAGTTGGGATACTCTTGCATACCGCCCGTGGTCCACGGATGTGTTGGGATCCGCGCCGCAGCAGGTTGAGATAAGCCGGCTTCAGTGCGTTGACCCGCGCATGTTTGTTGAAGCTGACCCATCCCTGGAATTATCCGACTATGAGTTACTGTTCTCTGCCGAAATCACGAGAGGGCGAGCGCAGGCCGGTTATGCGGTGCTGACACGAGAATCGGGGCCTCAACCCGAGGTCTTCGTAAAGCTTGGCCGCTCAGAGGGCGTTCGAGCTTCTACGGATGTGCAACCTGCTCCAATGGGCACGAAGTTTTCGACAAAACTCGATTCCCTCTACGCGAATGATGTCGGCATTGCGCTCGCCAATCCTGGCCGAACTGCGATCGCAATCCGGATCAACTATCGCAGCAATTACGCTGAGCAGTCCGCGGCTGTAACACTGCAACGCGGCGAACACATCTCAAAATTTCTGAGCGAACTCTTGCCGGGAACTCCATCAGAGCCGCTCTCGGGCACGCTTCAGATAAGCAGTGAATCCAGGTTTTCGGTTTTCGCTGGGGCCTTCACGGGCCGGATACGGGCGTTGCCCATCGTTGCCGATAACACTCCGGAAACAACGGATCAAAACACCGTGGTGTTTCCACAGTTTGTCATGCACGGAGGATGGGCCACCGCTTTGATTCTTTCGAATCGCACGGAGAGTACCGCCAAGGGGAGAATCGAAATCTTCTCTTCCAACGGTGATCCGATGCCCGTCACCTTGAACGGCATTACATCGAGCACGTACGCGTACTTCATTCCACCAGGTAACGTGTTCATGCTTTCGCCTGGAGCACGCGTGGCGAGTCCCTCAAAATGAAGATCCTGATTACAGGTGGCGTCGAGACTTTTGTTTCCGACATTTTCAACTGGGTTCGCGAGAACGAAGCCGACTTGCGACCCATCTTTATCTGAGCACGCGGATGTCTATTGCAGTGATCACCGGTTCAGCGGGACTCATAGGAAGCGAGGCGGTTGCCTTTCTGCACGATAAGGGAATGAGCGTTATCGGAATTGATAATGATCTCCGACGCTACTTCTTTGGACCGGAAGCATCCACGAGATGGAAGGCGGAAGAGCTGAAAAGCAAGCTTCCGAACTATGAGCACCATTCCATCGACATCCGGGAAAGCGACAAAATCTTCCGGCTATTTCGCCGTCCGGGAAAAGATATCTCGGTAATCATTCACGCTGCTGCTCAACCCAGTCACGACTGGGCCGCCAAAGAGCCGTTGACGGATTTTACCGTGAACGCTAATGGAACTCTGGTGTTGTTGGAGGCAACGCGCCGATACTGCCCTGATGCGGTTTTCATTTTTGCATCGACCAACAAAGTCTATGGCGACAGGCCGAACACTCTTCCGCTAGTCGAGTTGGAGACGCGCTGGGAGATCGAGCCGGCTCATCCTTACTTCAAATGTGGCATCGATGAGACGATGCCAATCGATAATTCCCTGCATAGCCTGTTTGGGGTAAGTAAAGCGGCTGCAGACTTGATGGTCCAGGAATATGGGCAATATTTCGGCCTGAAAACCGGAGTGTTCCGTGGCGGCTGCCTCACCGGACCCGCTCATTCGTCTGCAGAGCTCCATGGTTTCCTGGCATACCTTGTGAAATGCGCCGTGACCGGTTCTCCCTATACCATCTACGGGCATAAAGGCAAACAGGTGAGGGACAACATTCACGCGTTTGACTTGGTCAACGCCTTCTGGCATTTTTTCCGGGATCCGCGCTGTGGCCAGGTCTACAACATTGGTGGGTCCAGGCACAGCAACTGTTCCATACTTGAAGCCATTAAACTCATCGAGATGATCTCGGGAAGACAGGTGCGATACTCGATTTCGCCAAAGGCTCGGACGGGAGACCATGTCTGGTGGATCAGCGACGTCTCAAAGTTTCAGAAGCACTATCCGGAATGGACCTATCAATACGATCTTCGCAAGATGACTGATGAGATTGTGGTTGCGGCTTCGAAACGGATCAAGATCATGGCTCGAGGTACCTAGGATGAAGCTTTCTGTCATCATCCCAGCATACAACGAACGCGAGAACATTGAACCGACTGTCCAGGAACTGCGCAGATGTCTCGCATCGGAGTCCGTTACCCATGAGATCCTCATCATCAACGACCATTCAACTGACGGAACGGAAGCTGTGCTGGTTCGACTGTGCAATAAATTTCCAAGCATTCGATACCTGAACAACCCGTATTCACCAGGTTTCGGTTTGGCTGTACGTTGCGGCCTGGAGAACTTCACGGGCGATGCTGCTGCTCTTTATATGGCAGACGCCTCCGATCGTCCCGAGGATCTGGTGGCTTTTTTCCGAACAATGATGATCGAGGGAGTCGATTGTGTGTTTGGATCGCGATTCAGTAAAGGCGGACGGTTGGTGGATTACCCATTTCCGAAGCGGATCCTCAACCGCCTCGGGAACCATTTCGTGCGATTACTTTTCCGTCTTCCCTACGACGACGTTACGAATGCCTTCAAGCTTTACAAGCGCCACGTGATCGAGGGCGTAAAGCCTATCCTGAGCCAGCACTTTAATCTCACCGTCGAGCTGCCTCTGAAAGCCATCATCCGCGGATACAGCTACTCGATCGTCCCCAACCAGTGGATCAATCGGAAGACGGGTGAGTCTAAATTGAAAATCAAGGAAATGGGATCTCGTTATCTCTTCATCGTCCTTTACTGCTTTATCGAAAAGTGGCTCTCACGCGGCGATTACCACTCCAGAGCCACTCCTTTTCGTCACTCGGAAGGAACGAAGTCCATAGCAGCGGGAAAGAGCAACAAGGTTTAGGGGCGCGGGCTAAAGCCCGCGACTACATGTCGCGTAACGTTTCGGCTAAGCATGTAGTCGCGGGCTTTAGCCCGCGTTCGCATCGACGGGTTCCCTCGCGAGCATTGATTTCAAGTTGACAAGAGGCGCACCAGTAGTATCCAGTAATATATTGACGCTGTTTCCAAAGTCTGACGCGGTGAGGCAGAGAGGTTTACTCTTTGGCCAGTTCGCCCGTTGCCCTGTGGCCTTGCCTTTTTGCCCGCCAACTCAAATATCTTAACCACAAACGTTGAAAGGAAGCCTAATGAACGAGCAGATCGCCCGACTCAGGAAAGACTCTGCGCGGATATCGCGGCGTACCTTCTTCAATTCTGCCGGCGTCGCTGGCGCCGGATTGGTTGCCGCCTGTGCACTTCCAAGTTCTGCACACGCGGACAACGACAAAGACAACGACGACGACGACAAGGGCAAGGGCAAAGGCAAGAGCAAAGGCAAAGGCAACGACAAAGACAGAGGCAACGAGTGTTCCGAGAGTGTCGGCCCATCCAGCGTATGCGAAATGCCGGACCCCATTCCCCACGTGTTCACGAATCCGTTTGGTAACTTCCATTTTTTCTTTCCTGCTCGCGTGGAAGGTACAGACGCTCCCACCGATCCGACGGGCGCCCATGCTAATGGCCGCGATCCGTCGGTCATCTTCAACTTCAGAGGACTTATCGGTCAAGCCGATCTCAATTTGACCGGTGCGGGCACAAATCTCAGCAACGGCGCCACTGCTCCTTACGCTTTCCACGCGGACATGCGATTCATGAAAGGCGAGTTCGTTGGCACCGACGGCAGCACTCGCCGAGGCGCGTTTGCGTTCATATGACTCGACAGTCTGCTGACAGCAGACGCGAGCCCGTTGGGCTTCCACTCGTATGACCCGGGTATCTTCCAAACCGGAGTGATGTGGGTTGCTCCCATTCCGGAAGACAACGTTCAGGCCGACTTGACGGTGGGCAATGCTTCTTTGCACGCCAGTAATATTTGTGTGCTCGACGCATTTACAGTCGCAAACAGCCTTGATCAAACCCATCCGTTGGGATTGCCGGTGGCAGCAGAGATACAGTCGCTCGATATCAATTGGGCGGGAGTCTCTCGAAGGGTATCGTTCAGTAATTCGACGGAGAAGTTCGCTGGAGATTTCGTCGAGAATTCCGCAACGATTGAGGTCACAGTGACGACGCTGACGAGTACCGGCCATGGGTTCCGATTCGTTTCCGATCGGGCCAGTACGACGGTAAGTCACTTTGCCCAGATCGCACAGGAACGTAACGGCTCATTCTTCTAGCGAGTCGTCCTGGGAAGAAACCCATAAGCAGGCGCCGCACGAGGGCGCTCACAATGGTGCTGGCCGCTCCGGGGGTGAAAGTGTGTAAACGGTGACTAGATCCTTGAGCCCACGGATTGCAACCTTGCGCTTGGAATTGAAGCGGAGACGACGATCGCTCATCGCGGCGTCTCGCATTGCCTTGGAAACGACTATTGACATCGGTGAAGCATGTCCGCAGAGTCGGGCAGCCAGGTTCACGGCGTTTCCGATAACAGAGTAATCGAAATGCTCGGCTGAACCGATGTTTCCGATCACCACCGGTCCCATGTGAATGCCGATACCGAGTTGGTGTATTCTCTGATCGCCAACGGTTGTCCGATGCGCGCTTTCCATGATGCGAAGCGCGCAAAGACAGCTTTGTATCGCCATGTCTTCACCATCGAACACACTCATGAGTCCGTCCCCTCCAAATTTGTCAACATAGCCTCGGTGTTCGTAGATCAGGTGAACTTGCATCCCAAGCTGAGCACTCACGAGTGAGAACAGTTCATCAGGGTCTAATTCTTCAGATAAAGCAGTGAATCCCCGAATGTCCGTAAAAAGAATGACGACCTCGCGTTTCTTTGGTGATGGCAGGATTCCAGTCTGAGCTGCCTTCTCGGCAACTTCGCGTGTGCGTTTGGACACGTAGTGATCGAGCATTCTTCGCGTACTGCTCAGTTGCTTGGCGTACTCCGCTCGCTGAACGTGACCGTTGAGTCTGGCTCGAAGGACCAAGGGATCGATCGGCTTGTTAATGAGGTCATCGCAACCAGCTGCGAAGGCCTCCTCCAGATTGCTCGTCGTACCCGTCACAAATACTATCGGTACAGCTTCGTATTCCTTGATCCCTCGGATCATCCGGCACAGAGTGATTCCGCTTGTTCCTGGCATATCGAGGTCCAGCAGGAAGGCATCAATTCGGTACCTCGACGCAGTAGCCATCGCGCTCTCCGCGCTATTCGCATGCAGCACGTCGTACCCTTCGCGTTCGACCAATTCGGCGATCAAACGCCTGACGGCTTCCTCGTCGTCAACGATTAGAACCTTTCGTCCTCTCATTCGAGCCGTGTATCTGTGAATTGGATCATCCCACCTGGGAATCCCAGGTGGCCAAGAAACCTATTGATTCTCAAAACCGCGTCGCCGACCCACTCTATCGATATTTATCAAACTTGTGCATAGATTGTCCCTAATAGTTTTCGTTGTCACCTCTAGGCAGGTTAGCAATAGCACCGACGGCTCTCACCGAATCTGGCCATCCAACGGCGACACGATCGTTGAACAGCGCGACAAGCGTCTGCAGTCAGCTCGTTAGTCGCTAGGGGTTTTGTGATTTGCGCTCACCGCAGGCACGAAGCGATTCTAGCGAAAGCCAAAAAATAAGTCCGGATTGGGCTGTGCTCACTTCCGTGGCCGCCGGCTTGTAGAAAACCAGGCGCCACTCGGGCGCATTCGTTCATTGGCGTGCGAATGCTAATACGGCGCCATAAACGCCCTGGACAACCAACGCCATTCGAGAGTAGTCCAGCGTGTCCGCGGTGTCCCCTAACTTGTGGTAGTTGTGGTTGCGGTAGATCGCCGTATCGCTGACCATTACGGCGTTGTAACCCTGCTCCCAATAGTGCATGTGATCCGACCAATCAATTCCTTCGATGGTCTTGGGGCCGTTTAAAGAATAAACCGGCAGGACCGAAGCGCCGCGCATGGCTCTCTTCACGCGGCGAACGATGCGTGGCTGATCGAGGCTTCCGACCACGACGGCAAAATTGCCTTGCGACGGATAGAAGAGTTTCAGCGCCGAAAGAGGATAACGCTGGCTCCCATCCTCGTCTTTGAAATAGCCGATCATTTCCAGCGCGATCATTGCACGAAGCGGGATTCCCTGTTTTTTGAGCGAACGGGCATGGACGGCGCTTCCCGCGTATGCGGCGCCCGGGCGGCTGCGAAAAAATGGCGGCTCTTCCAACGTATAGGCAACCAGCTCCACTCGCATGGGCAATGACGTCTTGCCCAAGAGATGTGCAAGTTCGATCAGTCCGGCGACGCCGCTCGCGTTGTCGTCAGCGCCGGGCAACTCCTGGTAAGCGTCATAGTGGGCGCCAACAACGATGCGTTCCCTCGTATCGGGCCCAAACGACGCGATGACGTTCCGGAAGGTGTGGATACACTTTTCTGCCATCGCGCGCAAGTCAGCCTCCTTGCCTGGGTCGAACCCCGCGGGAAAGTCCGGCGGAATAGTGTAAGGCTGTTCGGATACCGCCGCGCCAGCGAGTTCGAACTCATGATGAATGTAGGCTGCGACACGGTCCAGATTGTCGGGATGCGCGCAATTTCGAGGAAAGAATCGCTGGGATAGTGTCCGGACATGGGTTTCGAGGCGCGTTGGCGCCGGAGCCGGTCCCTCCACGATTGGTTTTGAGAAGATGGGCTGCGTCACTGCAAACCACGCGGCTGCGCAGAGGAAAATCGCTCCAATTGCAAGAAGTGATACGACCATGACGCGCCCCTCCAGCGCTCTAAGAGAAAACTTCCGAATGACGTCCGTCCCGTTTGCGCTTCGAGTCATGCTCGCTCCAGTCCAATGCCCGCAAGCGCGAGAACCCGGGCGCCGCGCTCAAAGATTTCTCGTGGCAGTCCCAACGCCTGCTGGAGACGGTAGTTCCGCTCCAAAAGGTTTGTTTCTGAGAGTAACGATAGAAGCTTCGCCGGCCGCAGCCGATTCCAGAAGACAAGCGGATTTGAGGGAAACGGTGTGTCGCTGCCGTAAATTGTCCTTTGGAGAACTTCACCAGTGTCGATCAGACGAGGCAAATTTCTCCAACGAAAAGAGCCTTTATGAACTCTCCAATAGCTGCTCCGTTTTCCATTGGTTGATTACGGCCCGCGTGACTGTGGCAATCTGTTCATCGCGGACGGGCATGCGGACCGCGGAATGACAGGTCATCACCGCGAGCGCTGCGAAATATCCGTTCTTGAGGTGCAGAATTCCAACATCATTTGCGATCGCGCCGAGACTGCCTGTCTTATGGCCGAAACTCTTGACGAAAACCCGCTGCTCTTTCAACCCTTCGGCGATTCTGCGCTTGTTCGTTGCGCAGCGCTGCATATGAGAATAGACCAGCGCATATTTCGAATTCAGCGTTAGTAACTTCAGCAACTGGGCCATCGCGCGAGGTGTACAAGTCTCTTCTCCGGTACGAATCAGATGTTCTTCACGATCCGGCCGGCACCGAAACGCAGGGGTCATGCGACGGATGTTGGCGAGGATACGGCCAATCCCCTGAGTGGCGCGCGGATGAGGCTCGTCCGTCACGTCACTCGGTTGAAGCACGTAATAGTACGTGAGCAGTTCGTGCATCGTCCGCTTGATGGAGATTCCTTCAATCTGTAAGTCGCGAAGAAAGTTCGTGAGTGCGCAAATCCCGCCGAGTCGATGAAGTATCGCATCGGTTGCCGTGTTGTCACTGTGATGCAACATGAACGCCATTAGCTGCTCGACGGTGTGGGTGCGAACAATCGCAAGAGGCAAGAAATAGAATCGGTCGAGAGGATTCCGAATCAGGCCAGGCGAGAGAGCTCGCGAGTGTATCCTGATTTTTTCGTCCACTGACAGAGTCCTATTTGCGATTTCGGATGCGATGAGCATTCCTATCGGAACCTTGACCACACTCGCCATCGGAAATCGGTCATCTTCGTTGAAACCGATATGAGCTCGCCTCTCGCCGTTTGGATCGAACAAGAGTGCAGAAACACCTAGTCTCCCGTCTGGTCCCAATCGTTTCTGGCAACTCTTGAAAAATTCTTGTGGGTCTTGCGCAACGGTGGACATCGGGTGCCTCGAATCACTGAAGGTTTAACAATGCTTGGTTCAGCAGTTCCGTGCCTCGTTTCAACACGGACTCTCGCCAGGTTTCATCCTTTGGGTAGAAGGTTTCCTTCAGAATCCGCTTTGCCGGATGGTCGAGCGTCCCAGCGCCGTAATAGTGCCAACGGTTTTCTTCCCTCAACGCATGCAGCACCTTCGTCGCACTGTAAGTGCCAAACTCCTGCGTGAGGGCGAAAACCTTTGCCTTCGGCATGGCGCGGGCGAACATAGTGTTCAGAGCGCCTCGAACAGGATAGCTGTCACTCTTTTCCGGATCCGGCGGAACGACACGCTCGCCGAACATGTGTCGTAGCACGGCGTAATCTTTCGGTTCAACCATCAGAATATCCTCTCCATATTTTCCGATGCCGGTGTGCACATCAATGGCAACGAGCCGCTCGACTGAGGTGAGTCGCTGGGCAAGGAAGGCCTGATATTTCTCACTCACTTCTTCCAAGCGTTTTCCTCCAAAAAATAGTCCTTTCGGGTATTCGTATTGGCCACCAACGACCGCCACTTTAAGGGCGGGCATGCCATGCCTGAGAACCAGCCAGCCGGCCTTGAGCGTATAGAGATCCATAGTTGGCGGGCTCTGGGGATTAAGAAACGAATCCAAGTTGGCATAAGTATCCGGCGCGCCGGCATATGGTTCATCGCCTAAGAAATTTCGGTTCAAGTCCACATTGTTCTCATTGAACCGGCGGAGCCACGCCATCCCGTAGGGATTAAGCACATGGGCTACGATCAAAGCGGCATCTTTGGGAAGCGTTGGGAGATCGTTCAGGAGTTGAAGCTGAATGGCCGATCCCGCAAAACCCTCTACTCCGTGAAGACCAGAAGAGTGCAGAAGTACCGAGCGCGGATTTGCGGCGCCGAACCAGGCGATATCAATGCCGAGGCCTTCGCCGCTTGGTCCCTTGGCTTCCAATGGAATAGTTTCCAGTCGACCGCCGGCAGTCGTTACCATCTCGCGAAAACGCTGTCTCGCTGTGAAGTAGTCAGGAGAAAAAACTTTTTGAGGCAGCTTCATATGGACCTCCACACGCTTCTGGTAAATGTAGCGATGCATAATAAGCCAGATAGATGATGCAGACACTAGTGTGAAAACCATGCCCGCAGCGAATTTTTCAATGGTTTTGGTCATGAGTTTTCTCCTCCGCACGGAAGCATAGACCTCCAAAATATGTGGGTCAGAAGGCGTGCGACAGTTTCTTGAGTGTCACAGCAACCGGATCGCGTTGAATCGGTAATTCCACTCTGACCAGTAACAATCTGCCAACAGCGTCTCCTCTGTATCCCTAGGCGTTCTATAGACGGATCGGTGCCCGACGACTGTCGAGTATTCGAAATTTAACAAGTCTCAATTGGCGTCAACCGCCTTCTACCTGATGTGTTGGCCGCTTCTTCGACGGCGGTTCTTGCCCGCACCAAAGCCTGGACAGCGTAGTCCAGATCCTCGCGCCGGTGATCGCACGTGACGCACATGCGCAGACGTTCGCCACCCTTGGGCACGGCGGGATAGACAACCGGCATCACATAGATTCCCTCCAGGTTGCATTGTCTCGCCATTTCGAAGGCAAGAGCATCGCTCCTCAACAGGATCGGCACAATGGCCGTCTCGCTACTGCCCGTGTCGAAACCTTCCTCATGCAAGCGATGGATAAAGTAACGCACATTGGACATCAGTTGTGTGCGGCGCGCCTTCCCTTCGCTTTCAACGACATCGAGTGCCGCGCAGGCAGCCGCGGCCGAGACAGGAGAAAGTGCCGCGCTGAAGATGAAGCCGCGGGCGTTATAGCGAAGGTATGTGATGAGTTCATGAGATCCGGCAATGTAGCCGCCTTGGCACGGTATCGTCTTGCTCAGAGTTCCCATCAGAACATCGATCTGTCCGGGACAATCAAAGTGTTCTTCGATTCCCCGCCCGTGAGTTCCAAGGACACCCAAGCTATGGGCTTCGTCCACCATTAGAATCGTGTTGGCATGCTGGTCCCGTAGCTCGATGACCTCCTTGAGCGGAACGATATCTCCATCCATGCTGTAGACGGCGTCGACGACGATCAACTTCCGCGCGTCATCCGGCAGACTGCCAAGTTTACAGGCAAGATCCGGAATGTCGCTGTGTCGAAACTTCACGACCACCGCTCCGGAAAAGCGGCCGCCGTCGACGATGCTGGCGTGATTGAGCTCATCGGAAAGTACATAGTCGGCCTTCCCAACGAGGGTTCCGATGACCGCCAGATTGGTCATGAAGCCCGAGCTGAAAACTATCGCAGCCTCTCTTCGAAAGAAGGCCGCGATGCGCGATTCGAGCCGTTCGTGAATCTCCAGATTTCCGCCGAGCAATCGCACACCGTGGGTACCTGTTCCATACTGTTCTATCGCTCTCTTCGCTGCGTCATCGATGCGTTGGTGATGCAGTAAGCCCAAGTACGAGTAGGTACAGAAATTGAGTTTCCGTTCGCCTTCGCTATGCACCCAGGCTCCGTCGTAGCCTTCGATGCGGCTGAAGAAAAACTGATGTGTAGATTGCATGTCATGAAACCGCTCTAGTGTCCGGACCGTCTTCTTGCGGAATTTGGGGGGAAGAAGACGTGACATGCGCTCCTCACGTCTTGGCCGCTCGACTCCCAAGCGCTCAAGCTCGGCCAGCGATGAAGCGAGTAACGTCCGACTTTCCTCAAGAGAGGGATGAAAGCCGGGCTTCAGATAGCGCACAGATTCTCTCATGATTGCTGCCACGAGACCCTCGCGGCCGCAGTACTGCCTGAACAGTTCTCTCCAAAAACCGGCGTCAAGCACAGAACGAGTCTTCAAGCCCAGCAACAGCATCCCGACGAGCCAATATGAGAGAAAGGTGCTGAAACTGAAAAGGAGGCCGAGGGCCCTCAACGTCCAGGAACGAGAAATGCTTTGAAGCAACTTGAAAACGGTTTCCTTGTGCTCGATCTCCTCGGCGAAGTGCCAGAGGAAGAGGCGGCGTAGCTCTCCGGTTCGAACGCCTTTCAGCAACTCTTGATCGAGAAAGAAGCTCGCGATCACCGCATTGTGATGTTCGATGGCCGCCGCCGTCGCCAAGTGAAGCTTTGGCGGAGTCAGGGGTTCGAGCAGATGGTAGGACCACCATTCGACAAACTTACGAAAGCTATCCAGGCTCAGACCATCGGCACGCATAGCGTTGAGGAGACGGCCGTGTTCGCGCGAATGCGACCCTTCCTGAAAGAAGAGTCTCTCCAGTTCTTCCCCCAGTTCAGGCGCGATCCTACTCAGATAGCGGCGGCAGCTCCTAATGATGAAGCGTTCGCCGTTGGGAATGAGAAGGGTGTAAGCGTTGAGCAGTTGTGTGGTCAGCGGCTTTCCATCATACCAGACGCCGGAAGTGGAAAATCCGTCATTCACATCGAGCCGAAAGGGTCTCTCTTGCAGCACGTGCGCATTTGCGGAACTCATTACCTAGCCTTCTTTCTTCACTCTGATGAGGGGAAATAGAAAAGGAACGGTGTTACTGTATCGACGATATTCCTCACCGAAACAGCGTTGCAGATAGCGTCCCTCGCGTACCGCCATATTCCAGTTGAACGAAACCGCATAGAGCAATGCCGCCGCGAACACACCTAACCCGTAGGGATAGCTCCGCGGCAATAACATGGGCGCTTGGTGAACCACAAACAGCGAAGCGCCAAGCTCGCATTGAAGAACGCCAAAATAAAGCGGATTGCGCGTGATGGAATAAACCCCTCGGGTGACCAGGCCCGGTTTTTCCAGGTATTGGCCGGTGAAGGTGTGTGCCCTTCCCAGCGCGTTCTTCGCCGCTGTAACGAAGACTGTTCCACTGGCCATGATTGCCATGTCCAGCCAGTCGCTCGCGCTCACCTGGGGTACGGACAGGCTGACCCAGACAAAGCCGCCAATCAGCGAGAAAGAGCAGAACTTCATGAGTGTTTGCCATGTGTGTGCGACGAAGTCCGCTGCGCCGTCCTTGCGTCGGACGTCCATGCCGTAATAAAGGAAGAACGCGACCAGTGTCCCTGAGGTGATTTGAAAGAGCGTTGTCATCATTGGGGACTAACTTAGCGCAGCCGGCCTAGGCCAATCGGAACTGGCAGTACACTTTTTGAAGTGTCACAGGGGCGTATGCGGGTAGAATCGGTCCGATATCCCAATGCATATCCGCATCGACAAGGCCAGTGACGTTACGGTCTGTAAGCAGCTCTCGGAACAGATTGTCTTCCTGATCGCGACCGGCAGACTGAAGGCCGGTGACGCATTGCCAAGCGTCCGCCAAATAGCACTGCGGCATAAGATTCACGCGAACACTGTCAGCGAGGCTTATAAGGACCTGGTGCAGCGCCACTGGCTTAAAAGGCACCGCGGGAAGAAGATGGTCGTGCGTCCGTTCGATGAACTAGACCATCCGATAGGGGACCTGGACGACCTGATCGATGATACGATCCGCACGGCTCTCGAGCGTGGCTACACGCTTCAAGAACTTCGCAAACGCGTGCGGGAACGACTGCTGATCGTGCCACCGGACCACGTGCTCATCATCGAAGATGAGCCGGGAATGCGGCGACTCTTGCGCCAAGAGTTGTCGGACATGCTGCCACTGCTCACAATTGAGGCGACCTCTCCCGATAAACTTGTCGGGAATCAGGGTCCAGTTATCGGCGCACTGGTTGTGACTTTGCCGGGACGTGTGTGGAACCTCGTGGCCGGAAATCCTTCATTACTTCCCAGAGGCCACCCGCTCCTCGCCGTAGAACCGTCTGGGGTTGATGCGCACCTTGACCACATTCGCAGATTAGCGGAAGCATCGGTAATCGGCGTGGCCTCGATCAGTCAGGAATTCTTGCGCCTTGCTCGTGCTCTACTCGCTCCCTTCGTCGGGAGCCGTCACGCCATGGAGGAACATCTCCTCAACGAAAGGCAAACCAAAGATCTCTCCGGCATCGATCTCGTCTTTTGCGACACCGTCGCACGCCGGAGCATCAGGGCGCGCCGCATCGTGCCGTATCACCTCATATCCGGCGCAACGGCGCAGAACATTTCGTACCGCATTGCATCGTCTGAGGATTGAATTGAAGCGCGATGGCTGTTATTCCAACGCAAACCGGATCCTGGCCATATGCAGTAGTTTTCCGTGCTATCATCCCGCGCAAACTTCGTTGACACCAATACCACAATGCTGCTAACGATTACGACGACGCACCGCCCTGCTACGGACATCGGATACCTACTAGGCAAAAATCCGAATCGCTGCCAATCGTTTTCCACCGCATTTGGACAAGCGCACGTTTTCTATCCGCTCGCTGGAGAAGAGCAATGCACCGCGGCTCTCTTGTTAGACATCGATCCTGTCGCACTTGTTCGAGGGCGTCGCGGTTCTTCCGGAGATTCAGGTCTGCTCGCTCAGTATGTGAATGACAGGCCATACGTCGCGTCTTCCTTTCTGAGCGTTGCGATCGCGAGTGTGTATGGTTCGGCGATGAAGGGATACACAAAGGATCGGCCTGAATTGGCTGAAACAGCAATACTACTGACGGCAGAGATCCCGGCTGTACCGTGTCGCGGTGGCGAGTCTTTCTTGAGACGACTCTTTGAACCGCTGGGCTACAGCGTGCAGTGCCGGCAACTCCCCTTGGATAGCCGCTTCCCGGAGTGGGGTGAAAGCTCGTATTTTTCAATTGCTCTGTCGGCACGATGCCGTCTGAAAGACCTGCTGACTCATCTATACGTTCTATTACCGGTGCTCGATAATGAGAAGCATTACTGGGTTGGCTCAGATGAGATCCAGAAGCTGTTGGATCGGGGCGCCGGCTGGCTTGAAACGCATCCGGAGCGCGAGCAAATCGTTTCCAGGTATCTAAAACGTCAAGGGTATTTAGTTCGAGAAGCGCTCGCCCGTCTTGTTGCCGACGAAGATGTGCAGCCAGACATAACGGAAGAGTCGCGAGGACACGAAGAACAAGCGCTTGAGGCGACCCTCAGCCTGAAGGAAGAACGGATTGGGGCTGTCGTGAATGTGTTAAAGAACGCGGCCGCTCAACATGTGCTGGACATGGGCTGCGGAGAGGGGCGGCTCTTGCAGACTCTTTTAAAGGATAAGACGTTCCAGCGGATTGTTGGTGTCGATGTGTCCTATCGTGCATTGGAGATCGCACGAAACCGGCTTGATATGGAGCGCATGCCAGACTCGCAGCGCGACCGTATCGACTTATTTCAGGGCGCGCTGACTTACCGCGACAAACGTTTCGAGGGCTTTGATGCGGCGTGCGCGGTTGAAGTCATCGAGCACTTGGAATTATCCCGGCTGCCTGCATTCGAGCGGGTCGTGTTTGAGTTTGCGCGGCCTGGAACAGTAGTGATTACGACTCCCAATGTGGAATACAACACCGTTTTCAAAGAACTCCCCGCTGGCCAGTTTCGGCATAACGACCACCGTTTCGAGTGGACACGCCAGGAGTTTCAGCAGTGGGCGCGAAATGTGAGTTCGCGGTTCGGCTACTCCGTACGTTTTCTGGGAATCGGAAACGAAGTTTCCAGCGCCGGTCCTCCTACTCAGATGGGAGTGTTTTCGAGATGAACATTTCGATACCCGAACTGTCGCTCGTGCTTCTGGTCGGTGCCTCCGGGTGTGGCAAGTCTACATTCGCTCGCCGGCATTTTAAGACGACGGAGATACTTTCGTCCGACTTCTGCCGAGCATTGGTTGCTGATAATGAAAACGACCAGTCCGCAACGCCCGCGGCTTTCGACATTCTTAATTACATCGCCCGAAAGCGTCTCGCGGCCGGACGTTTGACCGTTATCGATGCGACAAACGCCAAGGCCGAAGATCGTAAGTCCCTCATCGAACTTGCCCGCGAATGTCATGTGCTGGCCGCCGCGATCGTGTTTGACCTTCCCGCAACTATTTGCCAGGAGCGAAACCGTTCGCGGTCTGACCGAACGTTTGGTCCCCATGTAATTCGGCAGCAGACCGAGAATCTGCGGCGTTCGCTGCGATCGTTGAAGCGAGAGGGCTTTCATCATGTCTCGATACGGCGAGACCACCGGCGAAACCGACGATTATGGCCTGCCGGTTCGCTACAACTGGGCTGCAGAGTATCGGGGCACCGCAATGGTAGTCTACGGACATACCCCCGTGGTTGAACCGCAATGGGTCAATCGCACAATCTGCATCGATTCGGGCTGTGTGTTTGGCGGGAAACTGACGGCGTTGAGATATCCCGAGAAGGAATTGGTACAAGTCCCGGCAGCAAAGATGTACTACGCACCTGCTCGCCCGCTCGATTCCCAAGATGCCACCACCGCCACGACAGATCGCCCATACAACGATCTCCTGGATATTCAAGATGTCCTCGGCAAACGCATCGTGTCAACGCGTCTGAGTCACTCGATCACGATTCGTGAAGAAAACGCGAATGCCGCAATCGAGGTCATGGCACGCTTTGCAGTGGATCCACACTGGCTTCTCTACTTGCCACCGACGATGGCGCCGCCGGAAACCTCGACGAAAAATGAATATCTCGAGTACCCCGACGAGGTCTTCCGGTATTTCCGGAAGGAAGGTGTTTCCACGGTCGTTTGCGAAGAGAAGCACATGGGGTCGCGCGCAGTGGTCGTACTTTGCCGAGATGAGGAGACAGCCCGGAAACAATTTGGAATTCGCGGCGAGGGCATCGGTGTCATCTACACGCGAACGGGCCGGCGATTCTTCACCGATCATGCACAGGAAATCGAAGTGCTTAACAGAATAAAGGTCGCAATCGATCGCGTTAACTGGTGGGATGAATTTACAACGAACTGGATCTGCCTCGATGTCGAGATTATGCCGTGGTCAACAAAAGCTCAGGAACTGCTCCGTCAGCAGTATGCACCGACGGGTTCATCCGCTCGGGAGTCTTTGGCTGCTGCCATCCGAGTCCTGACAGACGAGGCGTCGAATCATGGCGGAAATCGGGCCCTGCTCTCCAAATTTGAAAAACGATACGCATGCATCGATCAGTACATTGAAGCGTACCGCCGGTATTGTTGGACGGTGCGTGACGTGACCGATCTGAAGATTGCTCCATTTCACGTCCTCGCTACGCACGGCAAGGTGCACACTGACAAAAATCACGTGTGGCATATGGAGAAGCTGGCGGAGTTATGCCGCGCCGACGAAGGTCTATTGCAGGCGACGCAATTCAGAATGATCGGCCTCAGTGATCCGGAAGGCGAGAGGAGCGGAGTCGCCTGGTGGATTCAATTGACCGAAGCCGGAGGTGAAGGCATGGTTGTGAAGCCGCTGGACTGGATCGCACGCGGACGAAAGGGCCTTGTCCAACCGGCGCTCAAATGCCGCGGCCGCGAGTACCTGCGGATCATTTATGGACCGGAGTACACATTGCCCGAACACATGGATCGGCTGCGCGAGCGAGGCGTGTCCATCAAGCGGTCGCTTGCGTTACGTGAGTTTGCGCTGGGCCTCGAAGCCCTTCATCGATTCACTGAGGGCGAGCCGCTGTATCGTGTGCACGAATGTGTGTTCGGCATTCTCGCAATGGAAAGCGAGCCCGTCGATCCAAGGCTGTGAATATCTTGTAGCGGAAGCATGAGCGAAGATCAAGAAGGAGCCAGAGGCGCCCAGAGTTGCGTGTCGAAGGTTTGGTGGGCATTTGGTGGGCAATACGACCCGAAAAGCGCAAAAACAGGCGAACACGGTGGCCCTAAACAGCTCTTCCGAAATGGACGACGGCGATCTGGTATGCTAGCCCGCATGTCTCCAATGCACATCCGCTCAAGGAAAGTGACGTTACGATCTGTAAGCAACTCTCGGAACAGGCCTAGCGCACGTTTTTTTTGAGTGGAGAATGTCGGGATGGACGCTCCAGGAGCAGCCTTGGCGAAATCCTCGGCGTTCACCACAAACCAAACTCCGGCAAGAACGATGACCAGCGTTTGCGGCCGCCGCGTGCGATATTCTCAAGTTCCTCATTTGTTCGCTCCTCTCCGTAACGTTCCAGGATTTTCTGCGCCACAAGCTTGTTAGGAGGAGGCAAATTAGATCATTGACCGCCGAGGAAAGCAATTCGCGGGCTTATGATTTGTAACGACTCGCTTATTTGACCTGCTTGCCTTACCTCCGCGGCTGGTAATACGATACGCCTCACTGCAGATAGCCCTGAAAAAACTGGAGGTGTTATGCGTAAGCTTTCGATGTTGCTGTTCGTCATGCTGGCGATCACGATTGTTGTAGTTTTGGGTAATGCGTACCGGGCGGTCCAGGCGCAGGCGAAGACCGGCCCCGGCTTCGCCGCGATTCCGGGAACAAAGGGAGGCCAGGACATCTTTGGACCTTATGACGTTGTGAAGGGATGGCCGAAAGACATCAGCACGGTGCCGGGAAACGAAAAGTGGACATGGGGCGCGGGACAGAGTGTTTACGCCGAGAGCCCAAACCGCGTCTTTATGCTTTTCCGCGGAGAACTGCCCAATATTCGGCGGCCTCAGACCAGGCCGCTGCCGGAGTTCGGTCCGAGCATCCAATTCCCGATAGGCCGCCTGCCGTGGCGCGATGCGACGGTCGCCGCGCTGCCGGGAGGGGGCGGAGCCGGAGCGGATCCTGGAGATCCCACCAATGGGTGGTCAGGCACAGTCGGCGTTGACGCGAAGTGGGAAAACTGCATTGTCGTCGCGGACGCCAACGGCAACATCATCGAACGGTGGACTCAGTGGGACAAAATTTTGCAGCGACCGCACTTCGTTGCCATCAATCCCTACGATCCGGAGAAGTATGTGTGGATCCTGGACGATCACATGCACGCCATTTACAAGTTCACGCACGACGGAAAGCAACTGGTTCAGACCATCGGCACGCCCAAGATGAAAGGCGCCGATGGTACCCACTTCAACCGTCCGACCTTTCTGGCATGGCTCCCGGACAGCACGATGTTCGTCTCCGATGGGTACAACGGAACGCGCGTCGCGAAGTTCGATAAGAATGGCAAATTCCTCCTCGACTGGGGACAGAAGGGCACGCCGCCGAACGAGAAGCGCCCTGGATATCTCAATAACGTTCATGGCATCGCGGTCGATCCTCAGACCCGGCGAGTCTTTGTGAATGACAGGGCCAACCACCGCATTCAGGTCTTCGATGAAAACGGCAAATACCTGTATGAGTGGAGCCCTGGCCAGGAGCCGTCCGACATTCACCTGATTTACATCGGCGTGGATCGGACGCTGTGGGCGTTTGACCGCGGGACGTCCAAGATGCTGAAGTACGATCTGGACGGGCACTTCCTCTACTCCTGGGGCGTATGGGGAGATTTTGCCGGCGGCTTCTGGGGTGTACACGGTTTCAGCGTGGACCAGGAGGGCAACTTCTACGTGGCCGAAGTGGATAGCGGACGGGTGCAAAAGTTCCGTCCCCGTCAGGACGTCAATCAGGCTTTCCTGGTGAGCAAGCCGGTCTACTCTGCGTGGAAATAAAGCTCGGAACAGGAGGCAGTTTTATGAAGCTCGTGTCGAGGCGAACGATCCTTGGCGCCACGGGAGCGGCGGCTGTGTGCCTGCTGGCTGCTCGGTTGGCAAGCGGGCAGGCTGGGTTAGCTCAGAAACCGCAGTTGGCGGAAGAGGTCTTCAAAAACGTGCAAGTGCTCAAGGGCATTCCCGTGGACGAATTCATGAGCACGATGGGCGTCTTCTCCGCCGCCCTGGGCATGTCCTGCGAGGATTGCCATGCCGCGAACGACAGCAAGTGGGAAAACTACGCGCTCGACACGAGTGCGAGAAAGCGGACGGCTCGCAGGATGATTCTGATGATGTCCGCAATCAATAAAGACAATTTCGGCGGACGGCAAATGGTGACTTGCTACTCCTGCCATCGCGGCGGCGATCACCCCAAAGTCACACCGAATTTTAGCACCCTCTACAACATGCCCGAAGAGCCGGATGACGTTATCGAGCAGGCTCCCGGCGCGCCTTCGCCCGATCAAGTTCTCGACAGGTATATCCAGGCGCTCGGCGGGACGCAGCGGCTAGGCAACCTCACCAGCTTTGTGGCCAGAGGGACTAGCGCGGGATATGGGCCAGAAGGAGACAAGCGCCCGGTGGAAATCTTTGCCAAAGCTCCAGGTCAGCGCACCACGATTATCCATACCCTGAACGGAGACAGCACCACGACCTACGACGGCCGCGACGGTTGGATCGCCGCACCGCTCAGACCCGTGCCGATGCTCGCGCTAACCGGAAGTAGCCTGGAAGGCGTCAAGCTGGAGGCGGAACTGTTTTTTCCGGCGCAGATCAAGCAAGCCCTTAGCAAATGGCGAGTCGGCTTACCAGCCACCATTAACGATCGCGAGGTCCAGGTCGTCCAGGGAACCGGCGCTGGAGGGGCGATCGCAACGCTATACTTCGACGCGGAGTCCGGCTTGCTTGTCCGGCTGCTGCGATATTCAAGCTCGGTGGTCGGCCGCACGCCCACGCAGATTGACTACGCGGATTATCGCGAGGTCTCCGGAGTCAAGATGCCATTTCGCTGGACCGTGACATGGCTGGATGGGAAAGAAAATTTTGAACTCAGCGAAGTGCAGCCGAACGCACCGATTGACGCGGCGAAGTTCGCCAGACCGGCCCCGCCAACGCCGCCGCCAGTCCAACCCTCAACGCGGTAGCCCTGGGTGGGTTGACGCAGTGCGCGCAGTGCAGGCGCAGTAGCGGCGCTCTATGAGCGCCCTGGAGTTTGGACATTTCGCGAAGTGCGAAAAAAATCCCCTCCTAGAGGCTGATCATTACCCACAAGTCGTCCGCTGGACACAGGCGTCTGGGACAACCGGAGAGAAAGGCGAAGTCCCCTCCTTGGCAAAGGAGTTCACCATGTAGAAAGTAAAGCGAGTTCCCACGAGGTCTGGTAAAAAGAAACGTTCGCATGAAGAAAGTTTCTTAAAACCG
>WNGK01001443.1_pt1 | contig 35416 bp, 35 predicted proteins | sample 5400601 | NCBI WGS metagenome assembly WNGK01 (sample SAMN13153376, study PRJNA577476) | soil metagenome | isolation source: 60 cm soil or saprolite under Garry oak tree replicate 1 | place: USA:California | collected 2016-06-15 | reverse complement strand
GATTGTCCAGGTCTATTGAGGCTGCGAAGAGGCACGGCAAAAAAACCGATCCGCATACCGGTGCTCATGAATCAATACGCATATTCCTTGAACACCGGGTCGACGCTGCGGTCCCAGGCGCCGTGAAATTTTTCCAAGAGCTCTTCGGCGGGCGTAATACCGCGCGCGACATATTCCTCAATCGGGCGCAAATAGCGTCTCTCGTCCTGGCCGCCAGCGTCCAGCCGCCGACGCCGCGCAAGTCCCTTCTCCGCCAGCGCCATCGTTGCCTTGGCGAGATGCAGCACGTCGTGCCCCGCGATACTAGCCGCGAAGCCTAGCTTCGGCACGTCATCGCGCAGCTTCTGGCGCTCCTCGGCAGTCCAATTCTTGACTAGATCCCAGGCGGCGTCGAGCGAGTCGTCATCGTAGAGAATCCCGGCCCAGTAGGCCGGCAATGCCGGCAACCTGCGCCACGGACCACCATCCGCACCGCGCATTTCGAGATAGCGCTTGAGTCGCACCTCCGGGAAGATCGTAGAGATGTGGTTCGCCCAGTCGGAGATCGTGGCGCGCTCGCCTGGCAGGCCCGGGAGTCGTCCCTGCATCAGGTCGCGGAACGATTGTCCAGCGACGTCGATATAGCGCTCCCCGCGCTTGACGAAATACATGGGCACCCCGAGGGCGTAGTCGACGTAACGCTCGAAGCCCATACCAGGCTCGAATGCCCACGGCAGCATGCCGCAGCGGTCGGCATCCGTATCGCGCCAGATCTCGGAGCGAAACGAGAGAAAGCCATTGGGCTTACCCTCGGTGAAGGGCGAGTTGGCGAACATCGCGGTTGCGACCGGCTGCAGCGCGAGCGAGACCCGCAGCTTCTTCACCATGTCGGCTTCGGAGGAATAGTCGAGGTTCGTCTGCACCGTGCAGGTGCGGTACATCATATCGAGGCCATGTTTGCCCACCTTCGGCATGTAGGCCGTCATGATGCGGTAGCGGCCCTTGGGCATCATCGGAATCTGGGACCGGCTCCAGTTCGGCGTCATGCCGAGCCCGAGAAAGCCGATGCCGAGCGGGCGCGCGATTTCCTTGACCTGCGCGAGATGTGCCATGAGCTCGGAGCAGGTCTGGTGCACCGTCTCGACCGGCGCGCCCGAAAGCTCGAACTGGCCGCCCGGCTCGAGCGAGATCGCGCCGCCCCCGGTCACGTCGAACAGACCGATAATGTTGCCGTCCTCGATGATCGGTTCCCAACCGAGCAGATGCTGCATGCCTTCGAGCAACGCACGGATGCCGCGGCGGCCCTCATAGGAGACCGGGTTGTGGCCCTCGACCGTAAACACGAACTTCTCGTGCTCGGTACCGAGGCGGAACTGAGATCTGGGCTTGCTGCCCGCCTCAAGCCACGCGACGAGCTCCTCGCGCGTTTCGATCGGCGTCATGTCGACTTGGTCGCGAGCCATACAGCGGTTCCGACGGAAAGGGCCGCGACCTTACACGGCGGCTGCAAGGGAGGGCAATTGGTGTCACGCCTTGCGATGCGGAGCGTTGTCGCACCACAAATCACCATCGGCCGAGGGGCGCGCCGAGGTAAAAATTCGTCGAGCTTGCGGGCTTCAAGCGGCCGCGGGCTGGCGGGCAAACCGGCCGTAGAAGGTGTCCCCCTTTTCTGCCATATCGATCAGCAGCTTTGAGGGCATAAAACGCGCGCCGCAGGACCTCTCCAGCCGCTTACAGAGTTCGACGAACGCCTTGGTTCCCATCATGTCGATATAAGAGAGCGTGCCGCCGGTGAACGGCGCGAAGCCGAACCCAAGAATTGAACCGACATCGGCCTCGCGGACGTCCGTGATCACCCCCTCCTCCACGCAGCGCGCGGTTTCAAGCGCCTGGATGGCAAGGAGGCGCTGTTTAAGCTCCTGGGTGTCTATTAGAGCGGGATCGAGCTTGCTCGGCTGCAGCTCGACGAGACCCGGCCATAGCTTCTTCGGCGCATTTCGCGGATAGTCGTAGAATCCCTTGCCGTTCTTGCGCCCGAGGCGGCCGCGCTTCTCCACCATCTCTTCGAGCAGCGCCTTCTGCTGCGAATCGATGGCGTTAGGACCAAGGTCAGCCTCGGTTGCCTTCAAAATCTTCCACACGAGATCGACCGCGACCTCGTCGTTGAGCGAGAGCGGCCCCACCGGCATTCCGGCCATGCGTCCGAGATTCTCGATCATCGCCGCGGGCACGCCTTCGGCGAGCATCAGATGGCCCTCGCGGATGTAGGTGCCGACTACGCGCGAGGTGTAGAAGCCACGCGCGTCGTTGACAACGATCGGCGTCTTGCGGATCGCGCGCACGTAATCGAGCGCGGCCGCGAGCGCCATTTCGCTTGTTTGTTTGCCGAGGATGATCTCGACCAGCATCATGCGCTCGACTGGCGAAAAGAAATGGATGCCGATGAAACTTCCTGGCCGTTTCGAGATCTCCGCCAGCGAGGTGATCGGCAGGGTCGAGGTGTTGGAGCCGAAGACTGCCCCCTCTCCGATCGTGGCTTCCGCCGCGGCGATAGCGCCGGCCTTGATCTTGCGGTCCTCGAAAACTGCCTCGACGACGAGGTTGCAATCCTTGAGCGCGCCGTAGTCCGAGGTCGCTGTTACGCGCGCGAGCAGCGCGTCGCGCTCGGTCGTGGTCGCGCGGCCGCTGTCGATCTGCTGGGCCATCAATCTCGCCGAATGGACCTTGCCCTTGTCGGCCGCCTCCTGGTCGCGGTCGATCAACACGACGTTGAGGCCCGCCATCGCAGTGACATAGGCGATGCCGGCGCCCATGAAACCGGCGCCGATCACACCGATGGTTTTCAAGTTCGTTGTCGGCACGGTCTTCGGCCGGCGCGCGCCTTTGTTGAGCTCGCGCACGGACACGAACAAGGTGCGGATCATGGCCGCCGCTTCCGGCGAGCGCAAGATTTTGGCAAACCAGCGCGACTCCACGCGCAGCGCGGCGTCCATCGGCAGCTGTAGGCCTTCGTAGACGACTTGCATGACGGCGCGCGCACCGGGGTAGTTGTCGTAGGTTTCGCGCCGGTAGATCGCGGTGGCGGCGGGGAACGTCATCATGCCGGCCTTGGAATAAACAGGTCCGCCTGGCAGCCGGAAGCCTTCCATGTCCCACAGCGCCTTGGCCACTCCGTCGGTCTTGATCCACTCCTTGGCGTGCGTCACGACATCGGCGGTAGGCACGATGGCGTTGATGAGCTTCATGTCCTTGGCCTGCGCGAGGCGAAGTTGGTCGCCCTTGAGCAAGAACCGGAGCGCATCGGCCGGTGGCATCATGCGGGCGATGCGTTGCGTCCCGCCGGCGCCAGGAAAGAGGCCGATCTTGATTTCCGGCAATCCCACGCGCGTGTTCGCGCTCTCGCCTGCGACCCGGTGATGGCACGCTAGGCAAAGCTCGAAACCACCACCGAGCGCCGTGCCGGTGATCGCCGCGACCCACGGTTTGCCGCAAGTCTCGAGGCGCCGATAGAGTAGCGACAACTTGCGGCTGTCCTCGAAAAGTACGGTGGCTGCGGCCTCCTCGCCGCGTGCCCTAGCCATCTCGGCGAACGCGTGGATGGACGCTTCCAGCATGGTGAGGTCCGCGCCGGCACAAAACGCCTCCTTGCCCGAGGTGATGACCGCGCCCCTGATTGCGCCATCGCCGGCAACCGTCTCCACGATATCGGAAAGCTCCTCGATGACGTTACGATCGATGACGTTCATCGAACGGCCGGGCGCGTCCCAAGTGATAAGCGCGATGCCGTCTGCGTCGGTATCGAGCTTGAAATTGACGTAAGTCATGGCGCGCCCTGGGCCTCGGTCGCCTCATCCACCGCTTTTCGGATAAGCCTCGCCCGACATGCGTGAAAAGCGGAAGCCGTTCTCGTCCCTGTCGTAAACGAGATCGACATCGGGATAATGCGCGCGCTCACGCTTGGCGCGCGTGCCGACCTCGAGATAGACCGCGTCGTGTTGCGACTTATTGACGAGATGATGACCGTTGGCGACCCCAGCCTTGAAACCCGCGGCGTCGCCCGGTTGCAACACAGTCGTGCCGCCGTCCTCGATCAGCATGATCTCGCCCTCGAGCACATAAACGAACTCGTCTTCGGCCTCGTGCCAGTGGCGCAGCGCGGAGGCGGCGCCGGGCTTGAGGCGCGTGAGATTGACCCCGAACTGGGTGAGCCCGACGACGTCGCCGAGCGCGGTCTTCTCTCGGCCCTCGGTAATGCCGCGCCACGGCTCGGGATAGACGCCTCTGGTGCGCACCGTCGCCTTGGCAAGGTCTATCTTCGGCACCGTGCTCTCCTGTGCGCCTCAATCACGGATCGGCTCGCCTGACTTACGGAAATAGCGACGGCCGGTTCCGTCGCGCTCCATCATGAAATCGACATCGGGGTAGTGCACGCGCTCGCTCCTAGCGCGTGTGCCGACCTCGAGATAGACCGCGTCGCGTTCGTTGCGGTTGACGAGGCAATGCGCGACACCGCTGCCGGCCTTGAAGCCTGCGGCATCCCCTGGCCTGAGCACGGTCTCGCCCTCGTTCTCCCGCAGGATCAATTCGCCTTCAAGCATGTAGATGAACTCGTCCTCCTGTTCGTGCCAGTGGCGCAGTGCCGAGGCCGAGCCTGCTTTGATGCGCGTGATATTGACGCCGAACTGGGTCAAGGCCACCGCATCGCCGACTCTCTGCTTTTCGCGTCCAGAGATCACCGAGGCGAATTCTTTCGGATAGGACGCGATCTGCTGCGCCGGAATTTTTTCGATCTCGATCTTGGGCATCTGCTCCCCTATCTAACCGCTGCTAATGATCGCAATCCATCTATTCATTTCGTGGTTCAGCGAGGAGGAACTAGACCCGCTCGATGATTGTGGCCGTACCCATGCCGGCGCCGATGCACAGCGTCACCAGTGCGGTCGAGAGATCGCGTCGCTCCAATTCATCAATGACGGTGCCAAGGATCATGGCGCCGGTCGCGCCGAGCGGGTGACCCATAGCGATCGCCCCGCCGTTGACATTGACCTTGGCCGCATCGAGGTCGAAAGCCTGGCAATAGCGCAGCACCACGGACGCAAACGCCTCGTTGACTTCGATGAGATCGATGTCGTCGAGCGACATCTTCGCCTTGGCCAAAACCTTCTCCGTCACGTCAACGGGCCCGGTCAGCATGATTGCGGGCTCCGAGCCGATATTGGCGAACGCCCTGATGCGCATACGCGGCTTCAACCCAGCCTTCTCGCCCGCCTGCCTGCTGCCGATCAGCACGGCAGCGGCACCGTCGACGATGCCGGACGAATTGCCGGCATGGTGCACGTGATTGATCGTCTCGAGCTCGGGATGCGCCTGTACCGCGACCGCATCAAAGCCACCCATCTCGCCGAGCTGCACGAAGGAAGGATTGAGCTGCGCCAAGGATTGCATGGTGGTAGTGGGCCGCATGTGCTCATCCTTGGCGAGGATGGTGAGCCCGTTCACGTCCTTGACCGAAATCACCGAGCGCGCGAAACGGCCTTCGTTCCACGCAGTCGCCGCGCGCTTTTGGCTCTCCACGGCATAGGCGTCGACGTCGTCGCGGGAGAAACCGTATTTGGTCGCGATGAGGTCGGCCGAAATCCCTTGCGGCATGAAATAGGATTTGAGCGCGATGGCGGGATCCATGGGCCAGGCGCCGCCTGCGGCACCGATGCCGACCCGGCTCATGGATTCGACCCCTCCGCCGATGGTCATGTCGTGCTGCCCCGACATGATCTCGGCTGCGGCAAAATTGACCGCATCGAGGCCCGAGGCGCAAAAGCGATTGATTTGGACGCCCGGCACGCCATCGCCATAGCCTGCCGTGAGCGCCGCCACGCGCGCGATATCGCCGCCCGCCTCGCCGATCGGGTCGACACAACCAAGTACCACGTCGTCGACGAGCGCCGGGTCGAGCTTGTTGCGCTCCTTCACCGCCGCCAACGCCTGCGTCGCCAGATTGAGCGCGGTCACCTCGTGCAGCGCGCCATCCGCCTTGCCGCGCCCTCGTGGCGTGCGAACGTGATCGTAGATGAAGGCGTCGGGCATAGGGGTCTCCGTAGCGGTCGCGGCACCTCAGTAGCCAGCGGCGGCCGGGCGGCGGAACGTTTGCGCCCTTCTATTTTCCATTATCCGTCGTCCGAGCATCACAGACTCCTTGCAATCAGAAGCTTCATGATCTCATTGGTGCCGGCGTAGATACGCATCACGCGCGCGTCGCGATACATCCGCGAGATCGGAAATTCCTCCATATAGCCGTAGCCACCAAAGAACTGCAGGCAACGATCGATGATCCTTCCCTGCAAGTCGGTGATCCAGTACTTGGCCATGGAGGCCGTGACCGTATCGAGCGTGCCGCCAAGATAGCGCTCGATGCAATGGTCGTGAAACACCCGCGCGATTGTTGCCTCCGATTTGCATTCGGCCAGCCCGAACTGGGTGTTCTGGAATTCGATAATCTTCTTGCCGAAGGCCTCCCGCTGCTTGACGTACTCGATAGTGAGAGCAAGCGCACGCTCGATCATGGCCTGGGCATGAACCGCAACGATGAGACGCTCGCGCGGAAGATCGTTCATGAGCTGCGCGAAGCCTTGGCCTTCCTCTCTACCGAGCAAGTTCTCCGCCGGCAGCTTCACGTCTTCGAAGAACAGTTCGGAGGTGTCGGCGGAATCGAGGCCGAGCTTCTTGAGCTTGCGGCCGCGGCGAAAACCGGCCGCATCCTCGGTTTCCACCACCATCAGCGACACGCCCTTGGCGCCCATACTCGCATCGGTCTTCGCGACGACGATGATCAGATTGGCGTGCTGGCCGTTGGTGATGAAGGTCTTCGAGCCGTTGAGCACATAGCCATTGCCCGACTTCTTTGCCGTCGTGCGCACGCCTTGCAGGTCGGAGCCGGTGCCAGGCTCGCTCATGGCGATCGCGCCAACGAGCTCGCCGGTGACGAGCTTGGGCAGCCAGCGCCTTTTCTGCTCGTCGGTGCCGTAGTGCAGGATATAAGGCGCAACGATGCCGGAATGCAGGGGCGCGCCGAAGGAGTCGAAGCCCGCAAGGCTCAATTCCCGGCCGATCACCGCTTCGTGCGCGAAGGTGCCGCCGGCGCCGCCGTATTCTTCAGGAATCGCCGGGCAAAGGAGCCCGGCCGCGCCGGCTTTGTTCCAGACTTCGCGGTCGTACCTGCCCTCCTCATTCCAGGTCTCGAGGTGTGGAACGTACTCGGCCGCAATGAAGCGCCGCGCCTGCTCTTCGAGCAGCACAAGGTCCTCGGTCATCCAGCCCGGACGCGGAAGGTTGAGGATGTTCATGAGCAATCCCGGTGATCGCACAGCTTACAGGGCACCGCCGCACTATGCGAGAGCAACAAGCGTTGACAAGCGGCCGCCACTTTTTCACAACGGCTCGGCCGGATGAACAACGGCTCGGCCGGATGAACAACGGCTCGGCCGGATGAACAACGGCTCGGCCGGATGAAGAGGGACAATTTTTCATGCAACTCGCCAATTCGCGATCGAATGGTCTGCGGCCGATCAACCGAGGTCAGCCGCTTTCCTGCTGGGACTGGCCGGGACCACCGATGACACAAGGCCGCGAAGCCGAGGACCTCGGCTCAATGGCAGGAAATCCGTCAGTTCGGGGCGCGAGCGAGGGCAATACCCACCTCGGGGCCGCGGCCTTCGCGCCGTGCACAACGATCCAACATTGACGTCTTCCAGCACATGGCTGGCGCGAAGTTTGGCGGACATTCGCCCATCTTTGCCTGGCTTGTTGCTGTCGTCCCTGGTCGCAATCAGCGCCTCGGCAGCCGCTCGGCTCCTCGGCGGGATCGTCCCGATCCCCGCCATGGTGATCGCGCTTCTGATCGGCATCGCGCTCCATCCGCTGGCGCGGCGCCCACCGTTTCAGGCCGGCATCGTGCTTTGCCTCAAGGTCATCTTGCGTTGGGCGGTCGCATTGCTGGGCCTGCGGATTGCACTAGGTGAGATTGCGGCGCTGGGATTGACGACGGCGATCCTGGTGGTCGTCGCGATGGCCGCCACGTTGGCCGGGGGGTTTCTGCTCGCGCGCCTATTCGCGTTGGAACGAGCCTACGGAGCATTGGCCGGCGCCGGGACCGCGGTGTGCGGGGCGTCCGCCACGCTCGCCACCTCAATCGTGTTGCCGGACTATAAAGGCAAAGAGACGGATATCGCCTTCGTCGTGGTCGCTGTGAATGCGCTGTCGACTCTGGCGATGATCCTCTATCCGCTCATCTGCGTTTGGCTCGAATTCGATCCGCAGACCACCGGCGTCATGCTCGGGGCGACCATTCATGATGTCGCGCAGGTGGTCGGCGCCGGATACGCGGTGTCGGAGACGGCAGGCAACACTGCGGTGATCGTCAAGCTATTTCGCGTTCTCCTGATGTTGCCCCTCGTCCTCGTCATCGGCTGGCTGTTTGCACGGCGAGCCGTCGCGACGGCCGCCACCAAGATTCCGATCCCAGTTTTCGCGCTAGTGTTCGTAGCTCTATGCGCGCTCAACAGTATCGCGGCCCCATTACCCACGGTTGCGCGCATGCTCGCTTGGATCAAGGCTCCGTTGATCGAAGCATCGACTTGGGGCCTGTTGATTGCAATCTCGGCGCTCGGGCTCGGCACGTCGTTGACTGCCATTGCCGCGCTGGGGTGGCGTCACGTGGCGACAGTGACCGGGACGACTTTGGTCATTTTAGCTGCCGTGACGACGGGACTGATGATACTGCGGTGAACGAGCGCTGTCGGCGAAGTGCAACGGTATTCGTCGCAGGGTCTTAACGGTCTGTTTACCCGAACGGCAAAAACTGCACCGAGGGATCAGGGCCGCGTAGCTATTCGCCATCTGTTAACGAGCGCCGGCTCCACGAGAGCCGTCCGGCTCCCGCTCCACCTATCGAACATGCGGATGCGGGAATGACATCTGGCGTTCCGTGGCAAATTAAAGGAGTGAGCCGGCACACGCGCGAGGCCGCGTGTGAGGCCGCGCGCCGCTCCGGCATCCCAGTCGGCGAATGGCTCGATCGCGTCATTCTTGATTTGGCCTTGCAGGACGGCGTCGACCCGAGACGGTTCGCGCAGTCGTCATCCGATCCACACGACGATGGAGGCGACCAGGATGCGCCGCCGTCCTGCCACCTCGGCTGGGCCGTCAAACCGCTGTGCGACGACCTCGCCAAGATCAGTCTGATGCTGCGGGAGACCGTGCCGCGCAAGGCGGTCGAGGCACTCGAAAGCGAGGTGCGCAAACTTGCTGACCGCGTCGAGTACATTAGCTATGCAGGCGGCGATGGAACTGGGCTCGCAAGCGATGTGCGCGAGGCCGCCAAAACACGCGAGGCGTTGCGCGCGGTGATGCCCGCTGAAAGCCTTCTCGGCATAGCCCGAGCAGTGCAGCAGCTCTCGCAGAAGGTCGCCAAGCTGATCGAGAGGCTCGACGCCTCCGACGCCCGCCTCAATCATCTCGAAGCGATCGAGCGCGGACTGGCGGAACTGCTCGTCCATTTCGCACGCCAGCGCGTGCCGAATCTCGCTCGCGTCGCAGCGCCGCCGGACCTGGATGCGCTCTCGCACGACCTCGCCGAGCTCAGGCGGACCGAAAAGAAGACACAGGATTCGCTCGAAGTCGTCCGCGGCATGCTAGGGCACATCGTCGATCGGCTGGCCGTGATCGAGATCGACATGCGTGGCAAGGCCGCGGCGCGGCCAGACGCCACGCTCGCGCCGAAGGCGGATTGGCTTGCGCCAGCCGCTCAGATGACATCGAAGCCGCATAGCGCGCCCGAGAAGCCCGCGGCACCTTCAACTGCCGACCCGGCTTCCACCGTCCCCATGACGCCCGAGTCCGCAGCGTTTTCCGCGACCGAACACGGCCCGATCGACCCGAGCCTGCCGCCCGATCATCCGGTGGAAATGGCTGCTGGGAAAGCCCGTGGTGAGAGACCCGCCTTGCCGGCCGATCGCGTGCCCGCCTCCGAGTCGGAGCTCGGGGCGGTCAAACCGTCCGTCAATCCGGATTGCGGTGGCAAGTCTGACTTCATCGCCGCAGCGCGCCGCGCTGCGCAGGCGGGACGGGACGTCGCCTCCGCGAACGACGCGTCGGCCGCCGACGGGTCGGCGAGTGACGTCGGCAGACTGCGCGCGTTGATCGGAGGAACGGCTGCCATTCTGGTCGTAGTTGGGCTGCTCCAGATCGCGCGGATCCTGGTCGCCCCCTCCGATGGAGTGAAGCTGACCATGCCGAGCGACACGGCTGTCAGCCGCGACGCCCCGCCCCCTGCCGTTGAAGCAGCGGCCAGCGCTGCTGGGCTCGCTTCCCCCGCGTCAGCCGCACTCTTTCCGGCCGGCCGGCCATCGGCCATTTTTTCCACCGCCGACGGCGCGGCCGTTGCCACCTCTGAAACCAGCATCTTGGTTCCGGTATGGACGCCCGAGCAGGAGCCGGAAGCGACTGGACAAATTCAGACGTCGCGGCACCGCTCGGACCGCGCCGGAGCCACGACCACCGCATCCGCTCCTGCGTCCGCCAAGCCCGCGCCACCCGCAGCCCCACTCAACCTCGACCTTGCCATGCCGGGTCCTGCACAATAAAAAATGTGCGCAGGCGTGGCGTGCGCGACGAACATCGGTAGAATGCGCTCGCCTGTCCGCTGAGTCCCGAGCCAATTCGCGGGCGCCGTGCCGGCGGCGCCCTCTCGCCACGATAAGCGCAAGTCGGCTCCGCCGGCTGCTGTCGCGATTTCGTCAGACGGCCATTTGCGGGAGTCGCACCGCGAATTCGGTCGAGACTCTATCAACTTTTCGCAGGACCGGCGGGACCCGGCCTGCGAACACTGAGCCTCGAACCAAGGACCGCGCGCTTGCAGATCTACCTTCCGATCGCAGACCTGCCGGTCAACGTGTTTGTCATTCTGGCTATGGGGCTCGCGGTCGGATTCATCTCCGGGATGTTCGGCATCGGTGGCGGGTTTCTCATGACGCCGCTACTGATCTTTCTCGGCATCTCACCGGCGGTGGCGGTGGCGAGCGTCACCGGCCAAATCGCCGCCTCCTCGATGTCCGGCGCCGTCAGCTATTGGCGACGCCGAGCGATCGATCTCGCACTCGCCTTCATGCTGCTCGCGGGCGGCATAGTCGGCACCGCTTTTGGCGTCTGGCTTTTCACGACGCTGCGCGCAGTCGGCCAACTCGATATCACTATCGGTGTTTCGTACGTCGTTCTTCTCGGGATTGTCGGCGCACTGATGGTAACCGAGAGCGTGCGCGCCATCATCCGCGCACGGCAAGGCAAGCCGGTCGAGCTACGCAGGCCCGGTAGCCATACTTGGATCCATGGGCTACCACTCAAGTTGCGCTTCAAACGCTCGCGCATTTATGTCTCCGCGATCCCCGTCTTGGGGATCGGATTTATCATCGGCTTCGTCGGAGCGGTCATGGGCATCGGCGGTGGGTTCCTGTTGGTGCCCATGCTGATCTACGTGCTGCGGGTACCGACAGCGACGGTGATCGGCACCTCCATGGTACTCACGCTCGTGACTATGGCGTCCGCCACAGTCATGCACGCGGCCGTCAATCACCTTGTCGATGCATTGCTGGCACTGTTTCTGATGGTCGGCGGTGTGATCGGGGCGCAGTTCGGCGCGCGCGCCGGACAGAAGATGAGCGGGGAGCGGCTCCGTCTCCTCCTCGGCCTGCTGGTGCTTGCGGTCGGACTCCGCTTCGCGCTCGATCTCGTGCTACCGCCGGAGAACCTCTATTCCATCCGTATGTTGGACGCCGACACATGAGGCGCCCTTCCCCATTTGCCCTTCTCGCTGCGCTCTGCGCGCTCACCGTGTCGGTTGCGCCCGCCGCCGGCGAGCGGCTGGTCGCTTCCCTGTCCAATCACCGAGTGATGGTCACGTCGAATTTCACTGGCGAAGAGCTCGTGCTGTTCGGCGGAATAGAGCAGGATGCAGCGTCGCGGCCGCGACGCGCCGGCTACGACATCGTCGTTACAGTCACCGGGCCGCGCCAGACCGTAGTGACGTTCCGCAAGGCGAGAGCGCTTGGCATCTGGGTCAATGCCGACTCGCGCGTGCTCGAGGATGCACCCGCCTATCTCGCGGTGCTCTCAAACCGACCCCTCGACGCCATCACCAACGCCGAAACGCTACGCCGCCTGCAGCTTGGCCTCGACAACATCCCCTTGCCGCAGCGCGCTAGCGTCAAGATCGCCGATGCCGCGAGCGATGATCCCTTCCGCGTCGCCTTCATTAAGATCAAGAGCGATCAGGGGCTCTACCGCGAGGCGTCGAACGGCGTGACCTTCCTCGCCCCGGCGTTGTTCCGCGCTTCGATACCGTTGCCGGCCGAGGTGCCGGTTGGCACCTACGAGGTGGACGTCAGGCTGTTCGTCGACGGCGCGCAGATCGCACGCACACCCGCTCCATTCGAGGTCTACAAATCAGGCTTCGAGCAGGTCGTTACCGTCGCCGCGCGGGACCACGGCGTGCTCTACGGCCTCGCCACGGCAATAATGGCAATCGCCACCGGCTGGTTCGCATCGGTCGTGTTCCGGCGGGATTGAGTCGCGGCGCATCAACCGGCTACGCTGGGACAAGCCGCCCGGCGAGGCCGACCGGCTGGAAACGCTCGAACGAATGCTGGAAAAGATCGAGACCGGCCGCGGCGCGCCCGCCGCGGCGCGTCAACGTGATAGGATGTTATCATGAGCATGCCAATGGAGCGGCCGATGGCCAACAATTACGTCAATCGGTTCTTTGGTGGCCCGCCATTGTCGGTCATCTTCCGGCTGATCCTGCTATCGATCCTCATCGGCGTGATCCTGGAGGTACTCGGGCTCGATCCCTGGAACATTATCGAAAGCCTGAAACGGCTCGTGCTGCGCATCTGGGACATGGGCTTCGACGCGGTGCGCTGGCTCTGGCGCTATCTCCTCCTCGGCGCCGCCGTGGTGGTGCCGATCTGGTTGGTCGTGCGACTCATGCGCGTGGCCAAGGGTCAGTAATTGCACTTAAGCTTCGCAAAGACCTCGGCGACCGCCAGAGGACGCGGACGAATTGGCGAAACCACCGCTTATGTCGGCCACGTCTCCGCCGTCATCGCGGCGGCATCCGCCCCGACAAGCTCGTCAATTCTCGCCTGCCCACCGCGACGCAGCGCTTCTGACAGCTCGGACTTGATGGCAGCGACGAGTCGCAGCCCCTGGAACACGAGCGCGCTGTAGAGCTCGATCAAGCACGCGCCCGCTCTGATCTTCGCAACAGCCGCTTCACCCGAATCGATGCCGCCTACGCCAATGAGCGGGAACGCACCCTCGACCCGCACGTAGGTCTCCGCCAGCATGCGCGTCGCGAGCGCGAACAGCGGACGCCCCGATAGCCCCCCCGCCTCCCGTGCCGTCGCCTGATCGCGCAGCGTCAGCGGCCGCGCCAGGGTGGTGTTGCCGATAATCATGCCGTCGACACGGTGCCTGCGCGCCGCTCCGACGATGTCATCGAGCTCGCCGAGCGTGAGATCGGGCGCGATCTTGATCAGCACGGGCGTCGTTCCGGCCACTCTGCTCATGCGCGTGCGCGCCTCCACCACGCGCGCCAGAAGATTGTCAAGCATATTCGCCTGCTGCAGCTCGCGCAGGCCCGGAGTGTTGGGCGAGGAGATATTGACGGAGAAGTAGCTCGCCACTGGCGCAAAGGTCTCGATCAAGCGCACATAATCTGCGATGCGGTCCGCGCTTTCCCTGTTGGCGCCGATGTTGACCCCGACGATGCCACCTTCGTTCGCGCGCGCGGCAAGGCGGGCCAGCACGGCGGCGGCGCCCTCGCTGTTGAAGCCCAGCCGATTGATTACGCCCTCGTCGCGGTTGAGCCGAAAGACACGCGGGCGCGGGTTGCCGGACTGCGGCAAAGGCGTGACGGTTCCAACCTCGACGAAGCCAAAACCGAGCTTGAGCAGCGCGTCGGGTACCTCGGCATGCTTGTCGAAGCCCGCCGCCATGCCCACTGGATTGGGAAAATTGAGCCCGAAGGCGCGCACGGCGAGCCGCGGGTCGTCCGCGACCGGCTTGGCGAATGGCGGGAATTTCAGCGCTTGGATGGCAAGCCGATGGGCGTCCTCGGGGTCGAGCATGCGCAGCACTGGCCACGCAAGTGACTCGAGCAGGCCGATCACGGCGTAAGCTCCGGAAAGACGTGCCGTCGATCGATCCCGAGGGGAAGCGGCCTTGTCCACAGCACGGCAGCGAGCGGCAACTCGCCGTAAAGATGCGGAAATAGATCACCGTCGCGCGAAAGCTCCCATTTCAGCGCATCGCCCAGCGCATCGGCATCGACCGCAATCAGCATCAAATCCTTAGCCCCGGCAAAATACTTCGCCGCGGTCTCGCGGACCTGCGTGGCGGAGGAGAAATGGATGAACCCGTCGCGCGCATCGACGGGAGCGCCGCGGAACACGCCGGCACGCTCCGCCTCGGCCCAAAGTGCGTTTGAGCAGATCTTATAGATAGTCGTCGCCACGGCGCCCTGGATTCGGCTGCGAGATTCGATGTCTCTGAGATCAATCCCGCCCGCCAAAGTGCGACGTGAAGTTAACTCCGAGTGCGCTGCTGATCTCAAGCGCAACGGTGGTTGAGATTACGCTTTTCGCCGACCACGGCAGCGAAATGCAGTTTAACTTCAGATTGCATTCCTTAATTTTGATCTCAAAAGTTGCTGGACGCTCAAAGGCTATAATTCCCATAGTCGGACAAAATTCCCTTCTGGCATTCGGTCCGGCCTCTAGTCCATGCTGACGCACGCCCAGATCTGGACCGCTCTCGACCGTCTCGCCGCTCGCGCCGGGCTCTCGCCGTCCGGCCTCGCCAAAAAGTCCGGGCTTGATCCGACGACGTTCAACAAGTCGAAACGCATGACCTCCGACGGCCGCGCGCGCTGGCCTTCGACCGAATCGGTCGCGAAGGCGCTAACCGCAAGCGGGACTAGTATCGACACTCTAGTGCAGCTGATCGAGGAGAGCGGCCGCTCCGCGATCAAGAAAACGGTCCCGCTGATCGGATTGGCACAGGCCGGCAAAGACGGCTATTTCGACGACTCCGGCGTTCCAGCCGGTCCGGGCTGGGATGAGATTCGATTTCCCGCCGTCGACGACGAGCACGCCTACGCGCTGGAGATTTCTGGCGAGTCGATGGCACCGGCTTATCATGAGGGCACTTTCGTCATCGTGTCGCCGGCTGCCTCGATTCGCCGCGGCGATCGCGTGGTACTCAAGACCGCGGCGGGTGAGGTGATGGTGAAGGAGCTCAAGCGGCGCACGGCAAAGTCGATCGAGCTGCGCTCGATCGACCCCGCGCAGGGCGAGTGCACGCTACAGGTGCGCGAGGTGTTATGGATCGCGCGCATCGTCTGGGCGAGCCAGTAGCAGGCCGCAGAAGGCAAATCGCCGATTCTGCAGGCGGTCGCGCCGTAACAGCGTTACGCACTTTTGTCGGCTGCGCATGTGTAGTATGAGCGTGAAAGGACATGCTTCCGCAAAGCTCGATTTGCGTGAGACCACCGCCAAGAGAGGGACAATGACAAACTTGCAAATGGTTCGACGTGAGGCTTCTTGCCCGTGTTGCAGCGGTCTTCTGGATGGCAAATTCGATCGCCGGCACTTTATGCGGGCCGTCGCGATAGGTGGTGCGACCCTGGCGCTCGCTCCATATCTCGCGCTTGCGGCCGAGGGGAACTATGAGGCGATGGTCTTGTCCTGCATCGATCCTCGCATGCAGGAGCCGGTACACAAATATGCCGTCGAGCAGAACTTAACCGGCAAGTTCAGCCAATTCGTCATTGCCGGCGCGGCGATCGGCGTCGTCGCGCCCGCGTTCAAGGACTGGCACAAGGCATTTTGGGACAATCTCGGCACGTCGATTCAGCTGCATCACATCAAGAAGGTCATCGCAATCGACCATCGCGATTGCGGCGCTGCCAGGATCGCTTATGGCGAGGCCAAGGTGGCAAACCCGCAAGCGGAGACCGAAACGCACAAGGCCGCGCTCGCGGAGTTCCGCAAGCAAGTCGGGCAGCGCTACCCGCAACTCGGCGTGGAAACCGGCCTGATGGCGCTCGACGGCAAGATGGAGATGTTCAGCTGACCACGTAGGCGAGTCACCTGCCGCGAGATCAGCGATCTTTAGAGCTGCACGCCTCGCGTGAAAATCCAATCCTTCCGAATGCATTGCACCGCGGCGACCGCGAATACGCCCGCGCCGTATCAGCGATTCCAGAACAACCAGCCGGCGCGGACGAGATAGACCGCGCTGATGGCGAAGATGATCACGCGCGTCCACTGCCGAAATCCGTGATCGGTCATTCGCTCGATGACAAAAGGCGCGAGCGAGGTGCCCGCGATCGCCAGCAGGATCGCCGGCCCGGTCGCCCAGAGCGGCAGATCGCCGACGCCCGAGAGCGAGCCGAAATAGAGCGCGCGCACGATGTGGCTGAACGACTGCGCCACGGCTTTGGTGGCGTTGGTCGTCTTGCGATCGAGCATGCTCTTCTGGAAGAAGATATCGAGAAAGAGCCCGCCGACGCCGGCCAGAATCTGGATGATCGTGGTCGCCACGCCGGTAATGAACGGCACGCCCCGCCACTCGATATTCGGGCGCATGGCGGCGGGGAGAGCCTCCACCACGAACGGCATCAACCCAAGTGCGAGGTAGACCATCGCCTTGTCCGGAACGAAGGCGATCATCCACATGCCGGCGAAGGAGATGGCGGCACCGACCACATACCAACCGAAAATGGGCCACAGCACATATCTGCGCCATTGCAAAACGCGCCAGCCATTGGCGAACAGCTGGATGATCGAAAAGAGAATCATCCCCGTGGCGACGTCGAAATAGTTGAGCAGAACACCGAGCAGCACCATGCCTCCGGCCATGCCGAAGATGCCGGAGAGAAATGAAGAAAAGACGATGGTGGCTCCGATAAGAGCCAGGACGGAAGGGGCCATTGCGGGATGAGCTTAGGGCAACGGTGCAGTGTCCCTCACCCACCGTGTGCCCGCAAGGACAGCCAGCCGGAAATCGTCGCGACAGCGAGCGCTGCGCAACCTCGCCGATGGCGGCAAGCAGCACTTGTCGGACGCGGGGACAAATGAAGACGAGGTCGCTTATGCCGATCTCGCCAGCGCGCCATCGATCATCTCGATCGTGTTCCCAACCCCGTACACCGCCACGAACGAGCCGAAGCGCGGCCCCTTCTCCTGGCCGAGCAATACCTGGTAGAGCATGTTGAACCAATCCAGCGTGACACCCGGCTTGCCGTCCTTGCTCTTGATCTTTCCGGTCTTGTCGAGAAACGGCTCGCGCCGGCCGACTTCGTAGACCACCTGCTGGATTTGCTCGGCGGTCGAATCGGCAGGCAGCTGCGCAAGCGCCTCGCGCAGGTCCAGGAGCGCCGCACGCTCGCCCTCGCTCGGCTCGCGGAACCTCTTCTGCGGCAGCACGAAGTCGCGAAAATAGTGGATGGCATAGCGCACGAGAGCGTCGAACTTCGGGTGCGTCTGCGGCGTCACACCGGGACGATAGCGGCCGATGAAGCCCCACAACGTCTCGGCGTTCTCCGCGTTCGATGACGCCACCAGCGTGAGCAACATCGAGAACGAGATCGGCATGTCCGGCTTAGGCGGGTTGCCCGAATGGATATGCCAGACCGGGTTGGACAGCTGCTGCTTGAGATCCTGCCGTTCATAGGCCTCGAGGAAATGCTGGTATTCGTCGACGTGGCGCGGGATGACGTCGAAGTAGAGACGCTTGGCGGCCTTCGGCTCGCGATACATGAACAGCGAGAGCGACTCCGGCGACGCGTAGCGCAGCCATTCGTCGATGGTCAGGCCGTTGCCCTTGGACTTGGAGATCTTCTGGCCCTTCTCGTCGAGGAAGAGCTCGTAAATGAAACTCTCCGGCGGCGTGCCGCCGAGCGCGCGGCAGACCTCGCCCGAAAGCTTGACCGAATCGATCAAATCCTTGCCCGCCATCTCGTAGTCGACGCCGAGCGCGACCCAGCGCATCGCCCAGTCGGGCTTCCACTGCAGCTTTGCTCGCCCTCCGGTGACAAGAGTCGTCACACGCTCTTTGGTGTCCGGATCCTCATAGGTGATCGTTCCCGCCTTGGCATCGTGGGCCAGGATCGACACCTGCAGCACGATGCCGCTGCGCGGCGAAATCGGCAGAAACGGGGAATAAGTCTGTGCGCGCTCCTCGCGCAGCGAGGGCAGCATGATGTCCATGACCGCGTCGAAGCGTTCAAGCACCCTCAAGAGCGTGGCGTCGAACCGGCCCGACGTGTAGCAATCGGTCGAGGATAAAAACTCGTATTGGAAGCCGAATTGGTCGAGGAACGCACGCAGCCGCGCGTTGTTGGCCGCGCCGAACGACGGGTATTCGGTCGAAAACGGGTCCGGCACGCGGGACAGGGGTTTGCCGAGATGCCGCGCCATCATCTCCCGATTCGGGACGTTCTCCGGCACCTTGCGCAGCCCATCCATGTCGTCGGAGAACGCGATCAGGCGGGTCTTGATTTTGTCGTCCGTGAGCACGCGAAAGGCATGGCGCACCATGGTGGTGCGTGCGACCTCGCCGAAGGTGCCGATGTGCGGCAGGCCCGAAGGGCCATAGCCGGTCTCGAATACCACCTCGTCCTTGGGATGCTTCTTCAGGCGCGCGACGATCTTGCGCGCCTCCTGGAACGGCCAAGCGTTCGAGTTTTCGGCGATCTCGCGCAGGGCTGGGACGTGGGCCTCGACCGTGGACATCAATGGCTCTCCGTCCGCGGACACTAAAAACCACACTCCGTCGCGTCAATCAAAACGCCCACGATGCAGCCACTCATCTGGGGCCTCGTTGTCATTTCCGCAAAGAAAAAGCCCCTGCGAAAGCATGGGTTCTAGCAAGCTCACTCGAGGGCAGCTCGCACCGAGGTGAAGGCCATATTCAGCTTCGAGCCGAGCCCCGAAAGCGCGGTGATGATGGCGACCGACATGCCGGCTGCGATCAGCGCGTATTCGATGGCCGTGGCGCCGCTTTCATCGCGTGCGAAGCGCGCAAGAAGCACTTTCATGATCCAAAACTCCACCGCCCAGGCCGCGGTTGCAAGTCAATCATCGGCGCGCTTCGATATCGTTGCGCGGTTCGCTAAAATTGAGCGCAATTCATTCTTTTCGGTTCCATGAGCAGGCACCCGACCGTTGTAATTCGATACACCGCGCCATTGCGGAGGCGACAGGAACGTCCCGACTCGGAAATTCGCAAGCCTTGCGGCACACACTCATGCGAGCTGCGGAATGGAAAGCGAAATTAATAAACTGATGACTGTAATGCAGTTTCGGATTGAACCCTGCTAATGGGAATTCGCCGGTGATTGGCAGAAATCCTGAACGTCAAAACGGACTGATCGGGAAATAGCGCAGCCACAAATCGGTAAAACGGCCCTGCTCCCAGACCCGGAACAGCGCCCAATTGAGCGCCAGCCGGATCGTGTCATTGCCCTTTTTGACAGCAATTCCGATGCCTTCGCCGAAGTAGCGGCTGTCGATGTAGGGCCCGCCGCGGAAGGCACAGCAATTCTCGGAATCGGTGCCGTTGAGCCAGAAGGCGAGTGAGATCGCATCGCCGAACAGGAGATCGACGTCGCCGCGCCGCAACGCGAGTCGCGCCACGTCCGCGCTCGGATAGGGGCGAACCTCGACCTCGGTAAACAGGGACTTAAGATATGCCTCATGCGCTGTGCCGGCGACCACGGCAACCTTCTTGCCCTCGAGCCGCTCGGGCAGCGGATCTTCCATCGGGGAATCGCGCTTCGCCACGAAACGCGCCGGCGTGCGGTAATAGGAATCGGTGAAATCGACCCTGGCACGCATCTCCACCGTGGCCGCGATGGAAGCGATCACGGCATCCCCCTGGTTGCCGTTGAGCGCTGGAATGAGCGTCTCGAAGCGGCGCATCTGGATGGTGCAGGCGAGCTTGAGTTCCTCGCACAGCATGCGCGCCAGATCGATGTTGAAGCCCTGCGGATTGCCGTCCGGGCCAGCAAAATTGAAGGGCGGGTAGTCGGTCTCGGTGAGGAACCGGATCACGCTGATGCGAGACAGATCGGGCTTTTCCGGCCGACGACGTGGGTCCCAAAATCCCGGCACCCGCACGCCCGGGTCGCCGCCCGCCGGCGCTGCCGCCGCCTGACCGGCGCCGAGAAACGTCGCCATCAGCAGGAGGCAGACGGCCAACCGCCCGATCGGGGCTTGCAAGGAATGTTCCGGCACGAGTGACCTCTAACCGACTTTAGGCCCAGGAGCGCTGGTTGAACCCCTGCTTATAGACGAGCCGGTTAAGGCAGATCAGTGGCAATGACACCGTCGTCAATCCTGAGGACCTACCGCGGCCGCATTCGACCGCCCTCTGACGGCGGCGACCTCGGGTGCTTGCCGGCGCGCCGGCCCATTCCATCCAGGGTTCGGCTGAATCACAGATGGCGGCGCAGATCGGCGGCTGCGGCATCGGTCGTCCGCTTGAGATTGAACGGCGACACGAACCGGCCCGCCTTGTCCATCAGATATACGATGGCCGTGTGGTCCATGGTGTAGCCACCCTCATCGAGTGGGACCTTTTTGAAATAGACCCGGTAAGCCTTTGCGACTGCCGCGATCGCGGCAGGATCGCCGGTCAGACCCGAAAGGTGCGGATCGAAGCTCGACAGATAGTCCTTGATCACCGCGGGTGTGTCGCGCTCGGGATCGACCGTGATGAACAGCGCGCGCGTGCGATCCGCATCGGGGCCAAGCGCGCGCAAAATCTCGGAGACCTCGAACAGAGTCGTCGGGCAGACGTCAGGGCAATGGGTAAAACCGAAAAACACCAGGAACGGCCGACCCTTCAAATCCTGGTCGGTGACCATTTGCCCATTCTGATCGGTGAGCTTGAACGGTCCGCCGATGGCGGCGATTTGCTGCGCGACCGGAGACGATAGCCGCCCAGTCACGATCAGGACTACGCCGAAGCAAAGCACCAGCCCGGCGAGAAATGCCGCGGTCATCACAAGAATGCGGGTGCTACGTGTAGTCATGTCGGATCTCGCTGCCTGCCATGAGCGTTCACAAGCAGGCGGCGATCCCTGCGACGATCATCTCGTAGAACACTGCGGTGCCGTAGTGGGCCCAGAGCGCCACCGTTGCGGCAAGCATGACGCCGACGGCCGCCGCGATGAGCACGAGCGGACGCGAAAGCAGGGATGCGGTAGCAGAAACGGTCTCGGGCATCCATATCCCTAGGCTCGACCGGCCAGGAGTTCGGCCGCATCCTTACCAAATAGGTCCAATCACAGCAGCCGACAATAGGTCCAAGCGCCATCGACCACTAAACAGCTTGCCGGCCTGCGCGACGGGTACTACTCCTCAAAAGAGAAGCTTCATTTGACGAAGCGGAGCGGCAAAATCAAATTCACACGATCGCCAAGAATTTCCGGCGGCACCGGCGGGAAAGGCTGCGCCCGCCGCAACAGCGCCAACGCCTCCTCGTCGAGCGCGCTCGCTCCCGATGAGCGCACGACACGGCTATCGATCACGCGGCCTTGCCGGTCGAGACTGAAGAAGACCTGGGCGACCCCCTGTTCGCCGCGGCGCGCCGAAGTCTCGGGATAACGCTTGTTGCGCTCGATCACCGCCACGATCTGCGATCTCCAGGCCGCTAGCGCGCTTGAATTTTGGGGAGTGGCCTGACCCTGCGTGGGCGCGGCCGGGAGCGCGGCGGTCCGTTCTGGAATTGCCACCGGCGCCGAGGTCGTGGGCGCCGGCAGGCGCGGCGATTGACGCGGGGTTTCCTGCTGAACCTCCCGGGGCGGCTCGACCGCGACTTCCGGATTGGGCGCGGGCTTGACCTCTGGTGGTGGCTCTTCCACCGGCCTCGATACGACCTTTTCTTCGACTTTCTGTTTTTCCTCGAGGCTCTCGACCGGCTTGTTGGGCGAGGCGTCGGACATCATTTGCTCGGGTCCCGGGGCAATATTCGTCTGCGGCATGGTCGGCGCGACGGGCATCGGCGCGAACTCGATCACGATCGCGGCAGCGGGCTCCGCTGGCTCGATCTCGTCACGCCAGTTGACCATTCCCGCAGCGATCCCGCCGTGCGCCGACACGATGATCGCTCCGCTGATGAGCCAGCGGCGCAGGTCCGCGAGGTATTCGACGCTTAACGACATCATGGTCCCGGCGGCTTCTCCAGCCCCACCAATGCGGCCTTCAAGTAACCGGCCGCGCGCAAGAGGTTCATGACCTCCATAACTTCGCCATACGGTACTGCCTTGTCCGCGCGCAGAAAAATGCGGGTGTCCTTGTCGCCCTTTGCCGCCGCATCCAGCGTGCCAGGCAAGAGATCGCGGCTGACAGGATCATCGCCGAGCGCGAGCGTGAGGTCGGACTTTACCGTGAGATAGAGCGGCCGTTCCGGCCGTGGCTGCGGGTCGGCGGTCGATGCCGGCAGATTGACTAGGATGTCCACGGTGGCAAGCGGCGCGGCCACCATGAAGATAATCAGCAGCACCAACATCACGTCGATGAACGGCGTAACGTTGATCTCGTGCACCTCATCAAGCGTATCCTCGCCGTGATCAAGACGTATACTCATGACGATCCTCTTGATCCCGCGCGTGCAGACGCAGTGCTCACTCCGCGACGGATAACGGCGTTGCTCGGCGTGCAGGCGATGGAGGTGCGGCAGCAGCACGCTCGAGATCGCGGCTGACGAGCCGCAAGACCTCCGCCGCGGCGTCGCCAAGCCCGGCGCGATAGCCCGCGATCGATCGCGCGAATACGTTGTAGATCACCACGGCCGGAATGGCCGCTGCAAGTCCGAAAGCGGTCGCCAGCAGGGCTTCGGCGATGCCCGGGGCGACCACCGCAAGGTTGGTGGTATGCGACTTCGAGATGCCGATGAAGCTGTTCATGATGCCCCAGACGGTGCCGAACAGGCCGACGAAGGGGGCGGTCGCGCCGATGGTGGCAAGCACGCCGGTGCCGCGCAAGATCCGTCGTCCGTGGCTTGCTTCGATGCGCTCGAGGCGCGACGCGATTCGTTCCTTGATGCCTTCTCTGTCGGTGGAACCGGTCGAGACCTTCAGCTCGGTCACGGCCGCCTCGAGGAATTGCATGACCTCGCCCTGAGCATCGGCAAGCCGCTCCACGCCCTCCGCCGTGGAGCGTACGCGGACAAGCTTATTGAGTGCCCCCCGCACACGTCGCTTGGCCAGCACGATCTCTATGGTTTTGGCAAGCCACACCGTCCAAGTCACGATCGAAGCCAAGGCAAGGCCGATCAATACCGCCTTCACCACCGGATCGGCGTTGAGATACATGCCCCAGGGGCTCAAATCCCGCGGCAGCGTGGCGGTGGCCACGACGTTGTCCTGCGCCAGCGCCGGCACGGGCATGACGAGCCATGCGAGCACCGTCGCACCGTGCAGCGTCGCAGCGCTCACGCCTCCCAACCCGTGCAGGGCTCGAACCCGTCGTCTACGCGCTTGCCAAAGTTCCATTCCGGCCGGTCGCATTCTCGCCCAATCCTCGTTTCTTAGCACGCAGTTAGGATGGTGTTACAATGTAACATTATCAAGTTGTGGTGACCAACCTGCCGGTCGCGGCAGCTCGCGCTGGCGCGAGAGTGATTTTTTCCGGCTGCCCACCGGGCTTACCGCCTCCCGCGTGCAGTTCGCCCCGGATGACGACGCGATGTGTCGCGCCGTCGAACTGAGACCGCGCGGGTCCCGCAATGACTTCGACGAGTCCTGCTCGTTATAGGTAATTGCTGTGTTGATCAATACATTCGACGAGCGTTCATAGTTTTGAATTGTTGTAGATAAAAAGAAGTGCTTGATACGAATGATATCCAGTGTTGAATATTTGGCATTGTTGCCGCGGCGTTGTTCTGTCTTAGCCCCGCGGCTTTCGCGGTCAGGCAGCAGTCGCGGTTGCCGACGGCTGCTTATATTCCTTCAGGCGCGGGAAAACCTCGTTGGCGAACAGCGTCAGGTTCTCGACCGTGTCGGCGTGCGACATGGAGCCCGCGTGGCCCATCATCAGGAGATTTCCCATCCCGCCGCAATACTCACAAAAATCGACGATCTGGTCGTAGACCTGCGCAGGCGTGCCACAGAACAAGATGGCGGCATCGATCAGTTCCTGCACGCTCGCGCTGCGCATATCGATGACGCGGCGATCCTTGGTGTAGCTACGCGGAGGCATTTCCCCACGCATAAGCCTCGCGTTATCGGCAGCCGATAGGAATCCGGGCGGATTGCGGAACGGCGGAAAGACGATGGCGGCCGAGCGCAGATAGCTCGCCACGCGTTCGCCCCGCTCGCGCGCCTCCCGTTCATTCGATGCGACGGCGACGAGCCCCAGATAGGCAAACCGATCCGCGCCCGGCGCCGGCCGCCCTTTGGACATGTATCCCTCGCGGTAGACGTCGTACAGCGCGCGCGTGTTGTAGCCGGTGCCCAGCGTTGCGATGACGTATCCACGCTCGCCGAGGACACACGCATTGCCCTTGCTGCCGGTGGTGCTCCAAATCGGCGGATGCGGCTGCTGCCAAGGGCGCGGCCAGATGTTCACCTGCCGATAGTGGAAGTGTTCGCTTTCCCAATTAAACGGCTGGTCATGGCTCGTCATAGCCTTGACGATGAAGTCGTGGGCCTCCCAAAAGCGATCCATCACGCCGACCGGATTTTGGTTAGAGCAGGGAAATTCGTATGGCACGCCCTTGATGAAACCCATGTCGAGTCGACCACGCGACACGACATCAATGGTCGCAAGCTCCTCGGCAACACGCAATGGATCCTGCCGGTGGCCGATCGGGTAGCCGAGCACGAGCAGACGCGCGCGCTTGGTCTGCCGTGCCAGCACCGACAGCCCCACGATCACGGTCGATGACATGCAGGTCGCGGTTTGGTGGTGTTCATTGAGCATGATGTCGAGGCCGAGTTCATCGGCCAACAGCCACTCGTCGTAATACCGATGGAACAGATCGGCGGCGATCTTCGGGTCGCATTTGCGGTTGGGAAGATTCACGCGCAATGAGCCCCCGTGGTCCTTCCAGGCATCGGGATACGGCTGTTCGGTGAATTGATACACCCTCATTGCGATGTCTCCTCGACGAAGGAAAAGACGCGAGTGGCGAATATCTCTGGCTGCTCCAGATGAGGAAAGTGGCCCGCGCGTTCGATCAACTCGAAGCGCGCACCGGTAATGGCTGCACAATATGCCCGCCCGTAGGACTCGGACACAATGCGGTCGCTCGCTCCCCACAGCACCAGTGTCGGAATGTCAATACGGTAGAGGCGTCCCCGAAGCTTCGGATCATGCATGTAGGGCGACCAGGCATAACGCGCGGTCGCTTCTCGGTTGCGCGCTGCGGCCAGAACCTGGGCGTCCGGCATCGTCTTGTAGTCGTGGGTGCCGACTTCCGGATTGAAATACGCAAGCTGAACATACTCGCTCTCGGGAATCGCGTAGATATCAACAATTCTCGCGGTCGCCGACTTTGATGCCTATCGCATTCGCAAGGACGAGGTGCGATAGCCGCTCGCCAGATTTGATCGCGATCTCGGCGGCAATCCAGCCGCCGAATGATACGCCTACGACGATAATTTGGCGTAGATCGAGTTGCTCCAACAGATCGAGGTAGAAATACGCAAGGTCGTCAACGGTATCGAACGACTTCGGCTGTTCCGAGCGTCCAAAACCGGGGTGGACGGGAGCCAGCACGCGCGTGCGACTCGCAAGCCGATCGAGCACCGGGCTGGTCGGCTCGATGCCGATTTCGGGATGCAGGAACAGCAACGGCTTGCCGCGTCCGCGTTCAATCAACTCGACGCGGATGTTGTTGACAACGATGGAGGACGCTGGATCGGCGGTCATCGGCTATAGTCTGCGGTGGCCATGCCGGCACGGCCGTTGAGAGAGCTCGACGTCACATTCATTGGGCTGACTTGATGCCGAGGATTTTGGCAGTCTCAGCGAGTTTGGCGCGCTGCTGCTCGATTGCAACAGCGAATTCGGCGGGTCCTCGAACATTGACGATCTGACCGGTAACTGCGAGCCGTGCGGCAATGACCGGATCGGCCGCGGCAACCTCGCCAAGAACGACGGCGATGCGCTCACGCAATTCGCCCGGCATGCCGCGTGGCCCGAACAGCCCCACGAGACTCTCCAGTTCCAGCGCCGGGTAGCCGGCCTCCTTGACGGTCGGAACTTCGGGCGCGGTGGGCGCACGCTTGCGACTCGTCACCGCCAGCACCTTGACCTTGCCGGTCTGCATCTGCGGCTGCACGACCGCAAACGATGTCATCAATACCTGGATCCGTCCCTCGGCGAGATCGTTCGGCGCCTGCAGGATGTCACGGTAGGGAACCTTTGCCAGCTGCAGACCGGAGCTCTTGAGGAAGCCGAACAACAGGAAATCGGCATTACCGTTGGCGGCGGCCGCGTTGAGCTTTCCAGGCTGCGCACGCGCAAGTGCCACCAGTTCGCCTAGCGAATCGACCTTCAGCGACGCGGAGGCCGAAACGGCGAGGATGATTGTGGAAACGCTCGCGATCGGCAGCAGGTCGCGCTCCACGTCGTATGGTAGCTTCCCATGTTCATAAGGATGCACCGTGAAGGTTCCGACGGGTGCGAACAGAAGCGTATGGTCGTCGTTGGCGCCGATGAAAGCGGCAATCGCAACGAGACCGTCGCCGCCCGGACGATTTTCCACCAGCACCGGCTTGCCCCAGCGCGCGGCCAATCGATCCGCGAACAATCGCGCCGTAATATCCGTTCCGCTGGCGGGTCCGAATGGCACGATGAACCGCACCGTCCGAGTCGGATAGGTTTGCGCCGGCGCGCTCGTGAGGATTTGTAAATTGCCGAGAAGCGTGATGGCCGCAAGGAGTAACAAGCGTACCATTCGAATGCTCCAAGCCGGAACGCTCACAGGGTCGCGTCTGACGGCAATTGAGGCCATCTGACCGCCACTCCAATCATGCATTCTGGGATTAGCCAGCTTTCGCTGTTGAGGCGGTGGACATCTCCCGCTTCCTCCCCTACCGCCCCGCTCTCGGGCCGGTACGTCAAGCCTGCTCTCGCGGCAGCTACGCCGTCAAGGTATGACGCAGGCTCTGGAGCGATGCTGCCTCTCAGCTGCCAAGAAAGGCGCGCACCACCTTCGTCACAGCCTCCGGATGTTCGAGGTGTGGCAAGTGGCCGGCGTCGTCGATGAGCTCGACCCGTGCGTCGGCGATTCGCCGGGCAAATTCCTGAGCATAAACCGGCGGGATGATGCCGTCGCCCGCGCCCCAGACGATGAGCGTCGGCGCCGCAATCCGGTGAGCATGCTTGCTAAATCCGCGATCGGCGATCGGCCAGACGAATTTACCTGAACAGGCCTGCGCCCAGATGAACTGCGCGAGCGTGTCGATGCGCTCGGCCGGATCGCTCGGAACATCGAAGAAGCGCCGCGCCGCCTCGCCGTCGCTGTTGGCAAAGAGCGAGGGCCGTCGCACCTTGTCGCTGAGAATCATCCAGTTCTTGACCGGCGCGTCGTCCCGCCACAAGCCGACCGGATCGATCAGTACCAGCCGGCCGACCGACTTCGGAGCCGACGCCGCGAATTCGGCCGCAACGAGGCCGCCGAAGGAATGGCCGACGACCGCTGGCGCAGACAGTTCGAGCTTGTCGAACAGTTCGCCGTAATAGACGGTCAGGTCGAACCAGTTGTCGAGTGCATGTATCGCGTCGGGATTGCCGTGAGTGGTCCCCGGGAACTTCGGCGCATAGACCGTATGGCCGTCGGCAAGGCCGGCAACGAATGCGCGGTCGGGGGCAAGCCCCCACGGCCCGTGCAGATACACAAGCGGCTGACCGCGGCCGCTGATCTCGACCTCGGTTTGGATTCGGTCCTGCCAAAGGCTGAGCCTGCGTACCTCCCGGGCGGCCATCTCCACTCTCCGCCAGCTTCTAGGAAGCGGTGGCCAAGGCGGCGGCAGGACGCTTGGCTTTGAGGCGTTCGGGCCACCAGCGGTCCTCGTACGTGTCGTCCCACAGGTCCGCGAGATGCGGCAGCACTTCGCGCGCAAACAGATCGATGTTCTTCTTGCACAGCGCAGTCGGCATGGAGCCGAATTGCAGGAGCGCGAGCAGGTGCCCCATGCGCAAGCGCTTGATGCCGTCGAGCAGCTGCTCGCGCACGGTCTTCGGGCTTCCGACCACGACGAAGCCGCGGTCGAACAAATCCTTGGCCTTGAGTTCGCGCAGATTGATGCTGGCGCGAGGATTATGACGCAGCGACTGCACGAGCGCCTCGTATTCGAGGCACCCGGGAATCGCCTGATAGTAGGTCGGCGTGTAGAGCAGCTTGTGGAAGAAATACTCGGCGTGTTCTGCGTATAGCTCCTCGGCCTCGCGATCGGTCTCGCCCACGCCGATGAGTTGCAAGAAGCTGAACCGGTAGGGATTGTCGTCTCGCCCCTTGCGCGCGACCAGCTCCCAATACCGGTCGCTCACCTGCTCCGCGTTCTTGGCGCCGTAATAGCTCAGATGACAGAAGCAATGGTCCTGGCCAACCACGTACTCCGCGGTCGAGGAGATGCCGGAGCCAGGAATCCAGATCGGCGGGTGCGGCTGCTGGATCGGCCGCGGCCAAAGGTTCACCATACCGAGCTGATAGTGTCTGCCGTTCCAGGCGAAGATGTCCCTCGCGGACCAGGCCTTGATCACCAGCGCCAGCGCTTCGCGGAAACGCTCGCGCTGCTCGACCGGGATGACGCCGTTCGAGATGGTGGCGTCGGCGGGCAGCCCCGTGGGAAATCCCGCAACCAGCCGTCCGCCGCTGATGCAGTCGAGCATCGCGTATTCTTCGGCAATGCGCGTCGGCGGCGTCGTGGAAGGCAGCGTCGAGCCGAGTTGGATGATTGCGATATTCTGGCCGTTGGTTTGCCGCGCGAGTACGGCGCCCATGATGCTTGGATTTGCCATGAAGCCATAGACGTTCTGGTGATGCTGGTTGGTGCAGAGCCCGTGCAGGCCGGCCTTGGCGGCATAGAGCATCTCGTCAAGGGTCGCGTTGTAGAACTGGCCGACTTTGTCGGAATCGGCCACGTCGAACCACACGGGATCGATATAGGCTGAGTTGTATAGCCGCTCAAAATCGGCTGGCAGGTCCCGGTATGGCATCAGATGGAACATGCAGACCTTCACGGCAGCACCTCGTCTTTGGCAATGTTCGGGTGGAATGCTACGCTTAGCTGTGCTGCGGCTCAATCTGGTCGCCGACCGTCTACTCCGATATTCGACGACAGCCATGGCGCGTACCGGCGTAGCGCGGGAAATTTCGCTCCGGAGATTGCAGGCCTCGTGAGCACCGTGACAGACGTGCGACCGCCAAGGATGATTTCGCAGACTTGACGTCGGGGTCGGTCATAACCGCATCGTACTCGTCAATCACTGCTTGCAACACGACCGAACATCGTGTTGATCTCAGTCGAGATCAGATCCGCGAGCAGCCATGAGCGATCCTCCTCTGCGCATTCGCGTCGTCAATCCGAACTCCAACGAGGATGTCACTCGCGGTCTCGACGCGGCGTTGGAGCCACTGCGGTTTGCAAACGGTCCGGAGATCGTGTGTTCCACCCTCGCGGAAGGACCGGTCGGCATCGAAACGCAGGCCGACGTCGAGAGCGTGGTGATGCCGTTGCGGCGCCTGGTGGAGGCGGACAATTCGTCCGACGCCTTCGTGATCGCGTGCTACAGCGATCCGGGGTTGCACGTCTGCCGCGAAGGCACCACGCGGCCGGTATTCGGCATCGCCGAATGCGGCGTGCTCACCGCGCTCGCGCGCGCGGGCCGCTTCGGCGTCATTGCCATAAGCCAGCGCTCGATCGCCAGGCATAGGCGCTATCTGCTTCAGATGGGGCTCACCGACCGCCTCGCTGGCGAACGTCCGCTCGAAATGTCGGTTGCTGAGACGGCGAGCGGCGAACAGACGCTGCGACACATGGTCGACGTCGGGCGCCAGCTGAAGGAACAGGACGGCGCGGAAGCGGTGATCATGGGTTGTGCCGGAATGGCGCGCCACCGTCGCCCGCTGGAAGAGGCGCTCGGCATCCCGGTGATCGACCCGACGCAGGCCGCGGTGACCATGGCGCTCGGAGCGCTGCAGTTCAGCCGCGTTTGACGCCGCCCGCGGCGAGCCACTCGGTATCGGTCTGCCGCATCACGCTCCAGCGACCGGGTGCGGAAGGTTATCCTGCGCCGACAGCACGGTGAAAATCCGGCTCGAACTGCGCGGACATATCAGGACCGCGGTGGCAGAACGACGCCGGTCTGGCTGGTGATGCGGCCGTAATGCTCGATACGGCGGTGGCGCTTGAAGTCGAAGATCGTCTCCTTGCCGAAAATGGTGGCGTCGAGGTCGCAGTCGGCCACGATCAGTTCGTCATCCTCGGTCTTGGCCTCGGCGACGATCTCGCCATCGGGATTGACGATGATGCTGCCGGCGATCATGGGGAAGCCGTCCTCCGCGCCGCCCTTTGCCACCGCGACGACCCAGGTCGAGTTCTGATAGGCACCGGCCTGGAGCGTCAGTCGGTGGTGGAACATGCGCTTTTCCGGCCCCTCCTCTGCCTTCTGCGAATTGACCGCGGGCGTGTTGTAACCGAGCACGATCAGCTCCACGCCTTGCAATCCCATGACGCGATAGGTCTCGGGCCAGCGCCGGTCGTTGCAGATACACATGCCGACGATGCCGCCCATGGTGCGCCAGACCGGAAAGCCGAGGTCGCCCGGCTCGAAATAACGCTTCTCCAGGTGTTGGAAAGCACGCTCCGGATCGAACTCGGAATGGCCGGGCAGATGCACCTTGCGATACTTGCCGACGACGTTTCCTTCCCGGTCGACCAGGATTGAGGTGTTGAAGTGATGGCCATCGGCGGTGAGCTCGGCATAACCGAACGATAGCCCGATGCGATCGTCAGCGGCCTGCTCGAACAGCGGACGCGTCGCAGCACTCGGCATCTCGCGTTCGAACCATGCGTCCACTTCCGCTGGCTCAGTCATATACCAACGCGGGAAAAAGGTGGTAAGCGCAAGCTCGGGATACACCACGAGATCGCACTTTTGGGCTTTGGCCTGATCGAGCAGATCGAGCATCCGCCGCACGACCGCCTGCCTGCTGTCCGCCTTGTGGGTCGGGCCCATCTGGGCGCCGCCAATCCGAAGCACTCGGCTCACGAAGTTCTCCTGCTGCTCACGCGGCGACCCGCCGTTCCAGCCGGCTGATCAGGCGCACGATCGGCCACAGCATAACAAGGTAGATCGCCGCGGCCAGCACGATTGGCGACGAGTTGAAGGTCACCGACCGCGCCATATCGGCCGAGTAGAGCAGCTCCGGCAGCGCCACCACGCTCGCAATCGATGTGAGCTTTACCACCTCGACGGTGTTGGACACGAGATCGGGCAGCACGTTGCGCACCGCTTGCGGCAGCACGACATAGGCCAGCGTCTGGTAGCCCTTCAGCCCGGTCGAGCGCGCGGCATCCCATTGACCGTGGCCGACGCTTTCGATGCCGGCACGATAGATCTCGCCGTAATAACTCGACGTGTTGAGGAAGAAGGCGATGGCGACGGCCGTCAAGGGGGACGGCCGCAGACCGGCGAACGGCAACCCGGCATAGATAAAGATCAGGAGCACGAGCGGCGGAATGGCACGAAAGAAATCGATCCCCGCAATCGCCGCCCAGCGTACGGTCCGCAGGCGCGAAAGCGAGACGATCGCGAATGCGAGGCCCCCGGCCAGTCCAAGCGGAATGACGATGAGGCAAATAACGATCGTCTGCTCGAGGCCGGCAAGGACGAGCGGGAGCGCTCGCTCCATGATGGCCAGGTTGAAGAACTGCTGGACGATCGCTTCCATCAGGCCCTGCGCCAGACGAACCGGGTCTCGAGGAAGCGGCCGAGCACGACAACCGGGATGAATAGGATCAGATAGGCGATCGCTCCCATCATGAGCGGCGTGGCATTGCCGGAAAACGATTGGGCGGTGGTGGCCTGATTGAGGATTTCGCCGACCCCGATCACGGTGCCGAGCGCCGTGTTCTTGGTGATGGCGATCGTGCGGTTGGTGAGCGGCGGGACCGTCAGGCGGATCGCCTGCGGCAGCACGATATAGGCGAGCGTGCCGAGAAAGCCCAAGCCCGTGGAACGCGCCGCCTCCCACTGCCCCTTCGGGATCGACAGGATGCCGGCCCAAAAAATCTCCTCGGCAAAGGCGGCCAAAACGAGCGCAAGCACAAGCCAAAGCACCACGAAGGACGGCAGATTGATGCCGATGTTGGGCAGGCCGAAATAGACCAAAAGAACGAGAACGAGCGGCGGCAGCGCCCGGAACATGTCGACGAAGACCACGATCAGCGCATTCACCGCGAGCAGGCGGAACGTTCGCACGATCGCGAGCGCAAGCCCGAGCAGGGTGCCGGTGACCACCACCGCCGCCGCGATCTCGATCGTCACCACAACGCCCTTCATGATGGCGGGGAAATAGCGCTCGATCACGGCCCAGTTGAAGAACGTGTCGAGAAAGCGCGACCAAGCCTCCATGGCAATCTCAGCGCACGAGCTCGGCGATGAAGGCGCGGGTGCGCGCCTGGCTGGGCGCCGAAAACATCTGGTGCGGCGGCCCCTCCTCCACGATGACCCCGTGATCCATGAAGATCACGTGGTCGGCGGCGTCGCGCGCGAAGCGCATCTCGTGGCTCACCACAAGCATGGTCATGCCGCCGCGTTTGAGCTCGCGCATAACGTTGAGTACGCTGCCCACGAGCTCGGGATCGAGCGCGGAGGTGGGCTCGTCGAATAGCATCACCTTGGGTTCGAGCGCGAGCGCGCGAGCGATCGCCACCCGCTGCTGCTGTCCGCCCGAAAGCTCGCCGGGATAGGATCGCGCCTTGTCGGCAAGGCCCACGCGCGCGAGCGCCGCCATCCCAATTCGCTCCGCTTCGGCACGCGGCTTGCCCAGCACCTTGGCGAGCGCGAGCGTGACGTTTCGCAGCGCCGTCATGTGCGGATAGAGGTTGAATGACTGGAACACCATGCCGATCTGGCGCCGCATGGCGTTGACATCGGCGGAGCGCGCCGTGATATCGACGCCGTCGACGCGGATCGAGCCGGCCGAGGCCTCTTCCAGGCGGTTGCAGCAGCGTAGCAAGGTGCTCTTGCCTGATCCGGACGGTCCGATGACAAAAACCAGTTGTTGCGGCTGCACGACAAGGTCTATCCCGCGCAGCACCTCCACGTCGTGGAATCTCTTGCGCAGGCCGCGAATTTCCAGGATGGGCGGCGCGCTGGTCGTCATCACCAATCGGCGCGTCCGCGGCGCCCGCGGCAAGGCATCACGCCACCCGGTTCAGCTGCACGACGGAGTGTGCGCAGTGGGATCATAGCCTGGCATGTCGGGAACGCCGTAACCGGGGAAAACGGTCACCGCGGCGGAACCAGGCGCAGGCGCCACGCCGAACCACTTTTCGTGCATGTTCGCGATCGTGCCATCGAGTTTCATGCATTCGACGGCGACGTCGAGCGCCTTGCGCAGTTCCCCAGAGTCCTTGCGCAGCGGCGCAGCCCAGACGAGACCAGTCGAATACAGATACGACAGCTCCAGTTGCGGGTTGTTCTTGACCGCCCACGCGATGACGGTATTGCCGGCGACATTGGCGTCGGCGCGCCCGACCAAAACCGCCTGCACCGCGTCGGTCTGCGTGCCAAAGGATTCGACCTTCCAGCCGATCCTGCCCTCGAGCTCGCGCGCCCAGGAGTCGTACGCCGACCCCTTGTTGACGGAAATAGTTTTGCCCTTGAAGTCTTCGAGCTGCACGACTTTGGGCGATCCTCTCCTGATCAGGAACTGAAAGTCGGTGTTGAGATAGCCCTCGGTGAACAGCATGCTCTCGGCGCGCTCCTTGGTCACGGTCGTTGGCGCCGCGAGAAAGTCGTAGGTTCCCGCCTGCAGTGCCGGCACGAGGCCGGAGAACTGCGCGGCGTCGATCACGATCTTGCGCTTGAGCCGCTTGGCGATCTCGTTGGCAAGATCGATGTTGAAGCCCTGATAACCGCCGGAAAGATTTGGAAAGGCATGCGGTGCGAACGTGCCATCGACGGCCGCGCGAAGCGGCAGCTCCTGAGCATAGGCAGACGTGGCGAGAAGCAGTGCGACACCGGTACTGGAAAGCACGTATCGGATCATGGAGCACCCCTCAGGCCGGCCCAGCGAGCATTCATTGGACTATAGCAACCGGATCGAACCGGACAAGACGAATGCGCAGGCAATAAGCCGAGATACGTGCTCAATGCCGATTCAGGCGCCGGCGGATCGGTTGCCCTGCCGCACGTGCGAGGTATAGATTTGTTGCGTCGGCATTCTCGGCAAACTGAAAAAAATCGCCGATGCGCAGGGAAGTCAGGACCATGAGCCAACTGCTCGATGCATCCGCAAAGGGCGTGTACACAATCTCGGCAACGCCGTTTACCGATGCCGGCGACATTGATTGGCCGAGCGTCGACAGCCTGGTCGAGTTCTATCTGCAATGCAGCGTGCAGGGGCTGACCGTTCTAGGAATGATGGGCGAAGCGCAAAAGCTCAGCGATGAGGAGTCGGCTGAGTTCACACGCCATTTCCTGCGCCGCGTCAACGGTCGCGTCCCTGTCATCGTCGGCGTGTCGAACCCGGGCACCGCAAATCTCGTCAAGCTCAGCAAGATTGCGATGGACGCTGGCGCCTGCGGCGTCATGGTCGCGCCGCTCACCGGCCTGAAGACGGAAGCGCAGGTCGTCACGTACTTCGCCGACGTGATCGCGGCGCTGGGCGAGAACGTTCGGGTGGTCTACCAGGACTACCCGCAGTCGACGCAAGCGGACATCTCCGCCCAAAGCTTCCTCAAGATCGTCGACGCGCATCCGAGCGTGGTGATGTTCAAGCACGAGGACTGCCCCGGCTTGAAGAAGCTCACGCAGATACGCAAAGCCTGCGATGGCGTCACGCGGCGATATATCAGCATCTTGGTCGGCAATGGCGGACTGTATGTGCCGCAGGAGCTCGCCCGCGGCGCCGACGGCATCATGACCGGCTTTGCCTATCCGGAGATGCTGGTCTCCATGTGCGCGCTGTTTGCGGCCGGCCGCAGCGATGAAGCGGAAGATTTGTTCGATGTGTATTTGCCGCTCGTGCGTCACGAGCAGCAGCCGGGATTTGGGCTTGCCGTGCGCAAGGAAATTTTGCGCCGGCGCGGTGCCATTCGCGCGGCGGCGGTGCGCGCCCCGGGTCCCAAGCTCGACGC
>WNGK01000664.1_pt1 | contig 35417 bp, 38 predicted proteins | sample 5400601 | NCBI WGS metagenome assembly WNGK01 (sample SAMN13153376, study PRJNA577476) | soil metagenome | isolation source: 60 cm soil or saprolite under Garry oak tree replicate 1 | place: USA:California | collected 2016-06-15 | reverse complement strand
GAATCGTGTGCCGCTGCGAACCGATCACCGAAGCTGAGCTCGTCCACGTGGCTCGCCACGAGCAGGTCCGCACGCTGGCCGACGCGTTCCGCCGTGTCGGTATGGCGGCGGGCTCGTGCGCCGGCGCCGCGTGCGTGATGCGGGCGGCGGGAATCATCGGCCACGAGCTCGGTTGGAGCGCGTCGCAGCGGTTCGACTCCGCTCGCGAGTTCGTCCGCGGCGCGTGGCTCGGGCGGGCGCCGATCCTCGGCCATTCGGGTTGGGCGCAGGAGGAGCTGGCCAGCGGCTCGCTCCGTGGTCTTCGGAACTGATGGCTCGAGCAGACTCGCTCGCCAAGCTCGCCTTCGCCTACGGCGTGCATCTCACACGGCGGCGCCTGACGCGACCCCGTTCACAGCTCGCGAAGCTCCTCGAAACCTACGCGCCCGACGGCATCCGACCATTGCTGCCGGCGGAGCGTGAGCGGCATCCGCAGCTCATCGGCTGCATCAACTGCGGGCTGTGCGCGCTGGCCGCGGGCCGCCTGGGCAAGGTGAGGCTCCCCGACCTTGCGTCGTCCTATATGCGCCTTTACGCGCGGCTGGAGGAGTCAGCCTCCGACGTGGAAGGGGAATCGCCGGACCTCGAGGCGGCCGCGGCCGCCTGCCCGGTCGGCGTTCCGCTGGACGAGGTGGCGGCGATTGTGCGGCGGCTTGCCGGCTGACGGCGAGGGCGAACCCGCCAGGCGCTGACCCCGATCCGGATCACCGGCGGCGGACTTTGACCGCCGTCCGCCAGCTGCAGCCGTCGTCACGTGGTCGCCCGCAACCCCGACGCCGCTGCGCGAGGGCATCGGACCGCCTCCGGCGGCACGCGCTTCGGCGTTGGTGGTTGCGAGTTACCCACATTCTGTATACAGTCTGTGGAAATAACACTACATCTAGCGTCATTGGTCAATAGGCTGCTGCGCCCATTTCGCCGCTGGCCGGCTCTGGAAGCCGCGCTCGCCCGCCTCGCGGGCCGGTTCACCACGTGGCCGTCGGACGACTTCGGCCGGTTCATCGGGGCGTCGACGGCAAAAGCTTCCGTTCATGGTCCCGCGGCTCTCCCGCCCATAGCCACGCCCATGCGTCCGCCGCCGCCCGTGTCGATCGCGCCCGCGACGTTCGAGATGAGGTTCATGAGACTCCAGGCAGAGGGCCGATTCGACGAGATGTGGGAGATGCTCGCCGAGGATGCGCAGCGTGCGTGGGGCGGGCGCGATGCCTTCATCAGAGACATGCCTCGGCTTGGCGATGATCTGGAGCTTCTGGACATGCAGGTGGTCAGCGTGACCGTGCTCGAGGGCTGGACCGATCGAGTGCATCAGCGCACCTATCAGAACGTCGCGCAGATGGTGATGCGATATCGCGTGAGGCAGCAGTGGAAGGAGTGGACATTCGACCGCCAGGTGCATCTGATACCCGCCGCCGGCGGCTGGCGCACGTTGTGTTATCCGGCATTGTCCAAAGCGAGAAGCACCGCAGGGACCCACTGATATAGTGGGTTGCAGGCCATGCTCGAGCAGACCATCGAGGAGCAGCAACGTTATATCCGCTGGCATCGGAGGCGGCGGCGTGCAATGACGCCGCGGCGATTGCTTCAAGAGTCCGATGAGCTTCTCTTCTGGGTTGAGGAATGTCTCGTCAAAGAGATTCGCATCGTCCCTGGGTGGTTGGTTGCGCGATTGATGGTCGTACTTCGACAGGCCCACTCGGATTTGCCGGGACGCTTGGGCCGCGAGCGCAGGCCGGAGCAGGTCATGGAGATCATCTACGACGCGCAGGCGGCGTTGATGGACCAGGCCTGCAGGAGCCGCGGCCCGGCCGAGGTCATTCCACTTTTCGCAAAGGCGCGCGAGCGCCAGCTCGCAGAAGCCGCGACCGTTTAGCAAACCGCTCCCGTTGCGGGTCGATCTTCATCTTCACTCGAGTTTCTCGCACGACAGCCGAACCTCGCTCGAGGCGCTGATTGAACGCAGCCGCAATTGCGGGCTCGATCGCATCGCGCTCACGGACCACAACACTGTCGAAGGCGCGCTTCGGCTGGCGCGCATCGCGCCCGAGCTCACGATCGTCGGAGAGGAGGCCAAGACCCGCGAGGGCGAGGTCATCGGCCTGTTCATCACGCGACGGCTACCGCCATTCCTTCGCCCTGAAGAGGTCATGGACCTCGTGCACGAAATGGGAGGCCTCACCTATGTGCCGCATCCATTCGATCGCAACCGGTCTCACTTCCGCGCCGAACGAATCGTCGAGCTCGCCGACCGCATCGACATCATCGAGGTCCACAACCCCTGGTGTGAACCCAGCGCGAATGCGGCGGCCGCGAGAGTGGCAACAGAGCTGAACAAGGTCAAGGCAACCGGGTCGGACGCCCACTCGGCCCATGAGCTCGGACGGAGCTTGATGGAGATGGATGACTATGCCGACGTCGCCGATTTCCTGGACAAGCTGAAAGATGCGCGGCACGTCGTGACCACAGAAAGCGGGACAGGGCGCCGAGCGTGACCTCACAGGTGCCCGAGCTGCTCGTTGCGGGCTCGGTGGCGCTGGACACGCGTGATGGTCCGTTCGGAAAAGTGGAGGAGGATTTGGGCGGCTCGGCTGTCTACTTCGCCCTGGCCGCCAGCCTGATCCTGCCCGTCAAGGTCGCCGCGCCGGTCGGGCGCGACGGAGCCGAACGCGTTGCCCGCGCCTTCGAAGGACGGGCGATCGACACCACCCTCGTCCAGGTCATCGATGCGCCCACCTATCGTTGGAGGGCGCGTCAAGAGCACGGACGGAATATCGACCTTGGCAGCAGCGATCACATCTACGACGTGTGGGAGCCGGTGGTCCCGCCTGATTTCGCCGGTTGGGCTTTTGTCGGCTCGATGCGGCCGGACCGCCAGGCTCAGGTGCTGAGGATGCTCAGCTCAGCCCAGCTGCTGGCCGCCGACGCGATGCTCTCGTACGTGCATGAACGACCCCCGGAGGTCAAGGATGTCTTGGGAAGGGCGGCCTGGTTCTTCTGCAACCAGGAGGAGTTCGACGCCCTTGGAGGTCACGATGTCGAGGAGTTTCGCAGGCGGTGGTGGCTCGACGGCGTGGTCGTCAAAGCAGGGGCTGCGGGCGCCACCGCGTACACGGCTGACGGCAGCGTGCATGCGCCGGCCCTGACGAGCCGCGTCGCCCTTGATACCACGGGCGCCGGCGATGCGTTGGCGGGTGGCATGCTGGCATCGTGGCTCAGCACCGGCGCGGAGAGGAGCGGACTGTTCGATGCCCTTGTGTGCGGCGTCGCGTGCGCGTCGCTCGCCATCGAATCGATTGGCATCAGAGGTATAGCGACAGCGACGACTACTCTGCTCGAAGAACGAAAGGCTGAGGTGATCGAATGTCTGCGCCGAGCATCCTGATCATTGCGGGCGACCTGGTTGAGCAGCGCGTCGATGCCATCGTCAACGCCGCCAACAACGAGCTGCTGCTCGGCGGTGGAGTCGCGGGCGCGATCCGCACTCGGGGCGGGCCTGCGATCCAGCACGAGTGCGATTCTCACGGCCCGGTCAGCGTTGGAGACGCTGCCATCACGGGAGGCGGTGAGCTGCCTGCGCGCTACGTGATCCACGCGGCGAGCATGCAGCTCGGTGGGCGCACAACGGCCGAGTCGCTGCGCTCATCGATGGACCACGCGTTTCGCCTCGCGCGCGAGCACTCGGTGCGCACGATAGCCATACCCGCGGTCGGCACGGGCATCGCCGGCTTTCCGATGGATGAGTGCGCGCGCGTCATGGCCGGCTGCGTTGAGCGTGCGCTCGCCGGAGGTTGGAATCCGGAAGAGATCCGTTTCGTTCTGTTCGGCGAGGGCGCACGAAGTACTTTCGACGAAGCGTTTAACGGACGTTGAAGTCGCCGGGAAGCGAGGGGTTTTCAACCCCTTTTATTGCGCTTCGCGCACGATCGGGTTGAATTCAGTTTGAATTGGGGTTGAATCAGGGCAAGACCGACCCCTAGAATGGGCCGAGTCCCGCTCCCGAAACGGATTACTACCGAGGATGGTGAATAGTGGAAGGCTACTGTTTGAAGGACAAGAAGAAGGTCGAGATGGTGGACCCGCAGCCGTACACGATGAAGAACGGCAAGCAGGCAACCGTCGGTACGTGCCCGATCTGCGGCACGAGAATCTTCAAGATCGGCAAGAGCGTTTAGCAGGCTTCGACATGGGACCGCTCTACGCGAGCGGTCCTTCTTTTCTTGTCAGGTTGTGATCGGGGGCTCGAGCGCCCCAAGCAGCACTTCAGTCGCGGAGACTGCTTCGTCGACGCCGAGCGCCTTGAAGATCTCGACGTTGGACGGGTTGTTGACCCGGGCCACGGTCTTCTTGACGCGGAAGTGTCGCTTCGCGACCTGAAGAGCGACTAGATTGTCCTCGTCGTCGGCGGTGACGGCGACGACGGCATCGGCTCGCTCGATGCCTGTTTGCGAAAGAAACTTCACCTCGCAGCCGTCGCCACGCATGACGATGCTCCCGAGCTGCGTCTCGAGCCAGTCAGCGCGACGTGAATCTCGTTCGATGAGCGTCACCTCATGTCCGCGCTCCAGAAGGTCGCGCGACATGTAATAGCCGACCGTGCCGCCGCCGACGACGATCACATACATGGGCGTCTAGTGCTCCAGCAACGTCTTCTCAATGTGCTTGGCGCCTTCGAGCGTCGGACAGATGGTGTGGATGCCGAGCTTTTCGTAGGCGTCGGCGCGGTCCGGGTCATAGATGCGACACACAACGCGCGGGACTTTGAATATGTGCTTGGCGATCTGGGAGGCCATGATGTTGCGATTGTCACCCTCGGTGACGGCGACGAAGCCGTCTGCATCCTCGACGCCGGCACGGCGCAGGACGTCCGCGTCCGTGCCGTTGCCGACGACCTGGTTGCCCTTGAAATCGTTGGTCAGCACGCCGCGGACAGCGGCCCGCGAGAACTGGTTGGGGTCGCGGTCGATGATCACGACGTCGTGACCGGACTTGTCCATATCAGCTGCCACCTGTGAGCCGACGCGGCCGCAGCCTACGATCACGACCTTCAAAGCCCGTTGATTATAGGGACGCCACCGCGGCGCTCCGTGATGGCTCTTGCTAGGATGTGGGCCGGTGCGCTTCCCCTTCACTTTTATGGGTGTGATGGCGCTCGGAATCGGATTTTGGGTGGTCTTTTACCTGTTCGGCCACCCCGGGCTGGACCCGCTGTCTGAGGGCATCGCCGCGCTGACGGCGCTGATCTCCTTAGGCTTTGGCGCTTATGTACTGATAAGGCGCGTCCGGAGCGGGCCACAGCACTGATGACCGACCACTCCCATCCGCCGACGGCGAAGAAGGTGCTGGTGGCCGTCGGGGGGCAGGGAATCGACGCGGAGACGGTACGGCTGGCGTGCCGGATGACGGAGCCGACGGGTGGGCGGATCTACGGGGTGCACATCATCGAGGTGAACCGCGCGCTGCCGCTCGGGGCGGTTCTCGATGAGGTGGTCGAGCGAGGGGAGAAGATCCTGGACGAGGTCGAGAAGCTCGCTTCCGAGTCGGGGCTGCCGGTGGAGACGGAGCTGGTGCAGGCTCGAGACACAGGGCCGGCGTTGGTGGACGAGGCGGTGGAGTGGGGGGCGGACCTGATCGTGATGGGGCTGCCGTACAAGCGGCGGTTCGGCGAGTTCAACCTGGGGAAGACGGTGCCGTACGTTTTGAAGAACGCCACCTGCCGGGTCATCCTGTTCCGCGAGCACCGGGAGCATTCCGCCTGATCTGATCCGAGAAGCAAGGGCCGCGCCCCCAATACCCCCTTTCGCGGGCCCTCCCTTCCCATCCGGCTCCCTCCCCCAAGCCGACCCACCGTAATGTCACCTTACAGCTGTTTCAAGGCCCGTCCAACCCAGCTTGTTAAGGTCACCCGGTGCCCCGAACGCCGACCAGCGAGCGACCGCAATACCTCGCGCGCCTCTGGTCCGAGCTCGGCCGAATGGGCGGTGAGCACGACGCCTTCATCAAGGTCATCATCGTCGAGCGCATAGTCAAGGCCACCGTCCTGATCGCGCTCGCCCTCGGCCTGATCTTCGCGGGCCGAAACGGCCTTCTGACCCGCTGGGCAGACTACGCGCAGGACCAGCTGAACCTGAGCGCGGGACACAGCCTGATCGTCAACCTGCTCCTGAGGCTGCTCGCATACATCGGCAACTTCACGCACGTCACGACGCTTGCCATCGCCGCCATCGCCTACGCGCTCCTCGAAGGCACCGAAGGCGTCGGACTGGCCATGCGCCGCCGCTGGGCCGAGTACCTGACCGTGATCGCTACCGGCGTGCTGATCCCCTATGAGGCTTACGAGGTCATCCACCACGTGACGCTGTTCAAGATCGGCGCCCTGCTATTGAACCTGGCCGTGGTGGGGTACCTGGCTTACAGCAAGCGCCTGTTTGTCGGCGTCTGATGCGGGTGTGAGCCACGCGCTCGGAAAGCCCGCGCGATGGATTACGTACCGGGCGAGTGCCGCCAACGTTTCCAACCCGTAGACCGTGGAGGTGCGAAAGCTCACCGAGCTGGCGTCGGCGTGATATTTCCCGATCGCGGGCACCTCGCCGATCTTGAAGCCGAACGTCGCCGCCTGGATCAACACCTGGGTGTCGAAAACGAAATCGTTGCTGTTCTCGAGAAACGGAATCGCTTCAAGGAATCGCCGCGAGTACGCGCGATACCCGGTGTGGTACTCGGACAGGTCCAGACCAAGGACGCGATTCTCCGCCGCGGTCAAGAACCGGTTGCCCAACATCTTCCACCACGGCATGCCGGCCTTCGCGGGATCGAGGCCCAACCACCGCGAGCCCAGGACGATGTCCGCCTCCCCGTCTTCGATGACGCGGCACAGGTTGGGGATGATCGTCGGGTCGTACTGGCCGTCGGGATGAAGCATCACCACCACGTCGGCGCCCATGGCCAGCGCGTGGCGGTAGCAGGTCTTCTGGTTGCCTCCGTAGCCGAGGTTGCGTTGATGCTTGATGACATCGAGCCGCAGCGCAGTGGCCACGCTCACGGTCGCGTCGGCGCTGGCGTCGTCGACGAGGAGGATCCGGTCGGCGTGGCCGGGGGGAATGTCACCGACGACTTCGGCGAGGGTCTTGGCGGCGCGATAGGCGGGCAGCACAATGACGCGTCGCGGGCGTGGACCGCTCCACCGCAGCTCGCCCAAGGGCACTGGATCCGGCCGCACGGCCATCCTTTCCACGGTGAGGTAAGCGGCTATGGCGATCGCGCCGACCGCAGCCGACCAGAGGTTGAGCGCCAGCGTCAGATTGATGGCGGCGTACGCGAAAACCAGCACCCCGGCGGCCGCGCGCGGCCACCGCAGCTGTCCGGACAATGCGAGATCCGCCAGGGCGAAACCTGGGATGACCATGAGAGCGAGGTCGTGAAGGTTCTGGTGCGGACTCAACACAAGGGAGGCCGCAATGGCCAGGGCGAAGTCCAATCGTGGCTTGTCGGGTCGCCAGCTCAATGACAGCGCGACCAGGGCGAGAAGCAAGATGAGAATCGCCAGCGCCACACCCTTGCCGCCGCCGGGAACAGCCTCGAGCACGTTCCGCAGGGAGTAGACGGCGGTATCCGTGTAGACGATCTGGCCGTTCGTCGGCAGCGTGCCCCCGATTGCCCACCGGCCGACCGCGTTCACGTAGCCCAGGACGGGCCCCACACCGAATCCGGCGACGGAGACCACTCCCAGCGCAGCGATCACGGCGACAAAGCCGGCCAGCGCGCGCCAGGCTCGCCGCGTGATGAACAGCACTGGCACGAGCAGCAGCAGCTGGGGCTTCGCCAGCGCCAGCCCGGTGAAGATGCCTGCCCAGCCCAGTCGGCCTCGCGCCCACGCTGTGTACGCGGCGGCCAAAGGCACGAGCACGACGAGGTCCGATTGGCCCTGCAGGATGGTGACGAAGATGGGGAAGAAGCCGCCGATCAGCGCGGCCGCGACGATGGCGGCGCGCCCGCGAATACGTTCGCTGCCGAGCACCAACAGCGCAATCAGCGCCGCGAGGAAAAGGACGTTCAGCGCGGCCATCGCGTAGTAGGCGGAGCGGTAATCGAGGTAGGCGAGTGGCGCGATCAGCAGGGTGTAGTACGGCGGGTGGAAATACGGAAGCACCACGAACTGATCAGGTGGATGGGGAACGACCTGCAGCTCGTACTGCTTTTGGAGCGCAAGGTCGTAGACCGCGGAGCCGCCCTTGAGGACGAACAATCTGGCGCCCGCATAGAAGGAGAAGAAGTCTGGGCCCTGCAGGTTGCCGCGGACGAACGTGAACCAGTAACCGGCCCAGAAGATTAGCGATCCGAGCCCCGCGCCGGTGGCCGCCGCATAGCCCATGCGGGTCCATCGCAAGGAAGCCCAGCGGCTCATCGCCCCGTTTCGAGTCGTAGCGCGAATCGTTCCGGTAGCTTTGCCTTCCTGATCGCCCGTTGAGCGCCCTTGATGTCGTAGCGGGCGCGCCGGAACTCGAAGGTCTCGTTGTCGACGTCCCAGATCCCATAGCTGGCCAGCGGGCTGCCGTCGCGCGGCTGACCCACACTGCCGGGGTTCACAAGGGCTGGCCCCTTGAGCGGGAATTTATCGACCCGATACTCGTGCGTCACCTGACCGTCAGAGAGCCCGAACAACCCCGGTACGTGCGTGTGACCGTGGAAGCAAACGCCGCCGTTGAGCAGCGCGAGGTTCGCGAATGCGACGGCGGTGTCGAGGACGTACTCGTAGATGTGATCGCGCGGGCTGGCATGGACGAGCAGCACATCGTGCTCAACGTGACTGTCAGGCAATGCTCGCAGCCAATCGATTCGCTCCGTGCCGATCGTGTCCACCGTCCACCGCACCACCGCTGCGGCATCGTCATTGAACCACTCGAGGATCTCGGGATCGGTGCAGGCCCGGTCGTGGTTGCCGACAAGGGTCAGCCATTCACGCTTCATGACCTCGTCCATGCAGCGTTTTGGATCGCCTCCGTATCCAACAACATCCCCGAGACAGAGGGTTTCATCGGTCGGCGGGCAGTCACGGAGCACCGCCTCCAGCGCCTGCCAGTTGGCGTGGATGTCCGAGAAGATCGCGATCTTCAAGCCGGCTTCTCGTACAGGCGCGGGTAGATGTGGTCGAACAGGATGCGCAGTGTGGCGGCGAGCGGTACTGCCACGAACATGCCGAGGATACCGGCCCAGCTGAAGCCGGCTATGAAGGCGACGATAACCAGGATTGGTGGGAGCCGCACTGCATCGCCCATGACCTTCGGGTAGACGAAGTTGAGGATGATGTTGGAGATGACGAAGTAGGCGATCGCGATCAGGAGCGCCTTGAGCGGGGCCGCGGCCAGGCCGACCAGGATGGCCGGCACGGCGCCGACGAACGGGCCGATGTATGGGACCAGCGCGGTTATCCCTGCGATGAGGCCCAGCGCGACAGGGTCCGCGAGTCCCAGCACCGCGCACGCTATACCGCACAGGATGCCGATCAGCCCGGCGATGATCAGCTGACCGCGCATGTACGCGTAGAGCATCTTGCGGATGCGGCGCCAGATCTGGTCGAAGTCGGTGCGGTAGTCGCTGGGCACGAACCGGCGAAGCACGCGCTTGATGGAGGCGGCATCGAGCGCGAGCAGGAAGGCGACGATGAACATCAGGATGATCTGAAGCAGCGTGGTCAGCGCCGTGAGGCCGATGCTCACGGCATTGCCAAACTGACCGAGCAGGTATTCCCTCAAGTGCGAGTTGATGGTCTCGGTCGTACCGCGGAGGTCGATCTTGAAACCGAACACCTCGACCGGAGAGCCCTGGAGGCTGTTGATGCGATCCTGGGCCGCTGCGGCCAAGCCAGGAGCCTGGACCTGCAGTTGGGCGACCTCGCTGACTCCGAGCGGCACCACGAGCAGTACCAGGCCGGCGAGGACGAGGATGATGGCCACGAACATGATGGCGATTGCCAGCACCCGTGGGATCCCGACCCCGACCAGGCGCACGATGCCGGGCTGGATCAGGAACGCGATGGCGGCGCCGAGGACGAAGGCGCCAAGGAAGTCACGCAGCAGATAAAGGACGACGATCGCGATCGCGAGGGCGGCAAAGCCGAAGGCAATCTGCAGATAGCGGCGCCTGCGCTTCGGGTCGATGGACCACGCGGAAATGCCGACCCCGCTTAATGGAGTCGGTTCGTCAGGCTCGCTTTGGGGGGCGCTGGCTCGCGGGCGGGTCGTAGGACGAACGTTACGCAATCAGGGCAGTATGACGAGGAAGGCTGGCATCTCAATCGCTTAACAGCGGCGTTAAGTTGCCTGGCCATGCTGGGCCGCTGCCGCCGCCTTGACCTGGGCCTCCTCGTACGCCGCGCCGTGGATGGGGTTCACCGTGCTCCGCCCAGCCGCGAGAGCGTACATGGCCAACAAGACAAGCCCTATGCCCAGAGCACCGTATGCAGCGAATGGCCCGAATGCGCTCGTGACGAGGCCACCCGCCGCAGCGCCTGCGATGAACGCAGTCTGGACGAGTCCGAACCGCGTGGCCATCACGCTGCCTCGGTTGGAAGCGTCAGCTGCCTCTATTAGCGCGGTTTGATTGGCGACCGCATAAATCGGGTTGCCGATTGACGCCACGAACAAGAACACTGCGATGACTATTAGCGACGGCTTCATCGCTAGGGCAAGTGAGAAAGCGCCAGTCAGAAAGAGCCCCGCGCCAACGGTCCGCATGCTGCCAATGGCCGCAAACCTTGCGACCGCGATGGAGCCTGCGAACACACCAATTGAGAGGACTACCTCAAGGGTTGAGTATGTCTGGGCCCCATTGGTCGAAACTTTGTAGGCGACCGCGATCAAAGCCGGAAACGAAATCGATGTCAGGAAGGCCGCCGCTGTGCCAATTACGAGATGCGGTCGGGCGGTCGCAATAGACCAAGTGCGCTTCAGCGCCCCAGAGACTAGTGCTGCCGACGATCCTCCCCCGAGACTTGGAATGCTCAGCACGATTACAGCAGCGAGAACAAAGGTGGCTGCGTCCGCCAAAAACAGGATTACGAGCGACTGAGAAATGCTCAAGATCGCACCGGCGAGTGCAAAACCAATCGCACCAGCAAGCATGGTTGTGGCAACCAACATGGCGTTCGCCTTTCCAACCTGGCCGGCGGGTACGAGACCTGGGATCGCTGCCTGCCTAGCCGGCTGCACGACGGCATTGATCGAGGCCAGCACGAACAACACCGGGATGATTAGCCACCAACGCCCGCCCGCCGGACCAACGGCCCTGTCCACTTGGGTTAAGGCAGGAGTCGCGACGAGAATTGCGGCCCGAACAAGTTCCAAAGTGACGATGAGTGACTTTCGAGGCAACCTATCTGCAGCGCCGCCAAGAAGGGTGCTCATGACAATGGTGGCGAGCGCTTGTGCGATGAATGCCAATGCGACCACACGTGCGTCGTGATTGGTCGCTGTGTAGATCAGCACGAGTGTCGCAACCTGCGTTAACGGGTCGCCGATGGAGGATATCCCGATCGCCGTGAGGAGACTACTGAACCAAGGGTTCGCCTGCAGGACACGCAGGCTGGTGATACGGCGTGGAACCTCCGACCTGTTGGCGAGCTCAAGCGGTTTGAGGCCGTGCAGCTCGCGCAGTGCGTCGACGACATTTGGGTCGTACCAAAGCTCCGCTCGGCGACTGATGTCTTCGACCCCCTCAAGAGGCGTCATCAGCGATTGCCGGTAGAGACGCGGCCCGGTGATAGTGTCGAACGAGTCGGCTACAGACAGTATCCGAGCCCCGAACGGGATCACGTCACCCATAAGTCCCTCTGGATACCCCGAACCGTCCCAACGCTCATGGTGATGACGTACAAGCGGAGCGACCTCAGCCAGCGCTGAATGTTGGGCAATCATGTCTGCACCGATGTCCGGGTGCCGACGCATGATCTCCCATTCATCTTCGGTCAGCGGCCCGGGCTTGTTAAGGATGTCGTCGCGAACGCCAATCTTTCCAAGGTCATGCAACGATCCCGCCGTCCGGATTAGCTCGCACTCGCGGTCCCCGAGTTCGAGTTGCTCGCCCAGCTTGCCCGCAAGTTCCGAGACGCGTATCGAATGCGACTCGGTGTAGCGATCTCGGGCGTCAAGGGCCTGAGCAGCTAGATCAAGTGTTTGATCCTTGAGCTCTCCTTGGCGCTGAGCATCGGCAACGTTTCCACGAACCGCCAGCACAAACGCGAACATGCCTGGCGCCATGATGTAGCCGGCCCCATATGGGGCATACCGTAGAAGTAGAAACAGGATGCCCCCAGAAAAGCTCAGGGCGAGCGTCCCCAACGTGGTCGACATGCCAACGTTCTTCGAGATCGTGGTCAAGAATGGCATTCGCCGAACATATGAGAAGAGCAAGGCCGTGAGAACGTAATTAAGGCCGAGGGCCGCAATCACGTAGAGCACCGTGCGGACCGGCACAGCCCACCATGTGCCCTCGCCAATAGGAGCGACCGTGAGTGACGTGACCACGTGAACGGACGCTGTCATCGCCCGATTGAATAGAAATACCCACCACGAAGTAGTTCGTCCAGGCACCCTGCCGTCGAAGGTGGCGAGCCAGGCCACCGCTCCAACCCCCGCGCCTGGGGCAAAGAGCCCGGTGGCAACAAGCAATGGGTCAAAGACAGATTGATACCCTGATCTCCAAGGTATTGGACGAAGGGCAGCAATCTGGGTGCCAACGGCGAGATACACGAGCGTGGCAACTGCGCTCGTTGGAATCGGGTGGACAATCCACCCAAAAGGGATCGAGCCAACACCGACGCCGATCACTCCGATGAGGTACAGGCGCGCAGACCAACTTAGCGAGCTGAAGGGTGGCAAGACGCTGGAATTCTAGACCGCGGGATTACCTGCTACGCCACCTAAGGCAGGCAGTTTGTTACCACCTCCTGATTGGGTTGGGGGTCCGGCTAGGCGATCCACCACCCGTAGACGTGCGGCTTGCTTCCGTTACGCAGCAGGCGCTTGAACATGCGAACCATCACAGATACCCCTCCGTCCTAATTTCGAAGATCCGAATCAGCCAAGTCATGTTGCTAGTCTCACGACTAGGCCTTCGGTTGGGTATCGTCAATTGCCTCTAACCGGCCTCATGGACATCCATGAGGGCACCTCATGGGAATCCATGAGCAAGAACCTAGAGATCGGCCAGCGTGATGAGTCCCAACTTGAGCGCCGTGCTTACAGCTTCACCGCGATTGGTTGCATTGAGCTTTCGGAACAGGTTGTGGAGATGAGTTTCGACCGACGGAACTCTGAGGCCTAGCTGTTGCGCAAGCCGCTTGGTGGGCAGACCCTTAGCTAACCCCCGGAGGATCTGCATCTCCCGAGATGTCAGGGCTATGGTGCTCAGGCCATGAGGGGGCGTCTGCTCAGCCACGCGGCGGAGAACCTCTGGGATCATCTTCCGCGGAACCGGGCTCTCGCTTCGGACGGCTGACCACAGCGCGCGCTGGAGCTCCGCCGGGCCCACATCCTTGAGGACGTAACCAGAACAACCCGCACGCATCATTCGCAAGAGATCGTCACTCGATTCGGATACAGTCCAGGCGATGACCTTCGCCTCCGGGTACTTCGCTAACAGCTCGATGGTCGTCGCCGGACCATCCATTCCGGGCATATGGACGTCCATCAGGACCAGGTCCGCTTTGACACGACCCATCGCCTGGAGCGCTTCAGCTCCGGACGAAGCCTCGCCGACGAGTCGGAGGCCACTGGCGGTCCCGAGCATCGTTCGAGCGGCCACGCGAGGCAGCACGCTATCGTCCACGACAAGCACCCGGTATTCCTTACGATCCGATGCAGCTTTCCGGATGCGGCGCAGCTTATCAAGAAGGCGATGAAGAGGTCGCTCGGCTTCTATACCTACCTCGCGTTCCTGGTAGGCGGAGTTGTGATACTCAATGTTCTGGCCCTGCCATACGACAGGTCACATCCGGACCAGATCAGCGTGGTCATCTACCTGATCGTGGCTGCCATTCTTCTGAACCTAGCAAACGTTCGGTTGGACCGCGGCCTGTTGTCACTGGCCGGCCTAGCTGTTGGAGCGGCTGCGATTCTGGTGAATCCGCTTGATGCGACAATCATCGGTCTCAGCATTCCCATAGGACAGCTGTCCCGCGGGATCCGACCGATTTTTGTGAATGCGGTCTTGTATGCGTCCATGAGCTGTCTAGCAGCAAGTGTGGCCGCCGCAACACATTCGGGAGAGAGCCTCCCTCTTGGTGCGCGTTTGCTCGTCCTGCTCACGTATGTCACAGCTAACCTGGCCCTAGTGGCCGTCAGTTTTTCAATCCCGACCGGCGAATCGATTCGGAACATCGCGCGTGTCAATTTCAGCGCCACATTTTTAGTTTCCTTCGGGTATCTGACTCTCGCGGCCCTTCTCGTCAGCTACCTCCTCGATGGCTCACCGATCGGATACCTCTTGGCGACGATAGTGCTTGTCCTTGCGCTCGCTTTGACGGATACCATTGCTGGAAGGCGGGTCCGACAGGTCCTCGAGTCCGAACTTTCCGATGCAGATCGCCACCTCTTCCACAGCCGCGCAGTGGAGGGCGTGGTCCACAACCTCCGAAACCACATGGCCAACGCTGTGGGCTATCTTCGCGAGATCGACTCTCGACGACTCGACCCGGTCGATCGCGAAAGCCTCGAGACTGCGACTGCGGCCGCCAACGACGCGGTCACCGTGCTGCGCAGCCTCTCGCAAGGCGCGACGCCTAAAGTCACCTTCGCCCCCGGACCAGTCGACCTCAACGAACTGGTGACGCGCGCCCTCGGAATGGCACGACCCCGCGCACGCGGCAAGGAAGTCCAGCTCGCATCGCGCGAGACGCCAGACTCGGTCAAGGTTCGCGCAGATCCCCTCCTTCTACGCGAGGTGATCACCAACCTTGTGAACAACGCCATCGATGCGGTCGATCAAGGCGGCCGCGTCGAGGCGGCCACCGGAAAGCGCGGAAACGGATGGCCCTTTGTGAGCATCGCCGACAACGGCCCAGGAGTCTCTGACGAACAGCGCCACCGGCTGTTCGAGCCGCATTTCACGACCAAGGAGGGCGGCACGGGCCTCGGCCTGTTCATGTCCTATGGCATCGTCCGCGAGCATCAAGGCCAGCTGACTTACGAAGGGAATCGGCGCGGGGCGGTCTTCACGGTCACTCTTCCGCCGTTTGCGGGCTGACAACACCAACTGCTCAGCTGTGGATGGGCACCATCACCCTTCCGCAAGGCGACGCTTGATCGCAGCCGCCAGCTCCTCGAGCACGACCGGTTTGACCAGGTAGTCGCTCGCGTCGAGGCTGGCGGCCAGCGCCCGCGACGCCTCATCGGTCGCGCCGGTGACCACGATCGGCCGGCTCGCCTTCAAGTCCCGATGTGACCTCGCGTCCAGGGCCTCGAGCACGCTGAGGTCGAAGACCAGGACCTCCCTCGCCGGCAGGGCGCTGAGTTTGCTGCTCGAGCCGGCGTTGAAACCCAGGCGACGTAGCCCCCGTGCAGTGATCTCCCCCAGTCGCTCGTCGTCATCCACAACGAGCACCGCACCACGTAGCTGACTCGCATCCTCGACCGCTTCCAGCTGCGAAAGCGCTTCACGCACGTCATCGAGCAGTCGCTCCATCGGAGGCCCATCGCCATCGGCCATCGCCAGCTCGAGCTCGGCCTTCAGCCGGGCGAGCGTCGACCGCAGCCTGTGCAGGGCGGCCGGCAGCTCAGGCCTGGACGACGAGCCTGTACCCGATCCCACGTACGGTTTCGATCCAGCCGGGTTCCTTGAGGGCGCGCCGCAACTCGTATGCCGCCTGCTCGACGCTGTGCTCGAAGCCCTTGAAACTCTTGCCCCAAACGCGCTCGAGAAGCTCGGAGCGCGCGACCACATCGCCGTCGCGCATCGCGAGCAGTTCCAGCATCAGCAGCGGCCGCCGCTCGAGCTTCAACGCCCTCGACCCGAGGAACGCCTGTCCCTTTGCCGCATCGACTCGCAAGCGACCCCTGACGACGGTCCTTTGGCTTGGTGCGCGCTCACGCAGCGCTCCACGCACACGTGCCAGGAGCACCTGGCGATCGGTGCCCTTGACGATGTAATCGGTCGCTCCTCTCTCGATTCCGAGCACCTGATCGCCCGCCGAGTGACGCGCACCGGTGAGGATGATCACTGGAAACGCGACGCGATCCGCGCCCGAACGCAGCTCGTCCAGCACCTCGGGCGCCTGCATGTCGGGCATCTCGTAATCGAGCAGCATCAGGTCGGGCGCGCTCGCCCGCGCCCGCGCAAGCGCTTCCGTGCCGCTGCCGGCGACCTCCACCGAGTAGCCGGCCCGACGCAGCACCTCGGCTGTAACCTCAGCCGTGCGAGGCTCGTCGTCCACGACCAGAAGTTTCGCGGTCATGCCCCCATCCCCGACCGCCATTATCGGGAGTTCAGCGTTTTTTGAGGAATCGCTGAACCGCCCATGAGGTACTGATGGCGCGGTGCCCACAGACTCTGAACATGGGCCAGCTCCCAGACCTGCAAGAAGCCAGGCGCCGGCTGGGACTGGCCCTGGAGGCCCTGTGCCACGACCGCTGGGTCCTCGGGTACCTACGGGCCGGTTCGCTGCAGCCCATCGCGGCGTCCGAGATCACGCCTCGATTCCTACAGTGCCGGCCGCTCCTGCCGCTGTCGCGGCGCGCTCTCTACGAAAAGAGGCCGGTGGTCGTCAACTCCGTCATCGAGAACCCGAATCCTTCCAACGGCTATGACTGGGAGCTCGACTGGCCGGCGGTCCTGTATGCGCCCGTCGGCGAGCTCGGTCAGCGACCCATCGGGCTCCTGACGATCGGATGCCGGCACGACCACTGGTACACGGAAGCCGACGTCCATTACGCCGGGAGCATCGGAGTAACGCTCGCGCCGATGGTCGAGGCGCTCCGCCGTCCGCTGGCCCGGCTGAACGAGACCGAGAGCGAGGTCATGCAGCTGTTGAGCTACGGGCTGTCGGAGCCGGAGATAGCGCGGGCCATAAAGGTTCCCGAGCATCGCGCCAGGCTCATCGCTGACGAGGTGGCGCGAAAGCTCGGGATCGTGAGCCTGGGGATGGCGCTGTCGTTCCCGGAACTACCGGTGCGGCGCCGGGAGCTGCGGCTGTGACCTGGTAGGCGCGGCTAGTTCGGTCCGAAGAGGAACACGGTCGTTCCCCGCCCCTCGGTGCTCACCACCTCGAGGCGACCGCCGATTCCCGCCGCGCGCTCCCGCATGCCCACCAGCCCATACCCGCCGGAGGTCGGTGAAGTGAAGCCGCGGCCCTCGTCGGCGACCTCGATCAAGAACGGGCGTGCCGCGAAGGCCATCCTCACCCTGCAGATTCGCGAACCCGAGTGGCGCCTCACGTTGGTCAGAGCCTCGCGCACGACCTGGTACACCACCTCGCGCTGTTGTGGCGGCAGCATGTCCTCCGTGCCATTGCTCGATATCTCGACTCGGATCGAATAGAGTCGCGCGAACTCGTCGGCCTGCGTTCGCAGGACTCCCATGAGGCCTTCCGGTCCGATCGGCCGCGGCCGCAGCTCGGCGAGCGTATCGCGCACCTGCTTGAGCATCCGCTCGAGGATGCCGAAGACGTTGCCCAGTATCTCCTCCGGGCCCCCCGCCTTGCCGAAGCCGGGATGCCCCTCCATGTAGGCCTTGAAGAGTGAGATGGCGCCGGCCAGGTCGGTGGCGATCCCGTCGTGAAGCTCGCGCGCGATGCGGGCCCTCTCTCGATCGACGGCGTCCTCGGCGGCCTGCCGCGCCGCGGTACGCGGGGTCCGGGCCGACGGCTCGGGAGAACGACTGGCTTGGCGAACCTCGGTCATCGCGCCGCCATCCGTCGCCGGTACGACCCGATCAATGCCACGACGAGCGGGTGGCGCAGCCAGCGCAGGATCCGGCGGTACGGCCGCCATAGCATCTTGGTCTCCTCCATCGCCCGCTTGAGGCGCTCTACATCCGCCTGGATCAGGATGCGCTCGCTTTCGATTCGCTCCGCCAGCGCTCGCGAGCGCCGGCTCATTCGCGCTCCCCATACCGCCCCCAGGGCCATCTCGATGATGATGGCGAGCCCGCCCGCGACCAGCAGCCAGACGCCGATCGTGCCGAGCATGGCCGTCGTGGCATCTGTCACTCTTTGGCGTCGGCCTCCTCGATGGCGGCGACCGGCGCAATGGCGACCACCTGGTCGTCGGGGGGGACACGCATCACGATCACGCCCTGCGTCTGCCGGCCGATGCGTGAGATGGCGCCCGCCTGCGTGCGCAGCACCATGCCGGTTGCGCTGATGATCAGCACCTCCTCCTCGGGATCGCTGACCACCCGCATGGCCGCCAGCTTGCCGACCCGGTCGGTCACCTTGAGGGTGAACACGCCCTGCCCGGCCCGGTGGTGCATGGGGTACTCGGCAACCGGCGTCCGCTTGCCATAGCCGCGCTCGGTGATGACGAGGAGGTCGCCCCCAGGCGTCGCGGTGGCGCTTCCGACCACGGTGTCGTCTTGGCCCAGCTTGATGCCGATGACGCCCTGCGTGTCGCGACCCATCGCGCGGACTTCCTTCTCGCTGAAACGGATTGCCTTGCCGAGGGCGGTGGCGATGAGGATGTCGTCAGAGCCGGTGGTGGGCGTGACCCAGTTGAGCTCGTCACCCTCCTGGAGGTTGATGGCGATGAGTCCGTTGCGGCGCACATTTGCGTACTCCGCCAGTGACGTTTTCTTTATATATCCGTTCTTGGTCACCATCAGCATGTAGCGCGCTTCGGTCTCGGACTCAGGGCGCACGAACACCGCGCTGATGCGCTCGTTCGGTCCGATGTCGATCAGATTGTTGACCGATATGCCTTTTGCCTGGCGCTCGCGCTCGGGCACCTCGTGCACCCGCAGCTGGAACACGCGTCCGCTCTGGGTGAAGAAGAGCATCGATGCGTGGGTGTGCGTGGTCAGCAGGTGCTCCGCGTAATCCTCTTCGCGCGTGCCGCTTGGGGCGTCACTGCCGGCGGTCGGACGCGCCCCCTTCAGGCCCACGCCTCCTCTCTTCTGAGCGCGGAAGACGCGAAGTGGCTGCCGCTTCACATAACCGCGGTGCGTGAGCGTGACGACGACATCCTCTTTGGGCACCAGGTCCTCGGCCGACAGCTCGTTCGGCTCCTGGTCGGTGATCTCGGTGCGACGATCGTCCCCGTACTTCTTGGTGAGATCGTCCATCTCTTCCTTGATGAGCATTCGAACCTTCTGGTCGCTCGCGAGGATGCCCTCGAGGTAGGCGATGGTCTTGATGACCTGCTCGTACTCCTCGTCGATCTTGCCGCGCTCGAGCTTGGTCAGGCGTCCGAGGGTCAGGGCCAGGACCGCCCTGGCCTGGCGCTCGGACAACCCGAACTTCGTCTGCAGCTGCGCGGCCGCAATCTCGGTGTCGGCGGCGGCGCGAATGGTCTTGATCACCTCGTCGAGGTGGTCGAGGCTGATCTTCAGACCCTCGAGGATGTGCGCTCGTTCCTGAGCCCGCTCGAGGTCGAAGCGTGTGCGCTTCAGGATGACGTCCCGCCTGTGGTCGATGAAGAGCTGGAGCGCTTGCTTGAGTCCAAGCACCACCGGCCGTCCCTCGACGATGGCGAGCATGATCACGCCGAACGTCTGCTGCAGCGACGTGTGCTTGTACAGGTTGTTCAGGACCGTGAACACTTTGGCCTCGCGCTTCAGCTCGATCACGATCCGCATGCCCTGGCGGTCGGACTCATCGCGCAGGTCGGCGATTCCGTCCAGACGCCGATCCGAGACGAGCTCGGCGATCTTCGCCACCAGCGCAGCCTTGTTGACCATATAAGGAAGCTCGTCGATGATGATCCGCTCGCGCCCGTTGGCCGCCTGCTCGAACGTGTGGCGCGCGCGGACGATGATGCGGCCGTGCCCCGTGGAATATGCGGCCTTGATCCCGGCGGTGCCCATGATCTGGCCGCCAGTGGGAAAGTCGGGGCCTTTGATGAACGCGAGAAGGTCCTCGCCGGTGGCCTCGGGATTGTCGACGAGATGCTTCACACCGGCCGTGACCTCGCGCAGGTTGTGTGGCGGAATGTTGGTGGTCATGCCGACGGCGATCCCGGTTGCCCCGTTGATCAGCAGGTTCGGCACCCGCGCCGGCAGCACCGCCGGCTGCTCCTCGGTGCCGTCGTAGTTGGGGACCATGTCCACCGTCTGCTTCTCGATGTCTGCCATCAGCTCACCGGTGATGGCGGACAGGCGAGCCTCGGTGTAGCGCATCGCCGCCGGAGGGTCGCCGTCGACGCTGCCGAAGTTGCCCTGGCCGTCGATCAGCGGATAGCGCAGAGAGAACGGTTGGGCCATGCGGACCAGCGCGTCGTAAACCGCCGCGTCTCCATGCGGGTGGTAGAGCTTCATGACGTCACCGACAAAAGCCGCGCACTTGCGGTGGCGGCTTCCCGAGGTTGCACCAGCGCGGTGCATCGCATAGAGAATGCGGCGCTGCACAGGTTTCAGCCCGTCGCGCACGTCGGGCAGAGCCCGCGAGATGATGACGGACATCGCGTACTCCATGTAGGAGGTCTGCATCTCCTCCTGGAGGCTGCGGGTGAGCACGGTTCCGCCCGTTTCGTCGGTCAAGCTATTCCTCGTACCTCTTCAGAACCACGACGGCGTTGTGCCCGCCGAAGCCGAAGCCGTTGGAGATGGCGACGCGCACATCCTGGCGTCGGGCCGTGTTGGGCACGTAGTCGAGGTCGCATTCGGGATCCGGGTTCTCGTAGTTGATCGTGGGATGGATGAGGCCGCGATTGATCGTCAAGAGCGTGGCGATCGCTTCGACCGCGCCGGCCGCGCCTAGCAGGTGGCCGATCATCGATTTCGTGCTGCTGATCGCAACCCTGTACGCGTCATCGCCAAGCGCGAGCTTCAGCGCCTTCGTCTCCCCGGCATCGTTCAACTGAGTCGACGTGCCGTGCGCGTTCACGTAGTCGAGATCCTTGGGCTCCACGCCCGCGTCGCGCAGGGCGAGCTTGATGGCCTGGGCCGGCGCCTCGCCCGTTTCGTCCGGAGCCACCTGGTGGAAGGCGTCGCACGTGAGAGCAAAGCCCAGCACCTCGCCGTAGATGCGTGCGCCCCTGTTCACCGCATGCTCGACAGACTCGAGCACCAGCGTGCCGGCGCCCTCGCCAGGCACGAAGCCATCGCGATCCCGGTCGAACGGCCGGCTCGCCCTTTCGGGGGCGTCGTTGCGGGTGGACAGAGCCCGGATCGCGTTGAACGACGTGATCCCGACCTCGCACAGCGAGGCTTCGGTGCCGCCCGCGAGCATGACGTCTGCGTCGCCGTGCTGAATGATCCTGGTGGCATCGCCAAGCGTGTGCGTGGAAGCTGCGCATGCGGTCGTCACGGTGGTGTTGGGGCCGCGGAGGTGGAAGGCCATGGCGACCGACGCCGCAGCCATGTTGGGGATGATCATCGGTGCGTACAGAGGGTTGATCCGGCCTTTCGTCGCGTAAGAGATGGCGCCGCCCGTCATCTCGATGAAACCGCCGATCCCGGTCCCCATGTCGACGCCGACACGGAAATCGTCCTCCTTGGAGAGGTCGAGGCCGGAATCCGCCAGGGCCATGCCCGATGCGGCCACCGCCATCTGCGAGAACCTGGCCATGCGCTGTGCCGTCTTGCGGTCCATGTGCTGCGTCGGGTCGAACCCATGCACCTCGCAGGCGAACTTGGTCGTGAGCTTCTCCGTCGAGTACGCACCATCCACCACGCGGGCCGTGCTGCGGCCCTCGATCAGGCCGTCCCAATACTCATCGAGGGTTTTGCCCAGCGGGTTCACAGTCCCCATCCCGGTCACCACCACTCGGACGCGCCCGTTCTTCTTCACTTCCCAACCTCAGCCCGAATCTTACGCACGAGTTGATTCTCCACCGCTTCCTTCGTCACGCGGATCGCGTTCTTGATCGCGCGAGCGTCGGAACGTCCGTGCGCCACCACCGCCACCCCGTCGATGCCGAGCAGGGGTGCCCCGCCGAACTCCCTCCAGTCGATGCCGCTGCGCAGCCGGCGCACGCCGTCGCGGATGAGCACGCCGCCAAATTTGCCTTTGAGCGTGCGAGGGATCTCTTCACGCAGGGTACGAAAGATGAAGTCTGCCGTCGCCTCGGCCATCTTGATGGCGATGTTGCCGACGAAGCCGTCGGCGACGATCACGTCTGCCTTGCCCGCGTAGAGGTCCTTGGGCTCGACGTTACCGACAAAACCGCGCATGGAACCTTTGAGCCGCATCGCCGTCTCTCTGACGAGCTCGTCACCCTTGCCTTCCTCCTCGCCATTGCTGAGCAGGGCGACCCGCGGATCACGGCGGCCCATCATCTCGCGCGCATAGACGGCGCCCATGGTCGCGAACTGGACCATGTACTCGGGCTTCGAGTCGACGTTGGCGCCGACGTCCAGGAAGTAGGCGAACCCACCCTTGATGGGCACGATGGAGCCAAGGGCCGGCCGTTCCACGCCTCTGATGCGGCCCTGGATGAAAAGCGCCGCGGCCATGATCGCGCCTGAGTTGCCGGCTGACATCCATCCATCAGCCTTGCCCTCTTTGCAGAGGCGCGCGCAAACAGCTATCGACGAATCGGGTTTCGACCGGACTGCCTGCGCCGGGTGCTCGTCCATGGCGATGACCTGCGTGGATGGGACCAGCCGCAGGCGCGGATGGCCATCGAGCAGGGGCTGGACCGCGGCCGGCGAGCCGACCACCGAAACCTCGATCCCGTATTCTGCGACCGCCTCCGACGCGCCCTGCAGCACCTGCTCGGGCGCGTGGTCGCCGCCCATGGCGTCGACTGCTATTCGCATTACGAGGAAGCCTCAGATGTCTAGGTTGCGGACGCTCTTGGCGTGCGCCTGAATGAACTTCTTGCGCGGCTCCACATCCGGACCCATCAGCTTCTCGAAGGTTTCATTGACGGCGGCCGCGTCATCGACTTGAACCCTGAGCAGCACCCGCGTTTGCGGGTTCATGGTCGTTTCCCAGAGCTCCTCCGCGTTCATCTCGCCAAGACCCTTCATGCGCGCGGCTTCCGCGTTCTTGCCAAGCTGGCGCATGGCCTTGTCGCGCTCTGCTTCGGAGTGGCACCAGATGACCTGCTTCCCTTTCGAGACCTTGAAGAGCGGCGGCTGCGCCATGTAGAGGAAGCCCTTGTCGATGACATCCGGGAAATAGCGGAAGAAGAACGTGAGGAGCAGTGTGCGGATGTGGCTGCCGTCGACGTCGGCGTCGGTCATCGTCACGATCTTGTGGTAGCGCAGCTTCTCGATGTTGAAGTTGTCGCCGACACCTGCGCCCATCGCGGTGATGAGGTTCCGGATCTCTTCGAAGGTCAGGACCTTGTCCAGGCGCGCCTTCTCGACGTTGAGGATCTTGCCGCGCAGCGGGAGGATGGCCTGCGTGCGGCGGTCGCGCCCGCCTTTGGCGGTGCCGCCGGCGGAATCACCTTCGACGATGTAGAGCTCGCAGAGCGCCGGATCGCGCTCCGAACAGTCGGCGAGCTTGCCTGGCAGCGTGCTCGACTCGAGAAGGCTCTTCCGCTGCACGAGGTCACGCGCCTTGCGTGCGGCTTCCCGCGCACGCGCCGCGGTCAGGGACTTCTCGACGATGCGCCGGCCCTCTGACGGATTTTCCTCGAGGTACTGGGTGAGGCCCTCGGTGAGGGCCGTCGAGACGTGCCCCTGCACCTCGGCGTTGCCGAGCTTCCCTTTGGTCTGGCCTTCGAACTGAGGCTCGAGGACCTTGACGCTGACGACCGCGGTCAGGCCTTCGCGGACGTCCTCGCCGGTGAGGTTTGGATCCGCCTCTTTGAGCGTACCCGCCTTGCGCGCGTACCGGTTGAGGACGTTGGTCAGCGCGGAGCGAAAGCCCGTGAGATGGCTCCCGCCTTCGATGGTGTGGATGGTGTTCGCAAACGCGAGGACAGTCTCAACGAACGTGTCGTTGTACTGCAGCGCGATCTCGACCTGCGTGCCCTCCACCTCGCGATCGACGTAAAAGGGGGTCGGGTTGACGACCGCCTTGTCGCGATTGAGCGCGCGCACAAAGGAGACGATGCCGCCCTCGAAGTAAAAAGTGTTGGTGAAGCCCAGCGCCTCATCCGCGAGCGAGATCTGCAGGCGCTTGTTGAGATACGCCATCTCCCTCAGCCTGTGCTGGATGACCTCGCGGTCGAACCTGGTGTCTGGGAAGATCTGCGGATCCGGCCAGAACCGCACGATCGTGCCGGTGTGGTCGGTCTTGCCGACGACCTTCACGCCGCCCTTGGGCACCCCCCTCGCGAACTCCTGGTTATGGATCTTCCCGTTCCGATGCACCCACACCTGCAGCCGCTCACTGAGGAAGTTGACCGCGGACACGCCCACGCCGTGGAGGCCCGACGAGACCTTGTAGCCGCCGCCGCCGAACTTGCCGCCGGCGTTGAGGCGGGTGAGCACCAGCTCGAGAGCGGACAGCCCTTCCTTCTTGTGGATGTCGACTGGGATGCCCCGGCCGTCGTCCTCGACCTGGATGCTGCCGTCCGTGAAGAGGGTGACCACGATTCTCTGCGCGTAGCCCGCCATGGCCTCGTCGACGGCGTTGTCGACCACCTCGGACACGAGCTGGTGGAGGCCGGTCGTGGTCGTCGAGCCGATATACATGCTGGGACGCCGCCGGACGTGCTCCCGGCCCTCGAGGACCTGGATCTGCTCGGCGGTATAAGCGACGTCGGCGCCTAGGGGCTGGGGCCTGCGCTGCCGATCCGAAGCCAAATTTCGTCTAGCCTCGGCCACCGGTATCCGCTCCCAGCCTGGAAGACGCGTAGGGGTCAACTGGGCAGAGTTTCAGGAGACTAATTTTACCGGATTTTGGGCAATAACATACTTGACTCAGGCGAGGCAACGTAGTACACTCAGTGTATGAGAAGCGGGGGCCGTCAACCTGAGACTCTGATTGGGGCGATCCGATATTTCTCGGACCCTGATGTTTGCCTCGACTACATGGTCAAACTGCGCTGGCCCGATGGTCGCGTAATCTGTCCTACCTGCGGCGCCGATGGGGTCCGCTTCATCTCGACTCGGCGCTTGTGGGAGTGCAAGAACAAGCATCCTCGCCGCCAGTTTTCGATCAAGATCGGGACCGTTTTCGAAGACTCGCCTGTCGGACTCGACAAGTGGCTTGCGACGATCTGGCTGCTCGCCAACTCCAAGAATGGCGTCAGCTCCTACGAAATCGCACGCTCCATCGGCGTGACTCAGAAAACGGCTTGGTTCATGCTCCAGCGCATCCGCCTGGTCATGCAGTCCACTGATGGCGACCGGTTCTCGGGACACGTCGAAGTGGACGAGACTTACATCGGCGGCAAGGCCCGATTCCAGCACGAATCCAAGCGCAAGCACATCGGAACTGGCGGTATGGGCAAGGTCGCCGTCATGGGTTTGCTGGAGCGTCACGGACCCGATGGACATAGCACGGTGCGGACTCAGATCGTCCCCAATGTTCGACGCCATGCACTCAGCCCCGAAGTCAGCAAGCACGTCGCGCCCGGTTCCGAGGTCTACACCGACGCGCTCAAGTCCTACTCCAGGCTTAGCGAGACTTACATTCACAAGGTCATCGACCACGCCGAGAGTTACGCTGAGGGTCAGGTTCACACCAACGGACTGGAGAACTTCTGGAGCCTGCTCAAGCGCTCCATCAAGGGCACTTACATCAGCGTCGAACCCTTCCACTTGTTCCGCTACTTGGACGAGCAGGCGTTCCGGTTCAACAAGCGCGAGGCTTCTGATGCCGGTCGGTTCGGTGAGGTTGCGGGTTCTGTGTTGGGCAAACGTCTTACCTACGCGAATCTCACCGGGCAAAGCCTTCCGGCGGCGCTCTGATGGCAAAAGACAAGGCCGGGGGTGTTCCAAAGCCAAAGCGTCGACCACCGAAGGAACCGACGCCGTTTGAGCAGTTCGAGGCGCTTGCGCGCCGCATCGTGACTGCTCCCAAACCTTCAAAGCGTCAGTCATAGCTCCCCTCCTATCGCTGAGCCGAGGATAACGACGTGAACACGCGGCCGGTACTGCTTCGTAGTGGATATGTACACAGGCTCTGCATTCGCGAAGTCTCGATGAATCCTGTAGGCAAGCGCATCTGCCGCCTGGAGTAACGTCATGCGCTTGGAGTCTTCAAATAAGATTCCGCCGAGCCGATGCCTAAAGGAAACTGCCGGCATCGTCTTCATGTCTTCGAACATCTGGAGCGCCCTACCCCTGAATTCATCCTGCTCGTCAAACACAAAGCCGATCCGCTCGTCGCGGGACAGATTGAGTGCGAAATCTGCCAGCATCCGTAGTTGGGCTGTGAACGCGTGGAAGTAAACCTCGTTGAGATCCCGTTGGAGTTGGGGGGCCAATTTCCTTCGGACCTTCTCAAAGGTCGTTAGGTCGATTCTGACCGCGACTCCATCAACGGCGGCCGAATCGACGATTGAGTAAAACTTGTTTTGAATTTCCAGTCGATCGTCGCGATCCTTGAACTCACCTTCCCCCGCTTGGCAATCTCGCGCGTGGAATTCACGAAGGCCAAACCCCGCTAGGGCCTGATTCCAAGCCTGCTCTATTGGCAACCACTGAGATGCGGGAGCTATATATCCCGCAAACAAGAAATCGCGGCCTTCCGTACCGCTTTCATCGCAATAGGCCGTCATCCTCAGCGCCATGAATGCGAGCAGTCGCTCCTGGCTTTCAGAGCCATAACCATGGAGTAGGACAGCGGCATCCGCTACCTCCGATCCACTTTCGGCTGCCCGTACCCACTCAGCGCCACTCCTATATGCTACTGAGTGAAGTATATTATTGCCGGATTTTGAGTTCGAAATGGCCCCTGCGGAGGCCCTTAACAGGGTTTGTTTTGGGCTGGTTTCCAGCGCAGGATCGGGTCCTCGCTCTGGCCCTGCAAGAAAGCGTTGATCCGCCGCGCGGTGGCCACCTCGTCCAGGCGTCCGACGGGGAGGCTGTGGGGCTCGTGGTGGAGCTTGTCCGGCTCCTCTTTGGCCTCCCGAACGATCTCGCCGATGGCGGCCGCAAACGCGTCCAGGGTGGGCTTGCTCTCGGTCTCGGTGGGCTCGACCATGATCGCCTCGGGGACCACCAGCGGGAAGTAGATCGTCGGGGCGTAGAAGTCGCGCTCCAGGAGCCCCTTGGCCACGTCCAGCGCCCTGATTCCGTTCGGCGCCAGGTTGTGGGCGCTGGCCACGAACTCGTGCATGCATGGGCCTTCATGGGGGAGGTCGAGCAGGCCCTGCATGAGCTTGCGGAGGTAGTTGGCCGAGAGCACCGCGTCCATCGAGGCCTGCGTCAGCCCGTCGCCGCCCATCGCCACGATGTATGTGTAGGCCCGCACCAGCATCCCGAAGTTTCCATAGAAGCTCCTGACGCGGCCGATCGACTGCGGGCGCTTGAAATCGAGCTTCAGGTGGCCGTTCATGCGCTCCACGGTGGGCGTGGGCAGGAACGGCACGAGCTCGGCCTTCACCCCCACCGGGCCGGCGCCTGGGCCACCGCCGCCATGGGGCGTGGTGAACGTTTTGTGAAGGTTCATGTGCACGGCGTCGAACCCCATGTCGCCCGGCCGGCACACGCCCATGAAGGCATTCAGATTGGCCCCGTCGTAGTAGAGCTTGGCGCCTGTGTTGTGCACAAGCTCGGCTATATCCAGTATGTCCCTCTCGAACAGGCCCAAGGTGTTGGGATTTGTCAGCATCAGGGCCGCCACCTTGCTCGACAGCTTGCCCTCGAGGTCGGCAAGGCTGATGCGTCCGTCCGGGGCTGAAGCGACTTCGACGACGTGGAAGCCGCTGAGGGCGGCACTGGCCGGGTTGGTGCCATGCGCCGAATCGGGAACGAGCACCTCGGTCCGCGCCTCACCGCGGGAGCGGTGATAGGCCTGGATCATCCGGAGTGCGGTCCACTCACCGTGGGCGCCTGCGGCGGGCTGAAGCGTGACCCGATCGACGCCAACGACTGCACAGAGGGCCTGCTCGAGGCGCCACATCAGCTCGAGGGCGCCCTGGACGCTATCCTCGTCCTGGTAGGGGTGCAGGGCGGCGAAGCCTGGCAGCGACGCCGCCGCCTCGTTCGCGACCGGGTTGTACTTCATGGTGCAGCTTCCGAGCGGATAGAACTGCTCGCTGATCGAATAGTTCAAAGAGGCGAGCTTGCTGTAGTGGCGCATCACCTCGGGCTCGCTCAGCCTGGGCAGGGTGGGCGGCTGCGAGCGCAGCAGCTCTGGGCCCAGCACGTCTGCTGGTGTGGCCGCCGCGACGCCGGCCTCGGGCAGGCGAGGCGCGTGAGCGTTGGGGCGGCTCTTCTCGAAGCTGAGCGGCTCGGGCTTCAACTCACCGCCTCCACCAGCTCGTCGATCGCCTGTGGATCGTTGACCTCGGTGCAGGTGAAGGTGAGCACGTCCTTCAGGCCGCGAAACCACCGGTGCACCTCCAGCCCGCCGAGGATTCCCTTGCGGGCGAGCTTTCTGTTGATGGCGGCTGACCTCGGAACGCGAATCGGAAACTCGTTCAGGAACTGCCGCTCGGGAAACGCAAGCTCCCAGCCGGGCAAGGCCGCCAGCCTCTCGGCCAGCGTGTGGGCGCGCTTGAAGCTCACCTCAGCCACCTGCCGCATTCCGTCCGCCCCCATGTACGTCATGTACACGCTCGCGGCCAGCGCGCACAGCGAGTGATTGGTGCAGATGTTGGACGTCGCCTTCTCGCGGCGGATGTGCTGCTCGCGCGCGGTGAGCGTGAGCACGAACCCGCGCCGCCCTTCCGCGTCGTGCGAGGTGCCGACGAGCCGGCCGGGGAGGCGGCGGACCAGCTCCTTGCGGCACGCCATGAATCCGACGTGGGGACCGCCGAAGCTTGGGGCGAGGCCGAGCTGCTGCCCCTCGCCGACTGCGATGTCGGCGCCGTACTCGCCGGGCGGAGCCAGGAGGGCAAGGCTGATGGGATCGACGCATGCGACGGCGAGCGCGCCGGCATCGTGTGCTCGTCGGGTCAGTCCGGGGGCGTCTTCGAGCAAGCCGAGGAAGTCGGGCTGCTGGAAGATCACCGCCGCGGTCCTTGCGTTCGGCTCCGAGCCCTTTCGGACCTTGATGCCGCGTCCCTCGCTGAAGACGCGAAGCACATCCACGTATTCGGGATGCACGTAGCCCGCGACCAGGACCTCCTTGCGGCCGGTGTGGACGGAGGCCATCATGGCCGCCTCGCCCACCGCGGTCGCCCCGTCATATAGCGACGCATTGGCGACATCGAGCGCTGTGAGCTCGGCGATCAAGCTTTGGAATTCGTAAATCGCCTGCAGCGTGCCCTGGCTCGCCTCTGGCTGGTATGGCGTGTAAGCGGTATAGAACTCCGGCTTCGATGTCACGGCGGCGACCGCGGCCGGTATGAACCGCCGGTAGACGCCGCCGCCGCGGAATGTCAGCCGGTCGGCGAACACCCGGTTGCGCGCCGCCAACGATCCGATCTCGGACATCGTCTCGAACTCGGACAACCCGTCCGGGAGCTCAAGCCTGGGGATGCGAAGCGACTGCGGGATGTCGACCAGCAAGCCTTCCATGGAATCGACCCCGACGGCGGCCAGCATCTCTGCGCGCTCTTCGGGAGAGTGGACGAGATATGGCAACCTAGGCTTGGGACTCCGTCAACTGCTTGTAGGTGGCTTCGTCCATCAGGTCCTTGGGCAGCTCACCGGTGAGCTCGAGCTTGAGGATCCAGCCGTCGCCGTACGGGTCTGAGTTGATCAGCTCGGGCTTGCCCGCCACCTTGTCGTTGACCGCCGTCACGCGGCCCGAGACCGGAGAGTACAGATCGCTGGCCGCCTTCACCGACTCCACCACACCAAAGCTTTCGCCCGCCTCCAGCTTGCGACCCGCATTCGGGAGCTCGAGAAACACGACGTCACCGAGCTGCGCCTGCGCGAAGTCGCTGATGCCGACCGTGACGCTCTTGCCATCGACCATGAGCCATTCGTGAGTCTTGGTGTAAAGCCGACCCGCCATGCCATTCCTCCCTCTTCGTGAACGCTGCCGCGGCTCAGCTCAGGCCTTCGCGGGGGCGGCGGCCGATCGCGCCGATCCGCGGTAGAAAGGCAGCTGCACGACTTCCGCCGAGGCCTGCCGGCCTCGCACGTCCACGGCAGCAGTTTCCCCGACTCGCAATGATGCGACTTCGACCATCGCCAGCGCGATGGGGTGCCCCAGGAAGAAGGAGTGGGTGCCGCTGGTAACGTTCCCGACGGGCCGGTCCTGGCTGAGGACCGTGGCTCCGTGGCGCGCGATGTCCCCGGGGGAGGTCTTCAGCCCAACAAGCGTCCGCTTCGGGCCTTCGCGCTTGACGTGCGCCAGCGCGTCGCTGCCGACGAAGGCGCCCTTTTCGAGCCTGACGGTCCAGCCGAGGCCGGCCTCGTATGGGTTGACTGTCTCGTCCATGTCGTTGCCGTAAAGGCGAAGTGCGGCCTCGAGGCGGGTGGCGTCGCGGGCTCCAAGGCCGGCCGGGAGGACTCCATGTCCCGAACCGTTCTCCAGGATCGCATCCCACACCGCGACCACATGAGCGGCCGGGATGAAGATCTCGAAGCCGTCCTCGCCGGTATATCCGGTGCGCGAGACGAGCGCGCTCACGCCCGCCACCTCAGCCGGGCGAAAGCCGAAGTACGGAAGGTCGTCCATTCCCGTCGCCGGCAGCAGCTCCTCGGCTCGGGGACCCTGGAATGCAATCAACGAAAGCTTGAGGGTGCGGTCCTCGATCTGAACCCCCGCCGGCGCGTGGCTGCGCATCCAGTCGAGGTCATGCTCGCGATTGGCAGCGTTGACGACGACGAAAAACCCTTCTTCGCCCCAATACACGACCAGGTCGTCGAGGATCCCGCCCTGCGGGTTGCACATGAGGTTGTACTGCGCGCGGCCGTAGGAAATCCTTGACAGGTCGTTGGTGAGGAGCTGTTGGAGGAAATCGAACGCGCTGTCGCCCGTGACTCGGAACCGGCCCATGTGCGAGATGTCGAACAGGCCGGCGACTCTCCGCACAGCCAGGTGCTCGTCGCGGATGGACGTGTATTGCTGTGGGAGCTCCCAGCCGCCGAAGTCCACCATGCGCCCACCGAGGGCGACGTGTCGATCGTAGAGCGGAGTTCTGCGCGCGACCTCAGCCGTCAAGTTGGGCGCGCTCGTCGTCGTCGTCGAAGTCGATCGCCTCGGGGTCGATGAAGGCGAGGATCTCTTCGTCATAGCGACGCCGCGCCTCCGCGACCACCTGGGCGACATAGCGCGTGCGTTCGAGCGTCCATTCCAGTTTTTCCGCGAGCTCTGCCGGAGATGGTTCGCGGTGGAGGATGCGTCTCATGATCAGCTCGGTCCGCTCATAATCCGTGGCCGCCGCGACGAGGAGCTCGCCCTCGCGGACCGCAGCGCTTTCGGCCGCAATCGCGGCGTCCATCTGAGCGGCGATGCGGCCTTCAGCGAAACTGGTGAAGTCCGGCTCACCGCTCTCGCCGAAGGTGCGAACGGCTTCCAGGAGCCCGATCGAGCCCTCCTGGACCAGGTCGGGAATCGACAAACCCTGCTCGCCCCGGGTCGCGGCAATGCGCATGACCCTGTCGAGGTAGGCCGCCACGAGCCGGTCCTGGCTGGTTCGGTCGTCGATAGCCGCGCGCTCGAGCAGCCTGGCTTCCTCGCCAGGCGCCAGAGACCCGGTCTCGTGGGCCCGCCGTTTCAGAGCGCGCAGCGCGGCGGCATCGCCCTGTCCAGCCGGCCCGGGGTCTGAGCGATCGTCGTGGCGCGACGGAGATGCCATCGGTCCGATTTTACGACTCGGCTTGGAGGCGCTCGGAAGTTGACCCGCAAGCGAATGTTCCACGTTTTACACGGCCGGCCCCGGGATTGCCATACTCGAAACATGCGCGTCCGCCACTGGCTTGGAGCCGCTGCAGCCGCCCTGGCGATAGCCGCCCTTCTGCCCGCGCCGGCGGCGGCCGCCGCGCCACGCATCGAGCAGGCCGACCTCAACGGGGACATCAACACGATCATGGCGGCGTATATGTCGGCGTCGGTGTCTCGCGCCGAGGCCGACCACGCCGACGACCTCCTGGTCGTGATCAACACCCCGGGCGGCATCTCAACCTCGATGGACGACATCGTCACCAGCCTGCTCAACTCCTCGGTCCCAGTGATCGGCTTTGTCTACCCAAGCGGTGCCCGCGCCGCCTCGGCCGGCCTGTTCGTCGCGGAGGCTACCGACATCCTGGCGATGGCGCCCGGAACCAACATTGGCTCTGCCCACCCGATCCAGGCCACCGGTGCCGACCTGACCGGCGACCTGGGCGCGAAGGTCCTCAACGACGCGGTGACTCGCGTGCGCAATCTGGCTTCCATGCACGGCCGCAATGCGGACTGGGCCGAGGACGCGGTGCGGAACAGCGTGAACATCAACGCCGAAGATGCGGTTCGCCTTCATGTCGCGGACCTCGAGGCTTCGGACCCGTCGTCGCTGCTGACAACGATCGACGGCCGTGTGGTGCCCAGGCCGACGGGTGCGCTCACCCTGCATACCGCGGGCGGTCACATTCAAGACTCTCCCATGCCGTTCTGGATGCTCTTCTTGAACGCTCTCATCGATCCGACGGTGGCCGCGCTTTTGATCCTGCTCGCCGCCTACGGCATCATCACCGAGATCACGACTCCCGGCGCGATCCTGCCGGGCGTCATCGGTGGCATCGCCGCGGTGCTCGCGATCGTCTCACTCGCCAATCTGCCTGTGAACATCGCGGGGGCGCTCATGATGTTTGTCGCCCTCGCGCTTTTCATCGCCGACCTCAAGGCCAACACCCATGGGATCCTGAGCTTCGGAGGCGTCGTCGCCCTGCTGTTGGGAATGGCGTTTCTCATCAACACCGGACCTTTTGGTCTCGGCGTCAATCCAATCGCCGTCATCGTTGCCGCTGGGGTGACGACTGCTTTCTTCGTCTTTTTCATACGCAAGGTATGGGCAGCGCGCCGCCGTCCGGTCACGACCGGTGGCGAAGCGCTGGTCGGCGCCAGGGGCGAGGTCCGCCAGGAGCTGGCGCCGGAAGGACTAGTCTTTGTCCGCGGCGCGCTCTGGAGAGCGGTCGCAGACCCGAGCCCGATTCCGGTGGGGAGCGAGGTGCGCGTGGTGGGTCGTAAAGGCCTGCAGCTGCAGGTGGTCGCCGGTGACACAGGACCGAACAAGGAGGACAGGTGATGGACATCAGCACTCTCGTGGTCGTGGGTGTGATCGTGCTGCTGGCCATCATCATCGTGTTCTCCAGCCTGCGCATCGCCAATGAATACGAACGCGGCGTCGTCTTTCGTCTCGGCCGGCTCATTGCGCTCAAAGGCCCCGGGCTCTTCTTCATCATCCCGTTCGGAATCGACCGCCTGGTCAAGATCGATCTTCGCGTCATCACCCTGGAGGTCCCGCCTCAAGAGGTCATCACCAACGACAACGTGACGGCGAAGGTCAATGCGGTCATCTATTTCCAGGTCGTCGACGCGCAGAAAGCGGTGGTCCAGGTCCTCAACTACATCAACGCGACCTCGCAGATCGCGCAGACGACGCTGCGGGCCGCGCTCGGCCAGGCGACGCTCGATGACCTGCTCGCCAACCGCGAGAAGATCAACCAGAACCTGCAGAAGATCATCGACGAGCAGACCGAGCCCTGGGGCATCAAGGTCGCGGTGGTCGAGATCAAGGACGTCGAGCTGCCCTCGACCATGCAGAGGGCGATGGCGAAGCAGGCCGAGGCCGAGAGGGAAAAGCGCGCGAAGATCATCAATGCCGATGGTGAGTTCCAGGCCTCGCAAACGCTTGCGAACGCGGCCCAGATCATCTCCACCCAGCAAGGCGCCCTTCAGCTCCGATTTCTGCAGACCCTGGTCGAGATCGGCACCGAAAAGAACACGACCATCGTCCTCCCGATACCGATCGAGCTCTTCCGGCCGATCCTGGAAGCCGCGACGTCCAGGCCGGCTGACGGAGCGCCGAAGCCGAGCAGCCCGGCACTGACTCCACCGACCTCGTCGAAGTCAGGCTGATCGCGCACCTGACGCTCGACGCCCTCGGCGCGTTCGTATCCCTGCTGCTGCCGCTACCGCTGATCGTCACCGCCAACGCGGTGGTCGGGAAACCGTGGGCCAGTCATGCCACCGGGATCCTCGCCGGCCTCACCGCGGGGGCCACGTTCCTCTTCGGCGCCGTGTTTTACGCCGGCGTTCTGGGCCCTCCGGCGCCCGGAGCCTCGGGCTCCGCGATCGGAGTCGGCATCATGATCACTGCGGTCATCGCCGCGGTGCTGGCTGCGAATCCGGTGCGCGAGCGGGTCGGCGGCGTCCTGCCCATCGATCCCGACAATCCGGTTCACACGATGGCGCTGGTGCTCGCCGTGATCCTGCTGGGCTCGCAGGTCACGCTCGTTTCCTTCGTCGACGTGCTCGCGCAGGACCGGACCCAACCGCCGCTAACGGTTCTCGACCTCTTCGCGCAGGAGCTGCCATTCCTGATCATCGCAGCCGCCGGTGTGGGCATCTACATGCGCCGGGACACGAAGCAGGCAGCCGAACGGCTGGGCGTCGTCAGGCCCACCTGGTGGCAGGTCAGCCTTGCCCTGGCGGCCGCCGGGGTGTTCTTCGCCTTCGGCCAGACGGTCGACTCGCTCAGCCACGTGTGGACGCCGCAAGTAGCGCACAACATCGACATCACGACGCAGCATGTCTTTGGCGGGCTCGACAATCCGGTTGGGATCGCCGCGATCGCCTTGCTGCCCGCAATCTGCGAGGAGATCCTCTTCCGGGGGGCTCTTCAGCCGAGGCTTGGCCTCGTCTTGACCGCGCTTTTGTTCACCTCGATCCACACCCAGTACAGCATCTCGTTCGACACGCTCGCCGTCTTCGTGCTCGCGCTGGGCCTGGGGTTGATTCGCAAATACACCAACACCACCACGTCGGGCATCTGCCATGCGACTTACAACCTCATCGTCAGCATCGGCATCGGGAGCGAGCTGCTTGGATTTGCCGTCGCCGCCGAAATCGTGCTCGCGGCCGTGACCGCATTCGCGCTCTGGTCACGCCGACGCCGATTGGCGGAGGCGGCGAATCCCTGAGGCGGTCCGTTCTTCCCTTGAAAATTAGTCTCCGGTCAAGCGGTGGCCTCCTCGAGGGTGACGCGGTAGCCGAGCTGCTCTAGGCGTCTGAGACTTCGACGTCTGACGGCCTCGCGATTGCGGTTGTCGAAGTGCAACGGGCCGAGGTC
>WNGK01002391.1_pt1 | contig 35440 bp, 39 predicted proteins | sample 5400601 | NCBI WGS metagenome assembly WNGK01 (sample SAMN13153376, study PRJNA577476) | soil metagenome | isolation source: 60 cm soil or saprolite under Garry oak tree replicate 1 | place: USA:California | collected 2016-06-15 | reverse complement strand
ACTTCACGAAAGGCGGCGGGTGGCCCCGGTCCCTGTGACCGTCTCAACCCAGAATGAGGGTGCCCCCGGTCCCTCGCCTTTGGGGACCGGGGATGGAAGACTCCCTTGTCACGGCCGGCGGATTCAAAACGGGAGTATTCTCGCAGTGCATGAAGGGCGAGCGCATCCTCACCTTCAGTTGTTTCCAGCGCCGCGACTACTTCACGAAAGGCGGCGGGTGGCCCCGGTCCCTGTGACCGTCTCAACCCAGAATGAGGGTGCCCCCGGTCCCTCGCCTTTGGGGACCGGGGATGGAAGCGAGCTTCTAAGGCAAAGCGCCCGACGCCGCAGTCGCCTTGTCTTCTCACACCAACTGGTGATCGCCAACACACATCGTGCGAAGAAATCCGGTCACACTCATGCTGGGTAAGTGTCTCTGCAACCCCGCACCGTCCCGACGCAGCCCAATTTTGCACCAATATCGGAGCATGAGGGGGAGGGGGTGGGGGGGCAGTCCTTTGAAGACTGGGTCTGCACCAGTATTGAGGCAATGACGGGAGGGGGAGGGTACGGGCTACAGACCGACCGTTCACTCCTCTCGAATCTGAGATCGAACGGCATCCACTCAGACGGGCAGCTTGTCGAAGAGGCTGCCGGAGCCGAGCTTCGCGATGACGGCTTCAAGGGCGGTCTGCTGTGTTTCAGAGAGAGAAAGCTGCGTGGCGACGTGGGCGACATCGGCCTGCATCAGGTTGGTCTGGGCGGCGGTCAGCTGCGTCTGCTCCGAGCTGACGGCGTTGGAGGCCGCGGTGAGCTGGGTGGTGGAGTTGTCGATGGTGACGCGCTGCTGGGAGACATAGTTCAAGGCCGTGCTGAGAGCCTGAGTGTCGCTGATGGCCAGGTTGCCGTCGAAGTTGTTGTTGGAGTAGTCGGCGACTAGGCTGTTGAGCGCGGCGAAGACGCTGTTCGCTCCCGCGCCGTCGAAGATCTGATTGCCGGGCACGTTGAGCTGGATCTTCTGGCCCCCGGGTGTCTCGAGGTAGTTCACATCCTGGTCGCCGTTGTAGTTGACGGTGGCCGGCGAAGCGGCGTTGTTGAGGGCGAAGGGCGCGGTGGCAGCGGCGCTGCCGGCGAAGATGTACTGGCCCTGGTAGCTCGAGTTAGCGAGGGTCAGGATTTCGCCGCGGATGCCTGCAAGCTGGCTGGAGATGGACTGTCGGTTGCTTGCGTTCATGGTGCCGTTGTTGGCGCTGGTGGCAAGAGAGACGGCCTGTGTGAGCTGGGAGACGACCTGACCGAGCGCGGAGTCGGCGACCTGCAATTGCCCGGTGACGAGGTTCGCGGATTGCGTGAAGGAGTCGTCCTGCTGCAGCTGGTTGAGGAGGCGCACATTTTCGCCGGCTGCGAGGGGATCGGTGCTGAGCGAGGTGACACGCACGCCGCTGGACAGCTGGGAGGAGAGCTGCTGGGTGGTGGATTGAGACTGATCGAGGGCGTTGACCAGGTTGGTGACGTAGGTGGGGTCGACTCGCATGGGTTGCTCCGGGGCCGGCGTGACCAGCCGCGCTTGGACTTTTCAATAGCAGGAGGCACGACGACGACCGGGAATCGCCTCAGCGGCTAAAGCCCCGCTAATTTTTTAAGGTTTGTGCGGCACGGCTGAAGCCGTGCCCTGTTACAGGCCTTAGAAGGAAGGCCTATTAAGCAATCTTTGAAGTCGAGGTCTGGCGCGGTTCATATTCGCCCTTCGTATCCGAGGTTGCTTGGCGAGCTGTCAGCCTACTGTGGACTGGTTGCCGAGATTCAATGCCGACGCCATGAGAGTGTTGAGGATTGCGAACACCTGCGAGGCAGCCTGATAGCTGCGCTCCAGCGTGGTGAGCGCAGAGGCTTCGTCATTGAGATTCACGGACGAGATGGCGTTGTTCTGGGTCTGCAACTGCGTGACGGATGCGTTCTGCGCGGTGTTTTCTGTCTCGACCTGGGCGACGGTGGAACCGAGGGTGGTGACAAGGCTGGAGTAGTAGTTGCTGGGAGTCTCACTGTCGAGCAGCGTTTGCCCGGCGGCCAAGGTGGTGCCGTTTGGCAGGATGAGGCCGGAGAGGATGGCCGGCGACGCGGAGTTTCCAAGGTTGGCGAGGGCTAGGGCATTGGAGTTGTCACCGCTTCCCTGCCCCACGGAGGCAGCGGCGATGAGGCTGGGATTGGCGATGGCAACGCTCATGGCCGCGGCGCTGCCGGCAACCTGCGCGGATTGCGTAAAGAGGGCCGTACCGGCGTTGCCGTTGAGGTCAATACCCGCTTTGCTTTGCGCGTTCACTTCAGTGGTGATGCCGAAGGCAAGCTGGTCGAGCGAGCCGGTGACGCCGGGGATGTCCTGGTCGCGCGCCGTGAGACAGCCGCCGAGCTGGCCACCGCCGCTTGCGAGCTGACCGGTGATGTCGGTGGCGCTTACGAAGAAGTGTGTCACGCCGTTGACGGCGCCGGCGGTGAGTGCGTTGCTGACGCCGTGGGAGATCAGGGTCTGGCCGGAGGTAGTGGTGATGGTGAGGCCGTTGTTCTCGGTGGTGATCTGGTTGATGCCGATGAGCTGGGAGAGCTTGGAAAGGTCCTGCTGGCGCTGGTCTTCGAGTGTTCCCGCATCGGCTCCGGGCGTGGACTGGATCTGCCGGTTCAAATGGGCGATGGAGGTGGTGAGCGCGTTGATCTGGCTAACTACGCTCACGGCCTGCTGGTCGAGGGCGGCCTGCTGCTGATTGAGGCTGGCGGCGGTGCTGGCGATGTCGGCGGCGAGCGTGGATGCCTTGGAGAGCACTTGCTGGCGCAGCGCGTTGTCAGTGGGATTGGCTTCAAGCGAGGAAAAAGAGTTGAAGAAGCCGGTGATGTCGCTCCCGATGTTGCCCGCTGTGGAGCTTGCGGACCCGGACGCAGGCGTAAAGAGGGCCTGCACGTTGTTGAGCGCGTCGAGGCGCGCGGAGCTGGCGGAGGCCAGTTGCTGCTGCTGGTCGAGGCGCTCAAGCAGGACGCGATCGCGGAGGGAGGTCGCGCCGGTTTCGGTGACGCCCGCGCCGTAGGAGACGCCGTTAATGGTAATGGGCGTGTTCTCCTGCCAGTTGGGGGTTTCGCGGGTGTAGCCGGGGGTGTTGGCGTTGGCCACATTGCCGGCGATGATGCTGAGGCCGGACTGCTCGGCATTGAGCGCGCCCGAGATGAGGCTGAAGGCGGAATTAATGGTGCCCATGGACCCTCTCCGGGAGCGAGCGTTGGGGGCCGCTGTACTCGAGATGGCCTTCGCGGAGGTCGCGCAGGCGGTGCATTACGTCGAGGTTGGCACGGGTGGCGTCGAGCACGCGGGCAAAGACGGCCATCTCGACGGAGGCTTCCCGAGCTTGGAGCGCGAGATCGGCTCTGGCAGGGGGATTGAGCGAAGCAAGATCGCGATTGAGTTTCTGGCACGAAAGGGCCAGTTCTTCGAGGCGGACGGCGTCGAGCAGCGCCAGGGCACGCGAGGCTTCGCGGATGATCTGCCGCAGGTCAGGCTGGTGCAGCCGCGGCTGCCGCAGATCCGGTTGAAGTAGCTTGGGGCTGGAATCCAACTTCCCCGCGGCGCGCATTGGGGCTGCTTCTTTCACGTTCCTGCTGTTCCACTTTGTTGGCGTTCAGACTGACGTCAGTTGCCGCCGCCTAGCATCGAATCGATCATTTTGGAAGCCACCGCGGAGGCCGGCACGTTGTAGGTGCCCGCGGCCAGGGCGGCCTGGATGCCGGCAACCTTGTCCATGCGCACGCCGTCGTCAGTCAGCGCCTGGAAGACGAAGCTCCCCGCACTGCTCAGGGTGGCGCGGTCGGTATTGAACGAGCCGGCGTCAGTGGTTGATGGTTGTTTGATTTGCTGCGCCGAAGAGGATGCGGGCTGCGACACGCCCAGAAGCGATCTCAAACCATCCATGCTGCTGCGAATGTCCATGCATTACTCCTTGATGCCTTCATCGGCGACACCGCTTATCACTCTAGTCATTTGTGCGGGCTCAGGCCGGTATTGCTGTGTAGATTTGTGGTTACCGGTGCCATTGAGGGACGGTTACCGGATTGGGAAACTTGCGCAATGAGGCGGCTGGCGATGCCGAATCCGCCCTGCTCGCTCAGGGCGCGGGCGAGAGATTCGCCGGCGTAGTCGCCGAGAGCGCCTGTGGAACCGGACTCGTCGTCTGATCCGGTGAGCCCGTCGCCCGAGGTGAGGGGTTTGAGGAGTTCCTTCATCAGCTGCGCTTCGAATTCGTGCGCTGCACGGATGAGTCGAGGCTGAGGGACTGCCTGTGTGGCGGTCTGCGGGGTCTGGGCCACTGGCTGAAGCATCAGAGCACCTCCAGGTCGGCTTCGAGTGCGCCGGCTTCCTTCATTGCCTGCAGGATGGAGATCACGTCGCGGGCGCCGGCGCCGGTGCGCTGCAGCTCCTGGACAAGGTCTTCGACGGTGGCGCCCTGCTTGAGGTCGATGCGGTTGACGGGTTTGTCCTCGGCCTGAATGGTGGTCTGCTGCACGACTTGCGTGGTGCCCCCGGACAAGGGATTGGGCTGAGAGACCAGCGGCTGAGAGATGACGTTGACGGAGAGGCCGCCGTGCAGGATCGAGACAGGCTGAAGGCGGACGGTGCCTCCGATCACGACAGTGCCGGTGCGCTCATTGACCACCACGCGGGCGCGCGGAAAGACCTCGATTTCGATGCCCTCGATGGTATCGAGAAGGGCCGCGCGATCTTCGTTGGGTGCGGGCGTGATTTCAACGCGTCGGCTGTCGACGGCGTGAGCGCGGGGGGAGCCGAGAGCCTTATCGATGGCTCCGGCGAGGCGCTCGGCGGTGTGGAAGTCGGCGTCATTGAGGACAATGCTGACGGTTTCGAGTTGCTTGAGGTCGAAGGGAACGGCCCGCTCCACCAATGCGCCGCCGGGGATGCGGGCGGTGGTGGGGTGGTTGACCTGGCGGGCGTTGCCGGACGCGGTCGCCATGTAGCCGCCTAGCACCAGCGAGCCCTGTGCTTCCGCGTAAATCTGGCCGTCGGGGCCGTAGAGCGGCGTCATGAGCAGGATGCCGCCCTCGAGCGAGCGGGAATCGCCCGCCGAGGAGACGGTGATGTCCATCTTGTAGCCGGGACGGGTGAACGGCGGCAGCGTGGCGACCACGAAGACGGCGGCCATGTTCTTGACCTGCATGTTGGAGGCGGAGTTGGAGCCGGTCTGGGGGACGGTGATACCCATGCGCTGCAGCGCGGAGACGAGAGTCTGGGCCGGGAACACGGTCTGGGAGCTGTCGCCGGTGCCGCGCAGGCCGACCACCAGGCCATAGCCGACAAGCTGGTTGTCGCGAATGCCTTCGATGTTGGCCACGTCCTTGACTCGGGTGAGTTGGCGCGGTGCCTGGGCGAGCAGAGAAGGCAGGGCGAGAATTGCGGCGGACACGATTATCGCGATTGCCGGGAGGTCGGGTTTTGCTTTCGGCATTTGCACGGTCTTGCTTCCTGTTCCCTGGCTTCTGTTCTTTGTTTCAGAAAATGAGGATCTTTTCGAGGAGCCGCACCAGCGGGTTCTGGCGGTAGGTGGAGTCGTTGACGATGCCCTTGCCGGTGACTTCAAGCTCGAGGTCGGTCATGGACGTGGAGAGAATCTGGTTCTGTGCGCTCACGTCTTCAGGGCGGACCAGGCCGCGTAGCTTGATGAGCTGGGTCTGCTGCGAGAAGGTGAGCTGGCGGGTGGCCTGAACGACCAGCATGCCGTTGGGCAGGACGTCGACTACCTCCCCGCCGAAGGTGGTAACGAGGCTCGAGTTGGTGGTGCTCTGGCCTTGCGCGGTGAGGCCGGAAGATGAGGTCTGGCCGACGAGGTTCTGTAAGGCGTTGCTGGCCTTTACGGCGCCGAACAGGGCGGTAATGCTGGAGTTGGCGTTGGAGGCGCGGGTGTTCTTGACCTGTCCGTCGGTCGAGGCGGCGAGGCTTTCGGTGACAACGATGGAGAGCACGTCGTGGAGGCGAAAGGCTTTGACGTCGGTGCCGAGGCGGACGAGCTGGCCGTTGGGGCTCCAGATAGAGCCGGGGGTGCGCACTTCGGCGGCCTGCTGGGCGCGAACACGCTGAACATAGGCACGGAGAGAGGCTTCGGGGGGATTGGGTTTGGCGGACTCTGCGGGATTCGCTCTTTTGAGCGCGAATGCGGATGGCAAAGCAAGAGCCATTCCCAGCACGATGAGCGTTGGGCAACGGAGCGATCGAATCATGGCCAGGCCTCCGTGTCAGGTGCGAGGGTGGCGCGGCCGGGGCCGGATGCAATTGCGCGGACGATGCGGCCGCCCAGCTTTAGTCGCACGCGGAGAACCGCGGCGATTCGGGCGGGAACCAGCGCGATGGCTTCGAGGCGGATATCGACTGCCGGGGTGTGTTCTTCGAGAATGACGACGTCGCCGGCTCGAATCACCGGAACGAGTGAGGAGAAGGACGGGATCTGAGGTGACCTGGATCCGGCGTCAAGACGTTTGTCTAGAAGCAGGCTGCCGGGACCGCCAGGATGATCGTTGTTCCGGACCAGCAACCAGTGTGCGCCTGACGAGGGATCGTCAATCTCACGGGAGATGCCGTCGGGGCCGAGGGAGCCTGCGATGCGCATTTTTGCTGCGTCTGTTTGAGCCGCTTGACCGTTCAGCTCGCTGGCGGCAAGGGCCAGGGCGAGCAGGATCAGAGTCCGGTCAAGGTGCCGTGGTATCGACGTAAAGCTCATGTAATACCTTCAGTCTACCGAGTCATATTATTGACTTGAGAGTACATATCGTCGGCAGCCTTGATGACCTTGGAGTTCGATTCGTAGGCCCGCTGGGCGAGCACCATCTGCACGAACTCGGTGACGACATCGACGTTGGAGTTTTCGAGATAGCCCTGCTGCAGCGTCCCGAGTCCTTCCGTTCCACCCGGATTGCCGAGCACCGGGTCGCCGGAACTGAGGGTGGCCTGCAGGAGGTTGGCGCCGAGGCTCTCGAGACCTCCGGGGTTGGGAAAGGTGGCCAGCTGCAACTGCCCGAGCTGGGAGGGGTTCTGTTGCCCGGCCAGGGTCGCGTTCACCACTCCATAGGGGGTGATGGTAACGGCGGTGGCATTGGCGGGAATGGTGATAGTGGGAATGATGGGGTCGCCGTCGGTGGTGACGATGGTTCCCTGATTGTTGAGGTGGAACTGGCCGGCTCGCGTGTACGCGATGGTGCCGTCGGGCCGCTGCACCTGGAAGAAGCCGGAGCCCTCGATAGCTGCGTCGAGCGGGTTGGAGGTCTGGTTGAGCGAACCCTGCGTCATGATGACCTCAGTGGCAGCGGACTTAGTGCCCAGGCCGATCTGCAAACCGGCGCCCACGGTCGACTGGCTCTGCGCCGCGCCGGGCGTGACCAGGTTCTGGTAGACCATGTCCTGGAACTGGAGGCGGAGCTGGCGGAAGCCGGTGGTCGACGAGTTCGCCAGGTTGTTGGCGATGGTGTCGAGGTTCATCTGCTGCGCGCTCATGCCGCTGGCTGCGGTGTACAAGGCTCGAATCATGGTGTCCTTTCAAAACAGTGAACAGTGCACAGTGAACAGTGGACAGTTCGCTCTGAGTTCCACGGTCACCTGATTGCTCTTCGATGTTTCCGATTTCTGTTCCCTCTCTCGTTTCTCTGTTCACTGTTCACTGCCCACTGTTCTTCACACTCTGGGCAGGTCCTCGGTGGCGAACTTGTTGAACTCGGTGTGGAAGACGGTGAGCGCCTTCTGCATCATCTCGGCCTGGCGCTGCATGACGATGAGATCGAGCGTGCCCTGAATAGCATCTTCGTTGGCTGATTCGATCGCGCCCTGGTGGATGTCGGCATCCTTCGACAGCGTCGGTGTTGCGCTCAGCGGGGCGACGTAGCGATTGGCGCCCTCGGGCGTGAGTTGAACTCCGGGTGCGAAGGTGAAAACGCCGACGGTGGCCACGGTTCCGCCGGCCACTGAGAGCACTCCATTGGCGCCGACCGATACCTCGCCCGGAGGAACAGGAATCGGCTTCCCGGATGAGGACAGCACAGGCTCGTTCTTTGCTGTCACCAGCATTCCTGCCTGCGAACGGTGGAAGCTGCCATCGCGGGTGTAGCGGAGACCGTTGGCGGTTTGAATCTGAAAGAATCCCTGGCCTTCGATGGCGAGGTCGAGCGGGTTGCCGGTCTGCTGCAGCGGCCCCTGTCCGAGGTTGAGCTGATCGCCGCCAAGCAGGCCGAAATTGTTGACGGTCTTGCCGAGTTGCGAATCGAGCGCATCGGGACCCAGCAGCACGGAGCGGAAGTACTCGCGCTCGGCGCGATAGCCCGGCGTCTGCGCATTGGCCAGATTGGCGGCAGCCGTATCGAGCGCCTGTGTCCGTGCCAGCAGGCCTGTCATCGCCGCATAGTATCCGCTGTCCATGGCTCCTCCTGGCGGGATGGAACGATGCAAGCGGCGGACCGGTGTGGCGGCGGGAAGATTAGAAGGAAATGAGGTACGAGGGACGAGGGACTAGGGTCTAGGGACTAAGGCCCGAGCAAGCCGGACGCCGAGGATCACGAGGAGAGCTACCGCAAGCCGTCGCAAAGAATGGTCACGTCGAAGTGCGCATCATCGAAACGGTAGCCGTGACGGAGAGTAAACTCCGGTGCCTGCACGCGGAGCTTGTAGTCACGCCCGGTGATTACGGCCGGGACCGAAAGGTCGCAGTGTGCCGCGAGCTCCGGCACCTTGCTCTTCCACGTGCCGGCGACCATGTTGCAGATCTCGCCGATCGCGTCCTTCACCGTATCGTCGATCTCGGTGAACTCCGTGCCGGTCATGCGCGCGGCCACGGCTTGCGCAGCGGTTCCCCCGCAGTGCAAAACGCAGGCGCCGGTCAATAGGCCGCCAAAGCCCACCACGGCAGTCAGAGACTCCAGTTCCGCGCCGGGACTCTCCCATGACCGCCGGCAGTCGACACCCACCATCAGCTGGAACACTTCTTCCACGCTTGCATCCAGATTGCGGGGGTTGGCGATCAACTCCACGGAATCGCGCAGCGACATCGTCATGGCCTTTGCCGCGTCGGTGCCGCGGAGGAGAGGCGATCGCATCGCCCGGGGATTCGTATGCACAACGCCCTTCGATCTGCCGCCGTTCAAGCGGCGGCGAGCAGAGACAGCACGCGCTGCTTGACCTGTTCGGCGGTGAACGGCTTGCGGATGTAGCCGCGAGCGCCAGCCAAGATGGCCTCTTTGACGTGTTCCTCGCTCGACTCGGTGGTAATCATCACCACGGGTACCCCCGGGGCCAGGTTTCGCGCGGCGATCTGGCGAACGAACTCGAGCCCGTCCATAGACGGCATGTTGATATCGGACAGGATCAGATCGACCGACTGCGTCTCCAGGATCTTCAGCCCTTCGTGACCATTGCCGGCTTCGTGCACGATGAGAGCCTCCAAACCTGCCTGGCGCAGGGAACGTTCCACGATCTTTCGCATCACCGCGGAATCGTCGACGATCAGGGTGGTTACTTCTCGCATGGAGCGATTGCCTCTGCCGTGTATATCGGCTTGGGGCGAGAGCACTTTAGCCGAGTGGTCGTCTAACTGCCGGCGATGGTGCAGATCACGTCCTGAACAGACGAGAGCTCCGGGAGGGGACCAGTCTGCGGCCGGCTCCACATCCGCAGCCAGAGGCAGTCGTGAACGCGCACCAGGCGCGACTCGACTGGCCGAACGTGTTCGACCCGCCGGGCCAGGGCCCTCACCAGGGCAGGCTCCGATGCCGCCTCCAGCAGCTCCACGCTGGGAAAGGCCGCCTGCAGCATCCGGGTGTGCGCCGGTTGAAAGAGCGACCCCTGGACCAGCCCGCTCTCCACGCGAAGGCCGGAGATGCGCTCCAGGGCCAAAGCAAGAATCGGGTCGAGGCGATCTTCGAAGCCGAGATAGAGAAGCTTGCCTGCGGCGATGCGCAGGGGAAGCGCACCGAAAGCGTCCAGAAAGAGCCGGGGCAGCAGCGGCGCCAATCCTTCCGGATCGTGCGACGCGAGGGGCAGCACCGGACAGCTCCACTGCAGGCCGAGTGCGCGCGTCACCAACTGCTCACTCACACCTTCGCGGGCAACCAGCCAGTGGCCGAGGCGGCCAGCGCCGTTGTCGCGCTGGCCCTGAAGCGCGCCGCGCAGCTGGCTTGATGTGATCCAGCCCTGCTCGAGCATAAGCAGGCCCAGCGGAATGCGATGGCGATGTTTCTCGACAGCCGTTCCGCGGCCGTCGAGTTCGCGCGCGACTGCGGCCTTCAGGCGTTCGGCGGTGCACGCCGCCGAACAAGTCCATCCGCCTTCGATGAGAGGCGCGCTGCGGCTGCGCCACAGATGCAGCCAGCCCGACCCGCAGCCGGGATTCGTGCAGGCTTCAAGCAGGCCGGTGCGGCGTGGACTCGACAGCGAGGGAGAGGTTTTCGATTGCGGTTCCGGTGGAGGCGAAGAAAGGACCATGGTGCGGCGTTCCAACGCCGTGCTGCGACGGGTTAAAAGAGGCATCGGATACTCTCCAGGCGCTTGCGAGGCGTGGCGACCTCGGTAACGCGGAGGCCGAAGTTGCCATTGACGAGCACCACTTCCCCTCGCGCCACGATCTTGTCGCCCACCACGAGGTCCACTGGGTCGCGGACGGTGCGGTCGAGCTGCACCACGTCGCCAGGCCCCAGGTCGAGCACCTCGCCCAGCGGCATTTCGCGGCAGCCGAAGCGGAGGGTGGCTTCTAGTTCGACATCGAGCAACAGGTCGAGGCCGCTGCGGGATTCCGGCGATGGCGGCGGAGGAGAAGCGGAAGAAATGGAAGGCGCCGGAGTTCGCATAGGCTGCGCGGCGTTTGCCTGGTAGCGGATCAGCAGCGCCCAGGCGCGCTCGGGCCCCTTGAGCAGAAAGGCGCGAGAGGCCTCGAATTCGGCTTCGCCGGGGCAGTTGATCTCAGCAAAACTTTCCACGCGGCATTTGCGTCCGGTGCGAACCAGCAGGTCGCCGGCGGCGGCCTCTGCCACCTCGCGCAGCAACTCGCCCCATGACGATTTCTGGTCGATGCCCTCGCCCATGAGCGGCGCGGACAGCGCATCCTGGTCGACGATTACGGTGAACCGGCCCTGCTGATCGCCGCCGAGCGTTGCAACGAACCCGAAGGATCCGGCAGCCAGCGGCGTGGAAGGCGCTTCGACCAGCTGCGGTTCCCCGGCCAGGGCCTGGGAGAAGAGCGCGGTGGCGGCTTCGATCCAACAGTTGAGATAGGCGGTCATGGCTGGCTCTCAGTCAGCCGGCGCTCGATGCGGGCGGCGCGGTGTTCGCCCTGGCGCAGCGGCTGAGCCGACGCCAGCGGCTTGCCTCCCACGCACCACAGCGGCGCGGTGGTGGCGGGCAGGTTGAGGCGAAGAATGTCGCCGGGCTCGAGTTCCTCGACCATCCTTGCGGGGACGCGCACGCTGGGCAGTTGCAGGGAGGCTCCGAAGCGGATGCGGCGGGCGGCAAGTTCCATGCGCGTGCGGGTCTCCGGCCCGTGGCGGCGGCCACGTGCCCAGTCGGAGGTGAGGCGGCGCAGGATGGTGTTGGACACCACGGCGGGAAAAGCAAGGTTAAGCAGCCCCGAGCTGTGGGGCATGCGGATTTCAAAGCTTAGGCAGAGAGACTTTTCGTTCACACTCATCAGCCGGGCCACCTGGGTCTGCATCTGGCGGCGTTCAAACGTGAAGCACAGGCCCACCTGCTGCCAGGCAGAAGTCAGTTCGCGGCAGATGATCTCGACCACCGAGCCAAGGATCGACTCCTCGATGTCCGTCAGCTCCCGCAGCGGCGCTTCGTTGCCTTCGCCGCCCAGCAGCAGGTCGATGATGGGGGGCGCCAGGGACATCTCGAGCTGCAGCACCGAGAGGGCGCCAAGGGGCTCCAGCCGCACCGACGCAACGTAGTTGATCTCCGGAATGCGCAAGAGGAATTCATGGAAGGGTATCTGTTCGGCCGAGACCAGGTTGACCTGGAAGCGGGACCGCAGCGAGGCGGTCAGGTTATGCGTCAGGTTGCGAGCAAACAGGTCGTTAAGAATACTGATGGCGTGTAGCTGTTCCGTCGAGATTTGTCCCGATGAGGTGAAATTGTACGGCGCGGCGACATCCTGGTTCGGAGCGGCGCCGGATTGAGGAGGGCCGCCGGAGCGGGCGGTTTCAAACAGGGCATCGATCTCGTCCTGCCGGAGCATCTTTTCCATGGGCTACTCCCCTGCGCGCGCGCCGGCCCGTGAAGAGGGACGCGCGGCCGGTGCGCGAACCGGAATCCTGCGGCCGAACGAATTGCGGGCAGCAAGATCCTTCAACGCTGCTCGCAAGTGGACGACGGCCGAGGCGTGCACCTGCGAGACGCGGGACTCGACCACTCCCAGGGCCAGGCCGATCTCGCGCATGGTCATCTCTTCGAAGTAGTAGAGCGTCATCACCAGGCGCTCGCGGTCTGGCAGGTTGGCGATGGCGCCGGTGAGGCGTTGCTCCATTTCGCCGCGCAGACAGAGGAACAGCGGATCTTCGTCAGGCCGGCCTGGTATGTAGGCGAGCTCCTCGTCGCCGGAATCGTCGTTGTGCTCCATGTGCAGCGTGCCGATCTCGAGGCCTTTCAGCTCGCCAAGCAGCTGCTGGTATTCGTCCAGACTGAGGCTCATTTCGAGGGCAACCTCGCCCTCTCCGGGCGGCCGACCGAGACGCGCGGTGAGCACGCGGATTGACTCTTCGACGGCGCGCCCTTTGCGGCGCAGTTCGCGGGGGCTCCAGTCGAGTGTGCGCAGGCTGTCGAGGATGGCGCCGCGAATGCGGAACTGCGCGTAGCTGCGGAACTGCACGTTCTTGTCGGGATCGAACTTGGCGAAGGCGTCCATCAGGCCCACCACGCCGGCCGAGACCAGGTCTTCGATTTCCACGTGCTGGGGCAGGCGCTCGTGAATGCGGCGGGCCAGGAATCGCACCACCGGGAGGTGCTCGAGCAGCACCCGCTCCTGTTCAAGGGTCATGGTTCCAGCAACGCCGGCGGGAGGATATCCTGCCGACCGCGCCGGCCGCCGACCTGCTGGTCTTGCCTGGGTTGTTGCTGCCGTCTCCAACATGCCACCCTCCGCACTCGCTGCCGCTTCAAATGCCCAACCGCCGTCCCGAATAGCGGTCTGGCTTAATACCGGTCTGCTTAACCGCCAACCGCTCATCGCACCGTGCCCACGGGATGAAGGCGCACCTCGGTGGGAATCTCCGCAGCAGCCACAACGGCCAGGCGTGGATATACCGGCTCCAGCCACCGCCGGACGTGATAGCGGGCCGGACTTGAGCAGAGGAGCACGGGAGGTGCCGCAGGCGATCCCGCCGAGATAAGGGGACGCAAAGAATCAACCAGGCGGCGCACCAGCGGCGCTCCGGGGACAGCCGAGGCGAGCAGCCGGTGGCCCGTCTCCGGCGAGACGGTCGAGTGAATCTCTTCTTCGAGCGCTGGATCGAGGAGCAGCACGGGAAGCTGGCCGTCGCCATCGAGCAGCGGCTGAACCAGCCGCCGGCCCATGGCCTGGCGGGCCGCTTCGACCAGGCACTCCGTGCTCTTGTTCATGGGAGCGGTTTCGAGCAATGCTTCGAGGATGGCTCCTAAGTCGCGTATCGAGACGCGTTCGCGCAGCAGTTGTTCGAGTACACGAGCCACTTCGCCGAGCGTGAGCAGCTTCGGCACCAGCTCTTCCATCAGCTTGGGGTGCGAGTCGTTGAGGGAGTCCATGAGGCGCTTGATCTCGGCCCGGTTCAGCAACTCGCCTGCATGCTGGCGGATCAACTCGCCAACGTGCGTGGTGATCACCGTGACCGCGTTCACCACCGAATAGCCGGCAGCGATGGCCTGCTCTTCCAGGTTGGGCGCGATCCAGACGGCAGGCACACCGAATGCGGGTTCGCGCGCCTCGCGGCCGGCCAGAGGGCGGCGGTTGGGATCAGCCGAGACGGCGAGCAACAGGGCGCCTTCCGTCTGCCAGCGGCCGATCTCGAGACCCCGCAACGAGAAGACGTATTCGCGCGGCTTGAGACGCAGGTTGTCGGAGATGTGCACGGGCGGGATGAGGAAACCCAGTTCCCCTGATAAATGGCGGCGCAATGCACGCACGCGATTCAGCAGTTGGCCGCCCTGCTTCTCGTCAACCAGCGGAATGAGCTGAAAGCCGATCTCAAGCGTCAGGTCCTCAAGGCGCAGCAGTGCGGAGATTTCGGCGCCAGGAGCCTGCTCGGATTTTTTCTTTTCCGCGAGCGACAATTCCGCAACCGGAGCGAGAGCGGCAGTAGCGGCCACGCGGCGCGCCCCGATGAAGAGAGCCCCCGACACCAGCAGAAAAGCAAACTTGGGCAGGCCGGGAATGAGGCACATCGCAGCGGTCACGAAGCTGGCGAGATACAGTGTGGCGGGCCTCGCGAGCAACTGCTGGCGGATCTCGCCCCCCAGCATGCCGGCGGAGTTGGCGCGGGTCAGCGTAATGCCGCCGGCCACTGACACAAGCAGCGACGGAATCATGGTGACCAGTCCGTCGCCCACCGTAAGGACTGTGTAAGTGCGCACCGCTTCGCTGAGGTCGATGCCCTGTTGCAACGTGCCAATGAGCAGGCCGGCGATGATGTTGATGGCGGTGATGAGGATGGTGGCCAGTGAGTCGCGCTGATTGAAGCGGGCCGCGCCGTCCATGGCTCCGTAGAATTCGGCTTCGCGGGCGATGGCCTGGCGACGTTTGCGCGCCTCGGCCTCGTCAATCAGGCCGGCGTTCATGTCGGCATCGATAGCCATCTGCTTGCCTGGCAGAGCGTCGAGGGTAAAGCGGGCCGTGACCTCGGCAGTGCGCACTGCGCCGTGCGAGACGACGAGGAATTGGATCGCAATCAAAGCGAGGAACAGGACGAAGCCAACCACGTAGTTGCCGCCCACCACGAACTGGCCAAATGCTTCAATGACGCGACCGGCAGCGGATGTGCCCTCCGACCCGTGCAGAAGAATACGGCGGCTGGAGGCGATATTGAGCGACAGCCGGAAGAGTGTGAGCAACAGCAGCAGCGTGGGAAAAACACTGAGTTCCACCGCGCGGCGAATCTGCACGGCGGAGAGGAACACGATCACCGAAGCGGCCATGGAGAGGGCCAGCAGAAAGTCCAGGCCCGCGGCGGGGAGCGGCACCAGCATGACGAAGATCACGCTGATGGCGGCCAGTGGAAGGACGTAGTCGCGGAAACGCGCCAGGAAGGCGAAGGCGTTCAACGGGGGTGGTGCGGCGACGGTGGTGCTCATTGCGTTTCTCCCGGGCGGTACGAAGCAGCAAGCGGGTTGGAGCGTGTGGCAGGCCGGACCGCGGCTTCACGGCGTCGACGTTCACGCACTTCCGCCTCCACCCTCTGCCGATAGAGGTAGGCGAGGATGGCGGCGACAGCGGCGTAAAGATCGACCGGAATGGCTTGGCCAACTTCAACCGAGCGGTAGAGCGAGCGTGCCAGCGGCGGGTTTTCAACGATGGGCACGCCGGCCCAGCGAGCTTCCGCTTTGATCTCTTCTGCGAGCAGGTTGCGGCCCTTGGCCAGCACCTTGGGCGCTTCCATGGTGGCGAAGTCGAAGCCCAGCGCCACGGCATAGTGCGTAGGGTTGGTGAGCACCACAGCGGCGCGACTCACGTCGGCCTTCACGCGGCGGAGGCGCATCTGGCGCTGCAGGCCGCGGATGCGGCTGCGAATCTGCGGCGAGCCTTCGGTCTCCTTGAACTCGTCGCGCATGTCCTGCTTGCTCATGCGCAGCCGCGATTCGCGGCTCTGCCATTCGACCGCGTAGTCGATTGCTGCCCAGGAAAACAGCAGCCAGGCCGCGGCCTCGAGAAGCCCGAAGACATCTGCGCCGAGCAATTCGAGGCGCTCGTTGGAAAACGGCTGCAGGCTGAATTGGCGAGCAATGCGCTGCACGGCAAACACGCCCAGCAGCGCGGCGGGGATGAGCGACTTGCCGAGTCTTGCCGCGGCACGCAACGAGAACAGGTTCTTCGCGTTGGTCAGCGGATTGACGCGGTCAAGTTTGAAAGCGATGGCGCCAGCGTGGAAGCTGAGGCCGCCGGTCTGCACCACTCCCATCATGAGCGCTGCGCCGGCCACCACCACCATGACCACGCCAACCGGCGACAGCACCGCGAGCGAGAGTCGACGGAGCGAAGTAAGTGTGGAGGCGATTGTGTCCGGCTCCCAGCGCGCCGCCTGGCCCATGTCGAGGAAGCCCGCGAAGACGCCGCACCACGTGATCAGCATGCGGCTGCCCAACAAGGAGAGCGCCAGCACGCCGGCCAGCGTGCCAGCCGCGGCGGTAAGCTCGCGGCTGTGCAGGATGTCGCCTTCCTTGCGCGCCTTGTCGCGGCGATGCTGCGTTGCCTGTTCGGTGCGGTCCCCGGGCATTGGCTAGCCTCCCATTCCCTTCGCCGCGGGACCGGCGATGAGCTGCTGCGCCAGATCGAGCAGCGAGGAAAAGCGGGCCTCGATGAAGCGCGGCCACAGCGCCAGCGAGCCGGCAAGAACCACGAAGCCAGCGAGCGTCTTGACGGGCACAGTGAGCGACATCACTGGCAGCTGAGGACTGAGCTTGCCCATCAGTGCAATCGCGATCTCGACGAGCATGGTGGCGGCAAGAATGGGAGCGGCGAGCTCTACCGCGGCCACAAAGACGCCGCCCGCGGCACGCACCAGTGCGAGACCCGCCGTCGGCGCCAGCGCGTAGCTGCCAAGGGGTACGGCGCGGAAACTGCGAAAGAGCGATGCGAGCAGGATGCGATCGAGTCCCGCGGTGATCAGCACAAGCGTGCCCATCAGCTGAAAAAGGTTACCGAGCAGCGGGGTCTCGATGGACGACGAGGGGTCCATCAGGTTGACCAGCGAAAAGCTGAACTGCACGCCCGCGATCTGTCCAGCAAAGAGCAGCATCTCGTTGAGCAGTGCAAGGGTAAGTCCGTAAACCAGGCCGACGGCAAGCTCGTCGAGAATGGCGGTGAAGTTGACGTCGGCTCGCGCGTTGGGCAGCGTGGCTACCAGCGGCGCAAGCAGCCAGGCGACGGCGAGCACGAACACTACCTTGGCGCGCACGGGCAGTGCCGTAGAAGAAAAGAATGGAGCGAAGATGACCATGCCGCTGACTCGCACCAGGGCGAGGGTCATTGCGGCGAGGAAGGTGCTCCAGTCGGACATGCAGCTTCTAGCTCCTAGCTTCTAGCCCTTAGCTCTCGGCGTCTCAGATCGGAGCCTTGGAACCTCAATCCGAACAACTTCGCGTTCTTCCAATGGGTCAGCTAGCAGCTGGAAGCTAGTAGCTGAAAGCTGCCTTTCATCCCAGGTACCGGTGCAAATCGACGAGCAGCAGCCGCGTATAGGCGCTCATGCGGCTCAAGAACCATGGCATGCCCACCAGCAGCACCACGGCCACGGCGAGAAGGCGCGGTACCGACGTGAGCGACTGGTCCTGCAGGCTGGTCAGCGTCTGCACCAGGCTCAGAGCAAAGCTCAACAGGGCCGCAATGATCAGCAGCGGACCGGCCAGGATCATGGCCTCGCGCATCAGCTGGCGGAGGAGTTCGGCCACCATGTCGGGATTCATTCGGCCTCCTTAAAAGCTCTTCAGGAGCGAGTTGGCGAGCAGGTTCCAGCCATCGATCATCACGAACAGCAGGATCTTGAGCGGCGTGGAGACGACGACTGGCGGCAGCTGGAACATGCCGATGGAGGTGGTGATGGATGCCGTCACCATGTCGATCAGCAGAAAGGGCAGAAACAGGACCGCGCCGATCGCAAAGCCCGCCTTGAGTTCGGAGAGAATGTAGGCCGGAACCACGACGCGCATGGGCAGATCGTCGGGCGTGTTGGGCCGTGCGATTTGTCCGGCCGCGGTGAACAAGGCGAGGTCCTTTTCACGTGCGTAACGAAGCAGGAAATGCTTGACCGGCTGGCTGCCGCGATCGATGGCCTCCATTCCGGTGATCTGGCCGCTGCGATAGGGCTCGACCGCCTGCTGGTCAACCTGCGTGAGCACCGGTGTCATCAGGAACCAGGTCATCATCAGGGCGAGTCCGAGCAGCGTGGGGTTGGAGGGCGCGGTCTGGGTGCCCAAAGCCTGGCGAAGAAAGTGAAACACCACAAGCAGGCGGACCAGCGGGGTCATCGCCATCAGAATGGCGGGCAACAAGGTGATCAGCGTGAGGACGAAAAGGATCGTCCAGGGTGTGGAGTCAGAGGGATGCAGGCGCGCGTTCAGGTCTGGAAGCAGCGGGACCGAGTATGCGGTGCGCGCCGCCCACACGGCTACCACGATGTCCTCGCAACGCGGCTGCGGGGAGCCGGCGGACGAACGGTTCGTGAACCGGGCTCATCGGCGCGCGAATCCAGCGGGTAAAACGCCGCCGCGCCTTCGGGCGACGTGGCAATGAGTAGCCTGCAGCCCTCTGCTTCAACCAGGGAGAGGGTCTGGCGGGGAGCCAGCGTAATGCGTTCGAGCAGAGCCAGCTTCGGTCGAGGCCGCGGATGTGCGCCCAGACGCTGAAGCAGCCAGCCGCCCAGGCCACCGATCTCCCGCGCGCCTGCAGTGACGCCAGGGTTGGTCTGCGGCGTTGCGTCTGGAGGAGGGATTTTGGTTCCCGAAATGGTCTGGCTTCTCATGGCAAATGGGTGATCCGGACCGCAAGGTGAGTGTCCACCACTTCAAACTCGCTCCAGGCGAGTGGCTGTTTGCCGGAAAGCACCGGTAGGTCGTCGGAGTGCTCCCATTGCGACACGACGACGACGCCGGGCTCGAGCGCAAGCAAATTGCGTACCCGGAAATCGCGAATCGGAACCCCCACGTCGAGCTCGACCGGGAGTTGGGCGACCACGCTGTCGACATTGAGGCCGGCTTCTTCCCTTTCGATCGGTTCCGAGGGCACCAGCGCAGTCATGGCGGCGGCATCTCTTCGCTCGGCCGCCGGTTGTTGGATCTGCTGAGACCCAGGAACATGTGGAGTGGTGATGGCGGCCATGCACCGGGGGAAAGCAGCACAGTGACCAAGCGCGGAACAGTTGCATTGGAATGGACTCAGAATTGCGCGTCCAACCCATGTGCCACGAACGCAAGCCCCCAAGTTCGCTGTTACACTGATAGTTGCCATCCAAGAGCCGCCGAGAGGTCCTCGAACCCGCGGCGCATGTTGCGGCAGAGGTTACAAAAACATGTCAGAACTCAATGGAAAGAAGAGCTTTACGGGTACGAGCCTGCGCCTGAAGGTGGGCCTGGCGGAGATGCTGAAGGGCGGCGTCATCATGGACGTGATGAACGTGGAGCAGGCCCGCATCGCGGAAGAGGCCGGTGCCGTCTCGGTCATGGCGCTGGAGCGCGTGCCGGCGATGATTCGCGCCGAGGGCGGCGTGGCCCGCATGGCGAACCCGAAGCTCATCCGGCAGATTATTGAAACGGTTTCGATCCCCGTCATGGCAAAAGCCCGCATCGGCCACTTTGCCGAAGCGCAGATTCTTCAGGAACTGGGCGTCGACTTCATCGACGAGAGCGAAGTGCTTACCCCCGCCGACGAGGCGCACCACATCGACAAGCATGCATTCAAGACGCCTTTCGTCTGCGGCGCGCGCAACTTGGGCGAGGCCCTGCGCCGGATCGCTGAGGGCGCGGCCATGATCCGCACAAAGGGCGAGGCGGGCACCGGCGATGTTGTCCACGCCGTCCAGCACATGCGCCAGATTGTGAAGGAGATGAAGGCCCTCACGGTGCTGAGCGAGCAGGAGCTCTACGCGGCGGCCAAGGAGCACCAGGCTCCCTACGAACTGATCCGGATGGTGGCCGAAAGCGGCAAGTTGCCCGTACCGAACTTCTCAGCCGGTGGCATTGCAACCCCCGCTGATGCGGCGCTGATGATGCAATTGGGCGCCGAAGCCATCTTCGTCGGCTCGGGGATCTTTATGAAGGAGCGGGCGACTCCGTTGGACGTGGAGAACAACCCGGTCGAGCGCGAAGAAGCCGTGTCTCGCGCCAAAGCCATCGTGGTTGCCACCACCCACTTCAACGATCCCAAGATCCTTGCCGAAGTCAGTGAACAGGTGACCGGGACAATGAAGGGCCTGGCCGCCGCGGCAATCGAAGAATCGCAACTGCTCCAAACCCGCGGCTGGTGACCACCTGCGGTGGGGCCAACTGCCTTCAGCCACCTGCGGTGGGGCCAACTGCCTTCAGCCACCTGCGGTGGGGCCAACTGCCTTCAGCCACCTGCGGTGGGGCCAACTGCCTTCAGCCACCTGCGGTGGGGCCAAGTGGCCTTCGGCCCTTCCGCAACAGGCGTAAGCATATTGATTAGGAGAACGAGAACTTGAAAGAGGGACAGACTCGTCCCCGCATCGGTGTGCTGGCGATTCAGGGCGACTACGCCGCGCACGCCGAGGCCCTCACCGACGCCGGCGCGAACCCGGTCGAGATTCGCAATCCCGGGGAACTCGACGGCCTTGACGGCCTGATTCTTCCTGGTGGCGAATCCACCACCATGCTCAAATTTCTGGAACGCCATAGCTTCTTCGACGCCCTCCAGAAATACGCTTCCACGCAACCCGTTTTCGGCACCTGTGCCGGAGCCATCCTCCTGGCGCGCGAAGTCCGCCATCCCGCACAGCGCAGCCTTGGCGCCCTTGACGCCATCGTCGAGCGCAACGCCTACGGGCGCCAGATCGACTCCACCATCCTCACGGAGCCCACTTCTCTCCCCGGCGACCCGCTGGAAATGGTCTTCATCCGTGCCCCGCGCATCGCGGAAACCGGCCCTTCCGTCGAAGTTCTCGCCCGCCGCGACGGTTTCCCCGTCCTCGTTCGCCAAGGAAAGCTGATGGCCGCCACCTTCCATCCCGAGCTCTCCCACGATCGCCGTGTGCACCAATTGTTTGTCGAAACTGCGATAGCGCAAAAGAAAAACTGAGCTTTGGTGCAATATCTGGTAAGGCGCGCGGACTTCGCATTCAATTAAAACCATCTCATCTGAAACTCCGTGCGTCCAAGGAATGGTGGGGCTGTAGCACGACCAGAGATGCGGTGCCCCGAAGCTCCTGAAGCAAAGTCGACCGGCCATAACGAAGCGGCGACCTTTAAGAGATTGAACAGGACACACATTTTCTGGTTTTGCCGTAATATCTCCACCATAGAGGCTTCCCCATGCCCATCGCCTTCACCAGAACCCCAGCGGAGATCGAGAGAAAAGAACCAGGAATCGGCGGTAAGCCTCCCGTCGACCGTCGGCCCACCGGCGGCGGGGGCGGCGGAGGCGACGACGACTGGCAACAACCACGAAAAGGCCCGCGGGACCGACTGCAGCGCATCCGCTTCTTCGTGTTCTTTGCGCTGGCCGGCGACATGATGTTCTTTGCCGCTCTGGTTGTGCTGTTTTTTGCGCGCCAGGCCGGCATGCACATGGACCCGCGCAGTCACGAACTCATCGGCGACTGGCATCCCATTGAGCTGCCCCCCATTGTTTATCTCAACACCGCGCTGCTGATCCTCAGCAGCCTGATTTTCCGCGAGATTGACGTTTTGGAGGAGTGGCTGGGCCTGGGCCGTCCGGCTCTGCGCCGCACCTTGCCCTGGGTGGGCGCCACGCTGGCCCTGGGAGCCATGTTCCTTGCCGGCCAGATGATTGCCTGGAAACAACTCACCGCGCAAGGGTTCGCGTTCGATCGCTGGCATACCACGCCGGCCAGCTACTTCTTTTACCTCGTGACCGGACTACATGCAGGCCACCTATTCCTGGGTGTGCTGGCGCTCGGTGTGTGCCTCACCGCACTGGGAATGCTTCGGCGCGTCGAACAGCGCCAGATCGCAGTCGATGTGACCGCATGGTACTGGCACACCCTCGGAGCGGCCTGGATACTCCTGCTGGCCGTGCTGACCGTGGGCCAATAATTTGGTCCATTAACGACAGAATCCCTGTTCAATCCGGCGGATTGTGCCCCCTTGGGCGACGTTGCGGACCTGCGTGCACCGGACCGGCTGGCGCGGCCGTGATGATGAACTCGTCTTTCACTTCACCTTCAAGGGTTGCGGCTTCCGGGTCCTTCACCTTCCACATCACGGCATGCAACTTGTGGTCCGCAATATCCAAAAGCAGGTAGTGGTACACCGGAAAGGCGGTGTCCTGGTAGAGATCGCCGCTACCCCGGTAGAGTACCGGGTACGGTTTTGCTCCGCCGCCACCCGTGATCACATATTCCACTCCCATGCGCTCAAAACGTTCGTAATTGTGGATGTGACCGTTGAACACAATGACTTTGGCGTGGATCTTGGGCAGGCGCGCCTCCAGCATGCTCCGCAGGACGACAGCCTCCTGGGGCGGGAGCCCCGCGATGATCTGCGATTGCCGGTCGGCCACCCATGGAAGGTGATAGAGGATCATCAGGAATTCCACCTGTGCCGGGAGGTGATCCAGCTGGGCGGCGAACCATCTCCCCTGGAGCGATGACGCGCCTGAAGGCGATGTGAAGTCGAGCGAGATCACCTCGACGCTCCCCAGAAGGGCTGAATAGAAGCGGTGACCGGAGATGTAGGGGAAATTCTTCAGGTAATTCGCAATGCCCGCCGGTCCCCCGCCTAACACCTCATGATTTCCAATGGCGGGAAGCTGGATGGCCCGCTCCCTGCGCCACGACTCGGTCTCGCGTTGAAATACCTCCCAGTCGGCGGCATCTCCTCCGTGGAAGGGCGTATCGCCCGTGAGCAGGATGGCTTGGGGATGCTGCTGTCCGATCCGCTCGGCCAGCCACTGGCGGACGCGAGGATTCGTCACTCCGGTGACCGCGGGATCCGTAAATCGCGTATCGCCATATGCGACGAGGTGAAGCGGCTGTCCCAGCGCAAACTGAGGGAAAATGAGGGTCGAACGCGCGTCGGCAGGCGCAGAAGAGCTCTTCGCGGGTGCGGTATGGAGAGGAGTCGCAAAGACCAGAGTGAGGGCAAGACCGAGGGAGGTACTAACGCGAGTGGGCAGCTTTGCGGGCCGTGACAGGAGCACGGGCCTACTTTATCACCCGGCAGGCGGCGAAATTGGGACTTGGCTGCGCGCCGTCAATGGGTGCAGCGGTAGAGAAACGCCCGGAATCGGTCGCTCCAGCTTGGCGCCTCGGGACAGCTGAAATACACCTGGCGATTGAGCGCCATGAGTAGCTGGATCGCCTCGACTTCGGGATTGTGCTGCGTCATTTCCCCGCCGTGATGGACAAACTCATCAGAGAGGTACTCGATGGCATGCCCCAATATCTCGAGAGCATGGCCGGCCTCAGGGCTGATCTGCCGGCGTCGACCGGTGCGAATGGCGGAGGCTGGTACGGCCGGCGCGGACGGAATGCGAAGCGAATAACCGGACGTAGTCGACGCTGCCATGAAATCAATCCTCATCGTGGTCTTCGGACATAACTCCCGGCACCGCGATTGACCGCAGGACGTGCCGATTCGTTCGTTCCGGTCCGGCAACTAAAAATCTTGTAAATGTAGGTAGGGATCGGATCATAACACGTGACGCAGCTCACATAGAAAAATCTGCGCCCTTTGTTCTTCTGGTGTTTCTTCAACATTTTGGGGCGGCAACAATGATTCCCTATCACTGGCAGTACCTGCCGTTACTGATGCAGATTGTTGTCGCCTTTGGCATGGGCGCGGGCATGGTGGCGGGGTCGTACTTTATCGGGCGCCACCGCAACACGCCGGTGAAGTTGGAAGCGTACGAATGCGGCATCGTCGCCGTGGGGGACGCGCGTGCCCGCTTCAGCGTCCGCTTCTACATGGTTGCCATGCTGTTCATTCTGTTCGACGTTGAAGCCGTATTCATGATGCCCTGGGCGGTGATCTACCGCCAGCTTCCCGCGATCACCGGATCGAAGTTCTTCGGATTCTGGGAGATGATTGTCTACCTCGGCTTCGTAGCCGTCGGCCTCTACTACATCGTGCGCAAAGGCATCCTGGACTGGAGCCTGGACAAGGCGGATCTTTAGATGGGTGCGAATACTACGCTTCTGGACAAAGCTGCCGTCCTTGAAGCATTACCGGACCACCCCGCCATCAAGGCCATTCTGGCTTGGAACCCCGATGCATTGACTGAAGCCAAGCTCGATCACCGTGAGGTCACCCTTACCATCGCCCGCAATTGCATCCGCGAAGCCGCGGGCATTGTGCGGGACGCGGGCTACAACGCATTTCAGGACATGACCGCGGTCGACTGGCATCCGTCGGTTCCGCGCTTCCAGCTCAGCTATCACATCTGTTCCTACGCGTATAAGGATGTGCTGCGGCTAAGGGTGATGATTGATGAAACAGATGCTTCGGTGGAGTCTATTACGCCGGTGTGGGCGGGGGCGAACTACTACGAGCGTGAAGTCTTTGACCTGTTCGGGATTCGCTTTGAGGGGCATCCAAACCTGCGGCGCATCTTGATGCCGGACGACTGGGTCGGATATCCGTTGCGCAAAGACTACCCGGTGGAGGGCTATCGCTGATGCCCGACGTAGGCACACCAATCCTTGAAGTCCCCGTGGCCGAGGGTTCGCGCGACCAGCACATGGTACTGAACATGGGCCCACAGCACCCCTCCACGCATGGCGTGCTGCGCCTGGTGCTGGAAATCGACGGCGAGGTGGTGGTCCGGCTCTATCCGGAGATCGGCTACCTTCATACCGGCATCGAGAAGACCTGCGAGGCCAAGTTCTATCAACAAGTGGTGCCGCTGACCGACCGGGTGGACTACCTGGGGCCGATGGCGAACAACCTGGTCTATTCGCTCGCGGTCGAAAAACTGCTGGAACTCGAGATTCCGCCCAAAGCGCAGTGGATGCGCGTGCTGCTGGCGGAGATGACCCGAATCAACTCCCACCTTATATGGCTGGGCACGCACGCCATGGACATTGGCGCGCTCACGGTGTTCCTCTACACTTTCCGCGAGCGAGAGGAGATTCTGCGGCTGTTTGAGATGATTTCCGGGCAGCGGATGATGACCAGCTACATCCGCATCGGCGGGCTGGCGCTGGAAGCGCCGCTGGATTTTCTGCCGCGCGTGCAGGCATTCATCAAGGGCTTTCCGGAAAAGATCGACGAATATTCGAACCTGCTGACCGGAAACCCGATCTTCATGAACCGGCTCAAAGGTGTGGGCCATCTTTCGCCGGGGGATGCGATTGCCCTGGCGGTGACGGGGCCGGTGATGCGCGCCTCGGGCATCGACTTCGACGTACGGCGCGACATGCCTTACTCGAGCTATGAGAAGTTCCAGTTCAACGTACCGGTCTCAAACGACTGCGATTGCTGGGCGCGCTACGCTCTGCGCCTGCAGGAGATGCGCGAGAGCGTGAAGATAGTGCAGCAGGCGCTGGACGGCATGCCCGAGGGGCCAATCAAGGCCGATGCGCCCAAGATCGTTCTGCCGGATCGCGAACAGATGAAGACACAGATGGAGGCATTGATCCATCACTTCAAGATTGTGACCGAGGGTTTTGCCGTACCGGCCGGCGAGGTTTATCAGAGCATTGAATCGGGGCACGGGCAGGTGAGCTACTATGTCGTTTCGGACGGAACGGCCAAGCCGTATCGCGTGCACATGCGCTATCCGTCGTTCGCCGACCTGCAGGCGCTGGAGACGATGTGCCAGGGGCGGCTGCTGGCGGATGTGGTGGCTGTCGTTGGTTCCATCGACATTGTGTTGGGGGAAATTGACCGCTAGTGCCGGCGACCGATCAACTCTACGTTGAACTTTGGGTATCGCTGGCTTCCCTGCTTCGCAGTTACACCGCGGCGCACGGGCTAAACAAGAATACGCAGGCCACGGTGGAGTTAGGGGAAGAACGGATTACGGTGCGCCATGGCGATGCGTGGCTTGACCTGGAACGCGCTGGAGCGCTGGTCCACTGGAAGCGCGAAGATGGCAAGGCGGGAACGATGGAGTTGACCGAACAGGGTCGGCTTCGGACCAGCCTGATAGGAACGAATGAGGGGGAACGCGAGGAAGAGATGGATATGGTGGCAGAAGCGTGGGCACAGGAGTTGATGGCATGAGCCCAAGGGAAACCGGTACGGAGACCATGTCGATCTTTTCGCCCGCGCTGGCGGCGCGCTTTGACGTGCTGGTTGAGAAGTACCCCGTGAAGCGTTCGGCGCTGATCCCCATGCTGCTCTACGCGCAGGATGAGGTCGGCTACCTTTCCGACGCGGTGATGGCCGAGATTGCCGACCGGCTGAGCCTTACCGAGCTCGAAGTGCGCAATGTGGCCAGTTACTACTCCATGCTGCGTTTCAAGCCCGCAGGCAAATTCAATATCCAGGTCTGCACCAATATCAGTTGCATGTTGCGCGGCGCCTATGACCTCTACGAGCGCTTCCAGGAAGAGCTGGGCGTCGGCCACAAGGGCGTTACCCCGGACGGCGTCTTCTCCCTGGAAGAGGTGGAATGCATCGGGGCGTGCTGCTGGGCCCCTGCCGTCCAGGTGAATTACGACTTCCACGATGACCTGACGCCGGAGAGTGTTCCGGGTATTCTCGACCGCTATCGCGGACAGGTTCAGTCCGATTCCAGCCGAAAAGGGGGACCCGCCCATGCCTAGGCTGGTATCGCATCCCGATGAGGTAAGGATTGTCACGAAACGCTTCGGCCAGGGCGCGGCCGACATCGAGAAGTACATCGAGTTGGGCGGTTATGAGGCAGCGAAGAAGTGTCTCGCGCAGGGCCCCGACTGGATCATCAATGAGATGAAAGCCAGCAACCTTCGCGGCCGCGGCGGCGCGGGTTTTCCCACCGGCTTGAAATGGTCCTTCGTCCCTAAGCAGTCCTCAAAGCCCAAGTACGTGCTGGTGAATGGGGACGAGAGCGAACCGGGGACCTGCAAGGACCATTTGATCTTTCTCCATGATCCGCATGCGGTGATTGAGGGAACGATGATCGCGGGTTTGGCGATTGGCGCGAAGACCGGGTTTATTTACTTGCGTGGCGAGTATCGATATTTGCTGGAGATTATGGAGAAGGCGGTTGCGGATGCTTACGCAAAGGGCTTTCTGGGGAAGAACATTTTCGGGTCGGATACCGAGTTTCAGGTGATTACGCAGACGGGGGCGGGCGCGTACGAGGTGGGCGAGGAGTCGGCGCTGATGGAGTCGCTCGAGGGCAAGCGCGGCGTACCTCGCATCAAGCCTCCCTTCCCTGCCGTCGTGGGCCTGTATGGCGGTCCGACGGTTATCAACAACGCGGAGACAATTGCGACCGTCCCGCAAGTGATCTCCATGGGCGCAGCGGCATACGCGGGCGTGGGCTCGGAACGCAACGGCGGCACACGTCTGTTCTGTCTGAGTGGGCATGTGGAGCGGCCAGGCGTGTACGAGCTGCCGATGGGCTACAACCTGAAGAAGATGATCTACGAGGTGGGCGGAGGAATCCGCGGCGGGCGCAAATTGAAAGCGGTTGTGCCGGGCGGATCGTCGACACCGGTGCTTCTGCCGGAGGAGATCGAGAACCTGGGCATGGACTTCGACCAGGTGGGCAAGGCGGGATCGATGCTGGGGTCGGGCGGCGTGGTGGTGATCGACGACCAGACCTGCATGGTGGAGTTCGCGCTGCGGACCATCAGCTTCTATCAGCACGAGAGCTGCGGGTGGTGCATTCCCTGCCGCGAAGGAACTGACTGGCTGAAAAAGTCGCTGACGCGGTTCCACGCGGGATTCGGCGAAGAGAAGGACATCGATAACATCCGCTATCTCGCCGAGAACATGATGGGGCGCACGTTCTGCCCGTTGGGTGACGCGGCCGCGATGCCGACGATCGGATTTGTGAAGAAGTTCCGCAAGGAGTTTGAAGAGCACCTGAACGGCAAGCCGTGTCCCTTCGCGAAACATGTTGAACTGGCTGTTGTGTAGGTTTCTGGAGAAGAATGGCAGACGTAACATTCACAGTCGATGGGAAAAAGCTGACGGCTCCCGCGGGGACGCTGCTGATTGAGGCGTGCCGCAAGGCGGGGATCGAGATTCCCGCCTTCTGCTACTACCCGGGGTTGAGCCTGCAGGCCGCGTGCCGTATGTGCGTGGTGCGCCAGGAGAAGGTTCCGAAGCTGCAGACCGCCTGCACAACCACTGTTGCCGAGGGGCAGGTGTTTATCACTGAGTCGCCGGAGATTGCGCAGGCTCGCAAGGCTACGATTCAACTGCTGCTGGGGAATCATCCGCTGGATTGCCCGGTTTGCGATGCGGGCGGCGAGTGCGAACTGCAGGACATGACGTTCAAGTACGGCGCGGGCGAGAGTCTGTATGCCGAGGCCAAGGCGCATCGAGATGAACAGCAGTGGTCGCCGGCGGTGTTCTTCGACCGGCCGCGCTGCATTCTCTGCTATCGCTGCGTTCGGATGTGCGGCGAAGGCATGGATGTATGGGCGCTGGGTGTGCAGAACCGCGGCGTGAGCTCGGTGATTGCGCCCAACGGCCCCGAAGGAGATGGGAGTAAAGCCCACCTGGACTGTGAACAATGCGGCATGTGCATCGATGTGTGCCCTGTGGGTGCGCTGACCAGCGGCAGCTACCGCTACAAAACGCGGCCGTGGGAGATGAACCACGTCTCCACCGTGTGCACCCACTGCGGCGACGGCTGCAAGGTGACGCTGGGCGTGCGGCAGTCGGGCGGCAATTCGGGTGGGGGCGCCGAGATTGTGCGCGCCGATAATCGTGACAAGAGCGGCATCAATGGCGATTTTCTGTGCGCGAAGGGCCGCTTTGGCTTCGATTTTGTGGACAGCGCGGAGCGGCTGACCAAGCCGCTGGTGCGCAATGCGGCGGGCAAGCTGGAGCCGACGACCTGGGAGCAGGCGCTGCGCGTTGCGGCGGCCAAGCTGATTGAGATTCGCGACAGCCGCGGAGGCGAGGCGATCGCGGTGCTGGGGTCGAATCGCACCACAAACGAAGAGAATTACCTGCTGCAGAAGTTCGCGCGCACGGTGCTGCGCACCAACAATATCGACCACGTGCGCACCGCGGATTATGCGACGTTTGCGCGCGCGATCGCCGGGAGTCAAGGCAAGGTGGCGAGCCTGCGCGATGCGGGGACGGCGCCGGCTATTCTGCTGGTGGGCGGCAATCCGACGGAGGAGCATCCGCTGCTGGCGTGGCAGTTGCGCACCAACGTGCGGCTGAACAAGGCGCGGCTCTACGTGGTGAATCACCAGACCATCAAGCTTGAGCGTCAGGCGAGGGCGGTGCAGGGTGTGCCACTGAATGGATATCGCGATCTGACGGCACTGCTGGATCGAAACCAAGGTGACTTTGCAAAAGCGGTAATGGCTGAGGAGTCTAATGGCTGAGGAGTCGCTGCTGATCATCTTCGGGCAGGAGTTCCGCGGCGAGCAGATCGAGTCGCTGGTGGCGTGGGGGCTGAAGCGCGGCAACGTGCGGTTTGCGTTCCTGGGCGACCACTCCAACTCACGCGGCGCGGCCGACATGGGGCTGCTGCCGGATCTGCTTCCCGGTTACGTGCCGGTAATGGCGCCCGGCGCATTCGCAGCGGAGTACGTGGGCATGCCTGCAATACCGGGCAAGACCGCGCCGGAGATCTTCGACATGGCGCAGCAGGGGCAGCTTGGGGCACTGCTGGTTGTTGGTGACAATCCGATGGCGCGGCTCGGCCTGACGCCGGATGCGCTGAGGAAGACATTCGTGATTGTGCAGGACCTTTTCATGACGGAAACGGCTGAGCGGGCGGATGTGGTATTTCCGGCGGCGAGCCTCTACGAGAAGACCGGCACGATGACCAACACTTACGGCGATGTGCAGCTGGCGAAGAAGGCGGCGGATCGGCCTGGCGTGCGGCCCGACTTCGAGATCATTGTCCGGCTGGCCAGCGCGATGGGCGCGGATGTGAAGTCCTTAGTGCCGTTCGGAAAAGGCGGAGTGCGCGCGGATCTGGGACAATCGCGCGGTGCGCAGTCGGGAGAGGCCGATCAGCACGCGGTGTGGCTTGCTTCGAACGGGCTGGAACCGAAGCTCAGCCCCTTCGACCCGCTGGCGGTGCTGGATGAGATTGAGCGGCTGGTGCCCTCGTACAAGCTCGACCGGCTGAATCTGTTTTCGGGCAACGACGTGCGTACCGAGCCGGGCTTTGTTCCGGTATCCGCGTTGACGACCCCGCGTGTCGATCTGGTTGCGCCGACGCACGACGGACTGTTTACCTCGGGCACGATGGGACGTTTTAGCACTTACCTGCGTGAGATTGAGGAGCACCAGGCGCATCAATTGGCAGAGACTGCGGCGGATTAGCGGTTGGTTCATGGATTGCGAAGTAATGAGCGAGAAGCAGCGGGTCCTTCGACTTCGCTGCGCTTCGCTCAGGAGAAGGCAAGTGACGATTTTGGAGTTTTTTCTGTGGAGCTTGCTCAAGATCATCGTGGTGACGGTGGTGTTGCTGATGGCCGTCGCGTATACGGTGCTGCTGGAGCGCAAGCTTGTGGGCCGTATTCAAAATCGCTGGGGCCCCAGCCGCGTGGGGCCTTTCGGCCTCCTGCAACCGCTGGTGGATGGCGCGAAGTCGTTCCTGAAGGAGGACATCATTCCCACGGCGGTGTACCGGCCGCTGTATCTTCTGGCCCCCATCCTCTCGCTTGGGTGCGCCCTCATATCCATCGCAGTAGTACCGTTCGGCTCGCCCAGCGTGACCGGGTCGGGCGGGTTCCACTTCTTTGAGATCTCTGAAGTCAACATCGGCCTGCTGGTGATCCTGGGCATCACCTCGATTGGCGTATACGGCATCGCGCTTTCGGGATGGTCATCGAATAACAAGTACTCGCTACTTGGTTCGTTGCGCTCCTCGGCGCAGTTGATCAGTTATGAGCTTGCGCTGGGGCTGTCGCTCGTGGGCGTAGTGCTGCGCGCGGGTTCGCTGAACCTGCGGGTGATCGTGGAGAGCCAGGCGCACCGCGGCATGCTGAGCTGGAACTTGTTTGGCGGGCTGCAGTTTGTGGCCTTCTTCATCTACTTGATGGCGGCGTACGCGGAGACGAATCGCGCGCCCTTCGATCTGCCGGAGGCAGAGAGCGAACTGACGGCGGGCTACCACACCGAATACAGCTCGATGAAGTTTGCCATGTTCTTCATGGCCGAGTACGCCAACATGATCACCGTGGGCTGCGTGGCCACGCTCCTGTTTCTCGGCGGATGGACCAGCCCGTTTGGGGACCTTCTTCCGACGCCGCAGAACTGGTTTCTGCGGGCCTTCATCCCGATCTTCTGGTTCGTGTTCAAAGTTTTCAGTTTTCTGTTTCTCTACGTGTGGGTGCGCGGCACTCTGCCGCGTTTCCGCTATGACCAGCTCATGAACTTTGGATGGCGTTACCTTCTACCGCTCGCCATTCTGAACATTGTGGGAACAAGCCTCTGGCTTGCGTACAGATAGCGCGAAGATGGCCGCATCTGGCCGCCGACCAGAATGGCAAATCAGATGCGATCTGCGCCTAGCGCTCGGTTACAATCGGAGAGGTTTCCCGCAGCGAATCTGCTCGTGACCTATCCTCAATCGGCGGGCTGTTGAAGCGCGCCTCTTGTTGCACGCGATGGAACAATGCACCTAGCTCTCTTTATCGTCTTTGCCGGTTTGTGCCTGGCTGGAGCCATCAATCTCCTGCTTCAGAGCCATCCAATCAACAGCGCGCTCTCGCTGGTGGTGGTGATGAGTTCGCTGGCCGTGCTCTACCTGCTGCTTGGCGCGGAGTTTCTGGCCGCGGCGCAGATCATTGTATATGCCGGCGCCATCATGGTGCTGTTCACATTTGTGGTGATGCTGCTGAACGCGGGACGCGAAGAGCGCACGATGGGCAGCCGCGCGGCAAAGGCCGTCGGGTTTCCCGCGGTGGTGGCGGTGCTGAGCGTGATCGCCACTGTGATACTGAAGGCGCAGGGACTCGGGAAAGTAGCGTTGAGCGACAACATCACGTCCACGGCAGACCTGAGCAAGGTGCTCTTCCACGAACTGCTTCTGCCGTTTGAAGTGACGTCGGTGCTGATTCTGATTGCGATCCTGGGAGCGGTGGCGCTGGCGAGGCCCGCGGGCGATGAACGGAGAGTGAGCAAGTGATTCCGCTGAGCTGGTACTTGTTGTTGAGCGCGGCCTTGTTTTCACTGGGCGTGGTGGGGTTCCTCATCAAGCGCAACCTGATCACGGTGTTCATGTCGATTGAGCTGATGCTCAACGGCGTGAATCTTTCGTTTGTGACCTTCGCGCACCAGTGGCACCTGGTGAAGGGACAGATCTTTGTGTTCTTTGTAATGGTGGTGGCCGCGGCAGAAGCCGCCGTAGGCCTCGCCATTATTATTGCCATCTTCCGCACGCGTTCCACTTTGGCCGTCGACCGCATCGACTTGATGAAACTATGAACGGACATTTGTATCTCTGGCTGATTCCGGTGCTGCCCTTTGCAGGTTTTCTGCTGAACGGAATCTTTGGTGCGCGCTTGCCGAAGGGGCTGGTGACGGCGATTGCGCTGTTGGCGCCGCTGGGGGCATTGGGCGTTGTGGTGAACGCGGCCATGGCGGTTTCAGGTGGGAGTGCGCTGCCGGTCGTCGAGAATTACGGAGCCTGGATCAACGCGGGCTCGCTGCATGTCGACTTCAGCTTTGTACTCGATCAGCTTTCGATAGTGATGCTGCTGGTGATCACGGGCGTGGGGTTTCTCATCCACATCTACTCCGCCGGCTACATGGCGCATGAGAAGGGCTACTGGCGCTACTTCGCCTACTTGAACCTGTTTCTGTTTTTTATGACGGTCCTGGTGTTGGCGGGCAACGCGCTGGTGATGTTTGTGGGCTGGGAGGGCGTGGGCCTGGCGTCGTACCTGCTGATCGGGTTCTGGTTCCAGAAGACGTCGGCGGCCGATGCCGGGAAGAAGGCTTTCGTCGTCAACCGTATCGGCGACTTCGGATTCTTGATCGGGATATTCCTGCTGCTGGGGACGTTCGGCACACTGACGTTTACAGACATTGCGGCGAAGCTGGCGGCGAGCCCGGGAATGCAGGGCGGCATTGTGACGACAATTGCGTTGTGCCTGCTGCTGGGCGCGACTGGCAAGAGCGCCCAGCTTCCGCTCTACGTGTGGCTGCCGGACGCAATGGAAGGCCCCACGCCGGTCTCCGCGCTGATTCATGCCGCAACGATGGTGACGGCCGGCGTCTACATGATTGCGCGGACGCACGCGATCTACGATCGGTCGCCGTTCGCGATGATGGTGGTGGCGATTGTGGGCGCAGCGACAGCGCTGTTCGCCGCGACAATCGCGCTGGTGCAGACGGACATCAAGCGAGTGCTGGCGTATTCGACGGTGTCGCAACTCGGCTACATGTTTCTGGGCTGCGGCGTGGCGGCATATTCGGCCGCGATCTTCCACCTGATGACGCACGCCTTTTTCAAGGCGCTGTTGTTCCTTGCGGCGGGGGCGGTGATTCACGGCATGGGTGGCGAGCAGGACCTGCGCAAGATGGGCGGCCTGCGCAAGCACATGCCCATCACGTTCTGGACGATGACCGTGGCGGTGTTTACCATTGCAGGATTTCCCCCACTCGCTGCTTTCTTCTCAAAGGACGCGATTCTGTATGCGGCGTTCCTGCAGGGGACGAGCGGCAAGGTCTTGTGGTTCGTAGGACTGTTCACTGCTCTGCTGACGGCCTTCTACATGTTCCGCCTGTGGTATCTGGCGTTCCTTGGCAAACCGCGCAGCCCTGAAGTGCATGCGCACGAGAGTCCGTGGTCGATGCTGGGACCGCTGGTGATTCTTGCCGTGCTTTCGGTGGGCGGCGGATGGATGGGCGCGGGACGGTTCGGGGATTTTCTGTCGCCGGCAGTAGGGACGAAGACAGTTGAGGCCGCAAACAGTCAACTTGAACTCATTCTGAGCATTGTTGCTGTCGTTACTGCCCTGATTGGATGGTTTATCGCGGACCGGCTGTATCGCGCGAAGCCGGAGCGGCCTGCGGCGCTGGCGGCTGCTGTGTCCGGTCCATACACCGTGCTCGTTCACAAGTATTGGGTGGACGAGTTGTACGGCGCAGTGATTGTGAAGCCGATTTTTGCCATCTCGCGGTTCGTGCTGGAGTGGGTGGTGGAGTTCGCGATTCTCGGTGGAGCTGCGTGGCTGTTGGCAGGCTCGGCAAGCTTTGGCGGAGCGCTGCTGCAGCGGTGGCAATCGGGCAATTTGCGGTCTTATGCGGCGTGGCTGGCGGCCGGCGCGGCTGCCCTGTTACTGTTTGCGCTGGTGCCGTGGACCTCGGTGCTGGCTGACATGGGCATTCACCTTAACGCGGCGGGGCACTGAGAACATGAGCGCACTCAACGATACGATTCTCACGTGGATCCTGCTGGTGCCGCTTGCGGGCGCGGTGCTGATTGCGCTGCTGCCGGATCGCGGCAAGCTTTCGGCGTGGGTGGCACTCCTGACTGCCCTGGTTAGCTTCGGATTTACGCTGCATCTTCCGGCGCACTTCATCGTGGGACAGCCGGGGTTTCAATACGAAATCAACACGCCGTGGATCGAGAGCCCGGCAATCTTCTACCACGTTGGCATTGACGGGTTGAGCCTGTGGATGGTGGTGCTCACAGGCCTGCTGGCACCAGTGGGCGTACTGGCAAGCTGGAATGCGATCAAGGAGCGTCGCAAGATTTTTTACTCGCTGTTCCTCGTGCAGCAAACCGCGATGTTCGGCGTGTTTGTGTCGCTCGACCTGATGGTCTACTACGGGTTCTGGGAGCTCTCGTTGGTGCCGATGGCCATCCTGATCGCGATGTATGGCCGGAAAGACGGAGCGAAGGCCGCGGTCAAATTCTTCCTCTTCACGTTCATCCCTTCGGCGCCACTGCTGGTGGCCATCATCTGGCTCTACGCGAGAACGGGCACCTTCAACTTCAGCGAACTCCAGATGCTGGTGGCCAGCGGTTCCCTGCCGGCAGGCGCGCTCTTCTGGGCGGCACTCGCATTCCTCTTCGCCTTCGCGGTGAAGGTCCCGGTGTTTCCGCTGCACGGGTGGCTGGCCGACAGCTTCAGCGAAGCACCGGTTGCGATGGCGATGGTGATCGCCGGCAAGCTGGGTCTCTACTCGATGCTGCGTTTCCACGTGGGCCTGTTTCCGGTGCAGACGCGGGAGGTGGCGCCGGTAATGATCGCGCTGACCGTGATCGGCGTTCTCTACGGCGCATGCCTCGCACTGGTCCAACGTGATTTCTGGCGGTTGATTGCCTTCGCCACCGTGAGCCACTTCAGCCTTACCACGCTCGGCATCTACGGCCTCACGCTGACCGGGCGCGACGGCGCCATCTATCAGACGCTGAATGAAGGAGTCATCGAAGGCGCGCTGTTCGTGCTGCTAGGCGTGCTGGACACTCGCTACAGAACG
>WNGK01004635.1_pt1 | contig 35484 bp, 29 predicted proteins | sample 5400601 | NCBI WGS metagenome assembly WNGK01 (sample SAMN13153376, study PRJNA577476) | soil metagenome | isolation source: 60 cm soil or saprolite under Garry oak tree replicate 1 | place: USA:California | collected 2016-06-15 | reverse complement strand
CGACCCGTCCGTCCAGCTCCACGGGGATGTCGGCGATGCGGCGGGCGGGGATGTCGGCGGCCACCTCGAGCTTGCGGCGGCGCACGATGCCGAGGTTGATCACGCACTGCCGCGCCGCGGCGTAGAAGCCCCGGTCGGCGGGCGTCAGGCCGGTGTCCTCGAGCGCGTCCGCCAGCTCGTCGAGGGGCTTGCTGTCGTCGATCCAGCCGAGGAACTGCCAGATCACCCGGAAGTCCTCGATGTCGTTGATCAGCGGTGTGCCGGTCAGCGCCATCAGCAGGGGCCGCGCCGTACGGGACCGGATGCGGTCGGAGAGCGCGAGGACGCGCTGCGAGCGCTGCGAGGTCTTGTTCTTGATGAAGTGGGCCTCGTCCACGACCATGCCGCGGAAGCCGAAGTCGCCGAGCCAGCCCACGTGACGGTCGAGAACCTCGTAGTTGAGCACGACGATATCGGCGAAGCCGTCGACAGCCTCGCCGTCGCCCCGCACCACGGTGGCCGGGCGGTGGGGAGTCCAGCGGGCCGCCTCACGGGCCCAGTTGGTCTTGACGACGTTCGGTACGACGACGAGCAGCGGGTAGGCGTTCGCCGCTTCCGCGGCGAGCAGCGCCTGGGCCGTCTTGCCCAGACCCGGCTCATCGGCGAGCAGGAACGTCCGGTGACCGGCAGCGGCCGCGGCCACCAGCTGGCCCTGGTGCGGCATCAGTTCCAGGCCCGCCGGGGTGAACCGTGCCGTCGGCGCCGGGAGCGCCATGCACGCCGGGGTTCCCCCGCCGGCACGCTCGAAGGAACTCAGCAGCGGGCCGAGCAGTTCCCAGTCGGCCAGGCGGCGCGGACGGGAGGTGAGCTGCGGAACGGCGGAGAAGTCGGGGGCGAGAAAGGGGTTCGCCAGTTGCCGGGAGATCACCGACTGCGGCACGACCCGCCGCTCCGAGCCGGCGGAAGCTGTAGCGGTCTCCGCCGGCGCGATCTCTTCGGGCGCCGGCGCGATGCCGAGGTCCCGCATCATTTCCCGCTTGAGCGACCGGGCCGCGTCGGAGACGCCGGAGCCCTCGGCGAGCAGCGCCAGTAGCCCAGCGTCCTGGACGGCGGTCGTCGCGAGGACGGCCGCGATGCCGTCCAGGCGCTTGAGCTGCTCGGCCCGATGACTGTCGCTTCCGGCCGCCGCCCGGACGCGGGCGCGCTCGTCTCGCAGCAGCAGGGCGACGGCCTGGAACTTCGTGCGCACGGCAGGCGTCACGCGGCCGCGCTGGGCAGCCGCCTCGACCTCACGGGCGGTTCGGGCGAGCACCGAGACGACGTCGCCGCGGTGGCGGACGCGTCGCTGCTTCCGCGGGGCGGTACGGCGAGCGTCCGTCTGGCGCTGGCCTGGTCGAGCCACAGACTTCTCCTCTGGAATGCCGGGGCACGGTGGCCACGGCCACATGCCGCACAGTCCCGCGGCCGGGCGAGGAACGTCCCGATCAGAGGGCCTGGTGCTTCGAACGCCGAGCCGGCTTGCGGATCTGCAAGGATCGACGCAACGGGCCTCGGCAAGCGCCTCACGCGGACCCGGAACCGCCGGTGGGCGGGCTGGTGACCACGGCACGGGGAAGTCGTCATCAGACGACCCGCTCGGTTCTTGGGTACCGCTCATGTTAACGCGTGCGCGGGCGCATAATTCCCGGCCGCACTGTGGGTGAACGTCCTCAACTGCCGCGGACAGGGTCAAGCGCCGGGGCCTGGTGCGAGACTTGGCTATGCCCGGGTGGTCAGTCGACAGCCGTGAACTCGGCTAAGGGCTGTCCCGTATATGATCTCCAGTCGGCGGCTCGGTTCGGCGGTACCGCACCGTCATGGGCGCTGCTCGCGGCTGGCGCTGCCTCAGACGAGCCGTGGGAAGTCAGGATGATCGGCATAGCGCGAGGCGAGATCAAACAGTCGTCACATGGCCAGGGGCCGCCGCCGGACAGGAGGCCGGAGGGTCGTGAGGCTTTTTGGGTATGCGCCCCTGCAACGGAGCAGATGGAGCGAATCTCCAGGGCTTCGTCCTCGCGCGCCGATCAGGGTTCGTCCGCTGTCCCGCAGCAGGCTCGCGTCAGCCGATCTGTTCGGCCAGGGCGACGATGATGCCCGCGGGGCCGCGGAGGTAACAGAGCAGGAAGATGCTCTCGTACTGTGCCACCTCGCCGAGGAGTTCGGCGCCGTGGGCGCGCAGGCGGGCGACGGTGTCATGGATGTCATCGACAGCGAACATGACGCGATGCAGGCCCAGCGTGTTGGGCGGCGGGTTCTCCGGCTCGGCGCCGACCGCCGCGGGGGCGTGGTACCTGGTCAGCTCCAGCTTGCTGTGGCCGTCCGGGGTCCGCATCATCGCGATCTCGCTCCGGACGCCGTCGAGTCCGACGGTGCGGTCCGCCCAGAGGCCTTCGACCTGCCCCTTGCCTTCCAGCTCCATGCCGAGCTCGGTGAAGAATGCCACGGCGGCGTCCAGGTCGTCGACAACGATGGCGACGTTGTCCATCCGCTGAATGGTCATGTCTGCCAGCATACGGCCGCGGCGAGCCGCCAGTCCGGTGTGGAAGGAACCGGCGGCTCGGCTGGCCTCAAGGTGATGCCGATCGACAGTGTGACGCTGAGTGACGGGTACGATCCGAGAGAACGCGCGCCGACCCGCCTAATCGGACGGGAGCAGAGTGCTCGTCGTCCCTCAGTTAAGGCGGGCAGAACTGCCCGACTAGCAGTGCGCACCTCACCTGGTCTCGGGATAGCCGCCGTCGGGTTCCCACAGCTCGACCGAGCCGGACACGAAGGCATGCAGCTAACTGGAACGGCAGGATAGCTGCCAGACCAGTGTTGCCCGCCGCGCATAACGAGGCGGGTCAGCGCGCAGTTATCAAGCGAGCTCCGTGCCGTGGGGTGCGCCTTGCAGCTCCAGGCGATAATCCAGCTGCGATGGGTCGGCCGTATATTAATGCATCGCCGCTTCGGGAGCAGCCGCCCGCACATGCCGCGTGGAGTGTATGCAGCACAAGCTCAGGCAAGATCACTCCGCGGGGCTGGCATCATAGAGGCAAATGAGCAAGTCATCTTCCCGCCGCTTCCCTGTGACCGTTACTCAGCTGCCGGTCACCCGCTGCCAGATCTGCCACCGCACCGTGGCGTACCGGCCCGGCAACCTCAGTGAGGTCCTGACCGAGCATTACCGCCGGGCCCATCCAGAAGCGCTCAGCCTTCCTTCCCAGTAGCCTCCGCAGGCTCTCCGTTACCTCGCAGGTACCGTCACCGGCATCGATTGCCCCCGGACGACCTTGCGCGAGCCGGGCGGGTGTCGGCGTCAGCGGTCACGGAGTGTGGCCACCCTCGTGAGCACGGCCGTTTCAAGATCGTTAAAGGGCCCTGTCGGCCTTGTCAGGCGGCGGCCAGCCGCGGCGTGAAGGCTACCCAGGTCCGGCCGGAGTCGGTGGTCAGGTACATGGCGGGCGGTGATGATCCCTTCGCATCGGCGCCGGGGGCCCAGGCGAACCCGGTCCGCGCGCTGATGAAGTCGAAACTGGTCCCGAGCTGGGTGAAGGAGCGGCCCTGCGGGACCGCGGTCCAGGTCCGGCCGCCGTTTGCCGTGGTGTAGAACACGTGCCCGATGACTCCCTGCGGGCCGGCCGAGACGAGCATGCCGCTGAGCGGGCTGAAGAACTGGATCCGCGGGTCCTGCCCGGCACCTGACGGCAGCGGTTCATTCCGCCAGGTCACCCCGAGATCCTGGCTGACCAGGAAATACGGTGCCCCGGGCGCACGGTCGATGACCAGGAACCCGGTCCGGCCGGCGAACCGTGGACCGGATACCTCACACTCGTTGGTGCTGCAGGAGCTGGCCGTGACCGGCAGCGCCTGCGATGCCCAGGTGACGCCGCCGTCCCGGCTGACCAGCAGCGCGTCGGACAGGGAGAAACACGCACCGCTCAGCCAGCCGGCGGACGCGGTAGCAAATACGAGCCCCGTTTTGTCGCAGGAGACGGGCAGGCCGTTGCTTCCGGTCCCGGCCTGCGGGGTCTCGGCGACGGGTGACCAGCGAAGTCCCGCGTCGCTGGTGCGGTACAGCTGGACGGGTTCCTGCCTCATCGCGCCGCCGGAGGCCATCAGAAGCCAGCCGTGTTCCGGTCCGGCGACGCTGAGGAAATGGGCGTAGCCGGGAACCTTCAGCGGCGCCGGCCCGGTCCAGGTCCGCCCGCCGTTGACCGTCGTGAACACCTCGGTAAGGTGCGCCGCCGGGCTGTCCGTGGTCGCAGCGGTCACCGCCAGCCAGGCGCGCTGGCCATCGAGTGCTTGCAGCACGACCGCCGCGCCGGGCGTCGCCAGCAGCGCGCGTGCCGCCGGCGGTGTGACGGAGGTCCAGGTGCGCGCGCCATCGGTAGTGCGAGCGGGCGCCAGGTAACCGTCATCGGCCACGGCGGGATTCTGCGTCCAGCGCAGCGCCCAGCCGGTACTGGCCGAGGTCATCTGCAGCGAGTACAGCCAGATCGCGGCCGCGGCCTGCGACCCGGACGCTGCCGGCCGCCCGGATGGCGCTGGCGACCCGGACGCTGCCGGCGGCTGGGCAGCTGACTGGCCGCGCGCGGGCGGGGTGCCGCAGCCAGCCACCAGCAGGACGGTGGCCGGCAGGACGGTGGCCAGCGCGTACGCTGCCTTGTTCTGCCCCCAGAGTTTCACCATGCCTCACGCTCCAGGTGCACTCGCGGGCGACCGGTAAGGCTTGCGCGCCCGCCTGAATGTTGAGACTGCCGGCGGCATCGGCTGGTTGGGAATGATGAACGGCGAACTGCGGAGCCGTGCTGGTGCCTGCGAACCGGAGCCGGGCAGGATGAGGCCGCCAGGATCAGCACCGCGCCGTCGGCCTGCTGGCGCATCAGCCTCTCACGGAAGAGCGGGAGGACCGGATGCGCGCTTCAGACGGCGGCGGTCACCGCGACCTGGCCGGCCCGGTCGCCGCTAGTAAAGAAGACACGCCCGTGGGCGTCGGACCCCAGACAGCACGGCCGTTTCAAGACCATGATGTGAGTCCGAGGATGATGAAGGGCCGGTCCACGGACCGGCTGGCCCAGCGGGTGGCTTCGGTGGTGTCGTGCCGCCCGGCCAGGTGGAGGGCGCCGATGGCGAGGTTCCTGAGCGCGGCCATGGCCCGCGGCCCGGAGCGGGTGCGGACCTGGGACTGATCTTCCCGGTAGAGGGTGTCGCGCAGCCAGTGCAGGGACTCAATGGCCCATTGGCCGCGGACGAGCCCGGCCAGGCGGGCAGGGTCGGCGCGGGCTGCGGTCAGGCTGGTGACGCCGAGCGCGGCGACGTCTGACAGCGGCTTGCCGTCCAGGCCGGTGACGTGGCGCTCGATCAGGTATGCCTGGCTGACGTGCGGGAATGGCAGGTCCCCTGGAGCGGGCAGGACCTGGATGGTGCGGGTGGTGATCCGGCCGTGCCCGCGGTCGGTGGCCGAGTGCGCGACCGGCACCTGATGCCAGGGCAGCGCATCCAGGGCATCGAACAGGGCTTTGCGGTTCTCCTTCACCGGCAAGGCGAACTCCCCGCCGCCCTCGCAGATGAACTCGGCGGTGGCCTTCACCGCATGCAGGGCATCTGCGGTCACCACCTTGTCTTTCAGGTCGATCTGGCCGAGCACGGCCGTGGCCATCGGCACTTCGTTCGTCTTGACCCCGACCTCGGCCTGGGCAGCGACCACCGAGCACTGCGCGGTGCGGCCGGCCAGCGCGGACAGCAGATGCCGCTGGTTACCCGCAGCGTCCCGGGCGCCCCGCACCGTCTTGCCATCCAGCCGGACCGGCATCAGCTCCGCTCGATCATCCTGGTCCGCGCCTGCGGCCGCAACGTCACCCTGGCCCGCCGGTTGGCTGAGCAGGCTGCTCATCAGCCAGCTGCCCACCGCAGCGTCGAGCACGTCAGCATCGGCGTCGGTGACCACCCGCCAGATCGTCGCCTTCGACGGCGGCCGGGCCGGGCCGGCGCCGGCCCGCAGATACAAGTCCGCCAGCACCGGCGGCGGAACGTCTTTGACCCAGCCGGCGATCGCCGTATAGCCCCTCATCCCCGCCACGACCGCCGCGGCGGCCAGCGCCAGCACCGCCGCGACCGGATGATCCCGGCCCTGACCGGACCGGCCATCGGTCACCGACCTGAACAGTTTCAGCAGGTCACCGCAGACCTCGGTGACTGGCGCCGGCGCGGCAGGCACAACCGGCTCGCGATCAGCAACAGCAATGGCAGACTGGACCACGACGAAGCTCCAGGGATGACGCGGATCTGTAGGAAGACCCTTGTCATACCGGAGCTTCGTCTCATTTCCGCGGCAACACGCCAGACCAGATCACACCGGGATATCCCGTCGTGTGACGCTACCCGGCCCGCCTTAACGATCTTGAAACGGCCGTGCCCTCGTGAGGGGCCGCGCGCCGAGCCGCTATGCTCGCCTGCCGTCATTCTGAAATGTGCGGCGTCTGGGGCGCAGAACTGGCAATCTGTCGCCATGGAGAGCGGCGAGCTGACGTGCCCGGTATCCACGCCCGACGTTGTTGTCCGCGACTACGCGTCGGCTGACTATTCCGCCTGCCGGATGTTGTGGGTGGAACTGACTGAGCATCATCGACGGATATACGAGGACCCTTTTATCGGAGGCGACGCTCCCGGGGGTGCGTTCGACGACTATCTCGCTGTACCAGAACGAGTGGCATCTTGGGTGGCCGATCTCGATGGCTGGGTTGTCGGTCTTACGGGCCTGTTTGATCGCGGCGCCAGTGGCGAGGTCGAACCGGTCGTCGTCACTGATGGCCTCCGTAGCCGAGGAGTTGGGCGACTTCTTATCGAACGGGTAGTTACTGAGTCCGTCGCTCGCGGCTATGAGTACCTAGCGATCCGGCCTGTAGCCCGCAACGTAAGTGCGATCCGACGGTTCTACGATGCCGGTTTTCAGACCCTGGGCGGACGTGTCGATCTCACGATGGACCTTGCCGGCCGACATCACCGCTGGCTTGAAGGCGCGCGTCTCCACGGCTTGGATTTCCGGTACTGATCCCAGACCACGGACCTCCAGCCCAGGGATCTGGGCTGGAGCTCGGCGCTCTACCCTCAGGCCGGCGACTTCAATGCGGAAGCTCGTCAGGACGACATCCACGATAGTCCGGCTCCGGAAGCTCTCGAAGCCGCCTGGCTTTGATCGTCCTACGGCCATCGAGAAGTGCCCGGGCGACGCGGTACTCATCGAACCAATACTCGGAGTCGATCTCCGGGAGGTCATCAAGCGCGACCTCCTCTACAGGCAGATGAGCAACCCGTCCTATCAAGTGGTCAACGTCCCACGCATCCATCCCGCCCTCGCCAGGCCAGAAGTGGTACTGCTTCCTCATCGTCTCAGTCTGGCGCAGAACATCGACGCAGCTGGTACGCCAGATGCGCCGCCACCGCGACCGATTCGGCGATCGGCGCTGCAGGCGGGGATTTAGCACTGTGCGGTACTTGACCCTGCGTGATGGCCATGGTCTCGGTCTGGGGCTACCCTGCCCCTGACCACCAGTCTTATGCGGCTCGATCAGCCCGCTCACCTGCGCGGATGGCAGGAAAAGAGGGATTCCCATGGCGCTGTCAGCGCTCATCGTTAAGTTCTCTGACCTGCGGAAACGCTCACGCGCGGATGCATGCGCTACCGGCCGTGACACGAGCCAAAACCGGGTAAACGGAGGCGCCAGCCCGGGACCGCCTCGCCGGGCCGCGGCCAGAGATCGCCGTGCGCCAGCGCGCCGTCAGCAATTTCAGCCCGCGGCGCACTGCCCCACGTCTCACTCACATGCGTGTGAGGGCGTTTCAAACCGCCTGCTAAGCCGTGCCGGTCGGCCGGATCGCCCAGTGAATCCAACGGGCTGATCTCGGTGCGCCCGGGATCTTGCCGCCCGGTCTCACGAAGACGCTCCTATAGGGAAGTGCGGTCAGGGCGGACTTGGGGTGACGCCAGTAATCCGGGCTAGCCGGACTGACTGCCCCACGTCGCGGAACTATTCGTGTCATGGCAGGAAGGGAAGGTTCTCCCCGCCGATCTCGTGCATGTGTGAAAGAGGAATCCGCCCCGCCCTGATGTACGGCGGATGAGTCCTCAAAGATGTTCGGTGTAGACCTGCCCGCGAACGTTCAGTGTGGCTGCGCAGCTTGCCCCAGAATCAACGCCGCCGCCTGCTCCTCCGGCCGCGCAGGCAGCGGTCACAGCCGTCACGGCCACTGCCCCGGCCAGTAGCCTGGCCCCTCAAGTCAGGGCGCCCATTGTCATCGTCCAACGGCCCGGCCAGGTGTAGCGTCCCGCAGGCGGTTGGACGCGCTGGCTTCCTGCCCGATTCTCGCCCGGCACTGCGTAGGCCAGACGTGAGCAACACCTGCCTGAGCCCGATCCCGCGCTCTTTCCGGGCTAACCCCGCCCGCCCCTGACCAGCGTGCTCTTCTGCTGCCGCGTCGCGCACAGCTCTTGCCGGACTGAGTGTGCCGCGAGATACGGGCACGGCCACGCACGGGATGATGTCAATCATGTGGGTGTATATGGAGACCTGGATCATTAAGGATGGCGCTGCCGAACTTGCTCGCGGCTCGCATCTGCGCGGCGTGGGCCTGCGGGCCGACTGTCTCAGCGTCGGCCCGGCCCGGACGGTGGACGGCATCGCGGAACTCGCGGATCCCCGCGCCAGGCAGGAGCCCGCCAGTCACCGCTATGAACTGACCGGAATGGCCGGGCCTGCCGCAGATGTGCACGCCGGCGATGGGCCCGGGCAGCGGCATATCGGCTCGGAGTTCGTGATCACTGCCGGTGATCAGGCGGTTGTCGCCCGTACGGCAGAACCTGCGTCCATGGTCGCTGTGGGTTCGCGTGTTACCGCGCAGTGCACCCTCAGCGTGGTGGCCGATTACGAGTGGGATGCATTCGGCCTGCCCGACCTGCGCAGCGACTGGTACGTGCACCGGCTGAAGATCGAGCACAGGCAGATTGATTATGTTCCTGGCGGCCCGGGACGGGCTCTTGTGGGCCAGCCGGGCAAGGTGCTTCGCTCATTTGAGATCGAACGGATGAGCCGGTGGGACGATGACCCTGATCCGGCGATCATGGCGTGGTACTTGCTCGATCTGGCACCGCTCCGAGCGTCGTAGAACCTCTGCTTCTGCCGCTGGCCGCGCGGAGTGGTCTCCCAGGCAAGGAGCGCATGATAGTGATGCAGCGTATCCTGCAATAAGTGAACTTCGTGGTGTGCCCGTACGACGGGACCAACCTCAAAGCCGCAGGGCAACCGCCCAGCTTGGCCGTACCGCTGCCAATGCTGTGCCCAGCATGCGGCAGGCGATTCGAGTTCGCTCGCGGCAAAGTTATCGAACAACCCCCGGATGAGACCGAGGACGGCTCCGGGACCTTAGCCGGGGATGTCCTCACATGCCGCGATGTAACTAGATAGGTTCCCGATGAGCCTCGGAGGGGCGGCGCTTTAGTAACCCCGCCGGCAACCGCCGTCACTGCGGCACACCGCGCGGGCGTCAACTGTGAGGATCCTGACAATTCAGGCCTGCGGCCGCCCCCATGGGGTGGACTGGGCCGCGCGGGCGGGAGATTTGCGGCTCCCATCGGGCACCCGGCATCGTGCTAGGCGGCGATGGCGGGGGGACGCGGGGCGCGGCGCAGCCATTGCCAGAACGTGCGTCGCGGCCGGCGGGGCGGAGGGGGCGGCCCGGCGGTGATGCCTGCGCCGTGAACCGAGCCCGTGATCTCGACGCGCAGCTGGACGGGGACGCCAGGGCCAGGCGGCCCGGGCAGCGTGACGCTCCCGCCGTGCTGTGATATGTCACCGGCGTCCACCACGATGCCCGGCCTGGTGATCAGCCTGAGCCCTCCGCCTCTCACCTCGGCGGTGATGCGCAGCAGCGGCTGCGTGATCACCGCCTCGGTGAAGTCCAGCGTCACGCCGCCGCCTTTCACCTTGACGTCCAGTTCCTTGGGCACTACCCAGCGGCCATCCCGGCGGGCGCTGCTGCCGTGGACGTGGATCCGTACCAGATCCTTCGGCGTGGCGCTCACCGCGCCCGCGCCGGGCGGCACGACAGCAGCACCCGGCGTGGCCGGCAGGTCGGCAGTCAGCGCCGCGAGCTCGGCGTAGGTCCTGGCGGTCAGCGCGCGTTCCAGGCGGTCGTCCAGTTCTTCCGGGGAGAGCCGGCCGTCCCCGGCGGCTACCCGCAGCAGTTCCACCACCTGATCCCGGTCCGCGTGTGATGCGCGGAGTTCCTCGCCCGCGACAGTGGCAGGCAGATCGCTTTGGCCGCCTCTGCTGGATTGCGGGTCCGCCATGCCCAAACCCTAAGGCAACGCGCCGATGCGCGCCACGCCAGGCGACTTCGCGGTTGCGGCCGGATTGGCGTGCATCTCAGCGACGATCTGCGTCCTCGCCTGGAACCCGCGCCGCGAACACCAGCCGGCCGACGTCCGTCCGGTGCTGGGGTGGACTGACGCTACGGACGTCAGGAATCCGCTGTCCTGGCTCCGGGTACCGCCCCATCTACGGGGCCGAAGGGGTGCCGCAGACCCGGGCACCGGCCAGGGTCTGTACGGGTGCGATGCACCGCCCGGAGCGCGACCGTGGTTTCAGTACCAACTTGCAGGCGAAACCGCCCGGCTCCTGGTCCGCGGCCTGAGGCCTGGCGGGTCGCCGTTAACGGAAGGATGTCTCATGCCCACGGTCACCGTCGGCCGGGAAAACAGCTCAGACATTGAGATCTACTACGAGGATCACGGCGCCGGCCAGCCGGTGGTGCTGATCACGGGGTGCCGCAGAGCCTGTTCGACGGGTTCGCCCAGGCCGCGCGGGCCGATACCCCGGCGTGGATGAAGGGGTTCCTGGACACCTTCTACAACGTCGACACCCTGCGCGGCACCCTGGTCAGCGACCAGGCCTGGCAGGCCAGCTGGAACATCGCGGTCACCGCCTCCGCCGCCGCCGCGGTGGCCTGCATCCGGACCTGGACGACCGACTTCCGCGACGACCTGCCCCAGATCGACGTGCCGGTGCTGGTCGTGCAGGGCGACGCGGACCAGGTCCTGCCGCTGGACAAGACCGGCCAGCGGCTGCCCGGCCTGATTAAGGACGTGCAGCTGGTCGTGGTCGAGGGCGGCCCGCACGCCATCGCCTGGACGCACGCCGCCCAGGTCAACACCGCGCTGCTGGACTTCCTGCGCAGCTAACCGCCCGGCCGCCCGGCCGCAGCATCACCGACCTGGGCAATCATCACCAAATCGCAACCGAAGGAACCACCATGTCGAACCACTTCAGCGCCGACAATCTGAAGTTTCCCGGCGACGACAGGCGCCTGGACTTGACCGACGTGTTCGTCTTCAAGGCGTCAGACAACCCCGAACATCACCACGCACTATTTCACCGTCATCCACCCGCCATGACGGTGCTGATCATCGACTCGAACCCGACGAGCGCCCCGCCCCCCATACCCGCGCCCACGACCGGCCCGGAATTCCACCCCGACGCCGTCTACCGGATCAACATCGACACCGACGGCGACCTTCAACCCGACGTCGCGTTCACCTTCACCTTCTCCGAGTACGAGAACGGCACGCAAACCGGGACCGCCTGGTACGCCACCGGCCCCCAGGCCCGCCAGCCCGAGCCAGCTGGCGAACAGCTCACCGACTCCCTCCCGGTCAGCTTCGACGGCACGGCCCGGCCCGTCCAGGCCGGCACGATCCGGCTGTCCGCCGGGCTGCGCAGCGACCCGTTCTTCGCCGATGTCGAAGGCGCCCTGCACGGATTCCAGTGGACCGGGCACGACGACTTCGCCGAGAACAACGTCGACTCCATCGCGCTGGAGGTTCCCACCGACATGCTCGGCGCCGGGCCGGTGATCGGAGTCTGGGCCACGATTAGCCTGCGCCGCGACGGCACCTTCGTGCCGATGGACCGCGGCGGGCACCCGACCATCAACCCGTTCATCAACCCCGACGGCGAGAAAAACCTCTACAACTCCCGGCAGCCAGCCGACGACGTCGCCAACTACCTCGGGCCGTGGTCCAAAATCCTGGAAAACAGCGGCTACTCACCCGAGGAGGCCAGGGCGGCAGCCATGCAAGTGCTGCCCGACATCCTGCGCTACGACCGCACCAAGCCCGCCACCTACCCCAACGGCCGCATCCTCACCGACGACGTCTACAGCATGCGCTTTGCCTGGCTGACCCACGGGAAGGTTCCGCCGAGCGGCCTGAAGCCGCACGACGACCTGCTGGCCCAGTTCCCCTACCTCGGCCCGCCCAACCCTAGCTATAGCTAGATCGACGGGTTCGACCGGCGGTGGCCGGCTCGCTCGCCAAGCACGGCTTGGCGAGCGAGCCGGTTCGTGCCTCGGTCCGCCCTGAGGTCGCCGTCCCCGATCACTCCGCCGTCACTCGCGCTCGGCGGCGGGCTCTTGAGCAGCCGGGCGAGGTCCGCTGTCCGACAGGCGCTAGACGACGTAGCCCGTGACATGTGCCTCGCCTTTGGCGAGGTCGACCGTGCCCCGGGCCCAGATCTGAAGTGGGTTTACCCACGCATAGTCGGGCTCGGAAGTCGTCATGGTCACGTTTTCGCGCAGGTCGCCGACGGGTGGTCCCTCCGTGAAGTGGGCGACGCCATCGGCATAGAGCGCGATCTTCTTGCCATCCTCGGTCGTGATCTCTGCATGGATGTGGAGTTGAACGCGACCATCGGGACGGATGTGGATGTAGTCGGTTAGCTCAACCGTTCCTCGTAGCCTCTGGCCGACGATCGGCCCCTGGAAGGCGAGGTCGTACCGGGCCCCTTGCGGAGGGATGTCTGCGGCACCGGACAGCAGAACGTCCAGCGCGGGCACACCGTACGAGGTCGCCCCGGTCGACTGGATGGTGTACTCGTAGATCAACTCGCCGGGCATCTGTTCCGTCATGACCGAACGCCCCTTTTTCTCAGGGCCTGCTCGAGTTCGCGGCGGGAGCTGATGTCCAGCTTGGCGAACACCTTGCGCAGGTGCCACTCTACGGTGCGGCCGCCGATGAACAGCCGTGCGCCGATCTCCTGGTTGGCTCGTCCCTCGCAGGCCAGCTGGGCGATCTCCTCCTCTTGCGGAGTCAGGTCGGCGCGGGTATCTCCGCTACGCTTACGCACCTTCTCGCCGGTCGCCCGGAGCTCTCGCCGCGCGCGTTCGGCGAAGGCCTCCGCGCCCATGGACGCGAGCGCGTCGAACGCGGGCCGCAGCTGGTTGCGGGCATCGATCCGCCGGTTCTCCCGGCGCAGCCATTCGCCGTAGACCAGGCGGGCGCGGGCCAGGTGGGTCGCCATCCGGGTTCTGCCCAGCAGTTCGATCGCCTCGCGGTACTCCTCTTCGGCGGCGCGTCCCCCGGATACCAGCGCCCGGGACCTCGCCGCCGCCCCGCGAGCCCAGTTGCTGGCGCTCGCCACGGCTAGCTGCGACAGCTGATCAGCCGCCGCGCAGGCACGTTCCTGCTGATCGCTTCGTGCCGCGGCTTCCACCAGCTCATACAGGGCCCAGGGCGAGATGGCGATCTCGTCGACGGCGCTGGCACCGTGCGCCGCCTCGGCGGCGGGCCCGTAGTTGCCGAGGCCGTTATACAGCACCGCCTGCGCGTAGTCCGTGTAGGTCAGTGCTGCGCCCTCGCCCCGGTCCGAGGCGCCACGGGCCATCTCCTCGGCCAGTTCGGCCGCGGTCGGCGCGTCCCCGCGCCACGCGGCGAGCAGCAGCGGGACATAGGGCAAGGTGGCCTCTCTGGTCCCCGGGTCGACGCGCTCACGCTCCATCAGCAAGGCCGCCGCCTTCAACAGCTCGCCGGCCTGGATGTGGATCTCGGCGAGATAGTCCAGCGCGAACGGAAGCCAGCTGAGGGTGCCGCTCGCTCGCGCCAGCCGGACCTGGCCGGCCGCGAGCTCGAACCACGCCTCGTCGTCCCACAGGTCCATGGCGACCATGTTGTACGAGACGGACAGCCAGTCCAGCTCGTGCGGCTGCGCCCGGTAGCGGCGCAGTGCCTCCTTGAGCGTGGGGGCGGCGGCCAGGTACCCATCGGCCAGGCGCACGGCGAGGCCGTGGATGAGCAGCTGCGAATGCGGCAGCGGCTCCGACCCGGAAGGCCCCAGCGTTGCGGATCTCGCGGCGCGCGCGACCTGCCTCGCGTCCTGTCCGTGGGCGAGTCGGCCGGCGTAGATCGCGGCTACCAGGGCTTCGAGATAGGTCTGCCGGGCCAGCTCGGCGTCCAGGCTCTGTAGCCGCTGTGCTGCCCGCAGCATGAGCGGCGGCGCGTCGCCGCCCCGTCTCAGCGCGAACGCGATCTGCGCCCGCATCCGCTGCACGCGCGCCTCGCCGAGTTCGCCCGGCGGTCCGAGCTCAGCCGTTACCAAGAGGGCCTGCGCGGCCTCAAAATCCCCGGCTGCGTACTTCGCCTCGGCCGCCGCCAGAGCCCGTGAGGCACGCTCGCCCGGGTCCGGAGTGAGCGCCACGGCTCGCTCCCAGAAGGCCGCGGCGGCGGCTACCCCGCCTCGGCGCAGGGCACGGCTGGCCGAGTTGATGAGCTCCTCGGCCACCGCCTCGTCCGGCCCGGCCATCGCGTGGACGCGGTGCCACGCCCGCCGGTCGGGGTCGGCCAGCGGATCGGTCACTGCTGCCAGCGCCTCGTGTACGGCTCGCCGGTCATCGGCGGCGGCGGCCCGGTAGGCGGCAGAACGCACCAGGGGATGCCGGAAGCGCACGTTCGCACCGAACCCCAGCAGGTCGGCCGCGGCGGCCAGGTTCACGGTTCCGGTGTCCAGGCCGAGTACCCGAGCCGCCCGGAGGATCAGCGCCGGATCCCCGACCGGATCGGCCGCCGCGAGCAGGACCAGCTGCTGGACCTCGTCCGGCAGCTCACCCAGGCGCGCTGCGTACTGATCTTCGATGCGCCTGGGCAGATCTCCGGCGTCCGGAAGAGCGAACCCGCCGGCGAGGTCGGCGGCGCTCCGGCCTCGGTAGAGCTCGAGCAGGGCCAAAGGATGGCCGTGTGCCTCCTCGAGAATCCGGGCGCGGACGCTCTCGTCGAGCGGACCTGAGGTGACCGTCGCCAGCAGCGCCCGAGCCGACTGTTGATCCAGTCCGCCCAGCCGGAGTTCGGGCAGACCCGCCAGGTGATTCGGCGAGGGAGCTCCTGGGGTCGGCGTCTGGACCGCGAACACCAGCGCTATCGACTCCGCCAGCAGGCGGCGCCCGACGAATCCGAGGACTTGGGCCGAGGCCTGGTCGAGCCACTGCGCGTCGTCCACGACGCACAGCATCGGCTGCTCCTCGGAGGTCTCCGCCATGAGGCTGAGCGCCGCGAGGGCGACCAGGAACCGGTCGGGGCTATCTCCGGAGGCAAGCCCGAACGCGACGCTGAGCCCGCGACGCTGAGGCTCGGCCAGCGACCCGAGCCGGCCGAGCATCGGCGCGCACAGCTGGTGCAGCCCGGCGAAGGGGAGCTCCATCTCCGACTCGACGCCGGCCACGCGGGCCACCCCGAAACCGGACGCCTCGGCGATCAGATGTCGCAGCAGTTCCGTCTTGCCGATCCCCGGCTCTCCCCGCACGACCAGGACAGCGCTCTGACCGCTTCGCACGTTCGCGATGAGCCGTCCCAGGATCTCCAGCTCGCTGGTCCTGCCGAACAACCGGGGCGGAGGATGCACTGTCACGCCACCATCCGGAGTGAGGGCTAGCGGAGACGCTTCACCTCAACGCTACCCGCCACCTCAGACGGGCGCCACAGGCGCAGCAGGTGCCCAGCCGTTGCCGGTGCCGTTTCCGCGAAGATCTCCAGCGCGATCTGGTAGCTGTCGAACGCTCTGGCGGCGCCAGCGTACGCCTCCAGGTGAATGAACAAGTCAACGATCTCATCCTTGGTGACCCCGTTGTTGAGGGCGATCCGCAGCTGGCCGCTGATCTGGGCGCTGGTCTATCCGGGCGGGGCTTAATCCGCCTGTGACCCGGTGAGACCACGAAATGTCACAGAGACTAGCCTTTACCGCCATGACGACTGCCCCGCCGCCCACGGAGTTGGTGCACCTCGTGGTCGGGTATGACGGCTCTCCCCCCGCCAGCCGGGCGCTTGACGCCGCGGTCCGCCTGCTGCAGGGCCGGACCGGCCGCATCGAGGTCGTGTACGTGGCGCACCTGTCCAGTCTCGTCATGCTGTCGGCCGGCGCGATCGCCGAGATGGAAGAAGACTTCGATGAGGTCGAGCAGGAGCTTCGCGCCCAGGCCGCCGGGCAACTGCGCGCCAGCGGGGCAGCCTGGGAGTTCGAGCGGCGTCAGGGCATCATCGCCGATGAGCTGATCGCGGCGGCCACGGCCATCCGCGACGCGCACCCGGGTGAAACCGTGGCCATCATGGTCGGCAGTTCGTCCCACGCCACCCACCGCGTGGTCGGTTCGGTCGCGATCGGCCTGGCCCGCCACTCGCCAGTGCCCCTCATCATCGTGCCTTAGAGGCAGCCGAGTGCAGGGACGCGGGATCGGGAGCGGCAATCCCCAGACCCGAGCGTCACTGCGGCCCGCATTTTGCCGGCGGTGCCGCTCAGGGAGGCGCCGGGCGCAGGGCGCGCATGCCGTCGGGCCGCAGATCGACTCGTGATCCGAAGTCGTGGCTGATCCGGTCGAGGACCGCCGTGAGCCACTGCCCGAACCGGCTGATCTGCGCATAGACCCGCCATCAGGCAGGCCATACCGAACCCGCACCTGGCTGCTCGAGGCTGGATGACGGGCTGGTCAATGGTCTGCAAACGGGTTCCCCGCACCGTGTGGACATCGATGAGTCCCGCTTGCGCGAGGTGGTCGGCCTGCGGCCCGATGTCCAGCTTCTCGGCGAAGGCACGCTTTCCGAGCGGATCTGGGCGCGCCCGGCCGTGGCCGTCCTGGGCATCGACGCTCCGCCCGTGGCAGGCGCGGCTGTAGCTGCGGAGGGCCACGACGGCGAGTCAGATGCCAGGTAAGACCGGTATGCCAAACGCTTCATAAGGCTCCTTGCCGCCCGGTGCCGCCCGGTGCCGGCCGGCGATGGCTGCCTGCCTGGCTCCCCGGACTGCAGTTCAGAGGTAGTGAGCGCGGTTTTGGCACCCCGCAGGCGGTACTGGTCATGATCGGGTATCAGAGCTGTCCGGTGGTGTCGCTGATGGCTTGGTCGAGGATCGCCAGGCCGAGCGAAAGTTCGTCCTCGGTGGCGGTCAATGGCGGGGCGATCCGGAAAACGCCGCCCATGCCGGGCAGTTGCACGATGTTCATGTGCAGGCCTAGTTCGAGGCAGCGTGTGGTGACGAGCGCGCCGAGCTCGTCGGAACTGTGTCTGGCCTGGCGGCCGGCGGCCAGTTCGACGCCGGCCAGCAGGCCGCGTCCCCGGATGTCGCCCACGATCTGGTGCCGGTGCGCGATCTGTTCGAGGCCGTGGCGGAGGATGCCGCCCAGGTGGAGGGCGCGCTCGTCGAGCCGGTCGCGTTGCAGCACGTCGAGAACGGTGGTGCCGACAGCGGCCGGCAGCGGGTCCGCGACGTGCGTGGTGAAGAACAGGAATCCCCGGTCGTGTGCCGCCTTTTCGATTTCGGCGCTGGTCAGCACGGCGGCCAGCGGAAGGCCGGCGCCGAGTGTCTTGGACAGGGTGAGGATGTCGGGGACGACGCCGTCGCGCTGGAAGGCGTACCAGGTGCCGGTGCGGCACAGCCCGGTCTGGGCCTCATCGAGGATCAGCAGCATTCCGCGTTCGCGGCACTTGTCCCGCAGCGCCGGGAAGTAGCCGGGAGGCGGCTCGATGACGCCGCCGGAGCTGAGGATCGGCTCGACGATGGCCGCGGCCAGGCTGCCGGCCGACTGCGCGTCGATCAGGTCGAAACCGAAGTCCAGTTGACGCTGCCAGTCGAGCTCGCCGCCGGCGGTGGTGAAGTCAGGGCGGTAGCGGTCGGGTGCGGGGATGGCGAAGTTGCCGGGCGCGGCCGGGCCGTAGCCCTTTCTGCCCGCGCTGTAGGTGGCGCCCGCGGCTGCTTGCGTCATGCCGTGCCAGGACCGGGTGAACGAGACGATCTCGTGTTTGCCGGTGACGAGCTTTGCCATCCGGATGGCCGCTTCGTTCGACTCGGCGCCGGTGGTCAGCAGCAGCGCCTTGTCCAGCGGTTCTGGCAGTGTCCCGGCCAGGCGGCGTGCCAGGTCCACGACGGGGCGGCTGAGCATGCCGCTGAACAGGTGGTCGAGCTTGGCCGCCTGCCGGGTGACGGTGGCGACGATCTCGGGGTGCGAGTGGCCCAGGATCGCGCTCATCTGGCCGGAGGTGAAGTCGAGGATCTGGCGGCCGTCCTCGGTGAACAGGAAGCTCCCGGCGGCGTGGTCGATGATCTCGCGGGTGAACGCGCCGGCGCCGGCGTAGCGGATGAGGTGCCGGTCGGCGTCGGCCCAGAAGGACTCGCCGGCGGAAAGCGGGGCGGAGGTCGGAGCGGCCATGGCTCCGACGGTACGTCCGGCCCGGGCGACCCGTCCATCTCACGATCCTGGCGGCCCTGCCCGGCCAGACCGGACAATAATGAGCGGGTAATGAGACAGGAATTTAACCCCGCTAGCCAGCCGGACACGCCGGCGGGCCCGGTCTCCTGAGGGCTGGTCGCCGCAGCCGTCAGCGTGCGGCGTTTGCGCCGTTCCCTCAGGGGGCCTTCCGGAGGGGTCGTTGGGAGTGCCTGAGACTCATGGTTCTTCATCCTCCTTGTGGAATGCACCAGCGGCGCGCGCCGCTGAGGGCGGCCGAGCGGCGCGCGGGAGCCGAGTGCTCGCGGTGATTATGCCGCCAACGCTAGACGGCGGCTGCGCGGACCGCTTCTCCAATCCTGATCGCTTGGTCCCTGGTCGGCCGGGTGCACACCTTGGCCACGCACGCGGGCAGCGCGAGCACGGTGCGGTGCTCCTGGGCCCGGTACGCGCTCGGCGTCATCCCCACGAGCTCGGTGAATCGCGAGCTGAACGAGCCGAGGGAGGTGCAGCCGACCTCCATGCACGCGTCGGTCACGCTCATGCCCGCCCGCAGCAGCGCCATCGCCCGCTCAACCCGCCGGGTCATGAGGTAGCTGTACGGCGTCTCGCCGTAGGCCGCCCGAAACGCCCGGGAGAAGTGCCCAGGCGACATCAGCGCGTGGCGAGCCATGGTCGGCACGTCGAGCGGACGCGCATACTCCCGGTCGACCAGATCCCGCGCCCGGCGCAGATGCGCAAGGTTGGCAAGGTGTAGCTGGTCCACGGTTCGAGGATACCATCCGTGCAGGTCAGCAGTCCTGCTGACCTGCACGGATGAGACTTGGTGGGGGTCATGCCCACGCCCGAGTCCATCGCCAGTACCCGGCGGCACGCGAGCTGGCGTTCGCGGGGGGCCGGCCGAGCCAGGCGTGCGTCCGGCCTGCGGCCTGGTTCCTGCGGATCCGCCAGACCCTCCCGCCGCCCGGCCGGGTCCGGGACGGGTTATCCGGCTGAGCCGTGGGGTGTGGCGGGGTGGTCAGGCGAAGGCGGCGGCCAGCGGGGTGAGGCGCAGCACGTCCTCGGGGCCGGCCAGGTCGGGGAGGGTGACGAATATCGTTCGCACGCCACGCTCGGCCAGCAGCCGATAGCGGCCGATATGGTCATCGGCGGTACCAGCGTGGTGCCGCTGGGCGAAGGCCGTGGCGGTGGTCCGGCCGCGCAGTTTTTCCACGATCGATCCGGCGTGCTCACGGTCGCGGCCGATGACGGGGATGTCGAGCACGGTCACCTCGACCTGCGCGGGATCGCGCCCGGCCTGCAGGCAGTGCTGGCGCAAGATGGCGAGCTTGCGGTCCAGCGTGCCGACGTCGGAGGGAAGATTGCAGCCGTCGCCGAGCCTGGCGGCGATCTGCAGGGTGCGCTTCTCGCCGCCGCCGCCGACTATGACCGGGATCGGTGACACCGGTCGCGGATAGCAGGTCGTCTCCGGCAGGCAGACCCGCTCGCTCCGGTATTCCCTGGTGCCGGGCTGCCAGAGGGCGCGAAGCGTCTCGATGGCCGACTCCAGCTCGTCGAGCCTGGCCCGCGTCGGCGGGAATGGCAGGCCGAAACCCGCGTGCTCGCGTGCCCACCAGCCGGCCCCGATGCCGCAGAACGATCTTCCGCCGGTAAGCGCGTCCAGGGTGGCCACGGTCTTGGCCAAAACCCCGGCCGCGCGGAACGTCACGGGCGTCACCAGCGTGCCCAGGCGAAGACCGGGTTCCAGACCAGCGAGCATCCCGAGCGTTACCCACGGCTCTGGAATCGGCTCCCAGGCACGGCCAACCTGGGGGATCTGGATCAAGTGATCCATCAGCGCGATTCCCTGCAGTCCGGCCTCGGCGGCGGCGTGGGCCACCGAAGCCAGCCAATGTGCCGGGCCTGCCGGGTCCTGATCCCACGGGAATCGCGAGAGCTGCAGCACCAAGCCCATCTGGACTGGCCGCTGCCGCTGCTCGCTGGCCGCGGTCCTCGCGCCCGGGGTGTGCGAGGGCTCGGGTTGAGCCGACTTGACGCTTACTACTAGGTCCCATCCCTCGCCGCCGATCTCGGCGACAGCCAACCGCATTCGCCGCAACTGGCCGTCCAGCACGGGCGCGGGCACCGGCCGATCGCGTGCACGATTACGGCGGCGGCACTCCGCCGGATCGGTGTCGGCGAGCACAGCGACGGCAGGCATGTCGCTGCCCCTGGCAAGCTCCAGGTAGCCGCGGCGCCGCGCCGGGTCCAGGCCCAGCGTGTCCACCACCGCGGTCAGGCCGCGGCGGAGCCGAGCCGCCACTATCTGGTCAAGCAGCGCGAAGGCGTCGGCAGATGCGTCTAGGTCGTGCTCGCCGCTACCCACAAGCGAGCGCAGCCGGTCTGACGAGACCACCTCATCCGGACGGTAACGCTCCGCCGCCCAGACCGACTTCCCCGACCCGGACGGCCCGACAAGCACCACCAGCGCAGGATCGGGAAGCGCCACGGCAGCCCTCAGTTCCGTCGGCTCCATACCCCCAGCTTCGCAGACCCTCACCACGCCCACAGGCCAGTGCCATGCCGTGCGCCGGCCAGTCCCCAGGCTCAGCATCCAGACATACCGGCCGCATATGGTGTCACGGCACATCGCCGATCGCGGGTGTTAGTAAGCGCGAAGAGCCGCCGTTTGAGGCAAGCCTGAACGCCCGTTATGGAGGCTTCGGGTCACCATAGCCGGTGGTGGATCTGGCCCTCGACCATCGTGAGGTCCACGCGGCAGTCTTTGACCTGCCCGGGCGACAGCTCGAACAAGTTGCCCGACAGTGCGATCAGGTCAGACTGCAGCATGGTTGATTCACACGGCGGCATGCACCACGGCTACTTCCTGCCGGCCGAGGGGGCCAGCGATAAGGCCCTGGCATTGTTCAGCTTCCCCAGCCTGGCTGCCTATGAGCAGTACCGTGCCCTGTTCGGCACCGACCCGGACTTCATCGAAGCGGACCGCATCAGGGACGACAGCGGCTGCGTGCTCCGTCACGAACGGACCTTCATGCGGCCGTTGCTGCCCGGGTATCCGGAAGGGTAAGCAGCCCGCTCGCCCCCCTGGTCACGGATACCGGCGGCGAGCGCCTCCAGCCTGTCCCTGCGCCGCGCCACCAGCGCCACGGCCGCACCGTGATCTGCGAGCGCGGCGGCCGTGGCCGCGCCGTGATCTGCGAGCGCGGCGGCCGTGGCCGCGCCGATGCCGCTCGAAGCCCCGGTCACCAGCGCGACCGCGCCATCCAGTACCGGCTTCACCAGAACTCACCTCCCTTGCTCAGCAGCTTGACCGGAATGCTGGCGTCCCGCCTGGCCATGACCTAGATAATGCCGCAAACCGCGATACTGTGGGCCGGGAAGGTCTACCGGCATGCGGAGGCCGAACGGACACCGGTGAAATCGCCATCGGCGCTGCCTGTGTGCAGTGAGCGGCGGGGCCGAACGGAGCACGTGGGCGATCGGTCATGATTTACCCTTTTCTTCGGAAAACCGTGGCTGGGAGTTAGCCTGAGACCCAGGAGAGCATGTCTACGTGTTGCATGTGTCGCTCCTCGGGGAGCAGGCAATCACCGACGACCGGCCCGGCAGCTTCCGGGTCGGGTCGACGCGTGCGGTGGTCCTGGTCACCTTTCTGGTCACCCATGCCGGTTCACCTCAGCCCCGGCCTCGCATCGCTGGCCTGCTCTGGCCGGAATCCACTGATGCCCAGGCGCTGACCAACCTGCGCCGCGAGCTGCACCACCTGCGTCAGGTCCTGGGAGACGAGCCTTCGCTCGTCGTGACGTCAAGGGACCTGTGCTGGCGTGACACGGACACATGCCGTGTCGACGTGCGTATCTTCGATATCGAGCGGCAGGCTACCCTGGCCGCCGCGGCCGCCGATGACAGCGACGGGGTCCTGGTGCACGCCGCCACGGCCATCGCCGAATACCGGGGCGACCTGCTGCCCGGAGTGTACGAGGACTGGCTACTCGATGCCCGGGCGGAGATCGAGCGGCAGTGTGTCGGCCTGTGCGATCTGCTGTGCGAGACGCGGGCGCGGCGCGGTGACCTGACCGGGGCGGTGGATGCCGCGCGCCGCCGGATTCAGCTGCAGCCGCTGGAGGAGGTCGGCTATCGCACCTTGATGCGGCTGCAGGCCGACCTGGGCGACCGCGCGGGTGCCGTCAGTACCTATCACCATTGCGCTTCGGTGCTGGAGCGTGAGCTCGGCGTCGTCCCGGACAGCATGACGCGCGAGGCCTACCAGTCCTTGATGACCCACGCGCGCCCGGCGGCAGGATCCCCGGGGACAATCGACCGCGGGGCCGGCCGGCCCGGGGCAGCGGTAAAGCTCGTCGGCCGTTCCGCCGAGCTCAGCCTGCTCCAGGACGCGTGGGGGGCCGCCGCGGCGGGTCGCTGCCGTCTCGTGCTGGTCCGCGGTGGTGCGGGTGTCGGCAAGACCCGTCTGGTGGCCGAGGTCGCGGCGATGGCGCGGCTGCAGGGCGCCGTGGTCGCGAGCAGCCAGTGCTTCGGGACATTGGGGCGGCTGGCGCTTGCCCCGGTGGCGGACTGGCTGCGAAACGAGGCGGTCCAGTCAGCGGCGGCAACCCTCGATCCCACGTGGCGCGCTGAAGTCGGCAGGCTGATCCCGCCCGAGGGCCATGGCGGACGCGGGACCGGGCCACGGGCCATGGCGGACGCCTGGCAGCGCCATCGCTTCTTCGAAGGCCTCGCGCGGGCGCTGATCGCCGTAGGCCGCCCGACGCTGCTCGTGCTGGATAACGTGCAATGGTGTGACCAGGAGACGCTCGCCTTCATCACCTTCTGCCTGGGGCTGGCCAGCGGCTCGCCGCTCCTCGTAGCCGGGACCCTGCGCGACGACAATCTCGGCGAGGATCCTGAACTCGAGAACTGGACCGTCCGGATGCGCGCCACCGGGCTGCTCACCGAGCTCTCGCTCAGCCCGCTCGACGCCGCTGACACGGCGCATCTCGCCCAGGCGGTTTCCCGGGACCACCTGCTTGCGGCCGACGCGGACCTGCTGCACGCGACGACGGGGGGTTTCCCGCTGTACGTCATCGAGGCGGTACGTGGCACCGCCGATCCCGAAGGCACGCCGCTGCCAACCGGTGATCTTCAGGCTGTGCTGCGCAAACGCTTCGAGCAGGCGCCCACAGCAGCCCGGGAGGTGGCCGGTCTCGCGGCGGCGGTGGGGACGAACTTCACCCTCGGCCTGCTCACCGAGGCGAGTGATCTCGAGGCCGACATCGTGGTACAAGCCGTTGACGAGCTGTGGCGGCGCAGGATCATGCAGGAGTTCGGGGACGGCTACGACTTCTCCCATGACATGCTCCGCGAAGCGGCGTACGCCGAGGTCAGCCCGCCGAAACGGTGGCTGCTGCACCGGCGCATCGCCCAGAGCCTGGAGTTGCTCCACGCCGACGACACCGACGCGGTCGCGGCCCAGCTCGCCGAGCAGTACGCCCGGGGCGGGCAGGTCGAGCGGGCGGTGGCGTACTACCAGCGCGCGGCCGAAGTCGCGGCGGGCAGGTTCGGCTATGCCGAAGCGATCCGGCTGCACCGGCAGGCCCTGTCGATCATCGGGACGATGCCTGCGGGACGAGGCCGGGATTCGCGCGAGCTCGCAGTGCTCGAGGCGCTGGCGGCACCGCTCAACGCCAGGTACGGCTACTCGTCACCGGAGCTGCAGCAGACTCTGGAGCGCTCGATCGCCCTCGCAGAGTCACTGGGTCGCAAGGACTCCACGGTGGCCGGCATGGTCGCGCTGTGGGCGTCGCAGTTCGTGCAAGGGCGCACCGCCGACAGTTACCAGCTGGCCGCCCGCGCTCTGGATCTCATCGGCCCGGACTCCGAGCTGATCGGCCCCGCTCATTTCGCCGTCGGCGGGTCGGCCCTCAGCCTGGGGAGGCCGGCCGAGGGACTGCGCTATCTCGGGCTTGCCGCCAAGCTGGCGGGCGTGGCTGTCTCGCTGAGCACCGGTACCCGGTCAGATGTGCACAGCATGGCCTGGTCCGCGCACGCCTACTGGCTGCTGGGCCATGACGGCGAGTCCCTCTCCGCCTGCCGCGAGGCCATCACGCTAGCCCGGGCCATCGACGAGCCTTACAGCCTGGCCATGGCCCTGGCCTATGGCTGCATCACCTACCAGATGCACCACGACCTGCCCGAGCTCGGCATGGCCGTTGGTGAGCTGCGGGAGCTATGCGACCGGTATGACTTCGCCTACTACCGTGAATGGGGGCTGATTCTCGGCGGCTGGTCCGCCGCGGACCAGCCGGGCATCGGCCTCGCCCGGCGAGGCATCGACAACCTCAAGTCGCAGGGCTCGTTCGCGCGCATGCCGTACTGGCTGTCGCTGCTCGCCGACCTTTCGGCCCGGGTCAACCGGCCCGGTTCCGCGCGGGCGACCCTTGACGCCGCCCTCGCCGCCGGGCGCGTCCACGACGACGTGTGGTGGCTGCCCGAGGTGATGCGTATGCGTGCCGTCTATGACGGCGACCAGGCCGCCATCGCGCGCCTGCTCTCCGCCGCGCAGGTGGCGTCGGAACAGGGCAGTGTCGCTCTGCTCCGGCGCTGCGAGCATGACCTCGGCACGCTGAACGTTCGCCTTTCCGCCCCGGGCGTTCCCCCGACGGTCTAGCGCCGAGCGCGTCATCCGAACGCTCCGCGAACGCCGCGGTTCCTACCTTCGGTGTGCACCTACGACGCACCTGAAGGGGGCGACATGACCACATCAGCCGCCACGACTACCGCTCCGTATGCGGACCTGGCCGGCACTGTGCGCGGTGACCTGATCATGCCGGGGGATCCCGGGTATGACCAGGCACGCGCGGTATACAACGCCATGATCGACAAGTACCCGGCGGCCATCGCCCGCTGTCGTGACACCGCCGACGTCATCGCGTGCGTGCGGTTCGCCCGCGAGCACGGCATCACGATCGCGGTCCGGGGCGGCGGCCACAACGCAGCGGGCCTCGGGGTATGGGACGACGCCCTGGTCATCGACCTGTCGCTGCTGCGCAGCACCACGGTCGACCCCGAGAATCGCACCGTCCGCGCCGACGCCGGATGCACCTGGGGAGACATCGATCACGCGACCGTCGCGTTCGGCATGGCCACCCCCTCCGGCTTTCTCGCGTCCACCGGCGTAGCCGGCCTGACGCTCGGCGGGGGCATCGGTTACCTGTCCCGCCGCTTCGGCCTCACCGTCGACAGCCTCCTATCCGCTGATGTGGTCCTCGCCGACGGCGCGTTCGTGACCGCCAGCGCCAGCTCGCACGCCGACCTGTTCTGGGCGCTGCGCGGTGGCGGGGGGAACTTCGGCATCGTCACCTCGTTCACGTTCCGCTGTCACGACATCGGCGATCACGGCACGATCATCGGCGGCCCGGTCCTGTACGACCTCGCCGACACCCCCGAGGTGATGCGCTGGTACCGGGAGCTGCTGCCATCACTGCCCGAAGAGCTGAGCGGCTGGATCGGGCTGATCACCATTCCGCCCGCGCCGCCGTTCCCCGAGGCGCTGTGGGGCCGCAAGGCGTGCGCCATCGTCTGGTGCTACACCGGATCACACGACCAGGCCGATGAGGTGCTCGAGCCGGTCAGGACGTACGGCTCGCCCTTGGTGGTGGGCTTGCAGCCCATGCCGTTCAGCGTGCTGCAGAGCGCGTTCGACGGCCTCTACCCGGCCGGGCTGCAGTGGTACTGGCGGGCGGACTTCTTCAACGAGATCTCCGACGCGGCGATCGACGTGCACGTCAAGTACGGGGCGCAGCTGCCGACTGGTCACTCCACCATGCACATGTACCCCATCGACGGCGCCGCCAGCCGGGTACCCGCCGGCGCGACGGCCTTCGCCTACCGGGACGGCGGCTGGGCCGGCGTCATCGTCGGCGTCGACCCTGACCCCGCCAACGCCGGCCTCATCTCGCAGTGGGCCAGGGACTACTGGCAGGAACTGCACCCGACCTCGGCCGGCGGCGCCTACGTCAACTTCCTGATGGACGAGGGGCAGGACCGGGTCAAGGCGTCCTACCGCGGCAACTACGACCGGCTGGCCCAGGTCAAGGACCGCTATGACCCGGACAACACGTTCCACGTCAACCAGAACATCCAGCCTGCCGGCGCGCTGAGCCGCTAGCGCGGTTCCGTGCCGAGGAGGACACGATGCATCAGTACTACCCGCAGGCCCCGCAGCGGGGGCGGGGCCTGCGGGACCGGGCGGCCCCGGCGCGGCGCGGCGAGCAGGCACGTCGCGAGCCGGGCCCGCAAGCCGCCACCAGCCTCGTGTGCCTGCACGCGAGCGCCAGTTCGGGCCGCCAATGGCAAGCGCTCCAGCGTCGGCTGACCGGTCGTTACCAGGTGCTGTCCCCGGACCTCTACGGTTCGGGGAACAGCTCACCGTGGTCGGCCGAGCGGGAACTGGCTCTGGCCGATGAGGTCGCCTCCCTCGAGCCCGTGTTCGAGGCCGCGGGTGAGTCGTTCCACCTAATCGGGCATTCTTACGGCGGGGCCGTCGCCGTGCGCGCCGCGCTCACCTTCCCCGGCCGCTTCCGGTCCCTGATCCTGATCGAGCCGGTGCTGTTCGGCCTGCTGCTTACCGAGGAACCAGACCGGCCGGCTACGCGCGAGATCATCGCGTTGTGCCAGCACACGAGGACCGCCGTGGAACTCGGGGCGCTGGACAGCGGGGCCAGGCGGTTCATCGACTACTGGATGGGCCCGGGCACCTGGGCGGATATGCCCCCGCAACGGCGAGCCACGGTCGCCCAGGCGATGCCCGGCGTACGCAGCCAGTGGTCCGCGATATTCGCCGAGGCGACGTCGCTGTCGGCGTACGCGTCGCTTGATCTGCCCACGCTCTACCTGGTGGGCAGCCAGTCCCCGGCCTCCGCCCGGTCCGTGGCCAGGCTGCTCACCCAGATCCTGCCCGACGTGACCACGGGCGCACTGGAGGGTGTCGGTCACATGGCACCCGTCACGCATCCCGAGATGGTCAACGCGGTCATCGAGGCGCACATCGCCCAGGTCAGATGACCCACGGTGGTCCGCTCGCCGCGCCGGGTGGCCATCCGGGAGCCGGTTCCGTTACGTTCACGGAATCGCCCGATTACCGTGCGCCTCGTTGCTCGCCGGGATCGGCGCTGCTAGCCTTCAGGCTTTCCTTAAGCCAACACGGAGGTACAGGATTAACATGTTGCGCCGAATTTCTCTCATTGCCGCCGCTACGGCGATGCTCGCTCTCAGCGCACTGCCGGCATCCGCCGCCATGGCATCCAGCGCCCACAAGCTTTCCTTCCCGGGCCTGCACGGTGTCAAGGCTTGGGGAACCTACGTCAAGACCAGCCGGGGGGTCCGGGTCAATGTGTGCGCCGAAGACACCGCCCGCGGCGTTTTCGCGGCCGGAGCGGTCGTGGTGGCCTCGAACGCCAGCAGGAAGTTCCACACCAACGTGGGCGCGGTGGCCTTCGGCTACCACCAGGTGATATGCCGGAGCATGACCCTGCGCTACACCGCTCACCTCCAGGTCTACACGTTCACCGGGACCAAGAAGGGGACGATCGGGAGCCGGAGCAAGACCAAGAACATTTACTGAACGCGGATGACCCAGGCCCGGCCGCGGCGGTCAGCCGCGGCCGGGCCGGCGTCGGGGACGACTACGTGGTCATGACCGATCCCGAGGGCAATGAGTTCTGCGTGTGCACGGTAGCGGACCTGTGAGCCTAGACTCGGTTACCCAGAAGTTCACGCCGGCCGTCGAGATGAGCAGGAGCACATGGCCGCGGAGACCCCCGAGATAACGGTGCACGACAACGTTGAGTCGCAATGCTATGACGCGCTGATCGGTGACCAGGTGGTGGGCACCATCGTCTACGAGCACTCCGGACCGAGAATGGTGTTCCAGCACACCATCGTCGAGCCCGAGTTCCGCGGCCGGGGCATCGGGACCACGTTGGTCACGAAGGCGCTGGACGACGTCCGGGCCAAGGGCATGACGCTGACCAACTACTGCGGGTTCGTGTCGGAGTTCGTCGCGGCTCATCCCGACTACGCGGATCTCATCGACGCGGAGCATCCCGGCCGCCCGCGCCGCAGGTAAGCCGGCGCTGCATAGGCGGCGATGCCCGGCCCTAGTGGGGGATCCCCGAGATCAGGTCGCCCGCGCGGGCCAGCACGGACGTGCGCGAGGACCGGCGGGCGGACTCTAGCCGGTCCGCCGTCCGGTAGAGGGCGTAGAGGCCGTGCACCCCCGCCCAGCGGGCGGGCTCGGGTTCCCAGCGAGGCGAGCGATGGCCCACCCAGGGCAGGGCGGTCAGCGGGCTGGGGACACCTCGCACCAGGTCGGCGAGCGTGCGGCCGGCCAGGTTGGCGGCGGCCACCCCGTGGCCCGAGTAGCCCCCCGCCCAGCCCAGGCCGGTCCGCGGGTCCAGGGTGACCGTGGCGCACCAGTCCCTCGGCACCCCGAGCACGCCGCACCACGCGTGCTCGATGCCGGCCTGGGCCGCGACCGGGAACATCCGGCGCAGGATCCGGCCGAGCTGCGCGATGGTCGACGGCGCGATCGCGCCGTCGTGATCCAGGCCGGAGCCGAACCGGTAAGGAACGCCGCGGCCGCCGAGCGCGATCCGTCCGTCCGGGGTGCGCTGGGCATAGATGTACGCGTGCGCCTCGTCGCTGAGCGTCTCGAAGTGGTCCCAGCCGATCGATTTCCAGGCGTCGTCGCTGAGCGGTCCGGTGACGATCATCGAGCTGTTCATCGGCAGCAGCGTCCGGTGCTGGGCCGGGATGTCCGCCGTGAACCCTTCGGTGCAGCGCAAGACATAGGGCGCCCGGACGTCGCCGGCCGGCGTGCGCGCCCGTCCGGCTGACATCGACGTCACCCGGGTCGCCTCGTAGAGCCGCACGCCGGCCCGGGTGACGACCTCGGCCAGTCCGGCGGCCAGGTCGGCTGGCTGCACGCGGGCACAGTGCGGCGAGTACACGGCGCCGACGGCCCCCGTCAGCTGCAGGCGATCGGCCAGGTCTGTCTTTTCCAGGTACCTAACGATCCCGGCATCGTCTCCCCACGCCCGTTCCTGCTCCAGCCGGCGGCGCAGCCGGGCCTCCTGGGCCGCCGAGGTGGCGACGGTGAGCGTGCCGCCTTTCACCAGGCCCGCATCGATTCCCTCGGCGGCGCAGACCCTGGCTACCTCGTCCACCGTGTCGCGGAGCTGCCGTTCGAGCTCGCGGACGCCGCTCTTGCCCTGCGGGTGCCTGGCGTAGCGGGCCCGTGACCCGGGCAGCGTGGCCGTCACCCAGCCGCCGTTCCGGCCGGAGGCGCCGAACCCGGCGAAACTGGCCTCGAGGATCACGATCCGGAGCGCCGGGTCAGCCCGCTTGAGGTAGTAGGCGGTCCACAGGCCGGTGTAGCCCGCGCCGACGATGCACACATCGGCCTCGGTGCCGCCCGGCAGCGAGGGCCGCCGCGGCGGGATGCCGCGCGCCTGCCACCAGTAGGACACCTCCCCGTTGCGCATGCTCCGGCCTCCTCCTCGTCGCTGAAGGTTGCACCTTAGGCCCGGTGAACCAGGTCAGGGGGCCACAGGCCGGGCTTTTCTCGTCGCCGGCAGGGTAGCGTCAGGGTATGCGACTTGGGGTGCTGGATGTCGGGTCGAACACGGTGCACTTGCTCGTGGTGGATGCCTATCAAGGGGCGCGCCCCATGCCGGCCTTCTCGCATAAGGCCGAGCTCAAGCTCGCCGCTCACCTGAGGCGCTGCGCATCGCCGAGGACAAGGGCGCCGAGGACATCATCGCGTTCGCGACCTCGGCCGTCCGGGAGGCCGTGAACGGCGAGCAGGTCCTGGCCAGGATCCGCGAGCAGACCGGCGCGCAGATCAACGTGATGACCGGCCAGGAGGAGGCCCGGCTCACCTTCCTCGCCGCCCGCCGCTGGTTCGGCTGGTCCTCGGGGCGGCTGCTGGTGATCGACATCGGCGGCGGCTCGCTCGAGGTGGCCTCGGGAATCGACGAGGAGCCGGACGTGGTGGCCTCGCTGCCGCTCGGCGCCGGGCGCCTCACCCGGGACTGGATCAGCACCGACCCGCCCTCGCGGCAGGAGGTGCGCCGCCTGCGCAAGCACGTGCGAGCCGAGATCGCCAGGGAAACGGGCGGCATGCTGCGTCAGGGCGTCCCCGATCACGTGGTGGGGACCTCGAAGACGTTTCGGCAGCTGGCCAGGATCGCGGGTGCGGCCCCGTCCGGCGAGGGCTTTTACGTCAAGCGCGTCCTGCGGCACTCCGACGTAGCGGCCCTGGCCGAACGCCTGCCGACGATGACGCAGGCCGAACGGGCCAAGCTGCCGGGCGTTTCGGCCGGCCGGGTGCCTCAGCTGCCAGCGGGAGCCATCATCGCGGACGCCATCTTGGACCTGCTGGGCGTCGATCAGCTCGAACTCTGCCCGTGGGCCCTGCGTGAGGGTGTCATCCTGCGGCGCCTGGACATGCTCGCGCAGGGCCTGGGCACATTACCTGAACTGAGGTGGCGGGCCTAAGTTGTCGCCGCCGGGCATGATCCGGATGCCCTCGGCCTTCTCCTCGGCGTCGATGACCGTGGCCCGGGCCGGGAAGGGCTGCTTCTCCTGGGCCGGAGCTGACGAGGGCTGGGCCTGCGAGGACTGGTGGGTCTGCGAGGACTGGTGGGTCTGTGAGGGCTGGTGGGTCTGCGAGGGCTGGTGGGTCTGCGAGGACTGGTGGGTCGGCTGCGACTGGCTCGGCTGCGGGTGGGCCGGCTGCGGCTGGCTCGGGGCGGTCGGCTGCGGCGCGGCGGGCCGGGGCGGAGCCGATGGCCCCGGCTGCGGCGCGGCCTGGCGCGGGCCCGACGAGCCGCCCGGTCCCGTGGGCCGGCCTGCGCCTTCGGCGGCCGGGCGGGGAGTGCCGTTGGACTCCGATGCGCTGATCGCCTTGGCGGTGACCTGGTCGACCTCATCCTCGAGCGACATGCGGGCAGTCTCGGCGGCCACGAGGCCGGAGACACCGTCCAGGATGTCGGTGAGCCGTTTGATCGTTTCCGAGTGCCTGGTGGACAGGAGGTTCAGGCGGCGCTCCGCGCCGTCGTGAATGGCGGTGGCCCGCGCGGTCGCCTCGTCGAGCGCCTTCTTGGCCTGCGCCTTCGCGCTGGCCAGCGCGTTCTCCGACTTCTTCCGCGCGTCGGTCGTGGTGCGCTCGGCCTCGGTGCGGGCGGTGGTGAGTGTTTTTTCCGCCTCGGCGCGCGCGGATGTGATCGCCCGTTCGGCCTGTTCCTGGGCCGCGGTGAGCATGCGCTCGGCCTGCTCGCGCGCCTCGGCGCGCGACTTCTCCGCGTCCGCCTGGGCGTCGTTGCGCTGCCTGGCTATGTCCTCGTGGGCCTTGGACTTCTGGGACCTCGCCTCGTCATCGGCCAGCTTGAGGATCTGGGCGATGCGCTCACTGACTTCCTCGTGCGCGGGCTTGGCGCCGAGCGCCTGCTGGCGCGCGGTGGCCAGGTCGCGCTTCAGTTCCTCGCCGTCGTCAAGGGAACGGGCAAGGCGCTGCTCTAGGTCGCGGATCTGGCTGCGGCAGCGGGCGATGAACTCGTCCACCTGACGGCGGCTGTACCCGCGCATCTGCATTTCGAAGGCGTCTTCGTGAACGAGGTTCGGCAGGAGATCACTGTTGTCATTCATGGCTTCCCGAGATCATGTTGGTCTAAGTAGGCGGGCCCGGTGTCGGAATTTAGCGGCGCGAACAGACGCCGGGTCGCCTAGGTGATCCGGCAGGGACCGCTACCTCTGTAGTATGCGGGCTTGGGGCGGGTCGGACGGGGCGAATACGTGCATGACTCTTGTCTGTGATAACAGTGCGCGCAACCAGAACGACCTAGTGTCCGTGTTCGTACCACTTCCTACCCGAATGGGCGATGTTGCGGTTATCGTACTTTTTGGGTAGAGGTGCGTATGTGACGCTTGTGGCGCGCATTACCCGATTGACAGCAACTATGCCGCACTTTTCCGGAATCGTTACCGCCCAGCTGGGTAAAACCGCACGTGAAGGTGGTAGCTGAATGACCCTGATGGGTCATGCGGAGGAGCAGTGTCGGCACGTAACCTGGGGCGCAAGCGAACGGAGTCGCGATCGGCGCCGGAGGTGAGCACGATTCCCAGGCAGTTGGATCTTCGTGTCCACGACCGCGTCGCCCTTGATGAGATAGAGCTTTACGCCGAGGTACTGAGCGCGGTGGCGGCTGCGGACCGGCCGCTGACGGCCGCGGAACTCGACGAAGCGCTGGGCATCCGGGACAACTAGCCTGCCAGGGGCCTGGGCGGCCGGCGGTACATGGCGTCGATCCTGGTCCGCGTGAATCCGAGAGCCTGGTACATCCTGATCGCGGGGACGTTGTCCTCGTCGACGTAGAGCATCGCCTGGGCCACGCCACGATCACGCAGGTGATGCAGCCCGGCCAGGGTGAGCGCCCGGCCGAGCCCGCTGCCCTGCTCGGCGGGATCGACCCCGACCACGTAGACCTCCCCCAAGCCGGGGTCCTGCACCTTGGTCCAGTGGAAGCCGGCCATGAGGCCGTCTGCCTCCGCGATGAAGAAGCCCGCCGGCTCGAACCACGGCTCCCGTTCCCGCAGCTCCAGGTCGTGCCGGGTCCAGCCGCCCTGCTCCGGATGCTTGGCGAAGGCCCGGCCGTTGAGGCTCAGCCACTCATCCTCGTCCTGGCCGGGGACAAAGGTACGCAGCGTCCGGCCGGGCGGGAGGACCGGCCGATCCAGCGGCTCGCGCAGCGAGCGGCGCATCTGCCACAGGGCGCGGAAACGCTCGAAACCCGCCGTCCTGGCCAGCGCGGCGGCCGCGGGCAGGTCGCCGTGGGCCCAGACCCGGAGCACGTGGCCGCCCGCCGCGCCGGCGAGCTCGCCGGCCAGGGCCCGGCCGAGCCCCTGCCGCCGGCTGCCCGGGTGGATCACCAGCTCGCCGGTCACCTCCCCCTCAGCCGAGGGTGGATCCAGGTAGGCGTAGCCCGCGATCTCGCCGTCGGCGATGACGATGAAATCACGGCCGGCCCCAGGGCGGGTGGCGATGTCGTAGCGCAGGTGCAGCATCCCATGCTCAGACAGCGGCGCCACGCCGTCGGCCAGGCGCGCGGCCTTGACCAGAGCCAGGACCTCGGTCACCTGGGCGGTGGTGAGTTCAGCGCTGGTGATCTGCCGTCCGGTCATCGCGCCGCGGTCGCGGCGCGGGCGCCCAGGTCCTGCTTTGTCCTGGCGCGCTCGTCACCTGCCATCCGCTCGCCCTTGACCGGCACGAACCGGTAGCCGACGTTGCGCACGGTGCCGATCAGGGCCTCGTGCTCGGTGCCGAGCTTGGCCCGCAACCGCCGGACGTGGACATCAACCGTGCGCGTGCCGCCGAAGTAGTCGTAGCCCCAGACCTCCTGCAGCAGTTGCGCGCGGGTGAAGACCCGGCCCGGATGCTGGGCGAGGAACTTGAGCAACTCGAATTCCTTGAAGGTGAGGTCGAGCACGCGGCCGCGCAGCCGGGCCGCGTAGGTGGCCTCGTCGATGGCGAGCTCGCCCGAGCGGATCTCGTCGGGCGCGTCGGCCACCTCGGCGACGGCCCGGCGGCCGATGGCCAGCCTGACCCTGGCCTCCACCTCGGCGGGCCCGGCTGTGTGCAAGATCACGTCATCGACGCCCCATTCGGCGTTGACCGCCGCGAGGCCGCCTTCGGTCACGATGGCGAAAAGCGGGCAGTCCAGGCCCGTCGTATGCAGCAAGCGGCAGATGCTCTTCGCGTGCGCGAGCTCGCGCCGGGCGTCCATCAGCACCGCGTCGGCGGGCGGGGCCTCCACCAGGGCAGACGCGTCCGCAGGCAGCACACGGACCGGGTGCAGCAGGAGCCCCAGGGCCGGCAGCACTTCGGCGGACGGCTCGAGCACGCTGGTGATCAGCAACAGGTCACTCACTCGGCGGCACCTCCACTCGCTGGTGCGATCGCACCTTAGCTACTTGTATAAACAGACAAGGACCCGGGGGCAACAGCGCCCGGGTCCGTGTAGAGAAGGATATCCCAAATGGCCAAAGTGACAATCCAGTACTGGGCCGCTGCCAGGGAGGCAGCCGGCGTTGAGCTGGAATCGGTCGAGGCGAGGACGCTGGCAGAGGCACTCGACGTGATCGTGGCCCGGCGCGGGGACGACGGGCGGCTGCGCTCGGTGCTCGCCACGTCTTCCTTCCTGGTGGACGGCGCGGCCGCCGGCCGCCGCGTGGCGGCCGACCTGGTCCTCCCCGACGCGGCTGTCATCGAGGTGCTGCCGCAGTTCGCCGGCGGCTGACCCCTCCCCCCCGGGGGGCCGGGGGGGTACGGGGGGGCGGGCAGCCCCCCCGTGATCGGGGGGTTCCGGGGGGTCGCCCCCCCGGGCTAACACTGTCCATTCCGCGCGTATTGCGGCACACTTGGTGGACAACGCCCTACAGTGTCCGTACCAGCACGTTCCGAAGTCAACATTCAGCGGTGCACCACATGAGCCAGCACGGACCTCCGCCGGGCGCCCCGATACCCGGGGCGGTGCCTGGTGACAAGAAGTTTCCTGGCAGTTTGAACCGCCAGGCGCCCTCAGACGTATCCAGTAGTGTGCCGAACGCGGGAACCGCGCCCCGCCCAGGGCGGGTGGCAGACGAGGCGTTTGTCCGGGCGCTGTACGCCGAACACGGCGGTGCCTTGCTTCGCTATGCCCTCCACCTCACCGGCGGTGACAGGCAGCGTGCGGAGGATCTTGTGCAGGAAACGATAGTGCGGGCATGGCGCCATCCGGAGGCGCTGGCTGACCGGCCGGCCAGGCCGTGGCTGTTCGCCGTCGCGCGCAACCTCGCGGTCGATTCCTACCGGGCCCGGCAGGCCAGGCCGCCAGAGACCGGGCAGGCGGCCCTGGA
>WNGK01001212.1_pt1 | contig 35492 bp, 41 predicted proteins | sample 5400601 | NCBI WGS metagenome assembly WNGK01 (sample SAMN13153376, study PRJNA577476) | soil metagenome | isolation source: 60 cm soil or saprolite under Garry oak tree replicate 1 | place: USA:California | collected 2016-06-15 | reverse complement strand
TTTGTTGTCGTGCATGAAAGTCAACGCCGATATATATTGTGTTCATAGCGCCTCCTTTCAGTCTCATGACTGTGAGCAACGTGAGTTTACTACTCACGTAAAGGAGGCGCTTGCTTCATAACATCAACCTTTAGGTTGCTGATTACAGGCGCAAGCTAAAGCTTGATGAACTCTAAACTAACCCGATACCCGCGACCGCATGGTTGACTAGATTGAACTGAGGAACGCGAGTAATCGGTTGTCGCCGTCGAATTACCGATCTAGAGGCAGGTACCGCTCACCTGACAAACGCCTGTGCAACATTGAGCACTCGACGAGCATGCGGCCCCGCTGGAAAGGCAGGTTGCTGCCTGCACGGCAGTCGGCGCGACGATCGAGGTGACAACCGGCACGGCGACAATTGCCGTCAGGCCAAGGACCTTAATCACCTGGCGGCGATTAAAATGACCATTTACCGACGCCAGTACGCTCGCTGGAATCTCTGTACCCTCGTCCAACAAATGGTCGCGCTTTAGCTGACTAATTGCATACCACACCAAACGGTCATCAATCGGAGTTCCGTGACCGTTTGCAATCTCGCTTGTAAGCTGGTTACCTATTTGTTCGATGGATGTGTGGCCATCGCAGTGCTTCCAAACCAGTGCCGCGGTCCGGTTCAAACAAAGAGCTTTGTCGCGGTCGTTGTCATAAACCAACAACTCATCATCCAACTGCCGAGTGATTAGGTTTTCCTTGCGCGCTTTCGGAAAATGGTCCATCTGCCGCTCCTCGCCCATCGCGTTAGTTAGCTAAAACCGCTACAAGGTTTTACTGGTCTAATTACTAAAAAAGCTCGATCGCGGATGCTGGTTAGATTGAAAAGTCAACCCCGCGGACAAACAATGTGCACCCCGTGCGCGGGGAAGGTAGTACAAGTTCCGTAGGCAGGTCAACCGTTTTTTCACCGAGTCAGACAGTTTAGCAATAACCAAAGTAGCGCGAGTGTGGTAACTCACTAGAATATATAGCGCGTCCAGCCCAACCTCACGTTCGGAGTTTTCTCAGTGCCACGTCGATCGTCATGACATGCAGCGCTCCACTGACGGGAACGCCCAGCAGCGGAATTAGTATGATTGGATATGTCGTAAGGTTTTCTATTAACGGCGCTCGTGCCAACGTCAAGGTGATTCCCGTTCCGAGCGCCAGGATGAAGTCGAGAAGACCGATGATGTGAAAGACTATGTACTTACGTATGCCGTTTGGCAGAATTAGGATCACGGGGACTAAGAGCCCCACGAGAATATCTCCGAAGCCTGCATTATGAACAAATGTCTCTGGCAGAAGGTGATGAATTCCGTAAGATACGAATGTGAAACCCGCCAGCAGCCGCCACAAATGGAAAATCGTAAGATGCTTGAGATCGATGGACGAAATGTAGGCCCGAAAGCTCTCACTCAGATAGTAAACAAGGATTGGAATGATGGTCTCTGCCAGGAGCAATGGTCCCAAAAACAGGCGCGGCACTTTGGCAATTGCGCCTGTGGACGCGGCAACGAAAGCAGACGCGGCCCAAAGAGAGAGCGCCACCACGAACCAGCGCTCCACGCGTTCGAGTTTTTTCTCCTTACTTGGCTCCAATTTGATTGTCCTCCGCACTCCCGTTCGTCGTGATACTTTACTGCCTGGCTCGAATGAGTAGCCAAAATATTAAGCCATGCGTGATCAGCGCAGCAGGCACTACTACCGTGGGAATGAAAAACGCAGCACCGAGCATCCTGGGATCAAGTTGGACTCCAAACAGTCCCTGATAAAAGGCAAAGAGGAGGTCAGCCATGCCCCACACATTAAACAACCACACGAGAGAGGTGGCGAACGACGCAGATTTGGAGAGTGCCAGGGAGGCCGCGATTGCGAGTATGGCTGCAATCAAATCGCCGTATGCGGCGGGAGCAGCGAAGGCCGCCGGTAGTGCGGGAGAAACAACTCCAGGCACCAGGAAACTAAGTCCAATAAACCGAAACGTGTGTGGTAATACCAATGGCAGGAGCGCGTCGGCTCGCTTCAACGTCCGAAGCCGAGGCCAGATGTAAAGCTTCGCGACCAACCCGAAGGCCACAAAACTCATGAGAATGCTTATTCCAAATAATGCCTGAGTACTCATAGACAGATCTCGGTGAAAATCATTATCGCATTCATAACTCTTTAGAATGCAAATTACATAACGTTAAGTATCCGGGACAGAATCTCATGCAATCCACAAACGATCTTCGTTATGACCGTTAATGATTACGGAAGCTCCGGCCTCAGCCAGACCTTTAGCGATGGCGTAACCCATTCCTGAAGTGGAACCACTAATGATTGCTTTCTTGCCTGCGAGACTGAATAGGTTCATAGCTCCTTAAACTGTTAATAGGACTTGTGCCTCGAAGCCCTTCACGGACAACTTAGGTTCAGCAGCCGGCGACTCGCAGGCAGAGAACTCACAAGGACGAGGGCAAAGGAATGTCTATAAAGGGAACGACGATAGTATACATGATCCCCACGAAATCGCTGGATGTCTTCGGGAGCTTAATTGTGAGAACTAGATAGGAGCGTTAGCGTTAGTATATTTTAGGTGCTGAAAACGATTGGTGCCGAGGGTGGGATTCGAACCCAGGTAGGACAGTGTGCGCGGGACTTAAAATCCGTGGGAGTAATCCCATGGTATCGTGAGCATCTTGCGGAAGCAAAATAAATCCATGAAGCATCTATTTCTTTTTTCAATTCTCGTTCTCGCCGTTGGCACAACCCCGGCTCCGACCGTCGCACAGAACAACCTGCCGCCGGAAGTGCGCGAGATGGCCCGCAAAGTGATGATGCCGGTCGTCTATAAAGTGCCGGGCATGGACAAAGTAAAGGTCGTCCCAAACTTGAAATACACCAGGGCCGACGATCCGAACATCTTGATGGATGTTTATCTACCGCCTGATGCTGCGCAAGTCGAGAAACATCCGGCTGTAATTTTCGTTCACGGCGGAGCGAAAGCGCAGTACACGCCGAAGGACTGGGGGATTTATACAACCTGGGGACGTCTGATCGCCGCTTCCGGTTTTGTTGGTGTGACCTTCACGCATCGGCTCGAATATCCGAACAAGTCTTTAGAGATTGCAGCGCAGGATGTACGCGCCGCCATCGATTACGTGCGCGTCAATGCCGACAAATACAATATTGATAAAGACCGCATCTGCCTCATCGCTTTTTCGGCCGGCGGACCAATGTTATCGCTGGCAATGCGCGGTGACACCCCGTTCGTACGTTGTCTGATAGGCTTTTACGCCTTTATGGATATACAGAAATCGGATTACCGAAAGACCGAAACGGCGGAAACCGTTAAGGCGTTCTCTCCTATCGCTTATCTCGAAAAGGACGCGAGCAAGATTCCGCCGATATTTATTGCCCGCGCCGGGCGTGACGAAGTGCCAACGATGGATGATTCAATTGACCGTTTTGTAAGAGAGGCGCTGGCCAGAAACATCGCGCTCACTTTCGCGAATCACCCACAGGGCGTTCACGGATTCGACAATCAGAACGACGATGAAAGGTCGCGCGAGATTATTCGCAGCGCAATTGCTTTCATGCAAATTCATTTGAATGCGACTGGCAGGTAGTCTTTTCCGCCAGCAATAATAGTCATGTTCAAACATCAGTGCGCAATTCTCATTGTCGTCCTGCTCTTCGCATGCGGGCGGATCGCCCAAGCGCAATACACCACGACGAAGCGAACTTTAGAGCCGATGGTTTTCGCGCCCGGCGTGATCTCGACCGGCGATTATGAAGTATGCCCACAGCTTTCGCCAGATGGGCAAACACTCTATTTCGTTAAGAGCACACCTAACGCGAATTTTTGGACCATAGTATTCTCGCGATTTGAAAACGAAGCTTGATCCGTATCCCAGAGGATCGCTGTTGATTCAAAAGAACGATTAATGCAACTTCTGAAGTCCCACGCACTTGCTGCCATCTTCTGGGCGGCCTCGTATCCGGAGGCCTGGATATCACGGCTGCTTTCGTCACCTGGGCCCCACAAGGTGTGGCGCCGATCAGAATCTTGCAGGGAATCGCCAGCGGTCTGTTGGGCATGAAGGCCTTCGCAGGGGGATGGAAAACGGCAGCGCTCGGCGCCGTTTGCCACTTCTTCATAGCTTTTTCAGCCGCCGCAGTATTCTATATGGCCAGCCGGAAGCTCACATTCATGACGCGCCGGCCGATTCCGTCCGGCATCCTCTATGGGATCGCCGTTTACCTCGTAATGTATTGGATCGTGATGCCGCTTTCGAATTTTCACAAGAGACCTTTCTCCTGGTCTGCAACTGTGATCGCCATCATCACGCACATGATCTGTGTCGGAACCCCAATCTCCCTTGTGGTCAGTCGGTACTCAAGACACGCATCATAGAAGAGCATGTAAATGGCAGAACACGTCACAAAGTCTTGTAGTGGTTGTTTGTTATAAATCTCGGCATCACGTTTATACGAAGATGTGCGCGTCTTGCATGAAACAAAACAAAACTGACTTCAAATACGAATGGCCGGACTGAATGATGTCTCTCAGAGAGGAGGGTCTTATGAATCTCAAAAACATTGCCGCATCACTCATCTTTCTGTTGATTGCGTCCATCGCGGCCATCATGTTTGTGCCGTCGCAGACTGTTGTCGGGGACTCGCCGCAGCAACGCTCTGCGGAGCATGATCGGCAGGCGCTGATCGATTTGGAGAACGTGTGGCTTAACGCTAATGACGCGCAGACGCTGGATCGGATTCTCGCGCCCGACTTCGTGCATCCGGTTCCCACGGGAGACTTCCTTACCAAAGCTCAACATATCGAGTGGTTCACGAAGCATCCACGACCGACGAATCTCAAGCCCCGTTTCGAGCGGCTGGACATTCGCCTCTACGGCGACGTCGGTATCGCTAACGGCATGGTAGTGACGAGTGACGAGAATGGCAAAGAGATCGGCAGAAATGTATTTACCGATGTTTTCAGTTATCGGAATGGTCGTTGGCAAGCCATCAATGGTCAGGAGACCGACGTGCGCAGGATGAAATGAGGATCCAAGGCAACAAGGATTTGACGATCGGTGCATCGAGCTATGCTAAGACTCCACGCACCGGAACTTCTAAGCATCCAATCATCGACAGCAGGATGACGGAGAAAGGAACGTTTCCCAATCTATTCGGCCAGTCCAATTCAGATAAACGTTTTCGCAAGGATAGTCGTTGGGATGATGAGCTTTCAATGGAGGGCAATAACACATCCCAGGGACTATCAGCATTTTGAAAAGCCACTGAAGAAATAGGGGAGGTGCTAGACGCGCTCGGCGTCCTCGCGCCAGCTTGACTGATTTCAAGAGGGCTGCTTTCAAATACCCTTAAGAGACGCCTCCCAAAACCTTATCCCCGCGACGAGGCAACCCCGACTGAAATTTTTTGTTGTGAACTAAATTCTTATGAAGGGCTCGATTACGCCGAGTACCTTTAGGTGACGCCTGCCTCTGTGATATCAAGCGTGCTATTTGTCGCGTCCAGCGTTGCAGTTATGCCCAGCGGCAGTGTTAGTTGATCGTCCGTATGACCGATAGTCAGGCCATAGAGCACAGGTACCTTCAAATCGCCGAGAATGTTGTCCAGCACCTCACCCAAACCATAAGGCAGCGTGGACGAAGGCTTGTAGTCTTTGGGTCGGCAGTCCTGACACTCACCAAAAATCACTCCAACGACGCCGTCTAACTTTCCTGCCAGCCGCAGGTGGGTCAACATCCGATCAATGCTGTAAGGCTCTTCATCAACATCTTCCAAGAACAAAAGCTTTCCGCGCGTCTCGATTTCGTATGGCGATCCCATGGTCGTTGAGATCAATGTGAGATTCCCGCCGATCAACGTACCAGTGGCCTTTCCGGGTCTGATGGTTCGCAGAGGATGACTCGGACGCAGTTGGTTGCTCTCGGGCGGATTAGTAGCGACACCGATCGGCTGGCTCTCGAATAGCGCTTTGCGGAAATACTTCTGCGTATAGTCGGTGAATCGAGATAGCGCGATCGGGCCGTGAAAGGTCACCAGCTTCGCATGTTTGTTGATTGCCAAATGCATTGCCGTGATGTCGCTGTAACCGAGAAAGATTTTCGCGTTTCGACGGATCAGGTCGTAGTCGATACGATCCAGGAGATGCATTGAGCCGTAACCGCCACGAATGGCAAAGACTGCGTTCACGTCCTTATCGCGAAACATCGCATGCAGATCATCCAGCCGCTCTTCAATCGAAATGCGATAGTCATTCATTCGCTTGCTGGCATTCTTTCCCATTTTCATTCGCAAGCCAAAATACTTGATGGTGCGTGCGGCCAGGGCGAGGCGATCGGGGTCGGGAACGTACGTGGCAGGAGTGATCAGGCCAACGGCATCACCTGCTTTCAAGGCTTTCGGACGAGTGAGTCGATCGGCGGCGGGTGTCGCGCAGATGAAGTCTCTGGCTATTAAAGGAAGCGCCAGGCCGGCGCCGATATTCTGCAAGAAACTTCTCCGCTTCATATTCAATTCTTCCCTGGTTGGGGCGACAGCAGTATACAGACCAATCAGTTAATCGTGCAGCCGTTTATGGCAACGCTGCCAGATATGAAATCGTCCCAGTGGCCTTTGACTCTTAACTGTGCTTTCTGCTTCACAGTTGCGGTCGAATCTGACCAGTCTTGGGAGAAGTCAAGCCGACCAAACTCACCTGCCAGGACGAATCGGACAAGCATGAAATGTCCGAGGGTGACTGATCTGGAACGACGTGCGACGTACTTTTGATACAAAGTTGCGCGGGACAACTACATGAGTGACATTATATTTGGGGCTAAGTGATGAAAGTCGTGTTAATAGTGAGATTAGCTATAGTGCCGAGGTTGGGATTCGAACGCACGCGTGATTACTCCCGACGGATTTTAAGTCTATCCGAAAGCATCTTACCTGACCGTACCAAACGAGATGAACCAATATTTACCGGACTTCCAGCCTCGGGTCGCTATGCTTCGACGATGTTGTAATCAACTGCCAGGACTTCAGTGTGCGCAAAAGTGCGCAGAAGAAAAATCTCACGCCTCGCGCCTTTGACGTGTTGCGCTACCTGATCGAGCACAGCCATCGGGTGGTGGAAAAACCGGAACTGTTCGAGCAGGTCTGGAAGGAGAGATTTGTCACCGACAACGCACTTACACGTACCGTAACCGAGATTCGGCATGCTCTCGGCGATAGCGCCGATTCTCCCGATACATTTCAGGAAGCGGTCAATCTCGATCCGGAATACGCGTTGGCTTATGCCGGTTTGGCCGATTCTTACTTTGCGCTGGGCTCAGTTGGAAACCACCAAAGGAGGTCATGCCGAAGGCGAAGGCGGCGGCGGCGCGAGCGCTGCAGTTGGATGAAGATCTGGCCGAGGGCCACGCCTCATTGGGATGGTTGTTAATGTTCTACGACTGGGACTGGGTAGGAGCTGAGCGTGAGTTCAAGCGTGCCATTGAGTTGAACCCCAACTCTGCCATACCGCATCGGTATTATGCATGGTGCTTGGCAAGCCTCAGTCGCTTTGATGAGGCTCTTTCAGAGAGCAAACGAGCGATGGAACTCGATCCGCTGTCGCTTTTCATAAACAGGAGTGCTGGAACGGTTCTCTACTGCGCACGACAATACGATCAGGCAATAGACCAGTTCAAGAAGACTTCCGAACTGGACCCGAATTTTCGCCAGGCTTACGGTTGGCTTGTGAAAGCTTACGAAGCACAAGGGCTCCACGATAAGGCCGTGGAAGCAGATCTAACGGAAAGAGATATTGCCGGCGGACGCGCGGAGGAAGCAATACCTACGTTGAAGACAGCATACGCCTCAGCCGGCTGGAAGGGTTATTGGCAAAAGGCACTGGAGAACGAGATTGCGGAGCCAAATTCAATTTACGATCCCTACGCATTCGCAGTTATATATACGCGGCTGGGCGAGAAAAAGCTCGCGCTGCAGTGGCTGGAAAAGGCTTATGACGAACGTGTTTGTTTGATGACTTCAATCAAGGTTAACCCAGAGTTCGACCTTCTTCGCTCAGAGCCGCGCTTTCAAGAATTGCAACACCGCATCGGCCTCACTCGATGAAGGTCTTGATCTTCAGCGACCTCAATGATCGGCTGGCGCTTGTTAAAAATAAAAGCGAACTCATTCTTAACAATATCATTCGGCCGCTGACTCTTTGCCCGAGGTACGCAAACTGAGGTTTGCTCACATAACTATTTGGCGCTCTCACCGACTTGCGAGGCAAGCTCACGATAATGTTGCTGCAGGACATAGAACGCTTTCTTTCGCTCCCCATTTTCGGAGATGAGTCCTTTGCGGTTGTAACCGTCTTGGATACCCGGTAACTGCCGATGCGGTGAGCGAAAGTCCTTCAGAATCCACGGGCTCATGCCGCGCAGAAACGGTATCTTGCGCAATGCGGAGATCTGGTGCTTGTAAATTTCCTCCTGGTATTCCTCCGTCCATCGTTGCGCGACCGCTCCGTGCAGACCCTGCTTTGCATCTCCGCCAAATTCGCTGACAATCATCGGCTTGTTGTAGGGGGTGCTCCACGTGGTCACGTCCAGATCCTTCGGAACCCCCTCGTACCAACCAATGTACTCGTTGATTCCAAAAAGATCGAGATCGGCGATGATTGGATCATCGAAGACTTTCTTGTGCGGTTCAGGTGTACTAACTTGATTTGTGGCTGTAGTGATCAGGCGGGTGGGGTCCAGGGTACGAGCGGTCGTGGCAAGCTGATGAAGGAAAGCGTTGCGCTCCGGTGATCGCGGCGTTTCGTTGCTAATGGACCATAGAATGACCGATGCGTGGTTTCGATCGCGCGTTATCATCTCAGTTAGTTGTTGGATTGATTTGTCGAGGGTTTGCCGGTTCTTAAAGTCGATACCCTGGTAAACGGGAATCTCCGACCAAACAAGCAGTCCGGTCCGGTCGGCCACGCGCATCATGCTCTCGTCATGCGGATAGTGAGCGAGCCGAACAAAGTTGCACCCTAGCTCCTTGGCCCACGCGAGCAGCGTGCGCGCATCGTCCTCCCCATGAGCGCGACCGTTACGATTGGGCGCCTCTTCATGCATATCGATTCCACGCAGAAACACCGGACGGCCGTTTAGCAGAATCTCCGTGCCGCGTGTTTCAATCGTCCGGAATCCGATTTCGTCGCTGAGCTGGTCGGTATCAGTTGAGATCTCGACGCGATAGAGTCTTGGCTTGGCCGGCGACCACAATTGCAGGTCCTGCCCATCAAGTGCAAACCGAGCAACCGCGTCCTTATCGGTCGTTGCTTCCGAGGAGATTTTCAGCTCTGGAATGCGGACGGTGATTTTTTGCGGTGCGGAAGCGCCAGCCAAGCGGACCCAACCCGCGACCTTTCGCAAGCTACCACGCTCCAACTGGATCGAATAGTGTTCAATGAACTGCCGCGGGACTTCTACGATCATTACATCGCGAGTCAGACCACCGTAATTAAACCAATCCGGCCTGAGTGCCGGAATGTCATCGGCGTGCCTTGTGTCGTTAACGGAAACGATGACGAAGTTGGGGCCGTCCTGCAGCAGCGAAGTTGCTTCGCAGTCGAAGGGCGTGAATCCGCCTTCGTGTTCACAAAGCGGTTGCCCATTCAACCAAACCTGAGCGCGGTAGTTCGCCGCGCCGAAATAGAGAAAGGCACGCGCGTTCGATTGTGGGTGATAACTAAACGATTTCTGATACCAGATCGTGCCTTCGTAGAGCTGCAACTCCGGGCGTTGAAAGTTCCAGTCGCCCGGGACGCGCAAGGTCGGTGAGGTGTCGAAATTGTATTCAACGAAATCCCTTGTTCCGAAAGGTTTTCCATTCAGATAGTAGCGCCGCTGCTTTCCCTCGTCGTGTGGATCGGCAATGTAATGCCAGTCTCCATTCAGCGAGATGGTACGACGACCAAAGACGTTCTGGATGAGGGGCGACGCGCTCTGAGCAAATGAGTTGGACACTGAAAGCAGAGCGATACACCCGAAACAGACTCCGGCTAGCCTGACAGCGAGCGATTTTAAGTTTGAGTGCATCCCGCTAATTCCCTATTTTTGGCACTATCTTTACGCAATCATAGATAGTCTAACCGACCAACTTAATTCTGTAACTCGATCCTCGCGTGTTCCTCGTCATCACACAATATGCTATGACATTGTACAATTGATTGCCGCAGCGAATACGGACGAGCGATACTGGTTGACAGTTCGCAGGTTTAGCTGCATCAATGCTTTCATAGCTAATTGTATGTCGTTCATGAGCAAGACAGCAGCGTTCATAGGTATGCGCGCTTTGCGAAATTTGGTCTCTGATTCAATGGCAATAGACATGGGATCGGCAGCAACCATCATCTATGTGCGCGGACGCGGCGTGGTCGTGGATGAGCCATCCCTGGTCGCTGTCAATATCATCACCGGAGAGGTAATTGCGATTGGGCTTGAGGCGCAACAGATGTATGGACGAGAGGCCCGCGATGTTACGGTGATTGCTCCATTGCTAAATGGGGTCGTCGCGGACTTTGAAAGAACGAAGGAGATGCTGACGTATTTTGTGCGCAAAGCACGCAGTGGCGTTTCACATTTCAGCCGTCGCGCGCTCATGAGCGTCTTGTCTGGCGTCACGCAAGTTGAGCAGCGAGCGCTACTCAGCGCTGCCGAGGAGGCGCATATCGGCCGCGTGTGCATGGTCGAAGAAGGCTTGGCGGCAGCCCTGGGTGCGGGCGTCAGAATAGACGACTCGCACGCTTCCGCAGTTGTTGACATCGGAGGAGCGACAACCAACGTTGCCGTCGTCGCGAACGGCTCAATTGTTAACGCGCGCGCCGAGCGGATCGGAAGCTGGAACATTAACGATGCGATTATTGACCATGTCCGTCGTCACCGTGGACTAATGATCGGCGCGCAGACCGCCGAGCGTCTTAAGCTTGAACTAGCTTCAGCGATCATTCCCGACGACCTTACGCAGGAGATCACGATCAAGGGACGCGACATTATAACAGGGAGTCCAGGGGCTATCGAGATCACGGCCGGCGAAATCTATCCTGTCGCCCACGAGGTGGTTCACAAGATAGTGGAAGTCATCTCTACGACGCTCACGGAGCTTCCGGCTGAAGTAGCGAGTGATATCTATGATCGAGGACTCGTCCTTACGGGCGGCGGTGCGCAGTTTAGTGGGTTGGACGATTATTTGCGTGACCAAACCAAACTGCCGGTGCGGATCGCGGATGAGCCCAGATATGCCATTGTGCGCGGTCTTGAGCAGATGTTTGACGAGCCACTATGGCTACGTCGCGTCATGCGTTGCAAGCCTTATCCGTTGCTGGATCTGGAGAGGGATCTTCCTAGTTTTGAAACGTAAAGGATGTTATGCGCTGTTCGAAACTGGACCGCACTGGCTGGTACGTGCCCCTCCTTCACACTGTCGGCTCGTAGCACAGAAAAACCTTCCCATTGCCGAAGGTCCGCGTCTTCGTCAGCTTCAGGTTTAGCTTCTCTTTGACGCCGTCGAACATCGTCCGCCAATAACTGACCTCCGCCACTGAGTTTAAGAGCTACGCGCAAGGTGCAAGTTCCATCGCCGACACTGGTCGGCCGAGCGAAACTGCAGCCGAAATCTCCGCTCCGGATGTGACTTCGAAAACAGAATTCAAGCGTGTGATTTCCAGCACCCCTCTTACAAGTTTCGTTACGTTCATGAGTTTGAAGTCGATTCCTTTTGACTGAGCCTGCTCGCGCAGCTCCAACATCACACCCAAACCGCCGCCATCAACTGTACTTACCCGTGCCAAATCGAGTACGACTGCGCTAACGCCTGACTGGGAATGCAGAGCCTTGCGTAGCGCTGCGGTTTCACCCCTCACCATTCGCCCTTGCAGGCACAGGATGGCGACCGTCCCCAAATTCTTGGCGTGTACTTTCAGCATAACCATCTCCTTTTGTTCAAACGCGAAGTCCCGGGGGTCCCCTGCGTGGCGCTACGCCCTGCCGAAGCAAGGGTTGACTCCAAGTCAATCGGTCCGCGGGGGAACCGACGACCTCCGCCGCCAACAGCGACGGGGTCGCAGGCTCCATCCGTTCTCTCGACTTTGGTTAGGCGCTCGTTGCCGCCGCAGCTTTAGCCCGCTGCTGCTGCATGAATTGCCGCATGGCGGCAACATGGCCGGGCGTGCGTTGCTCCGACCAGGCTTCGTAGCGCTGGGCGGCTCTTTCCAGGTTCGCGAGGAGGTACTGGTCCGCAAACCGCTCGCGAAATTCCGGGACGACCGGCTTGAGCAACTCCCACACGCCGAAAAACTCGCCGCTGGTCTCAAAGAAGAGGCCTTCGTGGAGAAGGCCATAGTTGAGCAGCGCGCAGGCTTGTTCCCAATAGCCAATCACCATTCCCGCGAAAGCTCCGGATTCAGTTCCAGGCGCGGCGATGCGCATGGCGTCGTCGAATGTTTCCGCGATGTAGTTCTGTGCGAACCAATCGCGTGCCTGGCGGAGCCGAGCCTCGCGGCGCAGATCGTACACTTGCAGGTGTAGTTGTGCTTGTTCGTGCGTCGGTTTTGTTTCCATGATTTCCTTTCTCCTTATCTTCCTATTGGTTCATTAAATTGCTTGAAACCGAAGCTAGCTCATGGTCGAAAGAGTACTACCACCGGTTCAAACCTACTTTTCGGAGCAAATCAGTTGCTCGCTTCCAAGAGTGAGTCGAACGGCGGACGCCCGGATCGACAATCCCCTGGCAAAAAAACATCAGCTCGCTCACATACGGCCGCCGCAGACTCATGCAATCCAGTTCTCACCAACCGCCTCCCAACGCTTTATAGACACTTTAGGATGATACTCATCATCCTATAACGTCAAAAAAAGGGCGATGTTTCAATTACAGAATGCCTTGATATAAAACTCCCTGGAAGCCTCGAGGATAGCCTTACGCGATTCCGGATCAGCTGCGGCCCGAGCCACGTTTAAGGTGCCCACCATGCCCGAAAACAGGACCAGGCAATTGCGTTCTCGTTCCTTCGAGGTCGCTCCCGGCAAAAATTTTGCCATTCGCCTCATTCGCTCCTGTATAGCTTGATCAATTTCAATACGTATGGCGCGGGGATAACGCGCGATTTCCGAGGACAAGGCTGCAACCGGGCAACCGTCGGCTGGATTCGAGCAGTGTTCGAGGCTTAGGTAATGTTCAATAATCATTTTGAGTTCGCTGCCGGGTTTGGCTTTACCAATAGCCTCAATAAATTCAGCTTCCGTTTCGTCGAAGCCCTTTGCGATCGCTTCGGCAAGCAATTGTTGTTTACTGTCAAAGTGTTTGTAAAAACCCCCATGAGTCAATTCGACTTTGCTCATCAGGTCTGCGATGGCCAATCCCTTTCCGCCACGACGGCGGAAGTGGCGCGACGCGGCCCGCACGATGCGCTCGCGCGTCTTCTTCTTGTGTTCTGCCGAATATCGCACTTCTTTATTGGATGATGTACATCATCCATAAACTAACTGTCAAGTCGAGTCGGTGCTGTCGTGATTCGGCTTGATCAGCAGACCGAAGTGGCTGGAGGCAGCAGCAAGGAATGCCGCAGCCTCTATGAACATGAAGAGCCGAATTGTCTGGCTCATGCTTGAACACCTCTGTCTTGAATGGTCGTAACAGACCTGTTTAGGACGCGGTCTCACCCCTCCGAAGCATCGTACTTACCACATCAGAAAATCCGAGACATGTTTGAGGGGAACTAATGGAGGGAATATCCCTTCGAAGTGAATTCATCGAACGCCATACTCATCGCGACTGTGAAAAATGTGGGTTACACTAATGTCACTCGACGCAAATAAGCGTGTCAGCCGCTGACGCTGAAACAAATCTTCGTAAATCACGGAGAATTCACATGCTTCTTGAAACGATTGCCACCTTATCAGCGGGCTTGTTTGCCGGTGCGGCGATCTATATCAATTTGGTTGAGCATCCTGCCAGAATTGAGTGCGGCACAGGTTTAGCGATCAAGGAGTTTGCGCCAAGCTATCGAAGAGCCACAATCATGCAGGCTTCATTAGCCGGTATTGGCTTTCTGATGGCCACTGCGGCCTGGCTGACAAGTGGTTCTTTCTGGTGGCTGGTAGGTGGAACCATACTCGTCGCGGTTATTCCCTTCACCCTACTCGTAATTTTGCCGACCAATAAGAAGCTGCTCGATCCTTCATTGGGTAAAAACTCTGAGTTAGCAACTGCACTTCTTACTCGGTGGGGAAGACTACATGCGGTCCGAAGTCTGTTGGGTCTGATCTCATTTTTCACCTTTGTCTTCGTGCTCAGCCGGAGTCAGTTAAGGTGAACCGCCACATTCTCCATCTCTACTTCATCGAGATACTGACCATTACTAACTATAGATTCGAAAGACGCTGCGGCGTCCGATCTCTCAACGGCTGCGGCGGCGCCGGGGTAAAATCTTCGCCGGGATTGATGAACTGGTCCCGCTCGAATTTGTACTGCTTGTCGTAGAGTTGCTTGTATCGACCGTCCGCTGCGAGCAGTTCCTCGTGCGTCCCTCGTTCGACAATCTCACCGCCTTCCAATACCAGAATCTGGTCAGCGCTACGTATTGTAGAAAGCCTGTGGGCAATGACAAACGTCGTGCGGCCGCGCCTCAGCGAGCGCAAGCCGTCCTGAATTAGGGCTTCGCTCTCGCTGTCGAGACTAGATGTTGCTTCGTCAAGAATCAGCAGTTTGGGATCGGCGAGAATGGCGCGCGCGATTGCGATGCGCTGACGCTGCCCGCCAGACAGCTTGACTCCGCGCTCGCCAACGATCGTGTCGTACTTCTCCTCGAACTTTTCGACGAACTCTTCACAATGCGCAATACGGCTCACCGCTTGAATCCCTTCGGTCGTGGCGTGCGGATTGGAGAAGGCAATATTTTCGGCGATGGTTCCGTCGAAAAGGAAGTTATCCTGCATCACCACGCCGAGGTACGAACGAAAGTCGCGCAGACGCAGGGTGCGCAAGTCTTTGCCATCGACTTTGATAATTCCGGAGAGAGGTTGGTTGAAGTTCATCGCAAGACTAATAAGCGTGCTCTTGCCAGAGCCGCTGGATCCGACTAGCGCTGTCGTTGAACCGGCTGGTGCTTTAAAGGAGACATTCTTCAGTACCGGCACTCCTTGGTTGTATTCGAAACACACATTCTGGAACTCGATTTCCCCGTGGACCTCCGGTAGCGGCATGCGGGCCGCGTCCTCTTCGTCTTCAGTTGCCATGTCCATTACCTCGTGAATACGATCAAGCCCCGCGAAAGCCTCGGTGATCTGTGTCCCAATGGCTGCGAACTGAATAAGTGGCATCGCCATCAGCCCGGTGAAAAGGACATACATGAATAAGTCGCCAATGGTCATCTGGCCAGTCACAACCGAACGCCCGCCGACCAAAATAATCACCACTCCGACCGCACCGATAACCAGTGATGAGAAAGCGGTCGTGGCGGAGACGGCGGTCATTGATTTGGCGATGTTGCGGAAAAGCTTGTGCGCCCCCCGCGCAAAAGTCAGTGCTTCCCGCTTCTCAGCCGTGTAGGCCTTGACGATGCGAATGCCTCCAAGCGATTCGGCAAGACGCCCGGTAAGCGTCGCCGTGATCTCACCGCGCTCGCGGAACAAGGGCCGCAGACGTGTGAAGGCGAAGGCCAGCGCACCGCCAAACACGCCCAGCACTAAAATCGTAATCGAAGTCAAACGCCAGTTGAGCCAGAACAGGACGCACAGAGCTACAACGGCAGTGATGAAACTGCCCACGAGTTGGACCAACCCCGTACCCACCAGATTACGAATACCCTCAGCGTCATTCATAATCCGCGAGATGAGTTTCCCAATCTGGGTTGAATCGAAATAGCTGACCGGTAGTCGGGCGATCTGCGCTTGAACTTTCTTACGCATGTCTGTAATGGCACGCTGCGCCGCAACTCCCAACACTTGCGATAGACTGAAGGACGTGACGGCTTGCACAACTGTGGCGATAGCTGCCGCCAGCGCGATCTTCCAAAGCAGATCGGTGCGCCCTTTGCCGATCACGACATCTATCAGATATTTTGTCGACGCGGGCAGCACCAGCCCCATTCCCTGGTTAACAAGCATCAATACACCACCAAGCGCCAGACGGGCGCGGTGCGCCCACACCAGTTCCTGTGCATCGGCCAAGGCGGACGACCAGCGTATCTTCTTTTTTTTCTCTTCAGTCATTAGCTTTCATCTACGCTAACCAGCGTCAAAGAGTTTCCTGATGCCGATTGATATTTTGCCGTCAAGAGATCGGGAGCCATTCCGCTACTGATGTATTACGAAGTTTCAAGGGCCACCGCACGCGAACTACAAATCCGTTACACAGTCATTTTTAAACAAATCAACGGCAATCATCCACTTCTGGCCGTAGCTTCTGACAATAACAACTTCTCAGATCAAGCTTGCTCCAATGTCAGGTTCGGCTTATCACCTATTGCAGCCGATCTTCGTAGCTCAGCTCGGGAAAGTATCATGGATACCTTCCCTTGGACTTATCGAATTATGGCCGAGGAGCTAATGCGTGAGGGACGATTACGAGATGAACCTATGGATATCAACAGTACGACGAATAAGAGCGGAGGGAGTTAAGCTGGGATTCCTGGCGCCGATCCGATTAGCGGGGCGTTAGCGTTTGCCCTTCTCCTCATCCTCTCTAAAAACGATCCGCTTCCTTCGCGACTCCGCCGTCAGCCGTTGCAAGGTACGGTGAACCCTGAAAACCGTTTCTTTCAGATGGTTTAATTCGGCCGGCGATCTTTCTTTGCCGGTCAGTAGCGCCACCGCGATCTCGCTGCTGAGCTCGTGGTCAATTGCCATAGGGACACACCTTCTGGAAACACACCTGAAGAGTTAGGCTATCTTGAAGAGGCTGGCATCCTATACTGCCCGTGTTACGGTGCTGTTAACACGATGTTAAATCAGACGGGTCTTGACTCGTGGAATTTGACCGGGTGGTGTGTTCGAGCTGGTCGTGCCGGCAATGATCTATGAAGGATGTTGTGGCCCGGGAGGAACATTGCATTGGCAACGACTGACAGAATTGACACGCAATTCCCACATCTACAATGTCTTCCTCGTATTTACGATCGACCTGCGACCGTCGAGCCGCTCAGCACAACCAATGACTTAACCTGGTTTCAACCGGTGACCTGGACTTGGGCCAGTTGCAATCGCGGCCCAGGCAAGAGCCTGTCAATCAAAGACGTAAGTTGATCGAATTCTATCGGTTTCTCAAGATGGGTCGTGGATCCAGCAACTCGTGGCTTGCCAGTAGAGGCGCCCAGGGAAACAGTAACCAAGGGAAGATTGCGAAGCCTTGCCTGATTCTTGATTTGGCGGATGACCGTCAGGCCGTTCACACGCGGCAATCTTAAGTCGATCAAAAGAAGATCGGGCGTCGCCTCCGTAGCCAAATTGATCGCCTCTTGTCCGTTCGCAGCCTCAACAACTTTGAAGCCTTTCAATTTCAGTATCGCCTTCAGAAGAGAACGCTCTTCCTCGTCATTATCAGCGATCATCACCAGTGGCGACGACTTGTCCGGGTGTTTCATCAATAAGTCCTCCGTCTGTTCGAAATGATGAACCTAAGCAGTTACCAGAGCGTTCTCCTCAAGGCGCTCGCGATAAGCTGTGTAATCGGGAAGCTTAACGCCTTTACGTCCGGATCGTGTGGATGCGGCTCCAACGGATCCCAGAAGAAGATTAGAAAATCAATCAAGCCATCGGCGATCTTCGCGCCGATCTGCTGGTCGCCTCCGAGCGGACCGCTCTGAAGCTTCACGGCTGGAATTTGAAGTTCTTCTTCCAGCAGCGTTCCCGTCGTGCCGGTGGCCAACAATTCATGTTCAGCTAGCAGCGCGCGATTGAAACGCACCCAATCAAGCAAGTCGGCCTTCTTGTTGTCGTGCGCGACTAGCGCAATCCGTTTGCGGGCGTTCATGGAGGCTGCGTGTCCTGTCACTGATTACCTCTTGATTGTTAATACACCTGGCGGGTTAAATAAATGTAAGCGCAAAGAGAAATCGAGGTTAAATTTCGCGGGGAGTCCTTAATGACTGATATCTCGAATCCGTCACCCCGCGAAGTTTTACTGCGCAAGTCGTGTGAGGCGTTGCTTGTCAGCATCCGCGAGATGCGTCGATGGTTCGATCGCAACAAAGGGCCGAAAGTCCGGTTTGTCTGTGAAGATACCAAACATCGGCGCAGCCAGTTGCTCCGCGGAATTCGCTGACCTTAATCCCAACGCCAATTCAATCGTACGCAACAGGCTTATCTGATCATAACGGTCACTCACTACGGCGCCCCGCTTTACATACGGCCCAGCAGCGAACGCTATGGTACGTGTGGCATCGACGTGATCGGGGCCGTTCTGAGCATCATCCTCAACGATCAGGATGAGAGAATCCTTCCACACGGGACTGTGAGAAATGATTTCGATCATCCGTCCAAGCGCCGCGTCGTTCTGCGCGACAAACTGATACGGATTAAGAATCCTCGTTTTCGCGCCGTCGGTATGATCGTTAGGCAGCCAAATGTAATTAAGCCGTGCGACGTTTCCGAGCCGAATCTGAGATTCAAAATCTTTCTTCCAATCGCGTACGCGGTCGAGGTCTGAATACTTCAAGTCCCACGATCGGAAATTAAACGGATAGTGATAAAGATAATCGGCGAAGCGACGACGCAATGCGTCTGTCCGATTGATCGCTTGTGCAAAAGTTTCGTCGCCCGTGAGAAAGCGCGACAGCGCTTTTAGAAACTTTTGATCTCTTAACAGCCGGTACGCGTCCGAGCGTGTGTTGGCGCGACCGTAGTATGGTCTGGCTAACTCGTTGAACTCTGTCCCCCGATCCTCGCCTGCCGCGGAAGCAATCGTCTTATCGTAAAACTTCCTGGTCAGTTTGCTATCGGCGCCGTAAGTTTCCTCGAAAATGTGGTAGGCGCTCGTGAACAAAAAGTAGTTCTCTCCGTAAATGCGATAGTCGATTCGCCTATCTTCGAGCAGGTCCCAAAGATAGACCGGAGACATTGTCGCCGGCACGGTACCGAATGGATAGCCTTTCCACCGTTCGGAGTAACTTACATTGCCCAACCATTCGATAAAAGGGCTGGCGTATCCGCTGGTCGTGAAGGAATGCCCCAATACACTGATCTCTCCATTCACAAAGAAGTTGTCGAGTGTGACAAACTCTCGGGCAAGCTGATGCTGAATGGGAGTTACTGATTCTCCGAACAGCGTAAGCTTCGGATCGCCATTCCCTTTGCCGAGATCTCCCAAAACCTGATCGTAGGTGCGATTCTCCTTTATGATATAGAAGACATGCTTAATTGGCGGCTTCAATCCTGCTGTTGCATTGAAGATCGGAAAGCCTAAACTGTCGTGCCCGCGTTCTCGGTTCTTCACCTCGCTCTTCGAAACGATGGCCACGCTACCTTTCAACAAGTTCAGCACATACTGAGGGTTTTTGCTGCTCGATGCACCGGGCGGCCCATTAGGATTTGGCCGCCGAGGACGGATGCCTTTGGCGCTGACAACTACTATCTTGTCTTGATCGATGAGAACCTTCGTCGGATACCAACCAGTGCGCACGTGGGCCAACGACTTTCCCGTGCGGTGATCGAGAACTTCCACTAAGTTGGCGCCGGCCAGGGTTACGTAGAGCCGTGCGCCATCGACGGCACATGATGATGGAGTAGTTCCAAACGTGCTTCCTTTCGCTGCAAACGAGATGTTGGGGAGGACACGATTGGACCGCGTGTCAATGACCGCAAGACTGTCGGAGCCGGTATTCACGATGTATAACCGGCGGCCATCCGTGCACATCTCCTGCGGCGTGCGCCCAACTGGTATGGTCTTAATTAACTTGAGTTGCTTATCGTAAATGAGCAGCTTGTTCTCGCCCAGCAATGTGACAAAGATTTCGTCACTGACAACGCGAACTGCATAAGGAAAGTAACCCAGCTCAATTTCCTTTTCGATTGTTCCGTTTGTGGTGTTCAGGATTGCCAGTCGGCCGTTAATGTAAGTCCCCTTTTCATTTTTTACGGCCATGTAGCCGAAGGCGAGATGCCGCGCATCTATCGGCGCCATGCCGCCGGCAAATCCTTGCACCGGATACTCGCGCACGATATTGAACTCATGATTTACGCGAAAGATCTTCTGATCAAAACCGCCGCTGATATAAAGGTCGCCATCGAGGCCGACAACGGCACTCGGAAATAGTGAATTGATCTTGAGAGTCTTTACGACCTGGCCGCTATCAGTATCGACGACCGAAACTTCCTGCGGCTCCTTGTAGTAGTAGCCGGTATCGAGAACGACCAGCTTCCCTGCAAACCGAACGGCTTCGTAAGGAAGCCTGCCGACTTCTACCTGTTTGCCGCCGGGAGCAATTCGCCATCCGTTAGGTAATTCCACCTCCGGGTTTTGGTCGCCTCTTGACTTCTGCTGTTCAGCGGCGAGGTAAGGGAGGATTTGCTCATAAGGTGTGCCCTTCGTGAATTCCCAAAGCTCGCGGTTGAGTGATTCCTCTTCGTTGGGATCATCGACTCTCCGACCAGGAGTTTCGTCATTCCGACGAGGTTGTTCATTTTGTTCTTTAGCACCTCGGTCATCCTGCTCGAGAATTTTCTGGCTGTGAATTCGCAGCGGGAAAAGGGCGATTATCACACCAAAGGCCAAGATGATCGTTAGGCGCGACGGTACCGAGCAATGGCATTTGCGGGCAGGTTTCATCGTCTGAATATAATACTCTCTTCGAGGTGATCGACCCGGTGCGGAGCTTAAGCCACCGACACCGGGTCGCGCCACGTTCAGTTGGCGAAGAGCTCAGAACGCGAATCGAAGTTAGGCTGGCGAAAGGCAAACGACTTAGAACTAACGGTCGCTCGCGTGAGCTGTCGGCTGCTTCGTTTGCTGTGCGCGCAGGAACTCCGCGAGCATGCGGCTGTAGCATGACTGGCACATTGCAAGCGCTAGTTCGTTACCATCCAGACGGATAATTTCGCCGCACCAACTGCATTTAACAGTTTGTCCTACCTGCTGCGCCAGCAAATCATCGTCCGACGACACTTCTTCGAATTGCAATAACGTCATTGTATTGCCCCCTTCATTTGGTTCTGTCGGTCTTCGGCGGAGGCAACATTGTAATCGCGCGATGTTACGGGCCGGTTACGGTTGACTTAACCAGGCATGAACTTTTGCTGTCTGTTTTGCCGGCAACAAATCACGATCGAGGATCAATATGAGTCGCTCCAAAAATCCGTCGGCTTGCCACTGCTCCCAACGCGCCAGCGCATCCCGGTAATGCTCCATGCGTTCTCGGGCAAAATGCTTAAGTAGCCACGCGGCGCCTTCCCTTAACTGCAGATTGTCTTCATCACTCTTTGGCTTTCGCGCAGTTCGCTTGAGTCGCACGCCAAGACTATCGATCCAAACGTCGCAGTCGTGCATTTCTCCGAGCGAAGTTTGCAGAAGAGCAATCTCTTTCGCGACTTCTTCCACTTCTGTTCCCCAACAGACAGAGAACAACTCGATCGCATAGCGCAACCTTTTCGCCAGAATGCGCAGCTGGTGAAGTTCTTTGATTTCAAAAGGCAGGTAAAGATATTGACTTTCGGCGCTGAAATCTTTGAGTCGCGCTTTAATTACCTCAACGGCGATGCCTCTAAATGATGGAGCCGCATCGTCAGTTTGTTTGCGGCGCTTCTTCTTCGGGAAAATTATAGTTATCGTTCGAAGCTTGGTTAGAAACTCTTTGCGAAAATCATCAACTGCGATCTTCTTAATGGCTGCCTTAAGCGCGGTCCGCGCTTCCTTGCGAAGCTTCCGGCGCTCTTCAGCCAGCATTTCAATGCCTTCGATAGCAGGCCCCTTCGCTTTTGACTTCAATTCCTCGAGAGCCGCGAGCGCGACATCCTGGTCGCGCACATCACGCAACCCGTTCGCAATCGCTCTTAGCTTCAGCCGCGGCAGGCTCGCTTTGCGGAGGTAAGGTTTGAAGTCGCTGATCGCGCTGCGCAGGCGACGCGAAAGCACTCGCATGTCGTGCAGGCCTTCAGGATCTTTCCAGTCAAGCGCTTTGTCACGCAACGCGCACATTGCCTTGAGTTGAGCTCGCAGGACAAGCCGAACCATGTTGTCGGCCGGACCCGAGCAATCCAATCCTGCAATGTCTTTAACCTTCGCCATGATGCTTTTGGCTGGCGGCTTTATTAACTAAGAGAACTCTGAGCAAGATCTAAGATCGAAAATCAAGCGCGCTTTAAAACGGCGCGACGGCTAAATGCCAGCCGGCAGTTGAAGACTTGTTCGAACATTCCGCGCTTTTGCTCAGCGGCAAAGATTTCGCGGTCGCAGTTGCCCGAGCTTTGTAGCTCGATATGAACGAGGCGCTCGTTTCGAACACACCGGAGGTCATTTCTCTTTCAAATAGCGACTGACGATGTCGCGCATCAGGCGCTGCTGCGTGCGAATCGCTTGCGTGCCGTCAATCACGGTGAGGCCAAACTCATTTACCATATGATCATACTCATCGAGGATCTTGCCCTGAAAGATTTTGAACCTCTCTTCTTCATCATCAGCCCAATCCATGTCCATGCCTGCTTCGTAGAATTTCAATTGGGGACGAGCGGAAGCGATCCGATCAATCGCGACGTCGAGCGGCGCGCGAAAGAAAAACGCCGCCGTTGGTTTGACGGCAAACTTGTAGACTTCGCGCACCCAAGCCCGATCGCAGCCTCGCGCCACGTCGCGCGCAAAGGCGTGTAGATGTATCTATCCGCCAGCACAATTGCTCCAGCTTTCAGTGGCGGGACTATGTTTCGCTCGGTGCGATCGGCGAAGTCGGTCGCGTGCAGCAAAGAAAATGTAGTAGGCGTGAACAGGCGGCGCTTCTTGGCACGCCTGGTGGTGTCTTTAACCAGTGGGGACGAGTTCCATTCAGAAAAGAAAACGGGATAACCTTCTGACTTGAGCCATTGGTAGAGCAGCGCGAGTTGAGTTGATTTTCCGCTCCCGTCCGTCCCCTCAACGACAAAGAGCCGTCCAGGGTAGCGGTGATGCCCGTAAGAGATCATTCGGCCCCGATTTTGACATTACCATGTTACAGACATATGAAATCAAACCGTCGAATCGCTTCTTCACCCCGAGATTGGCAGGCATCATTGATGAAGTTGACTCCAATGAACTAGAGTGTGCGTTCACTTAGTCATCGCCGCACCTTTGGAGCAAGAATGAAGACCCTGTTATTGCTGCGACACGCAAAGTCGAGCAAGGATGATACGAGTCTCAGAGACGTCGATCGTCCGCTCAACGAAAGAGGCGAAGAGGACGCTCAGCTTATCGGCAAATACATTCGCAAACAGAAGATCCGACCGATTCTCGTCATTAGTTCACCCGCAGAAAGAGCGCGGCAGACGGCAAAGTCAGTCCTGACGGCGGCGCGCCTGAAAGTCGAGCCGAGATTCGACGAAAGGATCTATGAGGCAGGCGTTCGCCGCTTGCTTAATGTTATTTCCGAAATCGAAGACAGCTCTAATACCGTGATATTGGTAGGACACAATCCCGGGTTCGAAGAGTTGTTCGCAGCGTTGACAGGCGAAGCACGCAATTTGCCCACCGCCTCGCTCGCTTGCGTCGAACTAGGCGTCGAGAAATGGAGCAAAGTGCGGGCTGGGGTGGGACAACTGAAATGGCTAGTAGCGCCGAAAGAACTTCGACGCGATTGATGGCAAGATCGAACCACCAAGAGGTGGCCAGTTGGCCACAAGAGCCAATTTAGACTGCGCGTCTTCTCTTCTTTTCCATGAAAATCAACCGCACGAGCCACGCCGGCATGCATCAATTATAACTATTGCGAGTTACCGCGATGTAAACGAAATGAGAATTTGAGGTTAATTCTTCAGTATGCGCAGAGAACCAGTTAGTTACCTAACGCGATTGCCGGCGCAGAAATGCTCGCACAAAATTAACAAACAATTAAGACGTGCTTAACTGAAATGTAGCAACCAACAAATATCATTTCATCCTGAAGGATAACTGTACCAACAAGGGGCTGGGGGCTATGTTGGCGGCCATTCACCGAGATAACCTCGTTTTTTGCCCCTTTACCTCATCGCTGGAACAGATCACAAAGTTGGCCCGGTCTTCCGATCTTGTCGATCCTATCTGATCGCTTTGTCTGAACAAGAAATCTTGGGTTACCTTCGAGGCGATGGCGCCTATCTGTTTGCCCACTGTGAAATCCGCGTAGTCTGTGGCTACAATTCACCATGATCCGCGAAGCAACTTACCAGGCCGCGCGTGCGGTGGCTGCGATGGTCGAGGCACATTTTGCGCGCCACCTTGCCGAAGCCCGCCGGCGTGATGAGCGACAGCTCGCCCACGCGCCTGACGCGCGAACAATCGAAACGATCATCGATGCTACTTTCTGGGCAAGCTTTCGACCAGAAGAAGGCCGCTTCCCCAAAATCTCGCTCGCATTTCTCCCACCCGAACAGGCAGGCCACCCGTTGACGTTCGAGAATCGTCTTCCGCTAACTCCCGCGATTCTGACAAAACTCGCTCCGGCAGTTGAACGTCCGGGAGTTCATCTTGGCGTTTGGCGCGATGCGGATGAGTTGTATGTCTGGGGGGCCACGCGACAAATTCCAAGTCTCGGGTTTGTACTTGAGGACGTCGAACCTGGGCTGCTGGTTATCAAGCATCGGCGCATCGATGGCTTTGGAAAGTTTGCCAATGTCGCCATCCTCAAGGGCGAACAGACGAAGATTGTTGACGAGGAAGGCACAAGCCTGCCCGATTGTCCCGACTTGCTTAAATCGCTACTCGCGTTCACTTCTCCGGCAACGTGGGATGATTCGGTGAACGTGCTCGTGCAACTCGCTGCGTCGATGCGCGCATACGGACATGGCGGCACGTTGCTGGTGGTACCGACCGGAACGGAACAGTGGCGCGAATCGATCGTGCATCCGCTCATTTACTCCGTCGTGCCTTCATCTTCCAAGCTCGCTAATTTGATCAGAAAGGGCGTGAGCCCCGAGAGTGAAAAAGAGTGGCAGGCGTCGTTGAGCAGCGGTGTAGAAACGGTTGCCGGTTTGACCGCGGTGGACGGCGCAACTGTAATCTCTGATGAGTATGAGGTGCTCGCATTCGGCGCGAAGATCAAGCGCGCTCAAGGCACCGAACAAGTCGAGCAGATGGTGCTCACGGAACCAATCGTCGGTAATGCAGCCGTCGTCGTTCCCCCCGTGCAACACGGCGGCACACGTCATTTGTCGGCGGCGCAGTTCATACACGATCAGCGAAATGCGCTCGCGCTGGTCGCTTCACAAGACGGTCGTTTCACAGTGTTTGCATGGTCGCCATGCGAAGAGATGGTTCACGCGCATCGCGTCGATGTGTTGTTGATGTAGATCGTCCGCTCGCAAAGAGAACCACTCAGCGCGGATCCTTATCTATGAACATTTCGTTGGCTTGAACTCCCTCTCCCTTTGGGAGAGGGTTGGGGAGAGGGCGTTAAGCTCACAGTAAGTCCCTCTTCCCCAGCCCTTCTCCCAAAGGGAGAAGGGAGAAGGGAGAAGGGAGAAAGAACTGGACCCAGCCAAAAAATTTTCGGGAACCTTTTGGACTCCGGGAGTGAATTAATTGTGATAAGGGTGATTCCGCAGTGATGATAACGGGGCTCACTGATAACGAACTCGTAAGGTTAATGCTTGGCGGAGACAAAGAGGCCTTCACTGAATTGTATCGCCGGCGTCACGGCATTGTTTACGGCTTCGCCCTGCAAATGACGGGCGCGCGCGAATTGGCTGAAGATGTCACTCAGGAAGTTTTCATGGTGTTGATGCGTGAAGGAGGCTCCTACGATGAGAAGAGAGGATCAGTGAAGGCATTTCTGCTTGGAGTGACAAGAAACTATGTACTCCGGAGATTAAAGCAGGAACGGTCTTTTGTCTCGATGGAGGATGTCGTGGATGACATCGCGGTATTTGATCACTCCGGTGCAAATGAGTCCTTGATTCGCAGCGAATCGATCGACGAAATGCGCCAGGCGATCTTGAACCTGCCGGCGCACTATCGTGAAGTTGTCGTACTGTGCGAACTGCAAGAGCTCAGCTACGCCGAGGCCTCAGAAGTGCTTGGCTGCGCAATTGGAACGATTCGCTCAAGACTGCACCGCGCGCGAATGATGTTGACTGAAAGACTGAATTCCGCCCAGGACAATAGCGCGCCGAGCAAAATAGTTAAGTCAGCGAGGTGTTTCGCATGAATTGCCAAAGGTTCGAAGACTTTGTCGATGATATTGCCCGCGAGCAGGTGATCGAGGTCGGCGCCCGCGAAGAGGCGCTCGAGCATAGCCGCGAATGCGAGCGTTGCGACGAGAGACTGAACGATGAGCGGCGCTTAACGCTTCTTCTGCGCGGCTTTGCCGTCTCCGAGGAATCGGCTGCGCCAGAACGGATCGAAGCACGACTGTTGGCAGCATTCGAAGAGCGCGCGCTTCTCAAGCCGCGCCAGCTCCCGATGTTGGGCCGGCGGTCCCGGATCGCCGCGGTCGCGGCTATGCTGCTAATTGCCGCTGGTCTTTTCGGAATCCGTTGGCGACTCGCTGTTCCGGTAGCGCCAGAGGCGAATTCATTGGCAGTCGAAAAAACTGGGCCTCCTGCTAATGGTGCAATCTCGTCAACCTCGACCTCGGCTCTTACACCAAACAGACAAGACCAGACTGCGACTCTTCAGCGTCGCCGCCGTCCAATATCTCGTCCCAACAGCCGGGACGAATCTCTTGCAAATATCAAGTCTGCAAATGACGACAATCGCGAGATCGCCACAGACTTTATTCCTGTTAACTATGGCGGCTGGGCGAATCTCGAGGAAGGCGGCCGGATGGTGCGCGTAGAGTTGCCGCGTTCAGCCATGGCGAACTTTGGATTGCCGGTAAACATGGATCGCGTTAACGAACGAGTAAAGGCTGACGTGCTATTCGGCGTAGATGGTTTAGCTCATGCAATTCGTTTTGTGCGATAAGGGTCACTGACTAATGAAATTGATAACGGGCCATAGTGCTCGCCAACGGAAAGGAAGAAACTCATGAAGGAAACTACAGTAAGATTGTTCAGCTTGTTTATCGCTGTAATGGCGCTGGGAAGCGCCCTGTCCGCCTTTGGTCAGGAGAAAGCGCCTACGGTCGAGAGAGGGCTGAGTGTTCAAACCGGTCCGATCGTTCAGGGTGCCGGGCCCGAATCGCTGCCTGTCGCAGGGCCTTCTTTCGCATTCGTCAACTCTGAATTTAGTTTCGACAAGTTGGTCAAAGGCGCGCCGTATTCGGCAGAGGCGGTGACTGAGATCACCCAGACGCTGAGCGACGGTAATCGCATCGTCAACACCACCACAGCTGCTGTATATCGAGATAGCGAAGGCCGCACGCGGCGGGAACAAACCCTCAAAGCGATTGGCCCGTTCGCGGCAGCAGGCGAGTCCCTGAAGATGATCTCGATCAATGCGCATTGCTATGAAGAATCACGCCTTTCGGATCGAAGCTCCGCCAGGCGGCGGAATTCCAGGCCCGGTGGCCGGACAAGTTCAAAACTTCACTTTTTCGCGGACGCCCAATGGCGAAATGCAAATCATGACTGGGGGTGGCGAAATGAAGACACGTTCGGAAAGTGACCGACCGGCTGCTCGGACAGAATCATTGGGAACGCAGCCCGTCGAGGGAGTCGAGGCTGTTGGCACACGCACCACTATAACGATTCCAGCGGGACAGATCGGCAACGAGCGCCCAATCGAAATCGTGGACGAGCGATGGTATTCGACGGAACTTCAAACTACGGTGATGAGCCGTCACGCCGATCCGCGGTCGGGCGAAATCGTTTACCGGCTGACAAACATCAACCGTGCGGAACCCGATCACTCGCTGTTCGAAGTTCCAGCCAATTACACGATCAAGGCAGGACCTGAATCGCCGCCCCAATTTCGATTGCAGAGGCCGACTAGTCCTGAACAGTGACTGCCGTATCAAGATCACGCCGCAAGGAAAGACTACCAAGGAATCACGTCCGCTCAGGAGTTAAGTCACGGGCGGAGGGCGCAAATCCCGGCAGGGGTGGCACCCTTCGGAAGTTGGTCACTCGAAATGGACCTGCGGTAAGAGCACAATCAAACCATAGATGCCGGCAACCAGGAATACGACTTTAGCGAATCTCATTTCAAGTATTTGCTCCTTCTGCGGAGAGTTTCTCGTGTGAACCCTCAATCGATCAAGCGCCGCCAAATGATGAAAGCCGCTACGTCAAATCCACTGTAAAAGTCCTCGGTGAGTTGATCCGGACTGGTAACATTCTTAAGGTATGTCGAGAGAAGATACCAATCACTGTCAGGCGATATGAAGCTTCTATCCGTCAACGTCGGTCTTCCCCGGTTGGTGATGCATAACGGCAACCCGGTGTCTACTGGGATCTTCAAAGAGCCTGTCACGGGTCGGCTGCAACTCAGAACACTCAACCTTGACGGCGACCGGCAAGCCGATCTTTCTGTTCATGGAGGACCCAGCAAAGCGATTTATGCCTATCCATCCGAACACTACGAGTACTGGAAGCGCGAATTGCCTGAGATGGAATTGCCCTGGGGCATGTTCGGAGAAAACTTCACGACCTGCGGTTTGTTTGAAGGTGAACTGAGCATTGGAGACAAGTTTCGGATTGGAACTTCGGTGGTGATGATTACAGAGCCGCGCATGCCTTGCTACAAACTCGGAATCAGATTTGGTCGCTCAGACATCATCAGGAGATTTCTCCAGAGCGAACGCACGGGTTTCTATTTCGCCGTTTTGCAAGAAGGCGAGGTTGGCGCAGGCGATCGATTCGAGTTACTTAAAAAGGACGGACACGATGTAAAGGTCAGCGATATCACTCGTCTGTATGTACGCGATAAGCAGAACGTCAGTTTGCTTCGTCGGGCGATCGAGGTCGAAGCACTTCCTGAAAGCTGGCGCGGCTACTTTCAAAATCAGCTTCAGAAGGTTACCGCTTCCTGAGGGCCAAACCCTGGTTCGCTACCGACGTTTTATTGATCGGATTCCAGCTTAGTACTTGAGCGTGCCGCCGCGGCTAACTCTTCAAAACTCGATTGAAACAGCGCTATCGTAGTATTTAAGGGAAGATGGGGGAGAAGATCTCATCTGCGACTTGCGCTGCATTGCATTTCGCCTACTCTAACCGAATAGAACACCACCGATGAGTGGTGGGTCAGTTTGGATGTCCGACAAGCTTTAGCTTGTCGAACTTGGACGACAAACTGAAGTTTGTCGGACATTTGCATTGAAAATGACCCACTACCCACCGATGATCCCTATTTCATTGACAATGAAATTGTGCGATAGTAAAAGTCTTCGACCCCTTCGAACAACTTCAAGAATTGCCTATCGATGCGCATAACTATGAGAATTCACACCATGAAATGTTTTCGGAGAACCTCTCTCTTGATTCTACTGCTCGTCGCAGTATCCGCACGCTACGCTGTAGACGGACAAGTGAGAACCGAATACCGAGCGTTTTGGGTTGATACATTTAATACTAGCCTCAACAATCACACGGATGTCCTGAATGTTGTTAATAATGCGAAAGCCGCAAAGGCGAATGCTATCTTCGTTCAAGTGCGACGACGCGGCGACTCGTGGTACCTCAATTCGCTTGAACCGCCAGGAGATCGCGTACCAATTCAGGCAGGCTTCGATCCGCTTCAAGATATTATTACCGTCGCGCACGCTAATGGCATCGAGGTACACGCGTTCGTTATTATGAGCGCGATCTGGGGACGCGCGCCAAACCTTTTTCCACCTGAAAATCCGAATCACGCTTTCAATTTACACGGCGGCTTCGACGGCGCAACAAACACGATCGTTGCCGGTCCCAATAACTGGCTGACCCGGACACTGCTCCCGGATACTACCCCCGGGAGCACAGCCATTTCCTATCAGGGGCACCGTTTCAGCAGTGACTTCTGGATAGATTTCGGCCATCCGGATGCCGCCAAATATACAGTTGATGTCGTCACTCACCTCGTGCAGAATTATGACATTGACGGGTTGCACCTGGACCGCATTCGCTATCCTGAACTCAGTATCTCAGGTCAAACACCTTCGACTGGTACTAATATCGGTTATAACCCGACGAGCGTTGAACGTTTTCAGCGCCACTACAATATTTCGCTCGGCAGTCCTCCACCTGCTCCCAATAATCCGCAGTGGAACCAGTGGCGACGCGACCAAGTCACAAACATCGTGCGTCGAATTTATTTGAATTCGCTTGCCATTAAACCCAATCTGAAAATCTCCGCAGCACTTATTGCCTTCGGCGGCATCGGTTCGACTGAGACCGCCTGGAATTCTGCAGAGGCATTCTGGCGCGTGTATCAGGACTGGCGCGCGTGGACGCAGGAAGGCATTCTTGATATCGCCATTCCGATGGTCTACAAAGCTGAACATTCGGCGACTGTCCGCCCGCAATATGATCAGTGGGATCTCTGGCTGAGAGGGCATTTGTATAACCGTGCGGGTATGACGGGCCAGGGCGCATTCAACAACGCTATTGAGGGCACGCTTCGGCAAACTCGTCGAACACTAACGCCTGCCTCTGGTCCAAGCAATTTAAGCGGCATCATTTTCTTTTCAATGGCGACCAGCAATATAGCCGTTACCAATAATCCTTTCGCAATTCCACCAGGTAGTACTCCAGCCCGCCCGTTTTCCGAATTTGCGTCTGCATTAACCACGGGCAAATCAGCAAACGGTCTAATCTTGTACGAACCGGAAGGAATGACACCGATCTTCAACGATCCAGCACCAATTCCCACTTTTTCCTGGAGGATTGCACCTACACTCGGACATATGAAAGGGGAAGCTCGGCAAGCGGACGGCACGGCTTTCGATACTGCTGCAGTTAGCATCGAAAATCTAGATACCCATGCAACGACTACAACTTCGACTGATGGCGGGGGCTTTTTTGGCGCCGTTGACCTAACGCCGGGCGCATATCGAGCCCAAGTCGATAGCTTATACTACTGCTTTAACGTAGCGCCAGGCCTGGTTGCGAACGCAGAGCTCGACATACTTGGCCCGGAAACGACTGCGAACGTTGTACCCGTCACTCCTGATGGGCAAAACGGCTGGTACGTAACAAACGCCACCGTCAGCCTGAACGCAATTGATAACTGCTCAGGTGTTGCCACTACTGAATACTCAAAAGATGGAGGACAAACGTGGCAGACCTATGGCGGAAGCTTCGCCATCGATACCGAAGGAATAACTACAATCCTTTATCGTTCGACAGACCGCGCAAGCAATACAGAGACGACAAAGAGCATCACTCTCAAAATCGACACGACCGCGCCCGTTGTTACTCTGAGTGCTACTCCTTCGGTTATCTGGCCTGCCAACAGTCAAACCGTCAACGTAACGATTGATGGAAATGGGACTGATTCAGTTTCAGGTCTGGCGAGTGTTAGCTATGTTGTCACAGACGAATATGGTACTCCGCTAAATCTTCCGCTGCGTAGCCTTACAGGAAGTTCAAGCAGCTGGGCCGAGACACTTGCAGTTGAAGCGCGCCGCGAAGGAACAGACCTGGATGGTCGACTATACGTCGTAGTCACAACTCTGACAGATGTGGCGGGTAATACGACTACCGCCACTATCAACATTGTCGTTCCGCATGATCAAAGAATAGAAAAGTAGAATCCTCAGATTTTCAGCACATTACGGGAACGCAATCTCCGCTATTCGAAATGTTCCGTCAGCTATAAGCCTGTTTTCCGGTCAGCAACCGCGTTCGCTGATTGTCGGGAGCACGTAAAAAATATGTATTCCCCCGAAGTCAAACCGGTGAAGTCCAAGGTGGTAACAACACTCATAAATAGCTTCCTTTTTTAAGCTGCCATGCGGAAAACCCTGGGTGGTTTGAAGACAATGTGGCTGCGTAAGGTTTTGGGACTCCAAGCGACCAATGTAGGTGCTGTGAACTAAAGCATGTGGTGGTGCCTTAATTTCGGCGCCGTGGAGCTTTTTTAACATTCCGGAAGCGGCACTCGTCGATCTCCGCCAACGCATCGCGGCGACACGATGGCCCGACAAAGAGACCGTCACTGATCGATCCCAGGGGGTGCAGCTGGCGAAGCTCCAGGCACTCGTGCACTACTGGGGCACGGACTACGACGGCGGAAAGTGGAAGTGAAGCTGAATGCTCTGCCGATGTTTGTGACTGAGATCGACGGAATCGACATTCAGTTCATACACGTCCGCTCTCGTCATCCGAATGCCCTGCCGCTGATCATCACGCATGGCTGGCCGGGCTCGATCCTGGAACTCGTAAAGACCATTGACCCGCTCACCGATCCCACCGCCTACGGAGGACGCGCGGAGGACGCCTTCGATGTCGTCATACCGTCGATGCCCGGTTATGGATTCTCAGGCAAACCTTAGAGCACTGGCTGGGGGCCCGACCGCATTTTAACGCTGTGGAGCAGAAGACAGCGGACATCTCGATCCCTGTTGCCGTGACGGTGTTTCCGGGCGAGATCTATCGTGCGCCAAAGAGCTGGGCCGAGCGTGCCTATCACAAGCTCATCTACTTCAACGAGGTCGACAAGGGCGGTCACTTCGCGGCGTGGGAACAGCCGGAACTGTTCGCCGCCGAGATGCGAGCGGCGTTTAGATCGCTGCGCTAGCGTCCTCTTTCCAAAGTTCGCTGAACTAATGCCCCACTGGCCTTCGTCAGCGAACCTCTGAGGACCGGTAGCCAAAGGAGGATAAGAGAGAGAAGATGAATACAAATTCGAAAGAACAAATGATAAGTGGCGAATGCTCTCGGCCGGCCGGCGCCGAGCAGCGGTTGAATGAACTTGGCATTAAGCTCCCGGCGCCGCCTGAGCCGTTTGGCATCTATGTGGAAGCGGGGTGCAAGGCGGCTCGCCTCGCGCCGCTCAACGTCCTCGCTGTCGCGAGGCAGCATTTGGGATCGCTCGACAGAGTGACGCAGATCGTCCGGCTCGGCGTGTCGGTGGCGACTTCGGGAGATGTCCGCGAGCAGCCGAAAGTCGCTGACGCCGCTTCGGAGATGCTGCAAAACGTCTTCGGAAAAGACAAGAGCCCTTGCCGTTTGGTGTATGGCGTCGCAAGTCTTCCGCTCGGTGCACCTGTCGAGTTGGAAATCATTTTCGAGGTAGCGGGATAAGGAGAGACTCGAACTTTGTGTAGCGGATGGCGGCCGTTCGCAGAAGGAGGGATGATGGCGTCGAACATCCAAGAGAAAGTAGTGATCATAGTGCGTCTTTTCAACTCGTCCTGTTGGACCCGATGCTTGCAGGTCTCGCGCATGGCTTTGGTGGTTTCTGTGATGCTTGCATCAGTTCAATTGCTGGGCCATCAATTCCTTGCCGCCCAAGGAAAGGAACGTCCCGTGGAACACCCTACTTTTTATCGCACGACACAGGTAGATGGGCTCTCCATCTTTTACAGAGAGGCTGGCCCGAAAGACGCGCCGACGCTTCTCCTGCTGCACGGACTTCCCTCGTCATCGCGGATGTTCGAGCCTCTCTTCGCCCGGCTTTCCGATCGCTATCACCTTGTCGCGCCCGATTACCCGGGCTTCGGACACAGCGACTGGCGGGACCCGAAAAAATTCGCGTATACGTTCGATCATTACGCCGACATCATGAATCACTTCACCGAAGCGCTCGGGCTCTCGCGCTACACGCTTTACATGCAGGATTACGGCGGCCCCGTGGGTTTTCGCATGGCCTTAGCCCATCCGGACCGGATCGAGGCTCTCATCGTCCAGGACGCTGTGGCACACAACGAAGGCCTGGGAGCGAATTGGAAAACGCGACGGGCCTTTTGGGCTGATCGCGCTGCCAACGAAAGCGCGCTTCGCACAAATCTCCTGTCGCTGCCGACGACGCGGACGCGCCATGTCGGGAACGATCCCAACATGGAACGCTATGACCCGGTTCTCTGGACCGATGAATTTGCCTTTCTCAACCAGCCCGGCCAGGCCGACATTCAAAGCGACCTGTTCTACGATTACCGCACGAACGTCGACGCCTACCCTAAGTGGCAGGCTTGGATGCGCGAGAAGCAACCGCGTTTGCTGGTAATCTGGGGTAAGTACGATCTCTCGTTCGACCTAGGCGAACCGGAACGCTACCGTAAGGACGTGCCGAAGGCCGAAGTTCATGTCCTCGATGCGGGCCATTTCGCGCTCGATACCGCAGTGGATCAGATTGCGCAGCTCGTCCGGGCCTTCATGAAATAGCGGCGGCGAACGCGGTCGCCCAACCTCCGATTCACTTTATCGATTCCGGTGAATCAATCCAAAATCTTCATGTGAGATTCGTCTGGATAAATCGCGGACTGGCGTGGATGTCGATCTGACGCAACATCGTGTCGCCGGAGTTAACGAAGCGATGCGGTGTCTCCGCCGGAATGACGACAATGCCGCCCGCTTTACCTCGTGCTGTTCATCTCCGACTGTGATGGTGGCGCAGCCTTCGAGGGTGAATGCGACTTCGACGTACGGATGCCTATGTAAAGGCGGGCCTTGGCCGGGCTTGGCCTTGACGATGTAGGCCGAGAAAGGTGCGCCTTTCGTTTCGCCAACGAACTCATACGACATTCCAACAAACGGCAGCTGCTCGAGACTGGTGAAGCTCATGGCGGAAATCTACGAGAAAGTCTGCAAAGTGCCTACGTGAACTTCGAGGGAACTAAACATCAGCGCCGCGTGAAGTAAGGCGAGTCGATCGATAGAACGGGGGATGAAAATGGGGCCGTGTCTAAACATCTGACATTTCACGGGCGGCTTACGGGCTTCAGCCCGGCTGATTGCGGTCGTAAGGAAGCCAAAGAAAGGCAGAGGGCAGAGCTCAGAACACAGAAGGCAGAGGGGCGAAGGACGGAGAACTGCAGATCACATGTTTACAAGTAGCGATCAATCGTTCAATCGGGTATCATCGACCGATGGTTCGGTGCCGGATTCGCTTGGCAAAGTCAGGTGATTGCCGTGCCCTGGCCGAGCTGCGCTATCGATTTCGGGCTGAAATCCAATCGGCGACTGAAACCGAATCGCAGTTTGTGCGAAGGTGCACATCATGGATGAAGAAGCATTTTCGCGCCGGCTCTTGCGCGTGGCGCTGCTGGGTCTTCGACGACGGCAAACGGGTGCTCGGCCACGTTTGCGTGCAGTTGTTTGAGAAAATCCCCAACCCCGGTTAACGAACCGGAGCTTCATGCTTACGTAACCAATTTTTATGTCATCCCGGAAATGCGGGACCAGGGACTTGGCAAAAGATTGTTGAACAAAGCGCTATCATGGTGCCGCGTTCGAGGCACCGACGCAGTCATTCTCTGGCCA
>WNGK01000662.1_pt1 | contig 35494 bp, 34 predicted proteins | sample 5400601 | NCBI WGS metagenome assembly WNGK01 (sample SAMN13153376, study PRJNA577476) | soil metagenome | isolation source: 60 cm soil or saprolite under Garry oak tree replicate 1 | place: USA:California | collected 2016-06-15 | reverse complement strand
GGGCGCTTGAGGCCCACGAAGTGCAGGCGCACGAACTGGCCCGGCAATAACACGTGCCGCGGATTTCGGAACTCGGCGCGGAGCGAGAGCGTCCCGGTCGTCGGTTGCAGGGCGAGGTCGATGAAATTGAGTTGGCCGGTGCCGGGAAAGATGCTGCCGTCCGAGAGCGTCACCTGCACGGCGAGCACGCGGGCGGGCACGAGCAGCCGGCGCGTCGCGATGTCCTGCCGCCAGCGCAGCACCTCCTGGTCGGACGGGCTGAAGTTCACGTAGACGGGATCGATCTGCTCGACCGTCGTGAGCAGGTCGCTCGGCCCCGTCACACGCGCGCCCAGGTCCAAGAGTGCCCGGCCGGCGCGCCCGGCGATCTCAGCGCGGATGAAGGTGTCGTCATAATCCTTCTTGGCGCGATCCACCGCGGCCTGCGCGGCCTGGACGGCGGCGCGCGCCTGATCGAAGGCCGTCTCCGCATCATCTACGTCCTTCTGGGCCACGGCGCGCGAGCCGAGCAGCGCCTTGAGGCGCGTCCAGTTGCGCTCGGCGTTCGCCAATCGGGCAGCGGCGTCCGCGAGCTGCGCCCGGGCGCTCCGGTAGGCCGCGTCGTACGTCGTGGAGTCGATCTGGAACAGCAGGGCGCCCTTCGGGACGTCCGTGCCCTCGGCGTAGGGCCGCGCGACGATGACGCCGGCGACCTGGGCGCGCACCTCGACACGCCGCGACGCCGCGGCCTGCCCCACGAACTCGAAGCGCGCCGACACCGTTTCCGGAGCGACGGTGAGGACCGAGACGCCCGGAGGAGGAGGAGCGGCAGCCGTGGCGGCCCGCCGACACGCCCAGCCACCCTGCAAGAGGGCGGCGGCGCCGACGGCGCAGACCGCGGTTCGGGGAAAATGTCTCGTCCGCACGACGGCATGGGGTATCATGGACCTTGTGCAGTGGAAATACGCGCGCGACGGGGAAGCCGCAAGCCCCGACGGGCTTTCTTTCGAGTTCGTCGGCTTCTAGGTTTCGGGGCGCATCCCCTCGGGGCGTAGCGCAGCCCGGTTAGCGCGCCTGGTTCGGGACCAGGAGGTCGGAGGTTCAAATCCTCTCGCCCCGACTATCTAAGCACATGCTCGACGGGCTGTTAGTCCTGTCGAGCATTTTGCTTCGAGAGAACTTCCCCAACCGGATCATATACGCTGAGTCACGCTTGGATCACAGGTGGGTCACCCGCCGGACGTAGAATGTCGACGGTGCCTGGCCGGTTCACAATTTACGCGCCGCGGAATCCTCCGCTACACCGCTTCGCGTCTGGCGTCGTTGCCCAGGTGCCCGAACCGCAAGCCACACCCATCACCTGGGAGGACCTATGCGCTCCGCATCCAGACTCATCCTCACGCTGGCCGTTGCACTCGCGCTGGGCGCTTGCTCGGACCCGCAGCGCAGCCCGACCGAGCTCGCCGCGACCGGTGGCCCCGCGTTCGACGCCGCGCAACCCTGGGGCCCCGAGACGCCGAACTTCAATCTCGAGGTCGTGCTGCGCGGCGACGGCTTCGGCCTGGTGAAGTTCCGGCAGCCGAACGACGCCGACAAGATCGTCTACCTCGACACCTGGGTGCGCGACCTGGCGCCGAACACGAGCTACCTGCTCCAGCGAGCCGTGGACACCAACGTGGACGACGACTGCACCAGCACCGGGTGGCTCACCCTGGGCAAGGGACTCCAGCCGCAGGCCATCACGACCGACGCGAGCGGGGTCGGCCGCGAGCAGCTGTTCCGCAACCTCGCCGCTTTCCCGGTGGGGTCGAGGTTCGACATTCATTTCCGCGTCATCGACGCGGCCACCGGAGCGGTGGTGTTGACGAGCGGCTGCTATCAGTTCACGATCAGCCTATGAGGCGGGTGACGCCCCGGGGCTTCGCGCCCTGGGGTGTCCAGTACCGCGTTATTCTTGCTGCGACAGGCCTTCCCTAATTGGTTCCCGCTAATTGTCGATACAATCACTACTAGACAAACAAGCGATCACCGCGGTTCCTACTGCGACCACGGAGAGGCCGAGGAATAGCCCGATCGTTTTGCCGGCACTGACCCTCGGGGTCGCGACCTGCGTGATGTCCGAGACCGCGACGCTGGATGTCATTCCGTTGTGGACTCCCGCCAGGCTGTCGCCGGCGGCGATGCGAGGCTCATCGAGAACCATGCGCGAGCCGTCGGCCCAGGTCAGGCGCACCACGTTGGGGTGCTTGGTGGAGATCAGCTGCAGCGGGCTGACTCCCTCGTGAACGTGCCAGCTCGTGCACGCGGCGAGATAGCAGAGGAGGAGCGTACCGGCGATTGGTCGGCGAAGCATGTTGACTCCCTTGTGAGTGCTCTAACTTGGACTCTGGTACCTGGGGCCGTTAGGTCGTTGACGAGGAAGGTCTTTGTTTAGGCACGGAGACCATGCAGATTTGACCTGTTCTCGAGCCATACGCGCCAGTAGCTCAGCTGGATAGAGCGTCGGCCTCCGGAGCCGAAGGTCATGGGTTCGAGTCCCTTCTGGCGCATTGGGTCACCCCCGGTACATTAGGCCGCTCCTCCCAGGGACGCCCCATGATCCTCGGCATGAGCAATGCGACGTTCACCCTCGTCCACACCGTCTTGAGTCTGGTCGGCATCGTCGCGGGCCTCGTCACCACGGGGGCCCTCGCCACGGGAACCCGGCTCGACCGCTGGGCCGCCGTCTTCCTGGTCACGACGGTCCTGACGAGCGCCAGCGGATTCGGCTTCCCCTTCGACAAGGTCCTGCCGTCCCACGTCGTGGGGGTCGTGTCGCTCGTGGCGCTCGCCGCCGTGATCGTCGCGGACTCCGTCAAACACCGGGCCGGCGCGTGGCGCACGACCTACGCGGTCGGCGTCGTCCTCGCCACCTACTTGAACGTCTTCGTGCTGGTCGCGCAGCTGTTCAAGCGGATTCCGGTGCTGTTCCTGCTTGCGCCGACCCAGTCGGAGCCGCCGTTTGCCCTCACGCAGGGCCTCGTGCTGGTGCTCTTCGTCTGGCTGGGAGTGGCCGTGCTCAAGGGGTCCCGCCCCGCGCACTCGTCGGTGTAGGAGGGGGATGAAACGATGACCACCGGTCCAGGCACGGGGACTGCCATCCAGTGTTCGGTCGCGCCCATGCTGTCGGTTCGGCATGGCGCGCGCGCAGTCGAGTTCTACAAGGCGGCATTCGGAGCCATTGAGGTCTATCGCGTGGAGGATCCCGGCGGCTCGGTCGTGTCTCGGTTGTCCGTCGATGGCGCGGAGTTTTGGCTGAGCGACGAGTCGCCCGAGCATGACAACTTCAGTCCGGAATCACTGGGCGGTGGCTCGGTTCGCATGATCCTGACCGTGCCGGACCCGGACGCGCTGTTCGCAAAAGCAGTTGCGGCAGGTGCCCGAGAAGTCGCCGCAGTGCAGGATCTGCCGTATGGGTGGCGCTTGGGCCGGGTGGTCGATCCGTTCGGCCATCACTGGGAGATCGGTCGCCCGACCCCATGAAGCCTTAGCGCACTGCAGATCCCGCAGTTGCCGGGGGTTTCAGCGTCGCAGCGGTGCCAGCGCCTCCCCATACGGAGCGAAGCCGGAGCGCCGCATCGCCAGCCACCCGATCGCGAGTCCTGCGAACGCGATCAGCGCGTTCGTCACGTCGAAGTAGCGGTCCACGATCACGACGTGTCCCGCCTCGATTCCCAGAGCCAGCCAGATCGCCGGCCAGAGGTGCGACCAGCGCCCCCCTCCCAGCCGCAACGGCCAGACAGCGAGCAAGCAGCCGAGGGGCAGAAAGAGCAGGAACTGCTGCGCGACGTGCAGCGCGCTGAAGACGTCCACGCGCTGCGCGAGCGACGCCAGGGGCACCAGATGGGCCGCCGTGAGCTGTTGGGCGATCGCGCCGATGTCCGTCTGCGGCAGGAACGGGCGCAACCCCCACAGGACGAGCAGCAGCGCGTAGGCGGCGATGGCGGCGAGGGCCCGCGTCTCGGCGCGAAGGGTTTGCGACAGCCAGGCGAGCCGACGCTTGGCCCACCAGGCTCCGGCGCCCACGGCCACCGCGTGGGTGGCGGCCGCCTCCCAGCGGATCGAGAGCCCAAACAACCCGTGCACGAGCTCGGCCCCGAACGCGCACGCCGCGCCGGCGATCGCCACCGCCTGCCACGTCTGCCGCGCCGAGCGCCCCCGCTCGCTCAGGACCATGACGGCGAGAAATCCGGCTGGTGCGAACAACAGCAGATCGGACCAGGGTACCTCCGCCAGGCGCAGAGGCAGGGCGAGCCCCAGCGTTGTGCGCAAGCGGGCGAGCGGGCCTCCGCTCAGCCCCGGCAGGGGAGCCGATCGGAACAGCGGCGTCAGCGCTTCGCACAGCACCGCCGACGTGTAGGCGCCCGCCAGGAGCAACGTCGGCGCGCCGAGGTAGGAGCGGGCGCCTCTCGTCCGGCGCAGGGCCACGAGAAACAGCGCCACGAGCACAGCGCCAGCGAACGCCCCGAGCGTGTTGGTCGTCACGTCCACGATGCTCGCGGTGCGGATGGGCGAGAAGACCTGCAGTCCCTCGACCGTCACGCTCAGCCCGAACCCGACGAGCGTCGCCCGCTCAATCTCCGCGCGCACCCTGCCGGAGAGAGACGACATGACCCACGCGACGCCGAGCCCGCCGAACAACACGGTGTTGCGCAACCCGTCGATCGCGTCCCGCCAACCGAGGGATGGCGTGAACGCCCGCTCCAGCCGCTGGCCGGCGGCCGCGAGGTCCGGGGAAAAGTGGAGCTGGGTCAGCGTGGCGAGCAGGATGATCGCCACATAGGCCAGGCGGGCGGCGATGAAGCGGCCTCGGGAACTCATGGAGAGACTGGCAAGTCGCCTAGAACGCCACGCCCACTCCCAGCCGCGCCACGGTCCCCTGCATCGGCGCGTCGATCTCCCCGGTCCCACCAGGGTTCGTCTTCCGGCTGATCCGCTGGAACGTGTAGCCCGCCGTGCCGTGCAGGCGCCCCGCCAGACGGACGTCGAGGCCGAGCCCCAGGTCGATCGAGAACCCCGCATGGCCGCCGCCGGAAAACTTCGGGGCTGCGAGATAGTTCGCCCGGAACAGCACGGTCGCGCCCGGCCCGATCTCGTAGAACGACCGCGCGCCGATGCGTACCGCCCCCACCGACTGCGCGTCGAACTCCGGGTCCGCGGTGCGCCGGATGAGCCCTGCCTCGACGCTCGCGTACGGCGCGAGGTCATAGGCCACCCACGCATCCACCTCGGTCGCCGTGAAGCCGCTGGTCGCGGCGCTACCGGTGGCGGGGTCGAGCGTCACGCGCACGACACCCGCCTCGGCCGAGAGCCTGCGGTAGCGGGCGGACAGCGCGCCGCCGAACCCGGTGCCCTGATAGCGGAGCCCCGCGGCCACCTCGCGATAGCTCGCCAGCGCGAACTGCGGTCCGACCGTCACCGTGACTCCCCCCTGGGCCGGGGCGGCCGGGGAAGCCAAGATGAGCAGCGCGACGCCCGCAGCCGCGCGGCTCACCGGGGCGCCGCTCCGCTCGGTTTGGGCAGCGGCACTACGCCAACCTGCACCTGCTGGCGCCGGGCCACGTTTTCTTTCGCGATGTCCTGGTTGCGCCGCGCGATCTGGTCGCGGAGCAGCCGATTGTAGAGGATGTTGGCCGCGGCGGGCCGCGGGGCGGGCTTGCGCAGGGTCATCACGAAACCCGTGACCAGCGCCGCGCCCCCCACCACCGCGAGCTCCCGCTTGGAGCTCGATCCGAGGCTCGAGCTCTCGAGCCCCAGCGTGCCGACCAACGCGCCCCCTGTATAGAGGAAAGCGAGCCCCAGAGGACGCCAGCTCTGCGGCGGCACCTCCGTTTCGGGGAGGTACTGGTAGCCGGGCAGGCTCGTGAGGGACGGCAGGGTATCCACGCTGCCGTGGCTCACCCGGATCGGCTGAGAGGCGGAAAACGCGTTCTGCCCGAGCCTGGCCTCGACCACCACCGTGTAATTCCCGGCCGGTACCGGATCGCCGTTCGCGAGCCGGACGGGCCAGCTCAAGTTCACCTGGCCGTTCCAGGCACCCGAGTCGATCACGTAACTCCCTCCCCCGATCGCCCGCGTCACGACGCGCGCGGGCTGCGTGACCGTGAACCGGATCGGCACTGCCCCCCGCCCCCCGACAAAGCTCGTGCTGTCGATGCGCAGCTGACGCACGAGCAGCACCTGACGCAGCGCCACGTCGAACGCGCTGTACGCCTTGGGCGAGACGCGGTTCGGGTCGAGCTGTCGCTCCGGATCGATCAGGACGACCTGTTTGAACGCATCCACGGCCTTGAGGATCGAGTCCAACGCGCCGTACGTGAACCCGAGCAGCTCGTACGTCCGCGCGCGCTCGGGTCCCGTCAGCCGCTCGCGCAGCGCGGCCTGGGCGAGCGACACCACCTGACGATACTCGAGGTTGTCGTACGCCTGTTGCGCCCGGCGCAGCGTGGCATTCTGAGCCGCCTGCGCGCGTCCGGCGGCCGGCGCGGCGAACCCCATGAGCAGCGCGAGGGCGAGATGCCGGGTCACGCGGCTCACTCCGGCAGCAGGGTGTAGCGCTTGCGGACCGTGTTGCTCGCGTCCACTTGCACGGTCTCGCTGATCGTCTTGAACCCGGCGTGCTCGATGCGGATGGTGTGACGGCCGGGCTTCACCGTGTATTCAACCAGCGGCGTCTGGCCCGCATCGACGCCGTCGATGTAGACCTGGCCGAATGGATCGGCGGCGATGGTCAGGAACCCCTGGGCCTGGGCCGGCGGCGCCGCTCGGCGCGGCGGCTCCCTGCCGGGCCGCGCCGGCACGCGCACGGTGTCGACGGCGGGAGCGGGGAGCGGGGAGCGGGGAGCAGGGAGCGCAGGGCTGTCTCTGCTCCCCGCGCCCTGCTCCCTGCTCCCTCTCAGTGCCAAGTATCCCCCAACGCCCGCCGCCACCACGACGAGTCCGATGACCACAGGGGCCCGCGAGCGGCGCCGGGCGGCCTTGCGCGACTTCACGCCGGGCATCGGCGTGGTCGGCGCGCCCGTGATCTCGGTGGGCGCATCGGCGGTCGCCCGGGAGCGCGCCCGCGCGGGGCCCCGGGGCCTGGCTGGCGAAGCGACCGGCTGCTCCGGCCAGACGGCGGTGGCGAAGTCCTCCATCGTGGGGAAGCGCTGGTCGGGTTCCTTGGCCAGGGCCCGCGAGATGGCCACCGTGAGCGCGTCGGGGATGCCGGGCCGCTTGGCGCTCGCGAGCGGTGGCGCTTCGTAGATGTGCTTGTAGATGATCGTGTGCACCGAGTCGCCGGCGAACGGCAGCTCCGCGGTGATCATGCGATAGCCCACCACGCCGAGGGAGTACTGGTCGGCCCGGCCATCCACCGGCGCGCCCTTCCCCTGCTCGGGTGCCATGTAATGCGGTGTGCCGATGATCATCCCCGTGGCCGTGAGGCCTGTGGCGGCCTGGAGCGCCTTCGAGATCCCGAAGTCGGTCAGCATCACGCGGCCGTCGTGATCGAACATGATGTTCGCGGGCTTCACGTCACGGTGCACCACGCCGCGCTGATGGGCATGCCCCAGGGCGCAGGCCGCTTCCCAGAGGATCCGTTGGATCTCGGGCACGGGGAGCGGCTCCTTCTTGTCCAGCAGGTCCTCGAGCGACGTGCCCGAGATGTACTTCATGACGAAGTAATTGAGCCCGCCCTCGCTCTCGACGCGGTAGATGGGGATGATGTTGGGGTGGTCGAGCTTGGCGGCGGTCTTGGCCTCCTGCTGGAAACGGCGCACCACCTGGTCGTCCTGGACGACGTCGGGCGGCAGCACCTTGATCGCGACCTCGCGCTCGAGCGCGAGATCGTGCGCCAAGAAGACCTGGCCCATGCCTCCCTTGCCCAGCAAGCGCTCGATCCGGTACTTGCCCTCGATGATGCGCTGCAGCCGCTCGCGCACGAGGTCGACGCTGCTGGTGCTGGTGGGCCCGTCCCCACCCGAGACGTCCGCACCACACGACAGGCAGAATTTGCTGTTCTCCGGGATCGGGGTGTGGCAGCGGAAGCATTCGAGTACGCCGTTGGTCATCGGCGGCTCGGCGTGATCGGAGCTCGCAGCGGCACGTGTCCGCTCGGGCGGCGCTTGGCGCGGAGCGGTGCCGATGGGGCAGGGGGTGCTGGGAAGCCCGTGGCGCACGTCCCCGCTCCCAGGATCGAGAGGGTCCCGACGCAGATCTCGTACTGCGTGGTGGTTCCCGCAAAGTCGACGACGGCCAGGTAGTAATCCCCCGTCGCAAGCCCGGACGTCCGGTTCACGTCTGAGCCGGCGGCAGTGTCGGCGAGCATCAGCTGCAGCGCGGTGTCTCCAGGCAGCGGGACCTTGATCACGTACAAATCGAGATCCTTGAGGGAATCCGGGTGGCTGCCGGGGAATGCGTGCATCCGGAACTGGGCGCTCGTCCCGAGCCCGCCGTTCGTATAGTGGAACCTGATCCAGTCCACGTCATGCGGATTCTCGATCGTCAGAGTGTCCCGGAACGGCGAGGTGAGCGTCCCCTGCAGGTCCGCGGCGTTACAGGAGTTGTCGTCCTCGTGCGCGTCGGCCGGCAGCTCGCTGGCGTAGCCGTCGAGTACCGCCAAACCGTAGCCCGCGGCTTGCCTGTAGAGGGTGATCGCGTGCAGCGCGCCCGCCGACGCGTTCTTGAACGCGACGATCGTGGAATCGCCGTTCGCTTCGTGCGGCCCGAACCCGAGGCCATGACACGCATGGGAACCCGGGCCGAAGGTCCAGGAGTCTGGGCCGAGGGCGTAGGTCGTCCCGGTCCACGCCAGCGAGTCGGTCACGAACGTCGAGAATGTGCCGTGCACAGCTGGCGCGGTGAGAATGATCGTCAGATCGCGCGCCGTGGAGTGGCCAAAGCGGTACCAATCGACCCCGACCGTGTCAGTCCGCTTCAACGGCTCGAAGAACAGTGCCGGGTTGTAGACCAGGAGCAGATTGTAGACCGTCCCCGGGTAGGGAAACGGCCGCGGCGCGTCCAGGTCGAACCGGTGCGGCGCCGTTTCATTGGGCTCGTACACGTCACGCTTCAACACGTGCGTCGAGTCCGCGCTCGCCGTGACGATCCCGTTGCCAATGAACGTGACCCGGTCTGACTCGGCCGGGGGCGGAATCCAGAACTTCTGCTGACCGTAGCCGGTGGTGTCGTGTTGTGCCGAGAACGGATACGGATACAGGAAGAACGCACCCTTCATCGAGGCCAACACGACTTTGTCGGCGCCGGGGCCGAACACGGTCACCAATTGACCGTAGCGCGCCGTATCGGGAACCACACTGTCGATTTCGAGCGGCGCCGTCACCCGCAGCGTGTCCTCCCCGATCAGGGCGCCCTTATCGAAGTTAGCGGCGGCCGCTCGGATCAGCGCGACGCCCGAGTTGACGCCCACGATGCGCCCCGAGTTGTCTACGGTCGCGACCGCGGGAGCGTTGCTTGACCAGACAAACGCGACATTGGGGATCGGCTGCGAATCGGCTGGCCCCACCACTTGCCACGCGCTCGCGGTGGCGACAGTGTCGCTGCCGCGGATCAACATTTTCACCGGCGTCACACTCACGTGGACCGATGCGTCCCGCTCGGTTGGGTAGGCGCACGTCCCGAGAGTCGCTGCACTCAACAGCGCAGCCACAGCAGCGCCGTCACCGAATCGCATGCATTGATTTCGCGCGGGGTTGGACCCAATCTAAGTTCGCCACTCCGGCCCTGCTACATCTGGAGAACCCCGAGAGGAGTAAGGTCATGACCGACGCGAAGCATGTGTGCGGACTGCTGGCGATGGTCGTCAGCATCTTTGGGTGCGAGTCCCGAGCCCCGGTGGGTACCGAACCCCACGAAGCGGCGTCCCTGGTCAGCGCAAGCGCGGTAGGACCACCGTTCATATCCGTCACACCCGATGGGGCGACACTGGGCCTTCAGCCGAACAGTTCCGGGGAATACACGTTCACGGTATCTCGCTTCAATCCATTCTCATCGGACCCAACAATTTTCAACCTGGTGTGCTCGACGAGTGGGAGTGTCACTTGCACGGGTCTCAACCCTCCACGCCTGACACTCTCATCCGGCCAGTCACTCCCGGTGGTCGCCTCGTACACATTTTCATCTGGAACCGGAAGACTGGTGCTCACGGCATGCGATGGGCCCGGGCTGCCGGGGGTGGGCCCGTGCGCCTTGGCGAGTTACTTGGATTCAGGCTACGTGGAGATCAACCCGCCGCCAAAAGTAACCATCAGTGGCACCACCTCCGTCAGCAATCCTGGCACTTACACCTGGACGGCAAATGCCACCGGCGGCGACGGCACCTACGGGTACCGCTGGGCATACCACCCGTCTGGGTCCGCTACCTGGCTCACGCTGGGAACGGGCGATGACTCAATCCCGCTATGTGACCTCGTCAACGCCGCCCTTCAGCCTCAAAGTTACAGTGACTTCCGCTACCCAGGAGGGAAACGCAGCAATCTCTGTGGACAATATGCTCTGGGAGCCCCCGTGCCTCAGGGCGCCATGTCCGAAGTAGGTGGAAGGGCTGACGCGCAAGCTGAGGCTCCGACTGGAGCTACAGCCGACCGCGCCGCTTGAGCTCGAGGTACCGCGCCACCACCGCCTCGGCGGCGCGCTCGGGCGGCACGTCCAACACCAGCACGCCGGCGCGGCGCATGCGTGCCAGCGCCTCTTCGCGAGCGCGCAGCAGCTCCTCGGCCGCCGCTTTGCGAAACGCGTCGTGCGCGGCGGCGGGCCGCAACGCCGCCACGTGGTTCAGCTCGGGGTTTTGTAACGTGACGGCCAGCGGGAGGTGGCGCGGCCGGAGCGAGGCGACGTTCGCCACCAGCGCGTCCGACGCGAACCGATCGATCACGTCGGTGAACAGCACCGTGAGGGCCCGCTTGCGGTTGCGCGCCGCGAGGTAGCGGAACGCACCCGGATAGTCGGGCTCGACCAATTGCGGCTCGACCCGCGCGAGCACATCGAGCACGCGCCTCAGCGCCAGCCGACCACGCTGCGGCGCCACGAAGTGTTGGACCCCGTCGGCGAACGCCATCACACCCACGTTGTCGTCGTGCTGCACCGCGGTATAGGCCAGCTCGAGGGCCGCTCGCACGACGTACTCGAGCCGGGAGAAGCCTGCGATCTCGGCGGTGAGGAGCCGGCCCAGATCGAGCACCAGCAGCACCTGCTGGCGGCGCTCCGCCTCGAACTGCCGGGTGATGACTTTGCCGCGTCGCCCCGTGGCCTTCCAGTCGATGTGCCGAAGGTCGTCGCCCGGCACCCAGTCCCGCAGGGACTCGAACAGGCGACCCTCGCCGAGGCGGCGCAGCGGCGTGCTGCCCTGCTCCCGGCGTCGCTGCGCTCTCGCCACGGACGCCTGGAGCCGCACGGTGACGAGCGGGGGGTACACCGCCACCTCCCACGGGAGCGCGATCCGCTCGCGGCGCAATCCGAGCCCCAACGGCCCGACCGAGTCGAGCACGAATCCGCCCTCGGTCTCGCGACCGCGCCGCGCCGGCGTGACGGGCACGGTCTCGCGTGCCTGACCGCGCGCCGGAACCCGGATCCATCTGGGTGGCTGCGCGCCGCCGAGCAGCTCGGGGCGCACTTCGCGGAGTCGCAGCCGCGCGGTCCGGGGGGCACCGTTCCGCCAACGATACGTCACCTCGCCCGGGCGGCCCACGGAGAACGCCGGCGGCGCCTCCCGGACGGCGACCAGGTGGCGCGGACTCGGGCCGGCCTGTGGCGCGAGCAGTCCGTCGACCCACACGGCCGCCGCCAGGGCCAGGTCGCCGACGAGCATCGCCTCGAGTCCCCACGGCAGCCACAGTCCAGCGAGACCCAGCAGCGCGAGTCCCGCGCCGAGCCACAGCGCCCGCCGGGTGCAGAGAATCACGTCGTGGGCACTTCCGTCTTGTCGAGGATCGCCTTGAGGGCCGCGTCGGGCGTGACACCTTCCAGCTCGAGCTCGGGCGCGACGCTCACCCGGTGGCGGAGCACGGCGGGCGCCAGGCGCTTCACGTCGTCGGGGATCACGTAGTCGCGCCCCTCGAGCAGCGCCGCGGCGCGAGCGGCCTTCAGGAGCGACACGCCCGCCCGCGGGCTCGCGCCGAGGGTGAGCGACGCCGCCTGCCGCGTCCCCCGTACCACCGCCGTGATGTAGGCGGTGATCTGCGTCTCGACCCGCACGGCCTCGACGGCCGCGCGCAATCGCTCCAGGCCGGCCGCGTCCGTCACGCGCGTCACGCCGTACGTCGCCGGCCGATCCGCCTCGAATCCCGCCACCGTGCGTGCCAGGATCCCCTGCTCGGCGCCCGCGTCGGGGTAGCCCACGAGCACCTTCATCATGAAGCGATCCAGCTCGGCCTCCGGCAGCGGGTAGGTGCCCTCGAACTCCACAGGGTTCTGCGTGGCGAACACGGTGAATGTCGCGGACAGCAGGTGCCCCGTGCCGTCCACCGTGACGGTGCGCTCCTGCATCGCCTCGAGCAGCGCGGCCTGCGTCTTCGCCGGCGCGCGGTTGATCTCGTCCGCCAACACGAGATCGGCGAAGATCGGCCCCGGCCGGAAGGTGAACTCCCGCGCGCCGGTGAGGAGTGTCACTCCGGTGATGTCGGCGGGCATCAAATCGGGAGTGAACTGGATGCGCTGGAACTTGACGTCGAGGGCGAGCGCCAGAGTGCGTACCAGCAGCGTCTTCGCCGTCCCGGGCACCCCCTCGAGCAGCACGTGACCGCGGGCCAGCAGACACACCAGCGCCTCGCGCGTCGCCGCCTGTTGCCCCAGGACCACCCGGTCGAGCGCCTCTAGAATCCGGCGCGCGTCGTCCGCGGGCGCAGCTCCGTCCACACGTCCTCCACGGCTTGGGCGGCCGCGAGCGCACGCTCGGGACCGCCGGGTTGATTGATCGTGCGCTGCAGGCGCCGCACCGCGTTGCGGCCGGCGGTGGTCGGTAGCGCGAGCTCGAGCGCGGCGAGCCACGCGCGCTCCCCGCCCGGCGGCAGCAACCCGACCCGTCCCAGCCGCCGGCGCAACCCCGATACCGTGAGCCCCACCGCCGTGTCCACGCCGCCCGCACCCTCGAGGCCCGCCGCGAGCGCCTCCACGTGCTCCAGCGGCGAGCGGCGCCGCCGCACGATCACCGACCGAGCCGGGCCGAACCGGACGGCGCTCATCGCGAGCGCGACGAGGGCGACCCCGAGCAGCTGGAGGATCGCCCAGCCCGGAGGGTGATGTCGCAGCCACGCCCAGGAAGCCCCGGGGAGCGTTCCACCCGCGCCGAACCCGAGGTGATACTCGTCCACGACGACCTGCCTCGTGCGTCCGTCGAGAAACCACGGAAGCACGGCGACACCGGCGTCCGTCTCCTTGAGGGCCCGGTTGGCGAGGAAGCGCGCATCGGCCAGGAGAATCGCTTCGCCGCCGGACGGGAAGCGGAGGCGTACCGCCAGCGCGCGATCGCTCACCGTGCGGAGCAGCGTGTCGACCCGCGTCGCGAGGCGCGGCTTGCAGCGACCCTCGTCCGCCTCTCGCGACCCGTGCGCCGAGAGGGACTCCGCCGGCAAGGCCCGCAAGACCCGGCGCGCGACCGGCAGGTGCCACCCGACCTGGGGAACTTTCGTCGAGTCCCTCCCCACGCCCGGCGGTCGATCCGAGCGGTAGCCGAAGCAGGCTTCGAGGCCGGTGACGCCGGCCGTGAGGATCCTCCCACCGCCGATCACGTAGTCCCGGATCGCCGCCTCCTCCTGCAGCGTGGGCCGCTCGATATCGAGGAACGCGTACAGCCGCTCGGACCGCCGACCGCCGCTGTCCGTCGCGACATCGAAGTACGGCCGACGGCGCTGCTCTACGGTCACACCCAGGCGCCGCAGCGTCTGCATGAGGCCTTTCGCCCCGGACGGCCCCGTCAGATACGTCGAGAGGCGATGATCGTCCAGGTCCCTGCCGGGAGCCGATAAGGCACCCCAGAGCGCCACCAGCACGAGGACGCTGACGCCAGCGATGACGACGGCGCGCTCACCGGGCCGCATGGAGCTCGAGCCGCCCGGCCTGCGCATCGAAGCGCTGCCACGCCTCGGCATCGCACGGCATGCCGCCGAACACGTGGCGATACAGGCTTGCGACCAGCGCCGCGAGCTCGGAGCGGCCAAGGGCGTCGAGCCGCGCCTCCACGGCGTATTCCGCCGGGGTTTTGGAAGGGTGGAATTGCAGCGCTCGCCGGCCGTCGAGGTCGAGCACGGCGGCGAGGAAACGATGTGCCAGCGCTTCAGCGAATCGCCCGGCGGCGCCGAGCCGCTGCGCCTCCGCCAGGTGCCACGCGGCACCCTGCGGGGGAGCCGCTTCGGGGGTCGGCACGCCGCTGACCTCCCGCGGCCGGAGCGAGCGCCACACGACCCACGTCACGTGGGTGAGCATGGCAAGCAGGACGAGCGTCAACGCGGCGACGAGCAGGTAATAGCGCGCGGGCGACGCGACCCGCAGGAGCTCGAGCCAATCGAGCAGCCGGTGCCACTGCTCCGTCAGCCAGAGCCAGGTGCTGCTCGGCTCGCTCCATCGGTAGTCGCGGGCCCGAAACACGGCCTGCAGCGCGGCGCGCAGCGAGTCCGGTTCGATCTGTTGCGGAACGACGCTCACGCCCGCGCGGCGGCGATGCCGAGGTGCTGGCTCAGGAGCTCGAGGTCGAACGCCTCTTTCCGCACGCGCAGGTCGTAGTAGAACAAGGTGAACACGCAGCTCGTGAACGGATAAAAGAAGAGGAACACGATGGCGAAGCCGATCATCGCCGGCACGAACAACAGAGGAAGAAAGGCTGCCGCCAGACCGGCGACGAAGGCGAAGCCGAACAGGCACAGCACCACGAGGACGATGACCACAGCGTAGAGCCCGAACGCCCGCCACTTGAACCCCTGGGTGAGGCTCCAGGAGCGTCCCAAGCCGTCGGTGCCCCCCGGGAGCGGCTCGAGCACGGCCGCCTGCACCGCCACGGAGAGACCGGACGCGACCACGATTCCGGGAATGATCAAGAGGATCGACGCGAAGACCACCAGAATGCCCGTTGCGAAACCGGCCGCCAACGTTCGTCCCAGCTTACCGAACGCAAAGTCGAGCGCATCCGACAGACTGGGCTCGTTGCCGAGATAGGCCTGCGAGACCACGCGGATCGACGCGCCGGTGATGAGCAGATACCCGACGAAGCTGAGGAGCTGCGAGAACGCGTACAGTCCGAAATGCTGCCCCGCGCCGCCGTTGAACTCCACGAACAGGCTCAGCGCGGTGGGCACACCCTGGCACACGATCGCGACACCGAAGAACACGCCGGCGTGGCGGCGCAGCAGCGCGAAGGAGGCATCCAGGACCTCTCCCATCGCCATCGGCCGCAACTGGGTGGTAGCCATAGATCCTCCTCGGCGATTAAGATGCCTCCGAGATGCCGGACACGCGAGCCCCGACCGTGCCGCAGTTCACGCGGCGTCTTGGGATCGAGACGCCGGAACACCTGGTGCTCGAGCTCGAGCTGGCGGGACTCGGCTCCCGCCTGGCCGCGGCGGTGTGCGACGCGGGCGTCCTCGCGGTCGCGTATCTGCTCCTGGGCCTCGGGATCCAGCTGCTCCCCAGCCCGACGCGCGGTGAGGCGGGGAGCCCCTGGGGTACGCTCGCCGCCATCGTCTTGATCCTCACGCTGTTCCTGCTCTTCTGGGGCTACTTCCTGGTGTTCGAGGCGCTCAACGACGGCCGGACGCCGGGCAAGCGCCTCATGGGCATCCGCGTCGTGATGGATACCGGCCATCCGCTCACCTTCAGCGCGGCCGCCGTCCGCAACCTCGTGCGCATCGTGGACATGCAGCCGGTCTTCACCTACCAGGTGGGACTCGCCTTCGTGTTGTTCCATTCGCACAACAAGCGGCTCGGTGACATCGTCGCCGGCACAGTGGTCGTTCGGGATCGCCCCGAGAATTTACAGCTCGCCAGCGCGACCGCGGACCGCGCGCGGGAGCCGGAGGCGCTCGAGGCGGGCTCGCCGGAGCTGGCCGACGAGGAGTTCCGCCTGCTCGACCAGGTGCTCGAGCGGCTCGAAGGATTGGAGGGCGCGGTGCGGCACCGACTGACGGCGGAGCTCGTCGCTCGGTTCGCGCCACGATTTCCGCGGCGAGACGCCGACCACGAGACCTTCCTCCTACGGCTGCACGGCGCGGAGCTCGCCAAGCGCCGGGGGCGCCTCGCGACCCGGAGCGCACAGGGCGTGGGCCGAACGTCCGTCGCCGCGGAGCGGTTCGTCGCGCAGAAGCGGGAGGGCTGGGAAACGTTCCGGACGCTCGCCGCACGCGCCGAGCGGCTGGGACTGAAGCAGCTCGGCGCGGCCGAGATTCCGGGCTTTGCGGCGCAGTATCGCGAGGTGGCGGCGGATCTCGCGCGGGCCCGCACCTACGGCGTCGATCCGCGCGTGCTCGAATACCTGGAGCGCGTGGTGAGCGCCGGCCACAACGCCCTGTACGGCCGGCACACCGGGCAGCGCGTGCCGATCGTGCGGCTCGTCCTGCGCGAGCTGCCCGCCGCCGTGGTGGACGCGCGGGCCTTTGTGTTCGCCGCGTTGCTGCTGTTCGCGGTCCCGGCCGCGACGGGATACCTGGCGATCCGCGAGCGCCCGGCCATCGCCGAAGAAGTTTTGCCCGATGAGATGATCGCCCGCGCGCGCGCCGGCGCCGGGCGCCGGGCGGAAGGGATCGGCTATGCCGAAGCACCGTCGCTGTACCTCCCGGTCGTCGCGTCCACCATCATCACCAACAACGTGCAGGTCGCGTTCTTCGCGTTTGCGTTCGGCATCACGGCAGGGCTCGGGACGCTGCTGCTGCTCACCCTGAACGGGCTGTTCTTCGGGGCGGTGCTCGGGTTGTTTGCGAACTACGGGCTCGCGGGCTGGCTGCTCACCTTCGTGGCCGGCCACGGCGTGCTCGAGCTGACGGCGATCTTCATCGCCGGCGGTGCCGGGCTGTTGGTGGCCCGCGGGCTCATCGCCCCGGGCGACCTCACCCGGCGGGACGCCCTCGTGCTCGCCGGCCGGCGAGCGGCCCGGCTCGTCGCCGCGGCCGTGCTGCTCCTGTGCCTCGCCGGCACGATCGAAGGCCTGCTCTCTGCGAGCGACGCCCCCCCGGCCTACAAGTTCGCGGTCGGCGCCGCGTCCGTGGTGCTCCTGGCGTGCTACTTCGCGAGCGGGCGGGCATATCTGAAGCGTGATCCGTCATCCGTCGACCGTCGACCGTAGAAGCGCATCCCGGACACCGGACGACGGAGCACGGATAACGTCGACAGCGGGCGCCACCACAGGGCGGGAGGGCAGTACCGTGGCCGGTGCCGCCGACTCACCGGCTCATCTGTCCAGCGCTTCGAGGATGCCGCGCATCTTGCGCGAGAGCGCTTCGATCTGCTTCAGGCCCGTGACCGTTTCCGCATCATACTTGTCCGCGCCGAGCAGGAGCAGCTGAGTTTCGGCGAGGATCGCGGCGAGGGGGTTGGACAGGTCGTGCCGCAGCTGCCTGATGGGGTCCAGCGCGTCGGCCATCTAAAGCAGGGAGCGGTAGAGATCGCGTAAGTGATGATCCCGCAGGTCGCGTACCGCCTGCCACAGGTCCGGCTCCGACGCGGCGCAGAAGATCTCGGCCGTGGAGCGCTCCGCCTCGGTGTCCGGCGCGCCGAACAGCACCCGCCCGCGCCAGATCCCGTCTTCCGACCGGCGTACCTGGAGGCGAATGGAGATGAGTTGTCCGTCGAATCGAATGGGGGGGAGGTCGTGGACGACCGCTTCGGGCGAATCGGGTGCGTTGTAGCGTGCCGGCTGTCCGGGCATGCTGACCCTAGGGCTGGTTTGCGCAAAGATAAGCGCCGGAGCCGGTTACGCAATACGGCTCCGGCGGAGGTTGGGGAGGTTCTGGAGGTTGGTGGAGGCTGGGGGAGGTCCCCAACCTCCTTTAGCCAAGCAGGGTCAGCGGAGCCGGTGCGAAGGTCACCGCAAACAGCGCCACCGCCGTCCACCATGCCCGCACGCGCGACGGCGGCAGGGGACGGAGCGTGTCGAGCACCGGGGGATGCCCGAGGCGACCGCGCGACAGGAGGAGCACGAGCCCGCCCCAGATGTACCAGCCGAACCACAAACTGCCGAGCGCGATGACCACGAGCCAAAACCCCAGGGCCACGCGCTGGTGCCACTGCGGCAGGCGCGCATACAAGATGTGCCCGCCGTCCAGCTGGCCCATGGGCAGCAGGTTGAGCATGGTCACGAACATCCCGACCCAACCAGCAAACGCGAGCGGACCGACGATCACGGCCTGCGCACCGCCATGGAACAGGTGGCGCGCGATGAACGTGACCGGCGAGTCGCCCAGGATCCAGGTCTGGGTTCCCATGGGGAGCAACAGGCCGGTCGCGGCGCCGTGTCCGGGAGCCGCGTGGCTCTGGGCCAAGCCGAGCAACAGCACCGGGAGCGCGACCAGAAACCCTGCGATCGGCCCCCATACACCGATGTCGAACAGCTGCCGGCGATCGTTGAGGATCGAGCGCAAGCGGATGAATGCACCCATTGTGCCGATGAAGGTTGGAAACAACGGGACAGGGATGAAGTATGGGGGAGAAACGTCGACGTCGTAGAGCCGCGCCGCGAGATAGTGGCCGAGCTCGTGACACAGCAGGATCGCGAGCAGCGGGACTGAGAACGACAGCCCGGCAGCCCACGCGCGCACCAGGTGGGGGGGGAGCGGGTACGACCCGGTGAAGAGGGAGAGCGGGTCGTCGAAGGGGATCGTCCCGGCCACGACGGCCCCAGCGAAGGTCGTGGTGAGGAGGGTCGCCAGGAACAGCGCGACATGGAGGCCCCAGCGCTCCCGCCTCCGGGCGAGCGGCCGGGTCAGGACGAGATGACGGCCATCGGGCTCGTCCGACCAGTAGTAGCTGCCGGGCCAGCGGCCGAGCACAGCGGCGAGTGCCGGGGAGGGCCTGCCATGGACCGGATGTACAAGCGCGTCAACGACTTCCCGGTCCGGGAGCGACGTCGTTCGCCACGCCACCAGAAACGCGCTCAGGTCCACGGCGTACCCTTGACTCGCGGTGGGGAGAACCCTACTATAGCTCTCTCGCACTCCTTCGAACTCCCTGATTCCATTTTCGACGCGTTCACTTCCCCACCCCGGGGTTTCGCCCGCCGTAGAACTACGGAGCAAAGGCACACGTGGATATCGCTGAACTGAAGAGAAAATCCGTCGCGGAACTGCACGCGATGGCCGAGACCCTGAACATCACCAACTACTCAGGGCTTCGCAAGCAGGACCTGATCTTCCGCATCGAACAGTCCCTGCTCGACTCCGACACCGTACTGCGCGGCGAGGGCGTCCTCGAGATCCTTCCCGAAGGTTACGGGTTCCTGCGCAGTCCGGACTGGAACTACCTGTACGGGCCCGACGACATCTACGTCTCTCCCAGCCAGATCAAGCGGTTCGACTTGCGCACCGGCGACACGATCATGGGCCAGGTGCGCCCGCCCAAGGAGGGTGAGCGATACCTCGCCCTCTTGAAGGTCGAGGTGGTGAACGGCGACGAACCGGAGAAAGCGAAACACCGGGTCGCGTTCGACAACCTGCGGCCCCGTTACCCCGAACGGCGCATCAAGCTCGAGCGCAAGGACGGCGACCTGTCGATGCGGGTGATGGACATCTTGAGCCCCATCGGCATGGGCCAGCGCGGCCTCATCGTCTCGCCGCCCAAGGCCGGCAAGACCATCCTGCTCCAGAAGCTCGCCAACTCGGTGATCGAAAACCACCCCGAGGTCTATCTCATCGTGCTGCTCATCGACGAGCGGCCCGAGGAGGTGACCGACATGGAGGAGAACGTCAAGGGCCCGAGCGTGGAAGTGATCTCTTCCACGTTCGACGAGCCGGCCGATCGCCACGTCCAGGTGGCCGACATGGTGATCGAGAAGGCCAAGCGCCTGGTGGAGCACGGCAAGGACGTGGTCATCCTGCTCGACTCGATCACCCGCCTCGGTCGGGCCCACAACGTGGTGGTCCCGCACTCCGGCAAGATCTTGTCGGGCGGCGTGGACGCGAACGCGCTGCAGAAGCCCAAGCGCTTTTTCGGCGCGGCGCGCAACATCGAGGGCGGCGGCTCGCTGACCATCCTCGCCACGGCGCTGATCGATACGGGGTCGCGGATGGACGAAGTGATCTTCGAGGAGTTCAAGGGCACCGGCAACATGGAGGTGATCCTCGATCGGCGGATCGCCGAGCGCCGCACCTTCCCGGCGATCGACGTGCAGCGCTCCGGCACCCGTAAAGAAGAGATCCTGCTCTCCAAAGAAGAGCTCAACAAGGTGTACCTGCTCCGCAACTTCCTCGCCGACATGCCCCCGGTCGAAGCGATCGAGTTCCTGTTGGAGCGGCTCAAGCGCACCAAGACGAACAACGAGTTCTTCGCGACGATGGCGCAGGGGTGACGGGCGGCCCAGGCGAGGGCCGGCTGCTCGGCGTCGACTGGGGCGAGCGTCGCATCGGCCTCGCCCTCTCCGACGAGACTCGCACGCTCGCTCAGCCCCTGACCACCCTCACCCGCCGCACCGGCAAGCGCTTCCCGATGCGCGAGTTCCTCACCCTGCTCGAGCACCACGCCGTGACCGGCATCGTGGTCGGCCTGCCGCTCGACCAGGAGGGGGCCGAAGCCGAGGCGGCTTCCGCCGCGCGGGCGCTCGCCGCCGACATCGCGCGCCGCTCTGGACAGCCGGTCGAGCTGTGGGACGAACGGCTCACCACGGCGCGGGCGCTCCGAGCCGTCCGCGCGATGGGCGGGTCGACCAGGGGCCGCAAGGAGGACGTGGACGCGCTCGCGGCGACGCTGCTGCTGCAGCACTATCTGGATGCGAAGCGGGGGGGAGCGACGTGACGGAGACGAATGCGGAATGCGGAGTGCGGAATGCGGACCGTACGCTCGACCTTCAATTCCGCATTCCGCATTCCGCACTCCGCATTCTGCTCGTCTGCGCCGCGGGCGCTTGCGCGTCCTCCGATGGTCCTCGGGTGACCGTGACCATCCCCCCGGGCGCGACCCTCGACGCCGCCGTCGACTCGCTCGCCGCCACCCATGTGATCAACCACCCAGGCTCGTTCCGGCTGTACGCGCGGCTGCGCGGGTTGGCAGGCTCGCTCAAGAGCGGCGTCTACCTGCTGCACCAGGACGAATCGTGGTCCGACGTCGTGGCGGCGCTCGAGCGCGGACGGGGGGTGGAGCAGCGCTTCATCGTGCGGGAGGGTTTGCGGCTCGCTGAGGTGGCCGACCTCGCCCGGGCCCAGCTCAAAATTCCCCGGGATTCCTTCCTTGCGGCGGCCGAGGACTCAACTCTGCTGACGAACGTCGGCCTTCCCGTCGAAGCGCCGAGCGCCGAGGGATACCTGTTTCCCACGACCTACCTGCTGCCGCTCCGCATCGGGGCGCGCGAGCTGGTGCGCGTGATGATCCACCAGTTCACCCAGCAATGGAGCCCGGAGTGGCAGGCGCGGCTCGACTCCCTCCACTTCTCGCGGCACGAGCTCGTCACGCTGGCGTCGATTGTCGAGGCGGAGGTCCGCTACGACCCCGACCGGCCGTTCGTTTCCGCGGTGTACCACAACCGCCTGAAACGGGGCATGCGGCTCGAGGCCGACCCGACGGTGAGCTACGCCTATGGACGGCGACTCAGGAGGGTGTGGGAGAAGAACTTGGCGGTGCGCTCACCCTACAACACGTATCTGCACGCCGGGCTCCCGCCCGGCCCCATCGGCCAACCGGGCCGCGCCGGCCTCGTCGCGGCGCTCTATCCCGCCGATGTGCCGTTCCTGTACTTCGTGGCGCAGCCCGACGGCAAGCACATCTTCTCGGCGACTTACGCCGAGCATTTGGCCGCGATCCAGCGCGTCAAGCAATTGCGGCGCGCAGCGCGCGCGCCGCAGCCGCCGGCTCGGCAGCCTCCCACACCGCGCCGATGACGGCGACGCCGGCCGCCCCCGCCCGCACCAGCGCCGGGGCGTTGGCGGCCGTGATGCCGCCGATACCGATCACCGGGATACCGGGCGGGGCGAGCTGCGCGAGTCGCCCGAATCCCTCGGCCCCGAGCGGCAAGCCGGCGTCGGTCTTGTGCGCCGTGGGAAAGCAGGGGCCGACGCTCCAATAGTCGGCAGGCCAGGCCCGTCCCCGCTCCGCCTCGCCCGGTGAGCCGACCGACAGGCCGAGCAGGAAGCCGGGCGGCACGTGGGGGCGGAGCCGGTCGAGGGGCGGATCCTCCTGGCCCAGATGGGCCCCCGCCGCGCCGGCCGCGAGCGCCACGTCCACCCGGTCGTTCACGATCACCGGCACCGCGAGTGCGCCGACCAGGGCCCGGGACAGCGCCACAACCTCGCTGGGCGGTGCATCTTTCAGGCGCACCTGGATGATGGTGGCCCCGCCGCCGCCCGCCACGACCCGACGGCACGCCTCGACCGGGTCGCGCCCCTTGAAGAGGCCCGAGTCCGTGATCACCATCAAGCGTAACGGACCACCGAGTGCCATGAGCAAAATTCTGCGTGGGCTGCGCGGCGCCACCACCGCCGCCGCCAATACCGGCCAGGCCATCCTGGACGCAACCGCCGAGCTGTTGCGCGCGCTCCAGGAAGCGAACGGCTTCCAGCCCGAGGATGTCGAGAGCGCCATCTTCACGTCATCCCCGGATCTCACCGCCGAGTACCCCGCGCGCGCCGCGCGCCTGCTCGGTTGGAGGGACGTGCCCCTCCTGGGAGCTGCGGAAGTCGCCGTCCCTGACGGGCTACCGCGCTGCGTCCGCGTCCTGCTCCACTTCTACACCGCCAAGCCGCAACGCGAGCTGAAACATATGTACCTGCGCGACGCGGCCAAGCTGCGGCCGGACCGGAAACGGTGACGGACAGCCGGACCGTCGGACGGTCGGACGGTGGAATCGCCACGCGGGCCGTGATCGTGTCCGCGAAGGGTGCCGCGCGCTGGCAAGCCGGGCATCCCTGGATCTATCGCACCGACGTGTACGACGAGCCGCGAGACGCCCCGGGCGTCGTGACCGTGACCGACCGTCGCGGGCGGCACCTCGGCCAGGCGCTGTACTCGCCCGCGTCGGAAATCCGGCTGCGCCTGCTCACCACCGGTCGCGAGCCCATCGACGCGAGCTGGTGGGCCGACCGGATCAGCGCGGCGGCGCGCCGCCGGGCCGGCATTCCGGCCACCGCGTACCGCGTGGTGCACGGCGAAGGGGACGGCCTGCCGTCCCTCGTGCTGGACCGCTACGGACCCTACGTCGTGGCGCAGCTGCTCTCGGCCGGCCTCGAGCAGGCGCGCGCGGACGTGCTGGACGCGATCGGCAGCGCCCTCGCGCCCGAGGGGATCCTGCTGCGCAACGACACCACGGTGCGGCGCCACGAGGGACTGCCGCTCGACGTGGTGCCGGCGCGCGGCACCATCCCCGACACGGTGGCCGTGGAGGAGGCCGGCATTCGCTACCTCGCCGCCCCGCGGACGGGGCAGAAGACGGGGGCATTCCTCGACCAACGCGAGAACCGCGCCCTCGTGGGAGAGCACACGGGTACGGGCCGGGCGCTCGACCTGTTCACCTACCACGGCTCGTTCGCGCTCCACCTCGCCCGGCGCGCCGGCGAGGTCGTGGCGGTGGACTCGAGCGCCGATGCGTTGGCGCGGGGGCGCGAGAATGCCGCGCTCAACCAGCTCACCAACATCACCTGGCGCGAGGCGAACGCGTTCGATCTGCTGCGCGAGCTGGAGCAGCGGGAAGAGTTGTTCGACACCATCGTGCTCGACCCGCCGGCGTTCGCGAAGTCGAAGCAGAGCGTGCTTCGCGCGCTCGCCGGCTACAAGGAGATCAACCTCCGCGCCATGCGCCTCGTCGCCCCGGGCGGCGTGCTGTTCACCTGCTCCTGCTCCTACCATGTCAGCCGGGCCGCCTTCCTCGACATGCTGGGCGACGCCGCGCACGATGCGGGCCGCCGCCTCCAGCTCCTCGCGCTCACGGGGGCGGGCCGGGACCACCCGGAGCTGGTCAACGTACCGGAGACCGGCTACCTCAAGGGCGCCCTCCTCCGGACCGTTGACTAAACCGCTGTCCCTTACAACCTTGCAATCCTGTCCATGCCGGCGTCCGTCCTGGTCCGCCGAGTCTTTGTCGGCCTCCTCGTCGCCAACCTGGCGGTCGTGGGGGTGAAGCTGGCGGTGGGGCTCAGATCCGGCTCCCTTGCCGTACTCGGCGCGGCGGTGGATTCGTGCGTGGATGCGCTCAACAACGTGCTCGCCCTGATCGTCGTCCGGGTGGCCGCCAAGGAGCCCGATGAGGACCACCCGTACGGCCACGGGAAGTTCGAGACGCTGGGCGCGCTGGCCATCGTGGGATTCCTGTCGATCACCTGCTTCGAGCTGGTGCGGGAGGCGGTCAACCATCTTGGGAGCGGCAGCCATGGCGTCAACGTCAGCGATTCCCAGCTCGTGCTGCTCGTCCTCACCCTGGGCGTGAACGTGCTCATCACGTGGTACGAGCACCGCCGCGGGACCGAGCTCGGCAGCGAGCTGTTGGTCGCAGACGCGGCGCACACCCGCGCCGACGTGTTCATCACGGTCGGCGTCCTCCTCAGCATCCTGCTCACACGGCAGGGGTGGTGGTGGATCGATTCGGTGGTCGCGATCGTCGTCGCGCTGGTCATCGTGTTGGTGGCGTATGGGATCCTCGAGCGCACGGTGCCGGTGCTCGTGGACCAGCGCGCCATCCCGACGGGCGACATCCGGGAGACCGCACAGGCGGTACCCGGGGTGAAACGCGCCTATGGCATCCGCTCGCGTGGTCCGTCCGACCTGCGCTATGCCGAGGTCACCATCGCCGTCGACCGGCACGCGGACGTGGAATCGGCGCACGCGATCGCCGACCAGGTGGAGGAGCGGCTCAAGCGCGACCTGCAACTCCACGAAGTCACCGTGCACGTCGAGCCATGCTGAGCCTCTCGGGGGAGCAGCGCTCCCGCACCACGCGGCGGCCGCCGCGCTCGCTCAAGCAGGAGTACCAGGAGTTCCTGCTGCAGCGCATCGAGGAGTACAAGAACGGCCTCACCCGTGAGGCGCTGCTGGAGATCGGCGACGAGGCGGTGCGCGAGCTCGAGGAAAGCCCCGCGGGGCAGTACCTCCTCACCGAGGTGCTGCTGCTCGAGCACGTCGACCGCATCATCGCCCGGCGGCTGCGGCTGCCGGCGTTCCCCCGCTGGCGCCAGAAGCACCGCGCACTGCGCGCCGCGCAGCGCGCGCCGACGCATTGGGGGCTCGAATCGGATGGCCCGTTGGTCAGCGCCGTGCGCCGCCTCGAGCCCGGCGACCTGGCCGTCGTGGTCGGCGCCGCCGCGCTCCCCGCCGCCCTGTTTATCGCGGCCCACGACGCCGAGGTGTTCCTCGTGGATCACGACCTCGGGGCCGTCGAAGCGGCGGAGAGCCGGGCCGTGAGCGAGCAGCTCGCCGGCCGGTTCCAGGCGTTGGTCGTCACCTTCGGCAGCTGGTTCCCGGACGTGGCGCCGAGCCTGGTGATCATCGATCCCGCCGCCCTGGCGCCGGCGCGCGCCCGCGACCGCCACGCGCTGCTGGGCGAGCTGCAGGGTCGCACCCGCCCCGGCGGCGTGCACGTGATCCTCCCCAGCCCCACGGCGAGCGAGGTGATCCCGCTCGCCCCCGAGGCCCTGCAGGCCCAGTACGGCGGCTGGGAGATCGTCCGTCGCCGGCGCGGCAAGGCGCGCATCGGGTTCACGGCGACGAAGCCGGAGCGTCAGCTGGACACGGCGTTGAACGTGTCGGAGTGACCCCAGCCCCACCCTGCCATTCCCGTTACCTGTTGTCGGATAAGGCGTTGCCGGGACAGTCGTGCGGCAAGCGTTTTGCCCTGGCGACGCAGTATCCGACAACCGGGAACGCCTTTTCCATGACGAGTCTCCCTTTAGTTCTGGACGACGACGAGCCGATCGGTATCATCCTGCGGGCCGGCCGGAAGATGCTGCGCCCGGCGAAGATCTGGGCCTACTGCTGGTTCACAGACGAAGCGGAGGCGGGGGCGGGCGACCACACCCATCGCCATCTGCCCGAGCATATCGACTGACGCACGAGCGGGGCCGGCCCAGAGCCGGCCCTTCGTGTTTCAGCGCGTATCCTCCTTGCAGATCAGGTAGTTGGCCGGGCATCTTCAAAGGTCATGGCGACCCTCACGATCAACGGCCGCTCGGTCAGTGCCGACCCCGAACAAACCATCCTCGAAGCAGCCCGCGCCGCGGGGATCCTGGACATCCCCACGTTGTGCTGGTATCCCAAGCTGCCGGTAGTCGGGAATTGCCGTATCTGCCTGGTGTCGGTGGAGGGGCAAGCGAAACTGCTCCCGGCCTGCGCCACTCAGGCGGCGGAGGGGATGGTGGTGCAGAGCGAGTCCCACGCGGCGGTTGAAAATCGCAAAGGCGTGCTCCGGCTGCTGCTCGAGCGCTACCCGGGCGAGCACCTGAGCAACGGCAACCGGAAGGGGGCGCGGCCCCGCAACGAGTTCGAGGAGTACGTCGTGCGTTATGGGGTCGTTCCCACCCCGCTCGGGGAGCGCGACCTCGTGCTGCGCCACGGCGACGAGCGGCCCGGCGATGCGATGATCCGGCACGACATGAGTACGTGCATCCTGTGTACGCGCTGCGTGCGCGCGTGTGAGGACATCCAGGTGGTCGGGGTGCTCGACGTGGGCCAGCGCGGCGAGCACACCGAGATCATCGTCGGGGCGGACGGCGACCCGGACAAGGCGGGGTGCACCTGGTGCGGCGAGTGTGTGCGGGTCTGCCCGACCGGCGCGATTTTCGAGGTGATGCCGCGCGAGCGGTTCGCGCCCGAGAAGGTGCTCCACCCGGACAAGACGGTCCGCTCGGTCTGCCCGTACTGCGGCGTCGGCTGCCAAGTGGACCTGCACGTGGCCGGCGACCAGGTCATGCGCGTCACCTCGCCGGACATCGAGCTCGACACTCCCAATCAGGGCTCGACCTGCGTGAAGGGTCGCTTCGGCTACGACTTTCCCCAGCACCACGACCGCCTCACGAAGCCGCTGATCCGCAGGGGCTGGGAGAAGGAGCAGGGCCGCTGGGTCTGGCGCGGCCGCACCGGGACGAATCGACGGGGCGGCCCGTGGCAGACCATCGAAGGCGAGGGCCAGAACTCGAAGCCGGCGGGCCCGCCGCGCTCCGTGGGAAAGGCGGTGCGCGACCTGCCGCTGCTCGAGCGGGTAGACCTGGACATTCGCGACCGGGTGGCGACGCCGCCATCCTGGTACGAGCCGTTCCGCGAGGCGACGTGGGACGAAGCGCTGGAGCTCACGACGCAGGAGCTGCTGCGTCTCAAGCACGAGCGCGGCGGCGATTCTGTCGCCTGCTTCTCCTCGGCCAAATGCTCGAACGAGGAGAACTACCTCATGATGCGGATGTTCCGCGCCGCGCTCGGCACCAACAACATCGACCATTGCACGCGGTTGTGCCATTCCACGTCGGTCGCGGCGATGCAGCGCGCGCTCAATACGTCGGCGGCGTCGGGCTCGATGCGCGAGGTGGAGCACGCGGCCGATGTCATCTTCATCGCCGGCGCGAATACCACCGAGTCACACCCGGTGTTCGGCGCCGCCATCAAGCGCGCCCACCAGCGGGGCGCGACGCTCATCGTGGCAGACCCCCGCAAGACCGAGCTCGCGGCCCGGGCCGACATCCACCTGCAGATGCAGCCGGGCACCGACGTGGCACTCTTCAACGCCATGCTGCATCACATCGTGATGCGTGGCCTGGAGGACGAACGCTTCGTCGCCGAGCGGATGCACGCCTTCGACAAAGTGCGGGAGTCGATCAAGGCGATGACGCCGGACGTCGCCGCCAAGATCACGGGCGTCCCTGCGGACCGGATCCGCTGGGCTGCGGAGATCTACGCCAAGGGGCCGCGCACCAGCACGTTGTGGGCGATGGGGCTCACGCAACATGCCAACGGGACGGATCTCGTCACTTCGCTGCTGAACCTGATGCTCGCCTGCGGGATGATCGGGCGCTGGGGCGCCGCGATGATGCCGGTGCGGGGGCAGAACAACGTCCAGGGCGCGTCCGACGTCGGCGCGATTCCGTTCGTGTATACCGACTACCGACCGGTCAGGGATCCGCGGAACCGCGCGGAGTACGCCGAGGTGTGGGGCGTCGCGGCGGAGTCCCTCTCGCTGAAGGAGGGGCTCATGGTGACCGAGATCGTGAAGGAGGACAGCGGCGTTCGGGGGATGTACGTCATGGGCGAAAACCCGATCATCTCGGACCCGGACATCGCGCACGCCGAGCACTGGTTCCAGGAGCTCGAATTCCTCGCGGTGCACGACCTGTTTCTCACGGAGACGGCCCGCTACGCCGACGTGGTCCTCCCGGGCTCGAGTTTCGCGGAGAAGACGGGCACGTTCGTGAACACCGAGCGCCGCATTCAGCTCGCCCACCAGGCGGTGGCCACGCCCGGGCAGGCGCGCGGGGACCTCGAGATCCTGATCGACCTGTCGAACCGTCTCGGGCTCGAGACCCGCTTCCAGACGGCGGAAGAGGTGATGCGGGAAATCGCCCGGGTGACTCCGTCGTGGCGCGGCGTGAGCTACGCGCGGCTCGAAGGGGCGGGACTGCAATACCCGGTGCCGACGAACGATTCGGCCGGGACCTCGTTCCTCTTCGACGACCGGTTTCCGACGGCGGACGGGAAGGGCGTGTTCGTTCCCGTCGAGTACGCGCCGCCCGTCGAGCTTCCCACCGCGGCGTATCCGTTCGTGATGAACACGGGCCGCCAGCTGTATCACTGGCACACGGGCACGATGACCCGGCGTGCGTCGGGGCTGGACCAGCGCGAGCCCACGCCGATCGTCGAGATCCACCCCGCCGACGCCCGCGAGCTCGAGCTCGCGGACGGCGACCTCGTGCGGCTGACCTCGCGCCGCAACACGATGGTGAGCTCGTGCCGCATCTCCGAACGCGTGGCGCGGGGCCAGGTGTTCGTGCCGTTTCACTTCCGCGAGGCGGCAGCCAACCTGCTGACCAATCCGGTGCTCGACCCGTACGCGAAGATGGCGGAGCTCAAGTGCTGCGCGGTGCGGCTGGAGCCGGCGCACGTGGCGGTCGCCGACTAGGCCACATCCTCCCGTCATGGACCTCGGTCTAGCCGGCCGTGTCGCGTTGGTGTGCGGCAGCACCAAGGGCTTGGGGCGCGCCGTGGCGAAGGCGCTGGGGCAGGAGGGCGCCCGCGTGGCGATCAACGGCCGCCACGAGGACTCCGTGGCGCAGGCAGCGCAACAGCTCTCCTCCGAGACCGGCCAGGCGGTGCTGCCCTTCGTGGCCGACGTGGGGGACGGAGCGCAAGCCGAGGGCCTGGTCGCGCGGGTGCATCACGAGATGGGTCGCCTCGACGTGCTGTTCTGCAACGCCGGCGGCCCGCCGGCGGCCGGGTTCAGTCATCAGCCGGCCGAGGCCTTCCAGCGCGCCCTGGAGGTGAACCTCCTGTCCGCGGTCCATCTCGCTCGCGCCGCCGTGCCCCTCATGCGGAAGGTCCAATGGGGCCGTATCATCTGCCTCGCATCCGTCGCCGCCAAGCAACCCCTCCCGGGGCTCATCCTCTCCACCACGGCGCGCGCGGGTGTCCTGGGGTTCGCCAAAGCCCTGGCCGACGAGGTCGCGCCCGAAGGGATCACCGTGAACGTCGTGTGTCCGGGCTTCGTCGCGACGGAGCGGATCACGGAGCTCACCGAGACCCGCGCGAAGCGCGAGCAGCGCGCGTCGCAGGACGTCATGCGCGAGATGGTCGCGGGTATTCCGCTCGGCCGCATGGGCCGCACCGACGAGGTCGCGGCGGCGGTCGCGTTCCTCGCGTCCGAGCGGGCCAGCTATATTACCGGCGCCGTGCTGCAGGTGGACGGGGGATTCACACGATCCATTTTTTGAACGTTTCCCCTTTCCCGTTTCCCCTTTCCCGGCTTCAATGCAAGCGATCGTAAAAGAGAAGCGCGCTCCCGGTCTCAAGGTGACGACCGTGCCCAAGCCGTCCCCCGGCCCAGGCGAGGTGCTCATCGCCGTGCGGCATGCCGGCGTGTGCGGCACCGACGTCCACATCGCCGACTGGGACGCGTGGGCAGAGGGCCGCATCAAGCCGCCGCTGGTCGTGGGCCACGAGTTCGCGGGAGAGATCGTGGCGGCGGGCGACGGCGTGGCCGAGCTCACGCCCGGCCAGCTGGTGACCGCAGAGGGGCATATCGTGTGCGGGCATTGCCTCCAGTGCCGGACGGGCAACAGCCACATCTGCAAAAACACCCGTATCATCGGCGTGGATCGCGACGGGGCGTTCGCGGAGTACATCGCCATGCCCGCCACCAACGTGCTGCCCCTCGACGGCGTTCCGACCACCGTCGGCGCCATCATGGACCCCATGGGGAATGCCTTCCACGCGGTCCTGACCGCCGAGGTTCAGGGCCGCTCCGTCTTCGTGGTGGGATGCGGACCCATCGGCTGCTTCGCGGTGGGCATCGCACGCGCCGCCGGCGCGACCAAGGTGATCGCCTCCGACGTGAATGCGAAGCGGCTGGCGCTGGCGCAGCGCATGGGGGCGCACGTGACGATCAACGCCGCGACGGACGACGTGGTCCGCAGCGTGCTGGAGGCGACCGGCGGCGAAGGCGCCGACGTCGTGTGCGAGATGTCGGGCGTGCCGTCGGCCCTGCACCAGGCGTTCGCCGCCGCGCGCTTGGGGGGGCGGGTGCAGCTGCTCGGTATCCCCAAAGGCGAGGTGCCGATCGATTTCGCCAGCGAGATCATCTTCAAGGGGATCACCGTGTACGGCGTGATCGGCCGCAAGATGTACGAGACATGGCACGAGATGCGCCGCTACCTCACCGCCGGGCTGCTCGATCCCCGGCCGGTGATCACACACCAGTTTCCACTCGCGAAGATCGACGAGGCCCTCGCCGCCATCCGTGCGGGCGACGCGGGCAAGATCATCCTGGAGATCGCATGACCTTCGCCGCCCGGCTCGAGGGCGAACTCGAGCAGTTCAAGCAGGACGGAGTCTACAAGCGCCTCAACTACCTCGAGGGGCCGCAAGGGGCAAGAAGCAAGATGCAAGGGCGCGGCGAGGTGGTGATCCTCTCCTCCAACAACTACCTCGGTTTGTGCAACGAGCCGGAGGTCGTCGCCGCGGGCAAACGCGCCCTCGACCAGTTCGGGGCCGGGACGGGCTCCGTGCGCTTCATCTGCGGCACCTTCACGATTCACCGCGAGCTCGAGCAGGCGCTCGCCCGGTTCGTCGGCTGTGAGTCGTCACTCACATACGTCAGCTGCTGGAACGCGAACGAGGGACTCGTCGCGACGCTCCTGGGCGAGCAGGACATCGTGATTTCCGACCAGCTCAATCACGCCTCCATCATCGACGCGATCCGACTCGCGAAGACGATCACGAAGTGCCAGACCGCGGTGTATCGGCACTCGGACATGGCGGACCTCGAGGACAAGCTGCGCGCGGCCCAAGCGATGAAGGCGCGGCTCAGGCTCATCTTTACCGATGGCGTGTTCTCCATGGAAGGCGACATCGCGAGGCTGCCGGACCTCGCGGCCCTGGCGCGGCGGTACGACGCGGTCGTCGCCCTGGACGACTCGCATGCGACCGGCGTGCTCGGCGCCACCGGCCGAGGGACCGCGGAGCACTACGGCATGGTGGGCCAGGTGGACATCATCACGTCCACGCTGGGCAAGGCGCTAGGCGGCGCCGCCGGTGGCTTTACGGCCGGACCCGCCGCGCTGGCCGATTACCTCACCCAACGCTCCCGCCCGCAACTCTTCTCCAACGCTCTCCCCCCCACCGTGGCGGGGAGCGCCCTCGCAGCCGTGCACTACCTGCAGCAGCACCCCGAGCTCGTGACCCGGCTCCACGAGCACGTCCGCTACTTCCGCGAGCGCCTCCTGGCCCTGGGGTTCAAGCCGTTGCCAGGTGAAACGCCCATCGTGCCAGTCATTCTGGGGGAGACCGCCAAAGCCATCCAGATGAGCGAGCTACTCCTGGACGAGGGAGTCTTCGTGACTGGATTCGGTTATCCTGTTGTACCACAAGGACATGCGCGCATCCGCTGCCAGCTGTCATCGGGACACACCCGCGATGACCTCGACTTCGCCTTGGCCGCGTTCCGGCGAGTAGGCACCAAGCTGGGGCTCATCTGACCCTTCAAGTACTTTCAAGGCTCAGAGGCTTAAAGCGAAGGGCTATCGCGTTTTCCGGACGAATTCCCTATTTTGGTGGTCGCTTTTTGACCCCTGAGGAGTCGTCCCATGCGGGTAGTCACGGTCATCGCGGTGCTGCTGGTGGGCGGGGCCGCCACACTCGACGCCCAGCACCAGTTCCAGTTCGAGTTCGGCGGGTTCGCTGCCTACACGCGCTTCGATCGCGCCTTCCAGCTCGAGAACCAGATCGGGGGCGGGGGCCGGATCGGCTTCTGGATCACGAACTGGCTGGGGATCGAGGGCGACGGCTTGTACGAGCGACCCCGTCCCAAGGCGGGGGGGACGAACTTCCCGGTGTGGTTCGCGTCCGGGAGCCTCGTGCTGAATTTCGGCTCCGAGAAGAGCTTTTACATCCTGGGCGGCTACTCGGCCATGGATTTCAACAGCTCGGGCCTCGGGGGCTTTCGGGACGTGGGCGTGCATGGCGCCATCGGCGACCGTATCTACATCTCGGATCGGGCGGCGTTGCGCCTCGAGGCGCGCGCCTACTACGCGCCCAACACCCAGTTCCCCGGCGGCACATGGGGGGGTCAGGTGGTCGGCTCGGCGGGGCTGTCGTTCTTCCTCGGGCCGAGCCATCGCGAATCCCCGTACCCCGTAGTCCCCAAGGAGAAGCGCGACTCGATCCTCGCGGCGGGTGGCAAGGTCCCCGAACCCGAAGCCCGGCCCCGGGGCGGCCCCAGCTATGAGCAGCGGTCGAGTGATTGGCAGCACAAATGGTACTGGGGCGGCCAAGCCGGCATCCTGGTGTTCCGCACCAACTTCGACAGCTACTCCTTCGAGCCGACGTTCGGCGGGCATTGGCTGATCACGGGGAAGCGGACGGCGCTGTACGCGTCGTTCGAACAGTCGTTTTTCCTTTCCGCCCGCCACGTGACCTTCATCGAGCCGAGCGGTGCGGTGACCCCGGGGAACGTCCAGTTCAACAACTTGCGCCGCATCATGGTCGGCGTGCTCGCGTTCCCTGCCCAGCTCCGGGTGGAGCCGTTTGCGGGAGGCGGGTTCGCCATCATGGAAGCCTTGAACGTCGAGGTGAGCTGCGCGACCTGCACCGGCGCCGATTTCGCCCTGATGCAGGACGCGGCCGACCGGGCGGCGACCAGGGCCTTCTTCTGGTGGATGGGCGGCGTCGACATCAAGCAAGGCCGGCTGGCCCTGTTCGGCCACTACATCCTGACATCGGCGGCGGCCAACTTCCTGATCCAAGGCACCACCCACACCTTCCAGGGCGGCGTCCGTTACTCCCTCGGCAGCTCCAAGGAGGGTGTCACGGACCGGCAGTAAGGACCCGCAGGAAGTTCTCCCCCAGGATTTTGCGGACGTCGCCGTCCGAGTAGCCGCGCGCCTCGAGGGCGCGGACGAGCTCGGGTAACGACGTCGCGTCCTTCATGGGCCGGGGTAGCACGCTGATCCCGTCAAAATCGCTGCCCAGTCCGACGTGGTCGATCCCCATCACCTGCACGGCGTGATCGATGTGATCCACCAGGCGGTCGATCGTGGGGACGTCGAGGCTCTCGGCGTGCCGGCCGACGAATTTGTCCACTTCGAACGCCGACTCGCCGGGCCGGCCGCGGTGGTGCGCCCGGATCGAGTCGGTCTGAGGCTTGAGCCGGCGACGCATCTCTTCGTATTGGTCTCGGAAGTGCTCGTCCAGGAACACCGGGTAGAAGTTGATCCCCACCACGCCGCCGTTCCGGGCGATGGCCCGGAGCTGCTCGTCGCTCAGGTTGCGCGGGTGGTGCGCCAGGGCACGGCACGACGAGTGCGAGGCGATCACCGGTCGCGTGGTGGTGGCCAGGACGTCCCGGAACGTCGCGTCGGAGACGTGTGAGACGTCCACCAGCATTCCCAGCTGGTTCATCCGTCCCACGACCTGGCGTCCGAAGGACGTGAGGCCGCCGTGCCGCTCGGGGTCCGTGGACGAGCCCGCCCAGTCGTTCCCATTGTTCCAGGTCAGCGTCATGTACCGCACCCCGAGTCGGTACAGCGAGTCGAGCTTCTCGAGCGAATTTTCGATCGCGTGCCCCCCCTCGACCCCCATGAGCGCGGCGATGTGGCCCCGCGCCGCCGCGGCCCGGACTTCCGCGGCCGTGGTGGCGAGCTCCACATCCCGGTTGGTGTCCGCGAGCGCGCGCACGGCCCCGATCAGGTCCAAAGCGCGCTGAAAGGCGGTGCCCCGGGCATAGCGGGCGTCCACCCAGATCGAAAAGAACGCCGCGGTGAGCCCGCCCTCGCGCATGCGGGGGACGTCGATGTGCCCGTCGGTCAGCCGAGCGGTGATATCGGCCTTCATGTCGAGCATGCGTTGCGGCGTGTCGATGTGGCCGTCCACGATGATAGGCTGTTGGAGCACGAGCAGCAGTCCTAGCGGGAGACCCATGGAGAGCCCTCGATCAGGAACCGCAGCGGCCAGTCGGCGGCGCGGGTGATGCCGATACGCGGTGTCACACTTATGTCGTGATGATGTCGTAATTGGTTTCGGACGATACGCAGCCGACCTCGGGTGAGCGGAAGCCCGTCGTGCCGCCCGGTCACGCCCAGCGCCTGGCACAGCTTGGCCGGACCCGAGCAGAGGTCGCGGTCGGCGACGCGCGCGCCCCCGCGTCGCCGCCGCATCGTCGCGAGCCCCTCGAGAGGCTCGAGCGCGCGGATCAGCACAGCGGCGGGAAGCCCCGCCCGCTCAGTCACGGCATTCAGACACCAATGCATCCCGTAGGTGAAGTACACGTATGCGGTGCCCGGGCGCTCGAACAGGCTGGCGTTGCGGCGGGTGCGGCGTGCGCCATACCCGTGCGACGCCGGGTCATGGGTGCCAAGGTAGGCTTCGGTCTCGACGATCCGGCCCGCGGTGCGGCGGCCGCCGAGCTCGCTCAGGAGAACGTGTCCCAAAAGCCCACGCGCGACCTCAGGAGTAGGTCGCGCGTAGAACGACGCCGGCAGGGCAGCGCGTTTCACGGCCCGCCGGTGAGGCCCCGCTTCACCTTGGACCAGAAGGACTCTCCACCGCTCCCGCTGTCGACATCAGGCTCACGCGCCGGCGGCTTCGGTGCCGGAGGCGGTGCGGGATCCGCCCGGGCCGTGCGCGGCTCCGGGGCTTCTCGAGGCTCGATGCGGTCTCGCCCCCTCCCCACCCGATCCCC
>WNGK01001911.1_pt1 | contig 35502 bp, 31 predicted proteins | sample 5400601 | NCBI WGS metagenome assembly WNGK01 (sample SAMN13153376, study PRJNA577476) | soil metagenome | isolation source: 60 cm soil or saprolite under Garry oak tree replicate 1 | place: USA:California | collected 2016-06-15 | reverse complement strand
CATCTTTGAACAATATCGCTATCGTATCCCCGTGATTATTATCAATAACGAAACCACTATAGAAGGACGAATCGAGTTTCGCGATTTAGCGAAGGCGTTTCACTTACGCTAAAGTCCTTGCATTTGCAGCTATCGCCAGAAAGCTCTGAATGCGTTATAATCATGCCTGTGAGATGTATCAGGAAGATTCCATAATATTACCAGCAAATGAATGTAATCATATGACCGATCAATCAACAGCAACACGAACCTTCGCCGTCGCCACGCTTGGCTGCAAGGTGAACCAGGCTGATAGCGAGGCTATAGGCGAGCAGATGAGCGCGGCTGGCTTTATGCAGCGCGACTTTAATGATCTCGCCGACGTCTACATTGTGAATACCTGCACCGTTACCCACCTGGGCGACCGCAGTTCGCGCAGCATGATCTCCCAGGCGCGCCGCCGCCATCCGGGTGCGCTGCTGGTGGTGACCGGCTGTTACGCGGAAGCGAACCCCCAGGCGGTCGCGGCCCTGCCAGGGGTGAGCCTGGTTGTCGGCAACAGCGCCAAAGAGTCCCTGGTAGAGGCGATTGAAGAAAAATGGAGAATAGAGGCAAGGGAGACCCATGCAGGCGGTCACGTCGCTATGCCAGAGGCGGAAAGTAAATCAGTCCGTACGTTGTCTGTGTTGCAACCTGATGCCCAGCATATTGGAAGTGATGCCGCGCTTGCCGCCATTGGAACAGATGAAGACCCACAACCTGATAATCCATCGCAGATCATAGCTACCCTGGCAACGGCAGAAACTCCTGGCGCCTTGCTGCATTCGCGTACGCGTGTCCAGATGAAAGTGCAGGACGGCTGCGATAATCGCTGCACATATTGTATTGTTCCTTATGTACGCGGTGGCTCGCGCAGCCGCAGCATCGCCTTTGTAGTGGAGCATGTGCAGCGCAAAGTACGCGCGGGCTACAAGGAAGTGGTACTGACGGGTATTCACCTCGGTGACTACCACCCCGATGGTGACGAAACCCGCGACCTGGGCGACCTGATCGCCGCCCTATTACGTGAAACCGACATGCCCCGTATCCGTGTTTCTTCGCTCGAACCCGAGGACTTCCGCCTGGAATGGCTGGAATTGTGGCAGAATCCGCGCATGTGCCGACATTTGCACCTGCCCATGCAGAGCGGTTCCGATTATATTCTGCGGCGCATGGCCCGTCGCTATAACAGCGCGCGCTACCAGGCGATTATAACCGCTGCCCGCCAGCTGGTCCCAGGCATTGCCATCAGCACTGATATCATAACCGGCTTTCCCGGCGAAAGCGACAGCGATTTTGAGCAGACCTATCAGCTCGCTGGGGAATTGCAGTTCGCCAAAGCGCACGTCTTCCGTTTCTCGCCCAGGCAGGGAACCCCAGCGGCGCGCATGAAGGGCCAGGTCAAGGATGAAGTCAAGAAAGCGCGCAGCGAACGTCTCCTTGCTCTCAACCAGCAGGATGGAAGGCGCTTCCGCGAACAATTTCTAGGGAGCACTGTTGAAGTGCTGATTGAGGACTATAAACATGGATACTGGGAGGGTTTGACCGACAATTACCTGCGTGTGGGGTTGGAAGGATTATCTGCCGATCGTAACTGGCAAAATACGCTGGTCAAAGCACGGCTGAGGGCGCTAGAGGATGATGGCGTCCTCGGTATAGCGATTTCATAGTGTAGGTACTGTGCCTGTGGGGGACAAGCGATGGTGACAATTCGAGAAGCACGCATTGAAGACGCTCCAGGCATTGCGAAGGTACACGTCGATAGCTGGCGAACCACCTACGCGGGTATTGTGCCGCCACAGCACCTTGCAAATTTGTCATACGACAGACGTGAACAAATTTGGAAAGACATCCTCAAGAACAATGCAAGTTATATTTACGTAGCAGTTACGGACTCCGGGCAGATTATCGGTTTCGTATCTGGTGGGCCGGAACGTCAACGTGATCCAGTCTACAAAGGAGAACTCTACGCTATCTATCTACTTCAAGAGTACCAGGGAAAGGGCATAGGTCGTCGCCTTGTTAGAGTGTTCGCTGAAAGATGAATGCAAGCAGGCATGAACTCAATGTTGCTATGGGTATTAGCAGCGAATCCAGCGCGTCGTTTCTATGAAGCGATAGGGGGACAACCGGTGAAGACAGAACGCATTTGTTTTATGCTTCCATTGCTCATGCTGCTCGCGCTGCTTGTTACTGCATGCGGGGATACCTATACCCCAGGGCAAACAACTGGCCCTATAGACTCTCCCACAGTCACATCGCAGCCCAATACTACTCCGTCGGTACTGGCAACCGGAACATTTAAGGAATTTCCTTTGCCGCAGAATAATAGCGGAATGATGCGTCCGGCCATTGACCACCAGGGGCGTATCTGGTTCGGTGAAATGGGACGTAACTACCTGGCGGTCTTTGACCCGCGTACGGGTACATTCCAGCAGATGACTCCCCCTCATGGGCTTTCTGGCGTGATGGGGATAGAAGTCGCAGCCGATGATACGATCTGGTTCGCGGAACAGTATGCCAACTATATCGGACACTATTTCCCGGCAACCCATCGTTACCAGCTCTACTCGTTGCCTACGATCACCACACCTGATCCCAGCAATCCTGGCCGGACACTCACATTACCCGCCGCCCCAAACGATCTGGCTTTCGATAGCCACGGCAATGTCTGGTTTACCGAACTCAATGCCAGCGCCATTGGTCGTCTTAACCCTCATGATGGTTCGATAAGGCAGTATTCCCTTTTGACCTCGAAAAGCGCTCCATCATTGAACACCTATGGCATTACCGTTGACCCACAAGATGCTGTCTGGTTCACTGAAGCCTCTAACAGCCGCCTTGGTCGCCTTGACCCTCATAGCGGCGCTATTCGCTACTTTACCGTAGCAGGAACGGCTACAGCCCTCATGGAGATTGCCAGCGATCCGCGAGGAATGATCTGGGCCACCTCTTTCAGCACTGGCCTGCTGGTGAGTCTCAATCCTGCAACAGGTGTAATCACACCCTATTACGCGCCATCCCCCGATGGGAACACTGGTGGACTCTACGGTATTACTATCACGCCATCTGGCGAAGTCTGGGTGACGATTACCGCTGTCGGTATCATCGCGCGCCTGGATGTTGCCGCGAACCAGTTCGTTTACTATACCATCCCGACAAGCGGCAGCTTGCCGTTAGGTCTGGTAATGGGAGCGCATAATACACTCTGGTTTACTGAGGCGGGCAGTAACAAGGTCGGCATGTTGCAACCGTAGCGGATTGTCACGATTCGAGCGCAATGTAGGACCTCTCTCCCCGACACTTTTCGCAGCGACCCACACGCCTGATGCCCACCAGGGGCATCACTACATCTCAACCAACCCCACTAGCCCCCTCCCCTGAGCGTGTCTCCTGGTGGGGATGGAGGTGGATGGGCCAGTCCAAATGTAGTGATGCCCCTGGTGGGCATCAGGCGCAAGGTGTCCTACATTCATTCAAATCGAGATTGCCAGTCCACAGGTACCCTAAAGATGGCTCTCAAACCACCCCAGAATATGCCGCAGGCGTTCCAGGCGCGAATGCGGGTGACCGGCGCGAGAAAGCCCGTGGCTCTGGCCCTCGAAGCGCACAAACAGCACATCACGTCCCATATACTTCAAGGATGCGAAGAGTTGCTCGGCCTGTTCGATGCTACAGCGCAGGTCTTGCTCGCTGTGGATGATGAGCAGCGGTGTGCGCATATTTTTCACATACTTGATGGGCGACATGTGCATGTAGCGATCAAGGTCTTCCCAGGGAGTGGTGTCCAGTTCTTCATCGGCAAATGTCCAGCCAAAATCGCAGGAGCCGAAGTCTGAGGCCAGGTTGGTGACGCAGCGATCCGTGACCGCCGCTTTGAAACGGTCGTTATGTCCGATCAGCCAGTTGGTCATGAAGCCGCCGTAGCTGCCGCCGGTGACCCCCATGCGCTGCTCGTCGATGTAACCCTTTTGCAGCAGGGCATCCACGCCAGCCATGATATCGAGCGAATCTTTCTCGCCCCAGACGCCGCGCACAGCCAGGGCAAAGTCCCGGCCATAGCCGATGCTGCCTCTTGGATTGGTGTACAGAACGACATAGCCTGCCGCCGTCAATAGCTGCATCTCGTGGAAGAAGCCGTACCCGTACTGTGTAGCGGGACCGCCGTGTATTTCTACAATGAGCGGGTATTTTTTAGACGGGTCAAAGTCGTGCGGCTTCAGAATCCAGCCGTCCATAGGCCAGCCATCCGCGCCCATGTACGACATGTATTCGGGTGTGGACAGCGCCATCTCGCTTAGCAGCTCTTCATTAAAGCCCGTCACGCGCCGCAGTTCGCCGGAAGCGGCGGTTGAGCGTACAAAGACTTCCTGCACTCTCGTTGGGCTGCCGATCAGCAGCGCCATTTTGTTGACCGGGCTGTCCACGCTATAATCGCGCACGTGCACTTCGCCGGGAGTAAGCGTGGACGGGTTTTTCCCGGCTCCATTGATTGAGAAGGTGAAAACGCGTGTTGCGCCCCGGTGACTGGCAAGCGCGTAGATGTTCTTCCCATCGGGCGACCATGTGGGTGCAGGCGAGAGATGGTCATCGCCGATATCGCTATTCGTCCAATCCTGGAAGCTTCCCTCGAATTCCTGGGTCAGATTGGTGGCCTTCCCCTGCTCGGCCTGCGCGGAAATGGTGTAGATATCTACATGCCCGCCAGACCGCAGTTTAAGCGAGCCTAAAAACGCGATGGTACTGTCATCGGGCGACCATGATGGAGAACCGCACGAAAGCGAGCCATCCGTCAAGCAGCGCAGGTCGCCAGCCTTTCCATCATTGATACCCAGCGTATAAACATCGGGACTGGGCAATCTCCAGCGATCATCGGCGCGACTGGAGACAAAGGCAATGCGCGAACCATCGGGAGACCACGCGGGGTCACCGTCATCCCAATCACCATCGGTGAGCTGCTGCGCTTCGCCACCCGTTACATCGATCAGGAAGAGGTGATTGCGGCGTTCATAGATGAAGCCAACCCCGTCGAGCCGGTACCATAAGCGGTCTATCACGCGCACTTTGGGGAGCGGCTTGCCATCCTCGGTCTCCTCGTCAGCCGGGCCTGTCTGGGCGTTAAACAGGACGCGCTTGCTGTCGAGCGACCACACGGGATTCGAGGCGCCGTGCTGCATAAAGGTCAATTGACGGGCTTCGCCTCCATCGGTTGGAATGAGCCAGACCTGGGGTTTACCTTTCCCCTGCTTTTTCTGCTCTTTCTCATCCTTACCGGCTGGCTCTCCCTCGCGCTCGGATACAAACGCCAGCCACCGGCCATCCGGCGACCAGCCTGGGTTGGAAGCATTCGCAGGGCCTGCCGTAAAGCGCTGCGCTTCACCACCTTCGGTGGAGACCATCCAGATGGCAGAGCGATATTCATGTTTCCGCTCGTCTATAGTGGTCACCACAAACGCGACGCGCTTCCCATCCGGCGAAATGCGTGGTGAACTTACAGGTTTGTACTTGTACAGATCCTCGATAGTGATCTTGCGTAAACTCGATGACATGATCTTTTCCTTTGTGTGGAAGTTGTTGGCTTCGCTGATGACATAAAAGAAATCGGCACTTTTGACTGTACGGCTATGGTAAATCAAATTGCTTCGTCACGTCAAGCGTTGCTCAATTTCTCAGGCCAAAGGGTCAAGATGAACAGCCCACTAACCCTTTTGAACCACGTTTGTTGTAAAATAGGAAAGTGATTCTGTCCAGATTCTCGCACCAAATTTGGTGCTACCATTTGACATCAGGAGGTATGTATGGAAAGCTTGATGATGGACTTCCCTTTGACCTTACAGCACGCGTTCAATCGTGCTGTTCGCCTCTTCTCCAAAAAAGAAATTGTGACGCAGACGGATAGCGGGCTGCATCGCTATACCTTCCGTGAGTGGGGGAACCGCACCATGCAGCTTGCCAATGCATTGAATCGCGCTGGCGTGAAGGAGGGAGACCGCATCGCCACCTTCGGGTGGAACACCTATCGTCACCTGGAGTTGTATTTCGCGATACCCTGTCTTGGCGCTGTCCTGCACACACTGAACATTCGCCTGTTCGCGGAGCAACTGGTGTATATCATCAATAACGCGGAAGATTCGATGATCTTCGTAGATGGTGACCTGGTGCCAATTCTGGAAGGGCTGGCGGATCAGTTGAAGGCGGTCAAGCAATACGTCGTCATGGGTGAGGCTCACAACGCGACGGGAAAATTACAACCCTCGATTGACTATGAGACCTTCATAGCCGGGCAGCCGGAATATTTCGATTGGCCGCATCTCGATGAAAACGCGGCTGCCGCCATGTGCTATACCTCTGGTACAACCGGGAACCCCAAAGGAGTTGTCTATAGCCATCGTTCCATATTCCTGCATTCAATGGGCGTGGGTCTGGCTGATGGGGCGGGCCTATCCGAACAGGATACGGTGCTGCCGGTCGTGCCGATGTTCCATGCCAATGCCTGGGGCTTCCCCCACGCGGGCGTCATGATGGGATCAAAGCTGGTTTTTCCTGGACGCTTCATGGACCCAATGAGAGTCGCGCACCTGATGTCGCAGGAGCGGGTCACGGTGGCGGCTGGTGTGCCGACCATCTGGATTGGCCTGTTGAACGCGCTCGATAAAGAACACATCGACCTTTCTTCACTGCGGGCAATTTATTGTGGTGGTTCCGCGGTACCAAAATCGCTGATTGAGGGATTGTGGCGCAAGGGCCTGACCATTGTGCACGCCTGGGGTATGACCGAAACCTCGCCCCTGGCCTCACTCAGTAAACTGCGCAGCCATCAGATGCATCTGCCACTTGAGGAGCAGTTTCGTATCAAGGCCAGGCAGGGAACGATTTTGCCAGCCGTGGAGTTCCGCGTGGTGAACATCGAGACCGGGCAAGAGGTGCCCTGGGATAATACCAGCTATGGGGAGTTGCAGGTCCGCGGCCCGTGGATTGCGCGCGCTTACTATCACGACAACGAGTCGAGCGCGAAATTTGCCGAGGGCTGGCTGCGCACAGGCGATGTAGCCGTCGTCGATGAAGACGGCATCATCCAGCTCGTTGATCGCACCAAAGACCTGGTGAAATCGGGCGGCGAATGGATCTCCTCTGTCGAACTAGAAAGCCTGATTATGGGTCATGCCAAAGTGCTTGAGGCCTGCGTTATCGGTGTGCCGCATCCCAAGTGGGACGAGCGCCCTCTGGCCTTTGTCGTAGCCAGACCCGATTACGCCGGCCAGATCACCAAAGACGAGATTATCGAGTACCTGAGTCCACACGTCGCTAAGTGGTGGCTACCCGATGACGTTGTCTTTATCGATGCTATCCCCAAGACCAGCGTGGGCAAGTTTGATAAGAAGGTGCTGCGCAGCCAGCACGCGATGCATAGCGGAGCTTAATACAGGGGAAACATGTCAGGAATAGCGAGTGAATGGTTTGCATTTGTGGCTTTCATTCACTCGCTATTGCTGCTATCCCTTGTCCCTGCGCCAGGGTGTATCGGAGCGGCGCATCCAGCGGCCATTGTAGAGGAGGTAGGAGTCTTCTCGGTTGAAAAAATCATCGGTCAGGTCGCATTCTCCCCATGTACCCGGTTCAGTGTGTACGTTGCGTGTCAAATAATTGATAATCGCCGGGCCATCACCCAGATCAACGCCTGGGAACTGTTCCGCGTCGATATCGCCCTCGCGTTCAACTACAGCGTCTGCCTGTGTTCCGCGCAACACATAATAGATGTACATATCATTATCCTCACTGCTTCATCTAGACCTGATGTCTGCTTCTCGCAGGTATCATATCTCATCTTGTAGGATATGTCACCACATGAGTATATCAGAAAGTCCCAAAAAGATGCCAATGAACGTTGAATTGCACGATATGATGTGGTATACTTTGCAACAGAGGACTAATTAGAAATATTGTCCTAAATAGCGTCCTTTATCTGCCAGGAGCTAGTATTTATGCCCTTCATGCTGGTCACGCTGCTCGCCTTCGCGCTGCTCGTCACGCTAGCTGGATTTTTTCTTTCCGTCAAATCACAAGCCCGCAATCAAAATGTTATCTATCCGAGTGCGCGTACCGGGCGGCGTAGTATCGAAGTTGCCACTTCAGGTACGACGCGCTCTACACGAGCAATTGCCCAGCGAAGCACGCTGTCGATCCCCTCGTTTGGAGGGCGTGTGCGCGGACGACAGGCAGGCGAGCCTGTTCCCTGGACTGTCGTTGTGATTGGACTAGTATCAATTTTCGTCCTCGGCTTGTTCACTTTGAACGCTGTCTTCCCGCGTAACGCTGTCTTCAGTACCGTCTTATTTGCTAATGGTTCGCAGTCAACGCCGCCACCAGATACCATCCAGGAACACCTGTCAGGCATCTCACAAAGCCTGGTACGTATCAGCCAGCTTGATCCCGCGCAGTATAATTCGCCGCAGGATTTTAATACCTGGGCCTATTCCGCGTGTTCTACCGCTTCCATGACGGAGGTCATCAACGCGTACGGGCATCATTACCGTATCGCTGATATTTTGAAAGTCGAGGCGTCCCTCCACGAAATTACGCCTGCCCTGGGATTAGTGGAGGATGTGGGCATCCAGCGTACCGCCGCGCGATTCGGATTCAAAACGTCCTGGGGATACAAGTTATCGCTCGACCAGATCATCGCCACCGCCAATTATGGCACACCCATCATCGTCGGTTTCCCGCCCCAAAAATATGCAGGAGGACACCTGCTCGTCGTTCTTGGTGGAAATAGCAGTGTAGTATTCCTGGCCGATTCATCCCTCTATAACCACACCTCGCTCACGCGTGCGCAGTTTCTCAAATGGTGGGGCGGCTTCTCTGCCATTTTGTCGCCAAATTAAAGCATCAGGGCGTGTTGGCCAAGTGCTGTAGACTTCGTGATGTGAGCGGAGAAGGATCGAGAGGAGATGCACATGCCTGGGATCGACAACACAGCCGGAGACTCATCGAAAGGGGTAAGCAAAGCAACGTCGGAGCAGACCAGAGCGGCTTTTGTACCATCGACTGAGGAGCAGATCAGGGCGGCCCATGTTGGGGAGCTAATGCCACTGGTAGGGCATATCCACATCGTCGACTACGACCCCGAGTGGCCTCGGCTCTTCGAGCGCGAGGTCGAGCGGATCCAGGCTGCGCTCGGCGACCGGGTCCTGTTGATCGAACACGTCGGCTCGACCTCGGTGCCGGGGCTGGCCGCCAAGCCGAGAATCGACATATTGCTCGTAGTAGCGGACTCAGCAGACGAGTCGGCCTACGTCCCGGCCCTGGAGGCTGCCGCCTATGTGCTGCGCATCCGAGAACCGGACTGGTACGAGCACCGCCTCTTCAAGGGGCCGGACACGGACATTAACCTCCATGTCTTCTCACCGGGCTGTCCGGAGATCGATCGCATGCTGCTCTTCCGCGACTGGCTGCGCAGCAACGCATCCGATCGCCGACTGTACGAGCGCACCAAGCGGGAGCTTGCCAGCAAGGACTGGAAGTACACGCAGAACTACGCCGATGCCAAGACCGAGGTGGTCGAGGAGATTCTCGCGCGAGCGCGGGGAGATGACAGACCCTAAATTGTACCTTTATTTACTCCTCAGCTAACTCTTCTTTCGGCTCTGCCTGTTTTTCCTCTTTTGGAACATGGAGTTTAATGCGACGGAATGCCTCGGCGTACTGCATTTCCAGTCCCTTCTTCTCCTTCGCTTCCTTAGCCGTCCCCTCACCCCAGTGTTTGATCATGTCCAGCATCTTTGTCTCTGGCCCAAACTGGGTGACGTGACATTGTAACCCTTTAGCCTTGAGTTCAATCGTTTCGCTGATATCGATAAAGGTATTGTCGCGATCAGAGAAAAAGAGGTAGAGTTCGTGTACCTGGTATGGCGGCAGTCCTTCCGCCAGCAGTTCGCGATAAGAGCGTGGATTACCGACGGCGGGGAAGATCGCATCCAGGACGATATTCCCGGTAGCACGATGGTCGGGATGATTTAGGTAAGCGGTGTCGTCGGGCTTTTCGTCAGGATCGGGCGCGAAGACATGCTGTGTAGGATCGTGCGTCAGCACAACGCGCGGGCGGTATTTGCGAATCAGCCGGACAATCGCCTTACGCGCGGCCTCACTGTTAGTGAGGTGGCCATCGGGAAAGCGCAAAAACTCTACTGCCTGCACCCCCAGCACTTCGCACGCCATACGCTGTTCCTGTTCGCGTATCAGCATCAACTCGGTATCAATCAGGCTCGGAACCTCACTCCCCTCCGCGCCGTCGGTCATGACGACCCACACGATTTTCTTTCCCTGTTTGGCCCACAGCGCGCTCGTTCCAGCCGTGGCGAAATCATCATCATCCGGGTGAGCGCCAATGACCATCGCCTCGAAATCAGGCGTTTTTATGACTTCCAGCGCCCCTGGAGCTTTTCTATCTGCCATTGTATTCGAACCTCGCTAGTAAATCATTATAGAATAAGGTTTGTTTAGTATAGGCCAGATCAGAATCGAATGTCAATGTGACCTCGATAAGAGAACCCCTTCAAACGCCGCTATCAACTCTTCAGCCGAAACTGCCCGACCCGCCAGGATATCTAACCCGATAGCTCGCTCAAACAGACCTTCGCGCAGGATGACCCGTTCTTCAGGAGTGTGTCCCAGCAGCCGGGCGAGTGTATCGCTTTCCCAGTGGAGCAGCACACCGGCCTGTAAAAGCGTACCGGCGCGGCGGCGAATCATATCCAATCCTACCACTTTGCGTTTTCCGGCAACCACTTCGTAGGGTGAAAGGGAACCAAAGCAGGCGCGCCGCATTAAAGACTCATACGCCTCGGTTTCTGCTTGTTTGAGCAGGGCGCGCTGCGCGTGCGCTTCGGAGGGGAGCACGACGCGCGTTTCTATGCCCAGCGCGAGCAGTGCCTCTGCCCAGGTTTCGCCCAGCCAGCGATAGCTCTCTACCAGGTCTGGCAGCGCCAGTGGATGCCCTGTCGGCAGCATCACATCCAGGCTGAGCAGGTGCGGCCCAACCAGCACCGCAGTACCGCCAGCCCTGCGATGGTAGATGGGCAGCGCTAGCTCCGTCAACGCGTGGGGATTCACGACATCGTGTTTCTGTGAAAAGCCCAGCACCAAACCTTCTGACTTCGCCTGTGACCAGAAGAGGGTTGGCGGGTTCCCAGGACTGGCGGTGGAGAGCATTTGCTCACTTTGATCGATGTGCTTTTGTTGATCGCCTCTCGTGAGCGGCAGCACCCGCCAGTTATAGAGCGGTTGATTCTGCAAGGCTTTTCTCCGCCGGTTTGCGGTATATCCAGGCGACTACGGCCACAATCAAACTCAATACGGCCCCGACGAACAGTGAGAACTGCGCGCCGTAGAGATGTGCCAGCCCACCGGCAAACAGGTTGCCAAACGGCACGCTTCCGGCAAACACCATCATATAGACGCTCATGACTCTGCCTCGTAGATGGTCGGGCGCAACCGTTTGTAATGTGGTGTTCGCGGTAGCCGAAAAGGCGATCTGCGCAAATCCAACACTGGCAATTAGCAGCAGCGAAAGCAGGTAGAGATGCGAAATCGCGAAGAAGATCTCAAGCACGCAAAATGCCAGTGCGCCCACCAGCATTGGGCGAATACGCGGCCGATTGTTGCCCCAGGCGAGCCAGAGCGCCGAGGCCAGCGAACCAAGCCCAAAGGCGGATGAAAGAAATCCGAAGCCTTGCGGCCCTGAATGGAGAACTTCCGTCGCGAATAGCGGCAGAATCACATTAAAGTTAATGCCAAACAGGGAAATCGCGCCGATTACCACGATGACCATCAATGCCGAAGGAGTACGCGCGGTATAGGCCAGGCCTTCGCGCAGGCTCTGCCAGGTGCTCTGTTTCGTCACGGTTTGTTTCGCCGCGATTTGTTTTGCTCCTGGCAACGTGTTATGACTATATAATTTCGTCGTATCGATCAATGCCAGTCCAACAATTACGGCAATAAAACTGAAGGCATTGAGCAGGAAAAGTGGCGCGACTCCCAGCCAGGCGATGATCAGGCCTCCAAGTCCCGGTCCAAGGACACGTGCCATATTGAAGAGCGATGAGTTCAAAGCAATGGCGTTTGGCAGGTCTTCGCGTCCCACCATTTCCACGACGAATGCCTGCCGTGTGGGCATATCAAGCGAATTGGTCAGGCCCAGTAGGGATGCCAGCACCATTACATGCCAGATTTGCACCTGGCCGGTAGCAACCAGGACCCACAGCACGGCAGCCTGTAGCAGAGCGAATGATTGAGTAAAGAGGAGCATGGGGCGTTTCGGTAAACGGTCGGCCAGTACTCCCCCAAATAGTGCGAGAATTAAGACCGGTAAAAATTGCAGCGCGCCCACCACCCCCAGGAGCCACGCGCTATGGGTTAATGTCAGTACCAGCCATGCTTGCCCGATCGACTGCATCCAGGTGCCGATCAGAGAAATCATCTGACCAAACCAGAATAGTCGAAAATTACGGTGACGCAGGGCTATAAATGTTCGCAGCAGGCCTTTAACCTGCTGCTGTTCAATCGGTGCGGGAACTGAGTGTCCCTCGTGGTCGGAAGTAATAGTGTGCATAGGACAAGGTTCCAATCCAGATAGATAAAGGTAATAACTATTATTGATTCAGCAATATTTTGCGAGTTTGCTTGTGACGCTCGATCTTTGCCAGAAGTGTAGTTCGCATCTGCTCCAGGCCAGCTATCTTTAGCTCGATCAATTGCAATTGACGGCGGAGCAGTTCGTCTCCTCGATCTAATTGAGCAATTTTGGCGGCTGCCTCCGTTTCGTGCTGGTAAGCTTCTTTCAGCACCCCACGTTCGTCTTCCGCCTCCATGATCTCGCGGATATCCGCCAGGGAAAACCCCAGCAGATCACGCAGCCTTTTGATAGCTTCTAAGCGCTGTATATCTTCTTCGCTGTACCGCCGGTAATTCCCCTCGGTGCGGCCGGTAGGAGGCAGTAGACCCACTTCTTCATAATAACGAAGCAACCCGTTTGCGCGGCAACCTGCTCTATCGAGTAGGAGCGCACCTCGTCAGTGCCTGATGGGAAAGATTGTTCATTCGTTGCGATCATAGTTACCTCCCCAATACGTAAATTTAAAGTAGTCATCGGTGGGGATGTACTGGTAGTATACAACAAGTTTACCGTTTACGTCAAGGTTAGTGTTGTTTGGATTGGGCGAAATTGCCTCGGCTTGCTATGGTAATCTGCACGAATTATCGAACGTTTGCATGGATCATCGAACACAACCGATAAAAAGCCTTGATATGGTATTTTGCAAAATTCCTTTATCCGCTTGTGGAGAGGTATCAGAACATCAGCTGAAATCCAGTTCTATCCATTTTCTTCCGGATGTGGCGTGACGCAGATCGTATCAAACCCTCAGGGATTTTCTCCGGACAGCAGAAGCCCGGGTCAATATTGACAGATCTATCAGTTGCGAAGAGGCTGCTTCATGCAGGTCGAAGATAAGGCATCTCCGCTCAGGATCATACCGCCAGGTGGCTGAAGCATCCCCAATCTGAACGGCCTCTGGCTCAGAAGCAATTTCGCGCAGTTCAAGCCGAATACGCTGGCGCGTGGGGACAAACGTCCCTTCCTGCTCACCTAGAACCACGCGAATATGCCTTTCCTCTCCCTCACAGGTAATCGTGCGCCGTGCATAGACCCCGTTTAGGTGTTCATAGCCGTCTCCTGCATCCTCGTAAAGCGTCGCTTTCCCACTTCCTTCAGCAGGGTAGAGCACAAAAGTCAAAGGATCGCTATCTTTCTGGCCAACATAATTCATCGCTGCCCCGAGCGGTACTGCTGTGTTGGCTCGGACATAGATGGCCGGTTGACCAAGAGGAGCATGAACCAGAATATGAGCCGGGCCATCCACGCGCTCTCCCGTCCAGAAGTGGAACCAGCTCCCCGCAGGAATATAGACGTGGCGATACTCCACACCGGGACAAGTAATGGGCGCTCCCAGCAGAGCGTTCCCGCATAAAAACTCATCGGCCGCGGTATAGGCGGTCGCATCTTCTGGATAGTGCCAGAACAGCGGGCGTAGAAGGGGCGCTCCTGTGCGGTGGCACTCCTCGAAGAGGGTATACAGGTAGGGCAGAAGGCGTTGGCGCAGCTTGAGCATGGCACGGCAGACCGATTCGTAGGGTTCCCCAAAAACCCACGGCTCCTGGCGGCGCGTCTGCTTTTCCGAGTGATTGCGACAAAACGGCTGAAAGATGCCAAATTCTGTCCAGCGAGCAAGCAATTCCCCGCTCGCATCTCCATAAAATCCTCCGATATCAACCCCGGTCCAGCCAACACCTGAAAGGCCCAGATTCTGCAACTGCGGCAGGCTCATAGAAAGATGTTCCCAGGTAGAGGAGTTATCGCCCGTCCAAAGCAAGGCATGACGTTGTATCCCTGCATAGCCAGCGCGCGAAATGATGAAAGGTCGCCGCCCAGGCCGTAGTCGTAAAAGACCTTCCCGCGCAGCCTGAACCATTAATGATCCATAGGCGTTATGCACCTGAAGATGCAACCTGGCCCTGTCCCCACCTGGATGGATTACATTCGGCGGCATGGTTGAGTTTAGCGGGATGAACAGGGCGGGCTCGTTCATATCAGACCAGATCCCTGCAATACCTGCGTCAAGTAATGGCTGGTGCTGCTCGCCCCACCACACTCGCGTCTCCGGGTTGGTAAAATCGGGGAAGACGCAGACACCCGGCCAAACGGCATTCTGATAGTCGTCTCCCTGTGGCGTCTTACAATACAGATCTCGCTCCCGGCCTTCGGTGTAGACTCCATAATGTTCATCTACCTTCACGCCTGCATCGACAACGCTTACCACGTGGAACCCCATCTCTCGAAGTTCGGAACATAGCCCCTGTGGATCGGGAAAACGAGCGCGATCCCAGGTAAAGACCCGGTAGCCATCCAGGCAGTCTATGTCGAGGTAAAGCGTGTCACAGGGAATATCACGCTCACGAAATGTGAGCGCAATCTGCCTCACCTCTTCGGCGGTCTCATAACTGAACCGGCTCTGTCCATTGCCCAGCGCCCAGAGTGGAGGCAGAGGCGTATGACCCGTCAGGTGTGTATACTGCGCCAGCACATCCTGAGGCGTCGGCCCACAAAACACATAGTAGATGAGGTCTCCATTGCTGGTTCCGAACCACGACCGTTGAGGATCTTCGTGGGCCAGGTTGAACTCGACACGCGTTGTGCTATCGAGGAAGAAGCCCCACGCCTGTCCGTCTGCCAGTACCAGCGTAAACGGAATCGAGACATACAGGTTATTTTGCAGGGCTGTATGGCCGCGAGGTGGGTCAATATTCCAGAAAAGCTGATGAGACCCCGTTTTATCCAGTTCACCCGTGCGTTCCCCACACCCAAAATAGCGCTCCCCGGCCATATGCTTCTTATAGACGCGCGTGGGAGTTCCCAGGGTCGCTAGCGGATTTATGACATCGAGAAATGGAACCTGTTCGGGCAATGTGAACCATCCCATGCCAAGCTCTGGATCATCTGTAGCGAACGCGCGTCCTGTATAGTCGCTGAAGCCGATCCGCAGAGGATCAAGCGAGAGATGAGCGGTTACAACAGACGTTGATATAGTGACCTGGCTGTTTTCCTCCCGAATGCTTACCAGTCCAGGTTCCCATTCTCGCGAAACCACGGCCTCAGAGCTGTAGCAAGCAGACCGACCGTGAGGAAACAGGCCAACACGAAACAGGTCGGGCGCGAGCGCAATCACCTCGACTGTTGCTGAACCAGCGCGCAAGCAAACCTTCGAGGCATCTTTTTCGATCGTCGTCGCTGTCCCAAGAGCTTGATATCCAGGAGGAGGTGCAGAGAACAAATGGGCGCTTGTGCTGGCTGGCGGTGCCTTCTCCATGCCTGCTATCCTTTCAGTCCGGTCAGATTAATGCCGCGAATGATCTGCCGCTGGAAAAGCAAGAACAAGATAATCGGAGGAATACTGGCGAGCACTAGACCGGCGATTAGATAGGTAAAAGGCAAAGGAAAGTTTGAATTTATGCCTGACGCGTGATAGATAGCCACGATCAATGGCTGAAGATGACTATCAGACAGTACAAGTAAGGGCCAGAGAAAATCCTTCCACGAGGCAATCACCGTGAAAATCGTAATCACCGCCAGAGCCGGGCGCGAGAGCGGCAGAATAATGCGGGTAAAGAGTTGCAAGGCATTCGCTCCATCCAGGCGCGCGGCATCTGTCAAATCCGTTGGAATAGTATCGAAAAAGCTCTTGAGTATCAGAATATTAAGAGCGCTTGCTGCCTCAGGAAGCCAGACACCGGCCCAGGAATTGATCAGGGACACGTGAATCAAGGGCAAATCGCTAATGTTCACAAATTGCGGAATCAGATAGACCACCGGCGGTACCATCAAGGTACAGAAAAAGCTAAACTGAATAATGTTTTTGCCTGCTGGATGTAACTTCGAGAGCGCAAAGGCTGCCGTGGCCGAAACCAGAATCTGCAATACCACGGCTCCTGCCGCCAGAATCAGTGAATTCCCGAAATAGAGCGGAATTTGCAGAACGTTCCAGGCATTGACGTAGTTGTTCCACACCGGATGCAGGGGCCACAATGTCGGCGGGGTCTGGAATATCTCAATGCTGGACTTGAGCGCGCCGCTGAACATCCAGTAGAGAGGACCAAGGGTTATCAGCGTCGACACAAGGATCAGAGCAAACACTGTCCAGTAGATAACGCGTCCGGTGGGCTGCTTCAACGCCTGTGGCGAGATCAGCGTGCGTTCACTGGCATCCTCGACAGAGGTCCCCCGGCGAAACCATCTCTCCTTGTTAGGAAGCGTCGAATCGGGCGAATTCTGTATGAGAGGGGTCATATCTTAGTCTCCTTGCATCAAACGACTGGTCATGCGCATATAGATAAGCGCGAAGACAGCCAGCACCAGGAATAGCATCACGCCTATGGCGCTTGCGCCCCCAAAATCGGCGTTCTGGAACGCATAGTTATAGATCAACAGGAGTACACTCATCGTCGCATTCTGCGGCCCTCCGCCCGTAATCGTAAAAGGCTCAGTAAATACCTGCATAGTGGCAATAATCTGCAATATCAGCATCAGCAGCATTATGGGGCGAATAGTCGGAAACGTCACATGCCAGAGCCGTCGCCAGACATTCGCACCATCGATCTCCGCCGCTTCGTAGAGCTGGGCAGGAACTCCCTGCAGCGCCGCCAGATAAATCAGCATTGTCGAACCGGCAAAGCTCCAGGTTGCAATCACCACCAGTGCCGGCAGTGCGGTGGCTGGCGTCTCCAGCCAGAGACCCTGTGGAAGATGAACCAGGCTCAACAGGGCATTCAATAGGCCAGAGTCGGGATTGTAGATCCAGCGCCAGAGAAAGACCGTCACAATCGGCGGCAACATCACTGGAAGGTAGAAAGCCAGGCGGAAAAACCCTTTGCCGTGGCGCATCTCGTTAATCAGTAGAGCAAGGATGATAGGAACCGCGTAGCCAAAAAGTAGCGCATAGCCAGTAAAAGCGAATGTATTGCGCCAGGCAATTCCAAAGAGCGGATCAGCGAGCACTTCGCGATAATTTGCCCAACCGACCCAGGCAGTAGGATTGATCAGGTCAATACTCTGAAAGCTCATCAAAAGGCCCATCACAATCGGGTACCAGACAAAGAGTACAAAAATCAGGAGAGCAGGAAGCAAGAAAAGATACCCGCTAAGATTGCGCTGCATACCTCGCTTTACCTTCTGAATAGCCGGTGTCCCCTTTGAAATAGAGCGAGCGCTTCGCTGCGTCAGGTCGCTCAGAGACTGAGGCGATGCTTCTGGTAGAGGCAAAGAGGATGGCGAAGGCGGTGAAAGTCCCATAGATGTTTCCTTCCAGAATCAGATGTCCATCAACAGGAACAGCTTCCCCATTTCTGAGAAAGCTGTTCCCTCGCATTCCTGGCTCAGGAGGTCGACTGGTCAAGAATCTGCTGAAACTGCTGAGCGGCCTGGTTCAACAGTGTTTGCGGGTCGGCACTCGAGTTGGTCAGAACTGCCTGCATCACCGGGTCAAGCGCGGCGTACATCTTCTGCGTCTGTTTACGAGGCTCGGGGCGCAGTGTAACCGTCGAGCTGGTAAAAGATGCATAGTTCTGCAGCGGGACATTGGCATACTTGGTGGTCAGAGCATTGATCTTTTGCTGGAACGCGCCGGTGAAGAGTACGTTGTTTGGGGCACCCACCACCTGGCCGGAAGCAGCCTGGGTAGCCAGGTTGCTCTCCAACACATCCAGGTTGAAATTGGAATAGATGACGTAGTCAAAGGCGGCTTTAATCACATCCTGAGGTGACTTGGGATTGAAAATGAAAATATTTCCACCGGTCAGCGCCGCGTTACCCCCGTTTTGCGGCATCGGCCCGATCCCAAAATCCGCCAGATTCGCCTGGTACTGTGACTGCAAGGTATTCAACTGGTCCGGTGCCATCACCACCATTGCCACTTTGTTGGTCGCCAGCAACTGAAGCGTTTCGGCCTGGGTGAAGAGCTGCTGCCTGGTCATGGAGTTGTCTGTGAAACGCATCTCTTTGAGCAGTTGCAGCACACTCACGCCCTGAGAGCTGTTGAACGTTGCCTTCGTCCCATCGGAGGACTGCATATCCCCGCCTGCGGTATACATCCAGTTGGTGAAGTGCCAGCCGCCCTGGTTCGAGGTGCTTGTCTCGGCATAGCCGGCCACCGACGAACTCTTCAGTGCTTTAGCGTAGCTGCGGAAATCATCCCAGGTGAGAGGAGGCTTATCGGGATCGAGGCCCACAGCCTGGAACATCTTGCGGTTGTAATAGATGCCGAGCGCATAAGCATTCTGGGGAACACCATAGATTTTTCCGGTGGCCGGATCGGTGGCAATCGAGGCAATTCCCGAATTGTAGCTGCTCCAGTACTGCCAGCCCCTCGCCAGGGTAGTAATATCCGCGACAGCGTGCTTGCTAATTAACAGCGGTGGTTCAGTAAAATAGCTTTGTGTCGCGTCTTCTGCCTGACCAGCCGCCAGCTTCGCGAAATAGGTCGAAGGATCATACGGATCATTTTTGCCAACGATCTTTTCGCTGGGATAGGCTTGCTCAAATTGCTTGACCATCTGATTAAACACATAAGCGGCACCGGCATTACTGGAGGGAGGCAATGTATTCACGCTAGCAGTCACAACTGATGATGTACTGCTTGCAGACGGGCCACAGGCCGCCAACAAATCCAGGCCGAGCGCTCCTACGCCGACAACGGTAGAACGCTGTAAAAAGCTTCGCCGGTTAAAAGAAGACCCAAAGTTCTGTTTCGTACCCATTAAGAGACCTCCTTGAAAAAGTCCATGTCTTCCTCACGTCATGTTGTAAGCATGTCAGGAAGAAATGCCACAACATAAACATGCTCAATCGATGAGGGGAAACGACAACTTCCCTGCGTGATAGAACCAGTGGAAGTAGCAACTAAAGGATCACCTGCAAGTTGTGTAGGTGGCATGAAACCATGCGGCCCAAAGCGTTCCTTGCTCCTTTGCAACGCCACGAAGGAATCAGCCTTATAGCTTCTAAACCTCCTTCCTTAAAGATAGTGTAGAGGATAAATCAAGGGTAACGTTTACCTTTTGTTTCTTGAAAGAAAAGGTAGCATAGAAAACTGCCGTTGTCAAGGGGATGGCATTTTTGCTAAAATTCCTTCTTCTTCCAGTCAGCGAGGGATAAAGATGCCAAATAGAGGCATATGTTGAGCAGTTTCACAAGGATGAGATTGACAATTCAGGAAAAAGCAGGTACGATTAACGCAACGAAATCAGGTTATCGTTTACCTAAAGCGAGGAAAAGAATGACTTTGGAGCAGCGACAAAGTAAACGTTCAACGATGGCACAAATTGCGATGGAGGCAGGAGTTTCCACGACAACGGTTTCCAAGGTGCTCAATCAACTGCCGGGTGTGGGAGCGCAGACGCGAGCTCGCATTCAGCAGGTGATCGAGCAACATGACTATGTACAGAATCACGCGGCACGTCACTTGCGCAAGGGGCAAAGCGGACTGCTTGATCTGGTGATCATGCGCCTGGAGGGCGGATATGATCTTGGCATTATGCAGGGCGTTCAGGATGCGCTAGAAGAGAGCGGGCATCGGCTCGTGATCTTTGCCACGAACGAAAACGAGGCCACTGAGCGTTTATGGTTACGACGCCTGCTCGATCAGTCTACTGATGGGGTGCTGCTCCTGCTCCCCTATGAGCGAATCGGCATTGCCAACGCGTTAATAGCGCAGAATATTCCCTTTATCGCCATTGGGGACCGTAACGAACCAACAACAGTCTTCCCCACCATCGGGTCGACCATCTGGCTGGGAGGGTACACAGCTACCGAATATCTGATCTCCCTGGGCCATCGCCGCATTGGCATTATCACTGGCCCACTCCATCTTACCACTTCCCGCGCGCGTCTGGCAGGATACCGTGAGGCGCTTGAGCGAGCGGAGATACCGATAGACCCCGCATTGATTTGTGAGGGGAACTACCTGTTAGGCGACGGAGTCAAACAGACCTACACTCTACTTGAGCAGCTGCATCCGCCCACCGCGATCTTTGCCGGCAACGACGCGCAGGCGGCAGGTGTTTACCAGGCGCTCTATCAGCGCAATATTCGCATCCCTGACGCGATGAGCGTGATCGGTTTCGATGACGTCATGTATACTGCCCAGATGTCCCCTCCGCTGACAACTATTCACCAACCGCTCGCTGAAATGGGCAAGATGGCAGCGAATATGTTGCTCCGTCTTATCGCCGGGCAGCGGCTCGATTCAAACCATGTAGAGCTTTCGACTTCGCTTGTCGTGAGGGAGTCCTGCGCTCCGCCCCGCAATGGCTCTCTCTCTTCCTGAGAACGAGCCCATTCTTCATCAGGAAGTGACAGCAGAGCACGCTCCGTCATGCACGAAGCAACTGTTCCTGGCCTGTGAGAGGAATGCCATGGAAACGCAACAGCATTCGCCTAAATCACCAGGTCCTCGCACTCAGCAAGAACACTGTTCATTTGTACTCGAGGGCCTGCTTCACAACGGCCAGCTAGAGATTCCTCGCCATACCGCTTGATGAGCAAGGACGCCAGCCGCGGCACTCCAGGCCAGGTGTTTCGTTCCCATGGGCAGATGTGTTTGACCGTGATGGTATTCAGCAAACTCCCACCGGCTGTTTTCGCTTCCCTTCGCATTTGCCGTGTTGATTGCTGTCAGCACATGTCTCGCGCGTTCCCATGCACCGTGGCGAACGAGTCCCATCACCTCTAGCCCTGTAAGCACCGGCCATAAGCCACCATTGTGATACCTGTAGGGCATATTCTTCATCTGCCCGTATAAATGGTTCGACTGTAATTCTCTCCACCCGAGATCGCCAGGCTGGATGACGGGCCAGAATGCGGGCAGGAGCGCTGAGCCAATCTGCGCTTCCAGCAGCTGGATGTACTGTTCTGCCTGGGCTTGCTGATCATTATCTCCTAGATCAGTCAGGAGGGCAAGAGCATGGGCCAGGCCATCGAAGTAGCTTGCATAGCCACTGGGCGAAAAGGCCGGATGCCAGTAGCCTCTCTCGCCCTGCTCAATCTGGCGGCGATAGGCGTGGGGATGGTAGACGAGTGGGTCGTCGGCAAGAGCAGCGCGCGGCCAGTAGTTCACTTCCAGTGTCTGGTGCAACGCTCTGGCCTTCGCTTGCCACTTCTGCTGTCGGAAGACGCGGCCCGCCGCCTGGAGCGCCGTTTCGTAGAGGAGTTGGTCGGAGAGTACATACCCCTGCTGCACATATTCGTCAGCCCAGTTTCCTGAGATGGGAGTGTATATGAGGCCCCGATTATTATATTCCCAGCACCCTGCCAGAAACAGTGCGCGCTCTACACTGGAGCGGTAGTGTTCCCTGCCGGCTTGCTTGTCGTACTGAATGTAGGCGCAGACACCGATGACGTACCAGAGCGTGGCATCGACACGCCCAACCAGGTGGCCATAGCTCACCTGTGTTCCATCACTCGTGACGTTGCTGGGAATCTCGCTATGTGGTCCCTGGCGCCGGGCGAGTGTATCAAGGGTCCGCTCCAGTCCTGCAACCAGATCGGACTCGCCGCTCGCCAGGGCTGCCAGGCCAGCGATTACCCCGTCTCGCGCCCAGACGCGCGCGTAGTTATCAACGTCGTTTGGCGAGGCAAGGAAACCTGCCGGTGAGAGACAGCGGTGCAACAGAGCGAGTGAGCGTTGATAGGCGTCAGTATCCTCCGGCAGGGGTACTGTCATTAGCTTTCCTCTTTCTGCAAGCCGATGTGGGCGTACAGAGCTGCCCGGTCAATCACCTGTGAGAGGGGGCCAATCTGCTGGAGTTTTATTGCTGCCACGGCCTGCGCTACGCGGATCGCTTCGGGCATGGTATAGCCATCCAGGGTGGCAACTAGCAAGCCCGCCCAGAAGGAATCGCCTGCACCAGTTACATCGACAACTTCTACCAGGTGAGTGGAGTAATACGATGTTCCCTCTGCATTTGCTAGCAGAACGCCATCAGCGCCCATAGTGAGCACGACCTGCCGCGCTCCCCACGCTAAAAAATGTGTGGCATAGGTTTCAGGCGTCTGATCTGCACCAAAGAGGCGAATACAATCATCGAGCGACGGCTTGGTCAGATTCACATACGGACAAATCCTGCTCTGGCGAGTCACCACGACGAGTGTTGTCGGTTTTTGCGGTGTGGTGTGGATATAGGCCGTTCCGACCCCGGCTATCTCCAGATGCTGGCGGAGATAGCTCCCGAAGGGATCATCGCCGACGCGGGCAACAAGGATGGCTGATGCTCCAAGGCGCGCAAGGTTCAACGCAACATTGGTGGCTTGACCACCGGGGTACATGCGAAAACTGCGCGCCTCGCCGAGTGATCCCTGCTCTGTATCTGAGATCAGGTCAATTAACGTTTCCCCGATAGAGAGAACTTCCAGCCGCTGTTCACTCACGATGTTGCTCTTTCTCATCTCTCCTCTGCTAGCTTCAGGGGATCAGCGTTGTCCACAACTGCTGTGGATCAACTTGCAAACGGCCATCGGGTAGGACATGGACTTCTGCGGGGTCCGATAGGCCACCGCAGAAGTTGCCCCTTTCGTCCCACTGCCGCCAGGCTATGAAAGACAGTACACCTGTGGTATCGCGAACCAGTTTGCCAGCGTAGTAGATGCCGGTGGCGTCTGCGACGAGCGGCTCGTCGGTGAGCGGGCGGTAGGGTCCGGTCAGCTGGTCGGCGACAAGGTAGTGCGTCCCCGACCAGCTCGTGGCTCCCGCCGAAGACAACCGCGCGGCAGCATGCCTGGTTGCGCAGAAAAGCAGGTAGTACTGACCGTTCATCGGTACTACCTGTGGGACCTCCATCTCAGTGAAGTCACCCGGCATGCTCACCGGTGGCAGTACCTCCCATGATAGCAGATTCGTTGAGCGTGCCAGGCCGATCACGCCGCGTCCATCATAGGGGCCTGTATTGACCCGTGCAGATAGGAACATATAGTATGTCTCCTCATCCGAGGAGTAAATGACGTAGGGATCGCGCCACGTCTGTGCTTCCAATTGCTCGGTGCCCTGCGGCTCGTACCAGCGGGTGTCGACCTCGACGAGTGGATTGCCGGGGTGTCGTTCCCAGTGTTCGAGGTCGGTCGAGACGGCAAGCCCGATACGCTGGACCAGCCCCTTCTCAGCCTTGCACAAACCCGTGTAGAACATGTAGGCAAGGCCGTCCCGTACCGTCACGCTCCCCGTCCAGATGGCCTGGTCGTCCCAACTGCCAGGCCGACTCGCTTCGAGGGCGGTTCCACGATTCACCCACTGCCGCAGGTCGTGCGAAATGGCATGTCCAACCGCCGCGGCGCCGTGGCGTAGGTATGGGTCGCTCAGCGTGCGCGGCGCTTGCAGGTAGTACAGGTGGTAGGGCGCGCTGGAGTCCCCCCACTCGTGCGGAGAGACAAGCCAGAAGTCCCACAGATAGTGCTGTTCTGGGATGAAACCCACGCTTAACAGTCCTCCCTATCCTTTCAGGCCGGTTGAAGCGACGCTTCGCACGAACCATCTCTGCCCAACCAGGAACATGATAATAGGCACGATGCTGGCCAGCACAACGCCAGCCATCAATGTCGCCACGTTCGGTACAAGGTTTGCTCCTCGATTGAGGGTGATTTGCAATCCCTGTTGCAGCGTGTACAAATCCGGCGACGAGGTGAAGACAAGTGGCTTAAGCAAGCTGCTCCATTCAGCCAGGAAGGTCAGGATGAAGACGGTCGCTATAGCCGGGCCCGCGAGCGGTAGCATCACCATCCAGAAGATGCGGTAGTAACCTGCGCCGTCCATCTTTGCCGCTTCATCCAGTTCCTTGGGCACCGTGATGAAGAACTGGCGGAACACGAAGATAGCGAACGGACTGGCCAGGCTGGGGATAATCAGGGCGGCGAACGTGTTCAGCCATCCCCCCCAACCGGCGAGCATGAGATAGAGAGGCACGAACAGCACCTCGAAGGGGATGATGAGCGTCGCCAGGATCAGTAGGAAGAGCACATCACGCCCGAAGAATGGCAATCGTGCAAACGCATATCCGGCCAGAGCGGCCAGGATAATCTGACCAAAGGTGACACCCAGCGCCATGATGAGCGAGTTGAGGAGTTCGCGCCAGAAGTTCAGGGAGGTTTCCCGACTCGATATTGAACGCCACCTGGAAGTCGTCCGAGAGCATATACTGCCCGTAGTCGAACTCGTAGTTCACCTTGTCCTGGCTGTTGTTGAAGAGGAACAACTGATCGCCGCCTATGTTCGTGGCCGGCTGTTTGTTGACCGGATAGGGAACAACCGTGAACTTGAACGTCTTGAACATGGAGAGATCGGGGAAGTTCCAGGGGCCGTTGGCCATGATCGCAGCTTTGCCGCTGTACCATCCGCTCGGGTCGTAGCCCTTACCCGGGGCAGAGAACGCAGTGGAGCCGTCCTTGACCAGGTTTTGTAGGAAGGTCATCGTCTCCACTCCCGCGGCGTTATTAAAGAGAGGATCGCCGGAGTCTGATAGGAATGTGCCGCCGTTGGTCCCCAGCCAGGCGTGGAAGAGCCAGGCATCCCACCCATTGCCGCCATTGTTCATCAAGAAGCCTTTCATGCTCGTTTTCTGCGAAATCAACTTGCACGCCTGGGCGAATTGATCCCAGGTCCAGGTCTTCATAGGGTCCTGTGACGGTATGGGGACTCCAGCCTTCTGGAATGCGTCGAGGTTGATCTGCATGGCCGTGTTGTTGGTCATCCAGGGCAAGCTCCATACCTTCCCCTGGTACGACGAGAGCTTGATGAGCGAGGGAAAGATATCTTGTTTGATGCTGGAGTGCGAGTTGAGCCAGCCATCCACATCGGGCAGCAGGCCTGCATCTACGTATGTTCCGGTCTCCCCGCTTTCAAGCCAGGCCATGTCTGGCGCAGTGTCGCCTCCTGCCTTGATCTTGGTGCGTATCACCTTTGGGTCCTCTACTCCAAGCTGATAGGTAACCAGATTCATATTCGGGTACTTACTCATGAAAGATGGGAGCAGCTGTTGCTTCCAGTACGTTTCTGTCGCCGCTGGGATCGTGTGATACAGATTGACTGTCACCTTACCCCCAGAGGACGACGATCCCCCACCACCACAGGCTTCAAGGAGGGCCGCTGCGCTCGACGCGCTCAGTCCGAGAGCCATCGCTCGCTGCAAAAACTCCCGACGGTTGATGGTCATCATAAAACCTCTCCTTTCGAAGGATAGGGAAGATGGCGCTACAGAGCGCCTATAAATACGATGCACCGGTGACCGAGATCGATGAGATGCTACAATGAAATGCTACGAGGCCGTGTGTACATCCCTTGCGCATGGTAGATGACGACGTATGGAAACGTTTCCATAATTTACTACCAAATATAACATAAGATTTCCGACTTGTAAAGGGGTTTACCCACTTTTTCTTCACAAAAACAACACTCTGGAAGGTAATTACAGCGGGAATCGGCATACACACCCTTTACAGAGATCCCTAGCCTATGCTATCCTACATTATGAGAACGTTGTTGAAGATGAAAGCGTTTTCACTAAAATCATCTATTAGCAGGAAAGATAGTGGGTTTATGGTAGCCACCATTCACGATGTTGCCCTAGAAGCGGGTGTTGGCATTGGAACCGTTTCACGGGTTGTCAACCATAGTCCTCGCGTCAAGCCTGTGACCCGCGAGCGAGTGCAGGCAGCTATCGATAAATTACAGTATAAGCCTGACCCTATCGCGCGCAGCATGATTTCAAAGCGCACGAACTCCCTTGGTGTAATCGTTCCTTTCTTCACCCGCCCTTTCTTCATGGAGGTGTTGCGCGGTGTCGAATTGGTGAGCGCCAGGCTGGGGTGGGAACTCGTCCTCTATAATGTTGAGACGGATGCCCAGCGTGACCGCTATTTTTCTGAGCTTCCCATGCACCGCAAAGTGGATGGTTTGCTCATTGTGTCACTCACGCCCAACGATGCGGTATCTCGTAGATTAAGAGATTCGGGACTGGCTGTCGTGTTGATCGATGCCTATAGTCCAATGTTTACCTCGCTGATAGTAAATAATGTCGAAGGCGCTTACCAGGCAGTGAGGTGTCTCATCGAAAAAGGGCACCGGCGCATTGGCTTCATCAACGGGGAGATTGAAGGGAATTTCAAATTTAACCAGGCCAACGATCGGCTAATCGGCCTGCACCGGGCTTTCGGGGAGGGCGGCCTGCTTTTCGAGCCGGAGCTAGTGCTCACCTCCGAGTGGAGCAGGATGGGGGGAAAGCAGGCCGCGCTGCAACTGCTCTCCCAGCAGAAGCGTCCGACGGCTATTTTCGCAGCCTCAGATATGCAGGCCGTTGGCGTGCTGGAAGCGGCAAAAGATCTGGGCATTCCTGTACCCGAACAGCTCTCCGTCATCGGGATTGATGGCATTGAGGTTTCGGAACTGCTTGAACTCAGCACCGTACGGCAGCCGATGCAGGAGATGGGCGAGGTAGGAGCTGCTAGACTGGTGGAACTCATCGACAATTCGGCACAAACACCTGAGCTTATTCGTTTCGATACGCGACTGATAGAACGCCACACAACTGGTCCAGTTCCATAGCAATTAGTTTCCTTTTGTTGTCCGCAAATCGATAGGGCCAGCGCCCAAGGGATTGGATTGACCATGCCGTATATTACCATCTTAGGTGCCGGGAGTACCATGTTCGCTCGCCAACTTATGACCGATATTTTGCAGATCGAGGGGCTAGACGAAGGCTGCTTTGCGCTGGTGGATATCGATCCGAGTCGCCTGGGGCTAGCGCGACAGGTCGCTGAACTACTCATTACCCGCAGCGGGAAGCGCTGGAGCGTGCTTGCTTCCACCGAACGTCGCGACCTGCTGGCTGGGAGCGATTTTATCATCAACACCATCGAGGTCGCTGGTCTCGCCAATGTGCGCCACGACTTCGAAATTCCCATGAAGTACGGTGTGAACCAGTGTATTGGCGACACTATCGGCCCGGGAGGAATCTTCAAAGCGCTTCGTACCGGTCCTGCCTGGCTCGACATTCTCCACGACGCCGAGCGGCTCTGCCCGCAAGCCCTGGTGCTCAACTACACCAACCCGATGTCGATCCTCACCCTGGCCGGGCTTCTCGGCAGCAACATGCGCACCGTGGGGCTGTGTCACAGCGTACAAGGTACCTCAAAGCAACTGGCTGGGTACCTCAACGTCCCCTACGAGGAGTTGGAATGGCGCTGTGCAGGTATTAACCACAACGCCTGGTTTATCGAGTTGCGCTTCCGGGGTCAGGACATGTATCCTCGCCTGCGCGAACTGGCCCGGGTACCCGAAATGTATGAAAGCGATCCCGTCCGCTTCGAGATCATGCGCTACCTTGGGGCGTTTGTCACGGAGAGCAGTGGTCACTTTTCGGAGTATGTCCCCTACTTCCGCAAGCGACCTGACTTGATCGAGCGGTACTGCCGGCCGGGCTACCTGGGCGAAACCGGATTTTACGCGAATAGCTGGCCCACCTGGCGGGAACAGAATGACACCTTCATCCGGGAAATGCTGGCTGGCACGCGCGATATCCCTTTCACCCGCAGCCACGAATACGGTTCATTTATCATCGAGGCGATGTTGATGCGCCGTCCGACGGTGATCTACGGCAATGTGCGCAATACCGGCCTGATCGACAACCTGCCCGATGGCTGCGTGGAGGTCGCCTGCCTGGTCGATCAGAACGGAGTGCAACCGTGCCACTTCGGCTCCCTACCAGAACAACTGTCCGGGTTGAATCGCGCGCATATGACGGTGCATGCCTTGATGAGTGATGCGCTGCTCCATCGCGAGAAAGAGGCCGCTCGCTATGCGTTGATGCTCGATCCGCTCACATCAGCCGTCTGTTCCCCTGCTGAGATAAGCGCGCTGTTTGATGAGATGTGGGAGGCCGAGCTCTTCTATCTGCAATACTTTGAGAGTTAATAAGCGGTATCTCTATTGCTGTTGATGAGCGCTCAAATTTTTCGAACATTCGCGTAAATTACCACATGCCTGCATGTGATACAATAATCGAGAACTTAAAGAGAACACTTATAAAAGCCTGGCAGCCATGGATAGGACAATGCTGTCATTGCCAGGACATTGTCAGGATAGTGAACATGCATGAAACGCTATCATCCCTTGTTGAAAGAGCCTTCCTGGAAAACCAACGCCCTCTAGAATTTTATCTACGCGAACAGAGTCACCTGCCCGGGGCGCGCGCAAATTTAGGACTGATGAATGATTTGAGCAACCTCATGGCGGCAGTTGTGGGCAAGCGGCCTCATGACGTGCGAGCCTTATTGCGCTACCTGGTGCGGGATGAAGAAAGCCTGAAAAGCAATACTCCCGATGAATTTGTCGTTATGTGTGGCGTTGTCTCCTTTGGCGCGTGCGCTGCCGTCCATCCGGATTGGTGTCCCGAGGTCTTTCTGCTCCTGGGTGACTTCACCTGTAGCTCCTCATGGCGTGTACGCGAGGGATCGGCTATAGGATTTCAACGCCTGTTATCAGCCGCGCCGGAGGAAACCATCGCCTACCTGCGTATATTGGCGAGCGAGGGCAACTACTTGCAGCAGCGCGCCTGTATCGCGGCCCTGGCTGAACCGCCCCTCCTGCATACCGACGAGATGAAGGAGGCTGCCCTGGATATCCAAAGGACGATTTTGCAGCGGTTCCGCGAAATTCCACTCATCGAGCGCAAGCGCGAAGATGTGAAGGTGTTACGCCAGGCCACTGCTTATACCATCAGCGTGATTGTAGCCGCGCTGCCCGAACAAGGCTTCGCCCTGATGTGCGAATGCGCATTGTGGGGTGACCCCGATATCACCTGGGCGCTGCGTGAGAACCTCAAAAAGAAACGCCTGGCAAAGTTCACCGAACAAGCCGAGCATGTATCGAAGTTTCTGGCGTGAAGACGGGTAGTTGCAGCAATATCCAGGATGTACTTGAAAAGGCTGAAGGTACGATACTTTGACAGCGCTTGCTATTCTCGTATAAAATCTGATAGTCAAAAACATTCCAACACCACTTTCGTAGATGAAGTGCGATTGCCCTGTTTCTGGCAATTGACCATAGATATGTTGTTTTGAAGGAAGGAAAGGAGTCCACTCCATTGGGCGCTACAACTACAGCAGATTTTTATAACGGTATGGTTATACGCTATAACAACGACTTGTATACAGTGACTGAGTTTCATCATGTCAGTCCGGGAAACTGGCGCGCGTTTGTGCGCGTAAACCTGAAGAATTTGCGAACGGGCCGCGTTATTGAGCAGAGATTTCGCGCGGGCGAAGAGATAGATGCCGTGCGCGTTGAACATCAGAACTGGCAGTTCCTTTATGTTGATGGCGACGACTACGTCTTCATGAATACCGAAACATTCGATCAGCAGCCCCTGCCGAAATCGATGCTGGGAGATGCTGTGCGCTTCCTCAAAGAGCAGGATATTGTAGAACTGCTGGTGGATAGCGAAACCGATACCATTATCGCCGTCGAATTGCCAAACTTTTTGGAACTGGTCGTGGAGAGCGCCGAACCCGGCGTGCGTGGTGACACCGCGAACAATGTCACTAAACCTGCCACACTCGAAACGGGCGCCGTCATCAACGTTCCCCTGTTTGTCAATCCAGGCGATAAAATCCGTATTGATACACGCACAGGTCAGTATGTCTCGCGCGTGAAATAGCGTTATCTCCTCATGGGGTACATGTTATGCATGTACCCCATTTTTTATCGCACTATAAGTGCCCACAAATGCGGCCCAAAAATGAAGAATGCAATGATCACCGCAAATATCGCACTGATCAACACCGCTCCGGCCGCCACGTCTTTGGCAATTTTCGCCAGGGAATGATATTCGGGTGAGGCCAGGTCAACGCACAGTTCAATCACGGTATTGAGCATCTCCACAATCAACACGCTCGCAATTGCCAGAAAGATCACGGCAAACTCAACAGAAGAGATACGTAAGACGATTCCAAGCACTAGAGCGAGGAGCGCAATCGCGAGATGTACCCGCATATTGATTTGTGTACGCAGCGAGTACCATAGACCCTGGAAGGCATATCCGAAACCTGCGATGAATTTCGCCATCCCATTTTTCTGGGGAAGTTGGGAAGGTGTACTCATCAGGAATGCGCTTTCCACTCGATCTCTTGCAGCACCATTTCCTGTATACGCACCATTGCCTCGTATCCTGCCTCGGTTTGATCGTCATAGCCTGCGAGGTGCAGCGTTCCATGGGATAACAGGTAGAGCAGTTCATATACCGGATTATGCCCTGCTTGTGCCGCCTGTCGCAGCACGGTAGGCCATGAAATAACGATATCACCCAGATTGATACCCAGTTCGGGCGGTGTGACAAATGCCGGGTGTGTCTCTATGGCTGCACTTTCGTCGTTGGCTTCATCCGGCCCCATCCATAATTGCTCGGCGGGAGCGTCTACTAAGGGCCTGTCGAGCAAGGGAAACGAGAGGACATCCGTGGGCTTGTCCTGCTGTCGATACTGCGCATTCAGCCTTTGTATCTCTTCGTCACCGGTGATCACCAGGGAAAGCGCCACAGGTTGGGTAACATGCGCCGCTTCCAGGGTGCGGGTTATTACCTGTTCCGGTACCTCTGATGACAGTAGCTGTTGGAGCATTGGGTCGCTATCGGCGTCTTCAGAGTTGATAGAACAATCAAAATGTACGAGTTGTAATGGCATACTTTTTGTCAGTCAGATTTCGACTGCGTCTGTTTCGTTGCCTGTCGTCCAACAGCTATCATGAAGACGATGAAGCCGATGACCAGGATGCTGAAGAGGCTGATGGTGCGGTCGGTCAGAATAGCCGCAGCTGCCAGGCTCGTATTCGATGAGAAGAGCGCGATCATTGCCAGCATACCGCCCTCGACCAGGCCAAGACCACCTCCAGTAAAAGGTACAACCGTCAACAGGGCTTCACCAAGTGCGATGAAGAGAGCGGCGGCAACAATGTGGATCGCATTACCGCCAATCAGGTTAAAGGCCAGCGCGATAAAGAAGAAACGCAACGACTCACAGGCCCAGACCCCAACCGTCAAAGCGCTGAGTGTGGGGACATGACGGAATGAACCGAGCGTCCCTGCCTGGAAATGGTTGTAGTGATTGCGGAAGCGTACCGGAATCAGGCGGGCAATCTGCATGGGGAAGGTGCGCAGCACAAACAACCCGATGATACCCGCGAAGACGGCTACCAGGGTGACCGCAAGGCCGGTCTGTAACTGCTTGGGCAGGTTTTCGTGCAGGCTAATGATGACCGCCGGAATAAACAGCAGCAATAGCACGATGAGATCAAGCAGGCGTTCCGCCAGTACTGTACCGAAGGTGCGCGAGGCTGGGAGCCTGGTTTCCTTGCGCAGCAGGTAAGCGCGGTAGAGGTCGCCCAACTTGGCAGGGACAATGACATTGGCAAACCAGGAGATATAGAGAATTTCCAGCAGTTTCGGGAATTTTGGGAGGTGCACGCCGTTTGATTTCGTATAGCCAACATTTTGTAGCAGCATTTGCCAGCGAAGTGTACGTATTGGGAATGATAGGTAATAGATAGTAAAGGCTATTAGCACAAAGACGATATTGGCGGTACGGATAGCTGTCCATGTTTTCTGGGGATCGATATTGGCCTGTTTCGCAAAGTAGGCAAGAGCTACAATCACAATGACCAGGGGAACAAGGGTACGCCAGTTGAGCAGGCGTTTCCCGATGGAAAGTTGCTCCTGGGTAATCTCCGGCTCTTGCTGGGTCTCCTGTTGCAGAAGTTCAGCTTTTTTCTTCTCTATTGCTTCAGGTTTTAAATTTGCTTCAATATTTGTGGTTCCAGTGGAAGCACTACCACTATTATGCATAATCAAATTATCCTCCAATGCCGCTGCTCCAATACTTCAGGGGTCACTCTCTCTAGACGGATAAGAGCAATAAGGAGTAACGCGATAAGATTGGTCAAACTATGTACGTAGACATCATCAACAAAATTGTGGACACTAACAGTAATTAACGCGGCCATCAAGCCTATTGCCAACGCTCGATCATTGGTGAGCATGCCGGGAATTTCGATGGACTGCGGCTGGCGGAAATGGCTTGCCATGCGAGAGGGCCGCAGCAGCAATGCCAGCTTGTCACGTCTTCCCGCAGGCGCCGGAATGGGTACCGGCTGCTCTAATCGCTGCGCAAGTGCCAGCCTGCGCTTCTTGCTAATGCCACGCAAGGCGCTCCCACCGGCGACGAAAATGGCGAGCAAGAAGAGCAGATAAGCGATCAGGCCAATCGTACCCATTTCGGCTGCGATATTGATGTAATAATTGTGAGCATGACCCAGGGGGTCGGCAAAGATAGTAATCTGGTACGGCGGGTAGGCATCCGGGTAGTTGCCTATGCCTACACCGAGTATGGGATGGTCGAAATACATATGCAATCCCGCGATCCAGTGCGCCAGGCGTTCGGCGGTCGAGAAATCCTGGATGCTTGGTTCGACAAGAGAAATTTGCACCAGGCCCAGAAACTTGAGCGCAGGATCGAAGAGAGAGAGCGGAATCCAGCCAAGTAGCGCTGCTTCGACAAAACCAAATATGCCGATGATCAACACACGCATCAATACTCGTATACGCGGCATGCCTGCCAGGACGATAAAGAACAGCGCCGCTGCCAGCGCTATTTCTCCACCGCGCGATTGTGAAAGATATTCCGCGCTTGCCAGCATGATGCTCGTAATGCCTGCCAGCATACGTGTGAGCCAGTTGCGTCCCAGTAGGGTAAGCGCGAGGGCAACGCTTAATGGCAGATTGATGTAGGCCGCATAAGGATTCGGCTGGTCAAACGTGCCATAGACACGTAGCGCTGCACCGCGAATGAATGACTGGGGACCGAGGTTGAAGAATGCCTGTAAATAGCCAAAGATGGCCTGGGTGATGCCGGCGAGACAGACAAGCACTATGATCATCCAGATCTGGCGGCGCGTGCGAAGATACTGGCTGCCTAACAAGACAATAGCCAGCACTTCCAGCCATTTACTGATCTCCTTCAAACTGGATTTGACACTGATTGCGACAGTCATCGAGAGGACCATAGTGCCTACCAGCGCGAACATCGTCAGTACCAGGTACCAGGGAATGCGAGCAGCTTCCCTGTCCCGCAGGCCTGTATAAGCAGGCAGGGCACAGTTGATGAGCCAACCAAGCGCGAGAAACACCGTCAGGATATCCGCACTATCCAGCCTCAACGCACTCACATCGATATAATCCAACGATCCCCAGGGAACGCAGAATGGCAACAGGTAAAGCGCGACACGCGGGCGCAGGATAGTCCAGACCAGTACCATCAGATAGAGTGGCAGGCGGATATTCCAGGGCAATGGTGGGACCAGGAAGAGCAATAGCAACACGCCACAACCCAACAAACCAACCAGGTTTGGTACGGTAATGAAATCGCGTATCGCGGTATATGTTGTATTAGGCCAGGAAGCGCGTCGTTGCAGCACGCTTTCACCGGTACTATGTAAGCGCATTAACGCATTCTCAGAAAGTGCTAGAAATCTTCAAAACATCTATGAAACAGTTGTCAAATGAGGACGCTGCTTGCTAAACCATTCGATGGTACGTCGCAAACCTTCCTCTTTGCTCACATTCAGTTGCCAGCCCAGCACCTGCTGCGCTTTGGTGATATCCGGGCGGCGGCGTTCCGGGTCATCGATGCGACTCGGTTCAAAAAGAATGGGAGAAGATGCCTTGCACAGCTCAATGATGGTCTGGGCAAACTCAAGCACCGTATGTTCCTCGGTATTGCCCAGATTGAACACTTCACCCGCCGTATAGGGCTTGAACATGGCAAGCACAAGACCGTCTACAAGGTCACTCACGTAGCAGATGCTGCGCGTTTTGCTTCCATCGCCATAAATTGTCAATGGTTTATTTTGCAGGGCCTGCGTGATGAAATTGGGAATCATGCGTCCATCATCGGCCTGACTATTGGGTCCATACGTATTGAAGATACGCACGATACGCGCGTTGAGCTGGTATTGCCGGTAGTATTCCATCGTCAAGGTTTCGCCCAGGCGTTTACTTTCGTCATAACAGGCGCGCGGCCCGATGGGATTCACATTGCCCCAGTAGTCTTCGCGCTGTGGATGAACCAGCGGATCGCCATAGGCTTCCGAGGTTGAAGAAAACAGGAACATGGCATGCAGCTTACGCGCCTGTTCGAGCATCATATAGGTTCCCTGGCTATTCACCAAGATGGTTTCGATGGGGTGTTCCATATACCCAACAGGGCTTGCTGGGCTTGCCGTGTGATAAATAACATCGGCTTCAAAGGAAAAAGGGGCAGTGACATCATGCCGTAAAAATGAAAAATGCGGATGATTGCGTAATGGTTCAATATTGCGTTCTGTACCCGTGATCAGATTATCAATACACAGTACGCTATGTCCATCTTCCAGTAAACGGGCGCAGAGATGAGACCCGATGAACCCTGCCCCACCAGTGACAACAATTTTCAAGGAATTAGTCCTCCAGATAGTGACGAAGTAGATGATGCTGAGAAGGGCCAGATGCCTTATTTATATAGTACCTTAATGCGAGACGATTCGTTTCTACTAAGGTAACGAAAGTAGGATACATAGCAAAGCTTCCAGTGTTCTTCGCGCATATCCACGCTCTAGGTATTATGACGTATACAAAAGGAAAAAGTCTTCATGGCTATGATTCTTTATACATTCTGTCGTTTCCAACGCCTGTACATAATTTCGTCACCCAGGCTCAGAAAGCCCCAGGTGGTGAGACCATGCACAATCACCACTGCCAGCAACGATCGCGGCTCGGGTTGTGCCAGGTACAGAAAACTGAAAACCAGCCCGGCCA
>WNGK01003700.1_pt1 | contig 35513 bp, 36 predicted proteins | sample 5400601 | NCBI WGS metagenome assembly WNGK01 (sample SAMN13153376, study PRJNA577476) | soil metagenome | isolation source: 60 cm soil or saprolite under Garry oak tree replicate 1 | place: USA:California | collected 2016-06-15 | reverse complement strand
CAGCACGGGCAGTGGGACGAGCGATGACACCTGAGCAAGCCGTCGCAGGGTTTCACAAAGATCTACCGGTATAATGAAAATCCTGCCTGCATCCAGGTTTTGTCAGCGAGAGTGGTTTTGACCTTCTGAATATAATCTACCGCGCCCTGGTCATACCAGCTACTGCTAAACCTCCGTGTGCTGGCTACTTAGGTATCCGTTCCACTATCGGGAAAGAAATCGTTGTGGAGAAATGTATCGCCATCTATCCAACGAATAGTCGGCGAAGAGAAAGAACTGATACAGCCATCTTCGATGTTCCTTTTTGGAACGGATATGCTAAGTAGCCAGCACAGGTTGCCAATGCACGCCGGGTGAAAGTGACGCTGGCGGATGGGCGCACGTTTGATGCCAGTCTCGTTGGGAGTGAGCCAGACGTCGATATCGCTCTGCTGCGTATTGGCGCCGATCACTTGCCCGTGGCAGAATTAGGCCGCGGACCGCTGCGAGTCGGGCAGCTGGTCATCGCCGTCGGGAATCCGTATGGCTTGAACTGGACGGTCACGGCCGGAGTAGTCAGTGCGCTTGGTCGGACGCTGCAAGCACCGGGTACGCGGAAAATGACTGACCTCATCCAGACAGATACATCGATCAACCCTGGAAACTCTGGGGGTCCCCTTGTCGATAGCACCGGGCGCGTTGTTGGTATCACGACGGCGATGATGCCGATGGCACAAGGACTTGGGTTCTCGATTCCGTTGGAGACGATCAAATCGGCTCTCGCTCGCATTTATCAGAGACGCGAGGCAACACCGGCAGGTATCTCACTGGGTGTTGGCGGGATGCGCGTGCCAATCGACCCGGCACTGCGACAACGGCTGCATCTCACACAGCAATTTGGCATGGAACTGCTTGAGATACGCCCCGGCGGGCCAGCAGATCATGCTGAACTCAAGCGTTTGGATATCGTGATTGAGGCTTCGGGCGAGCCTGTGACAGCACCGGCAGATTTACAACGGATAGTGCGCCGCCACCAGGGAGGAGAAACCGTGACGCTGAATTTCTTGAGGGGAGGGAATCTGCGTAAGGTCACCGTGGTGCTCTAAGCAGGCTGCCCATCTATGGTTTATAACGACAGCGATTGCCCGGCCCCGCCCTGCGGTGGTGCCGGGCAATCGCTTGTTAAACGCTTCAGTTGCTGCGAATGGGCCCACGGCAGAGAACCGGGAATAATAACGATCTATCGTTTTGTTGCTATATATTAGATAACGATATATCGTTATAAAAGAAAAACAGACAAGGAGGTGATTGCATATGATCGGTCACTATAGCAGACATGTTGGACCACGGTTTGATAGAGGCAACTGGTCCGGTCCCCGCTTCTTTCGCGGGTATCGGCACCCTGCATTCTTCTACGCTCGTCCTGGCTCCCACAGATTTGGTGGTCGCTGGCACCAGCCTACAGCAGAGCAGCAAGCACTACGCAGCACTGCGGCTGAGGTAACACGGCTCTTCGTGATTGCAGCCCGTGCCGCGCACGGCAATGCAGAGAAACAAGGCCAACTGCGTGCGTTCCTCGAGCGCTCCCGCAAAGAGCTTTCCGAGTTCATCGACGGAAGCAGCCAGCATCCTCAGCAGGCGAACACGGAGAACGCGCCCGAAGTAGAGCAAGCATAACGCTCTACAAGACCTCTACGTGCTGGCTCCTTGGGACATCCGTTCGCAAAATCCATTCTTTTCTAAGAACGGATGTCCCAAGGAGCCAGCACAGGTTGAGATTCGAGCAGTTTGGCTCTCACCCTGGGACGCGGAACTTGCGAGCCTTGAGCTACAACGCTTTCACTTTTTGCTCGCTGTAGGATAGGCGGCCAGCGAGGTACTGGCATAAACCAGCCCTTTTCCAACCGCCCTCCCCCGAACCCTGGCATGCACGATTTCCATGCACCAGGCTCTCCAGAGGCCGACGTCTTTTCAACGCCACTCCCACGATGGGAGGCTTCCACATCCATGTCAACCACCGCTTCCTGAGTCTGGCCTCCTGCGGCACTTCGCTTTGTCCACAGTCCCCTGTTGACTGGCTACTATTGCCGCTCCGTCGCCGTGCGCTTCGAGAGCGTGTAGGCGATCCCCAAGTTACGACCGACCTTCGCTTCGTCCTTAGGCCCTCCGTACGTCGCTTCTCGTTCCCTACGAGCTGGCTCTGATGCAGGCTGTAACCACGTCAAGAAAGTTCATGGCTACCATCAGACATGGGCGATGACACCATTCCCACGGGACGCATGAGTTCCGCCACGACGAGAATTCAAGCCATCATGCCTTGACCGTAGACGACCTCGCTGCCTGTCCTCTGACCCTCGGTGGTAGGGTTTCAACAGACTTTTAACCCCATGCTACAGTCCCCCCACGCCTTTCGGCTGGAAGTAAGGGGCTGCGTTACTCACCTCGCCTGAGTGAGGTCGTGCTCTCGCACAACAGAAGATCAGACGCCTCTTTGGGCGCACTTCACGGCATGCTGCTGTTCCCTCTTCCTTTCGGAATCAGGTGAGCCGGTGTTCCTATGAACCCTCCTCAAGTCCTAGCCGACTGCGGAGGCTCTCTCCTCGTGCGTGACACGGCGCACGTAGCCAGCACAAGTATCTTGACAGCCAGGCTTTACAGCAAGTTCCTCTCAATTCCTAAAATAACCCCAAGTGGACAGGATTGGCCTCATTTTTGCAACACAACCGGATTTCTTGAGTTGACACCTTCCTACCCTCCACTCATTTCTCTCCTTCTTCACTCCACTCTGATACGAACTTATCAAAGTCGTTCGCAAGTTCCTGGGCAAGCGTAGACAGCCCAAGAGTGAATTCGCGCCCAGCAGTTATGAAATGTTTCTGCGGTTCTTCTGGCAGTGTATGCACGGGAGCCATCGCCAGGTGTACACCCGCTCGCATGAGACTGCGGAAGAATTGCTGAGAAGTTCGCCTGACTTCATCACGATCAGTATTGGTGTCCGGTCTCCCAGATGATGGAGGTGTCTGTGTCTGTTCCTGTGCCTGCTCTTCTTGCTCTTTCGGAGTGTCTGCCATAAGTTTACCTCCCTAAAAGTTCTCATTGTTGAGAATGGGTTTGTCCTCCTGTTACATAAAGCTGAGAAACTCCTGCGGATCATGCTTTCTCGACGAGAGTTCGACTCTCCCGCAACACTGATGCTGCTTTATGTAGTATAAACGATGAGCACGGCTCATGCCATATCTCCATGATCAATCCGTCTATTGTAGGCTGTACTTATCAGGAATCTGTAGCGGTCTTGTAGTACGAGTATGCGGTGCAAAACGAGTAAACGATCTCCTCAGGCTGATTGATGACAAGCGAGCAGATTTATGAGCAGAAAAGTTGCTGTTCGTTGCATGCCTTGCTTTCTCTCTTCTCAGGCTGCTTGTTTCTTGGCCTGTCTCATCACCTGAGCCTGGGCAATATGGCGCAGGAGACTTTCGATGATGCCCAACCCTGCCTACCGTTCCCTCCCGTTTTGCCCATGATAGGCACATGTGCACAGTCCATAGTCCCGTCTCAGGCTGGCAATTCTGCCCTCGATGCCTGCACGCCACCGATAGCCTCGCTTCCATCTACGGGAATGTTCCACTGCTTGCCGTACGACTGAGACCTTGCCCACCGCTGCAATGGCCACGACCTGGACCCCTGAGGTCATCGCTTTCAACTCCGTGTCCGCAGCATGGACGCCGCGATCTCCCGCCAGCAGACGCGGAGGGTGTCCAAAGAGCTGCTGGTGGTGCGAGAGCGCTTGCAGTCCCTGTCATGTTCATCGGGATGCTCCAGAATCTGATAGCGGGTGATGATCCCTCCTTCCACTTCATCCAGGAGGAGCCTTCCGGCCAAACTCGACGCTGGCTCCTCCTTCTGAAAGCTCCACTTGAAGAAATCCTTGAGGACGATGAGGCGCAGGATCACCTCCACCGGCGTGGAGTGCCGTCCATGCCTGGTCGTGAGTCGATAGCCTCGTGCCAGATCTGCTCGAACTTGTTCGAGCAGTTCGTCGTCGTCCAGTAGGACATCTCATTGTTTGAGCAGGGAGTCGCCCGGAGAGCACGCATCGGGTAGGTGGGCTGCTTCTCAAAGAATGGTGAACGAGTGATGAGCATGAGAGCCTCCTCTCAAAACTCCTTTTCTCTCCTTCTCTTCTCTTGTACCACCAATTTTCCCTCTTTGTCACGCTCTCAAGCCGCTTCGAGCCCTGTTTTGCACCGCAAACGAGTACTAGGTTGGTTTGGGAGCCTCCTTTGCAGGCTGGCTCGCTGCCGTTGTAGCTGCCTGGCCCTTCGTCGGAGCCGACCCCTCAACATCTACCTCTACCGCTTGTGCAATCGTCCCGGAAAGCTTATCGCCCAGGGTCACGGTGACTACATTGGCTTCGTAACCGGACATGCTGTTCACCATGGCTTCTGCATCGGTGTCCTCAACCAGGGCCAGGAACGCCGAGCTGTTGGGCTGAAGCTGGGCGCCGATCTGCTTGAGGTCTTTTTTGGGGATTTCGCGGCCAGCGAAATGGCCAGCAACACCACCTATCGCACCGCCCGCAGCGGCAAGCCACAGGACTCCAGCCGGGCCACCCAGCAGGCCGAGAGCTCCCCCGGCAACAGCGCCAATGGTAGCACCCTTGCCGCCTGCGCCAGGTTCGTGGACCTTGACGGAGCCGTCGGCCTCACGGACCACCACAGCCTCGGCCACGACCTTGTAACCACCCAGGTTCTGCCCGGACTTCAACTCCTGGACCACTTCACCGGCGGCTTGGGTGCCAGCAAAGCTGAAAACCAGGATGTCGTAAATTGTAGACCCTTTCTTGGAAGATCTTTTCTTGGATGAACCTTTCTTAGCCACTTCATAATCTCCTTCTGTAATAGTACATTTCCGGCTTTCTACACGGATGACCGCTCTTTCAGAGCTACTTGGACTCTTCGGACGCCGACTCGAGCTCCTTCTCGAAGTCCTTCATGTTTACGTTCGCCTTCTTCTCGATCTTCTTTTGCGCGCGGGCCGTGGCCTTCTCGATCTTTTCTGACAGCTTTTCGGCTGTGTTGCACAAACTCACGGGGGAGCACGATGAGCGTGAAGCCTCCCTTCTTGCTCAGCTTAGGTGGCCACTCCAAACAGGCTGGAGATGAACGCGATCTGACCCAGGATGTCCCCTTGTTCGACGCCTCGCATTTGCCCTTTCCTGACCCTGTTCATGACCCCGTATCCCTGCAGCGTGTTCCATGCCGTTTCCGGGGAGAAGAAGCCTCACCCAGATTTCACCCGTCGTTTGGTAGAGGAGGCCGCCAGCGAGGTACTTTCGCCCTTTTCTGTCGGCCCCTCCCGCGAACCGTGCTTGCACCGTTAAGCGCACACGGCTCTCCAGCCAATGAGCCTGAGACAAGATGTATTGAGAAGGACTTACGCATCTCACGGCCTCCTCACTTCTTATCTTGAAAACCCTTTCACCTTTGACTTTCACGTACGTCTCATCGACGCGCCAGGAGTCAGGGGTGGCTTTGAGATGCGGCTTGCATCGCTTTTCCAACTCGGGAGCATACCGGCTTCCCCCAGCGAGAGATCGTGGTATGGTCGACGTGCAGACCCCGCTCCCGCATCATCTCTTCCAGGTCGCGGGAGCTGAGCGAATACCGAAGGGACTAGCGCAGGCACAGTACAATGATCTCGGTCTCAAAATGACGCCATTTGAAGGGGTCCTGGTCGTCCATGGATGTCGCTCTCCTTGCTCGTGAAGTTCAAACACCGCTCACTCTATCAGATCACCGCACTTTTTGCAACAGAGCCGCAGGAAGAACCAACCGACGGTGGACAGTGCAGGAAGTGCTCTGTTCTCCTTTGCCGCTGGTGCCATGCAGAAAAATGTGAGCGTGAATGAAGCGAGAAGACGCCCTTCGAAACAGCAGTGGGCGCCTCAGTGAAGATGAAAGCAAAAGAGGAGCAGGAGCCTACAGAATGAAGTAGCCTGTTCGTGCAGTCGAATGAGGGGAAAACCAGCCGAAAATGCGTTTGCAGGGGTTGGTTGAATTCTCCACCATATCCAATGGCAGTACCGGCTGTTTCCTCCGAAGCCTCGCAGGCGTTGCACCTTGTGATACAGGATTCCTGTCGGGGCAAGGAAGAGGGAAAAATTGGTGACAGAGGAACCGAAACCCGTCGGTTCCGGTACGACTATTTATTCCATGTTTATAGTATTACTTTAACATTAATTCTTTCGCATCGACGTCTCCTCTCTGCGCTGGCTCTCTTGTCTCTGTCTGCTCACACTCACTGCTGGCTACTTGGCATATCCGTTCTAAGAAAACGACTTTTTTTTCGAACGGATGTGCCAAGTAGCCAGCACAAAGATCGGCTGGCGCTCTTCTGAGGACATTCCTCCCGCCGCGCGCTCTATTGGCTCGCCCTATGATGTCGAGGCGCATTCCAGCAAAAAGCGCTCTACCACCTGGGTGGGTGATATCCGTCCATCTGACAGAAACCTGTGAAAAAGGCAGTCCTCATCTGATCACCCATGTCGACACGACCTCCGCTCCGGTTTCTGATGATGCCCGAACAGCGCTCATCCATGAAGGACTCAAGTGCAAAGACCTGCTGCCAGAGCAGCATATTGTCGATACCGGGTAGGTGGATGCCAAATTGCTGGTCGAGAGCCAGCAGGACTACCAAATTGATCCCATCGGTCCCACACGAGCCAATTACCGAGGGCCTGCCCGCGACAAAACGGGCTTTGAGGCCAGCAAGTTCCTCATCGACTGGCAAGCAGAGCAAGCCACCTGTCCAGAGGGACACCTCAGTAGCAGTTGGACTGCAGCGATCGACAACCGCACCAATGAGGTCATGAAAATCAAATTCTCCACCAAAGACTGTCAGGCCTGCCCGAGCCTGAGGCTCTGCACCCAATCGGTGCGCCATGTGCGTCGCACAGTCACGATCCGACCCAAAGAACAGTACGATGCCTTACAGGCCAGACGACAGCAAGAAACCACGAAGGACTGGAAGCGCGCTTTATGCCACTCGTGCAGGCATCGAGGGGACCATTTCGCAAGGAGTGCGCACGATGGGATTACGCTGCTCGCGCTACATTGGGCAAGAGCGCACGCACCTGCAACATGTGGCCACCGCTGCCGCTATCAATATCGTTCGTCTGATGCGCTGGCTCAATGGCGAACCTCACGCCAAGACCAGGCAATCCCCTCTTGTCCAATTGCTTCGTCCCGCTGCTTGAGACGGGTGAGAGGGTTCGCCACCAGTATCACATTTGGGGAAACAAGCTCATCTATGATACAACAGAAAGAAGCTCACCCGCACCAGTGGCTATTTTCTGTCTATGCGGATACCTCTACAATTCCAAAATCCCCAAATTCGAGGGAGAGCCATAAAACTGAGCCAGGGGACTGAAAAATTGTAATCGAAAAGTTTACCAGGGCCGAGTCATCTGCTATCGTACAAGGAACCGGAGTGTCCCTGTATGTTAAGAGAACTGGAGATGATCACCTTGGAACAGTATGACCAGATTCGTCGGATGTTTTACTTGGAAGAGCAGTCGGGCAGGCAGATCGCGCAAGCATTGGGAGTGTCACGCCAAACGGTGACGCGCGCCCTGCGTGCAGATCAGCCGCCCGCCTACACGCTGCAGCAGCCACGCCAAGCTCCGTGCCTGGGACCCTACAAAGCGCGTCTCGAGGAACTCTTGAGCGAGAATCGCCGTCTGCCCAAGAAACAGCGCTACACCGCCCACAAGCTGTTTCAGTTCGTGCAAGCGGAGGGCTACGCTGGCTCAGAGGCGAGCGTACAAGCCTACGCGGTGCGCTGGCGCAAGGCGAACCGGCGCCCAGCCACCTTTCTGCCGCTGGAATTTGAGCCTGGGCAGGATGCGCAAGTGGACTGGGGAGAGGCACAAGTGATCCTGGCCGGGATGCAGCAGACGGTGCAGGTCTTCGTGATGCACCTGTCGTACTCCCGCCGCACCTTTGTGATGACCTTCCCGGCGCAGAAGCAAGAGGCGTTCTTCCTGGGGCATGTACACGCCTTCGCGTTTTTCGGCGGAGTGCCTCACCGGCTCAGTTACGACAATCTCTCCACTGCTGTCAAGCCGCTCATCGAGGGACGCATTCGCGAGGAACAGCGCGCTTTTGTGGCCTTTCGCAGCCACTACCTGTTCGAGTCGCATTTTTGTACCCCGGCTTTTAACCATACTACGACGAAGTAGAGTGAAAGCCCACAGGTAGCCACCTCTTCATACGAAATGGTAGTTTGTACCACTCTCAGCGAGAAGCATCTTTGGTAACTCCATGTGGCAGAGTTACCAAAGTGGAATCACACGACGTTTCCCTTCAAGACTCCGGCTCTTGTTGAGGGGGAACAGCATTGCTCTCATCTGTATCAGGTGTCGGTAGATTCCCTTGAGCAGGTGGAGTCGATGAGGTTGGCACGTCGTTGTTTGGTAGCGGGGAAGGTGCAGCGGTGGACTGGGATGAACTGGCCGTTGGATCCTCATCAATGATGGCACCTTTCGCTTTACAGGCTTCTAACTGCACTTTGGTCAATCCTTTGACTTCGCGTAAGTCGGTTTTTTTAAAGATAGCACCTTCAAGGTTGGCCCCACTGAGATCGGCTTCGATGAGAATAGTGCCACGGAGATCGGCATAACTGAGATTGGCCTCGCCGAGTTTGGTCCTAATGAGATAGGCCCTAGTGAGTTTGGCTTCACTGAGATCGGCCCCGTTGAGATCGGCCCCGTTAAGATCGACCTCGCCGAGATCGGCCTTGCTGAGATCGGCCTTGCTGAGACAAGCCCCACGGAGGTAAGCTCTAGTGAACTTGGCCCCCCTGAGATTGGCCTCACTGAGATTGGCCCCCCCAAGTTTGACCCCTGTCATTAAGGTTTTGTTGAGATGGATTCGAACGAGCTTTGACACCCTGAGAAAATCTTTGAGATCGGCGACCCTGTTCCCGCTGACGTTGGGATCAACATCGGTCCCACTGAGATAGGCTCCCCTGAAATTAGCCTCACTGAGATTGGCCCTTCTGAGATCGGCCCCAAAGAGTAAAGTCTTGCTGAGATCGACGCCAGTGAGATCGACGCCAGCGAGATCGACGCCAGTGAGATCGGCCCCGCTGAGCTTGGCACCCTGGAGCTTGGCCCCGCTGAGATCGGTATTGCTGAGATCGACTCCACTGAGATCAGCCCTGGTAAGATCGGCCCCGCTGAGCTTGGCACCCTTGAGCTTAGCCCCGCTGAGATCGGTATTGCTGAGATCGACTCCACTGAGATCGGCCCTGCGGAGATTGGCCCCGCTGAGCTTCGCTCTGCTGAGATCGACGTTTCTCAGGGATGCTTGTGGCATCCACACCTGTTTCAGATTAGATCCAAGAAGGTATGCACTGTCGAGTTGAACGCCTGTGGCATCAAGAGACTGAGGACCATCTTGATTCTGACTTCGGGCAAGTGGACAGGCTTTCTTGAAGACCACAATCAGGGCTTGGCTGAGTGTGGTGAGTGGCAGGGGAGCTTCTGGATCTTCTGCTTGGCTGGAGGTTCTTGGAAGCCGCAAATTGGCAACTGCAAGATCAAAGGTCTGGGTATAAAACTGCTCGTAGCCTGGACGCAGGAAGGTTCGAAGGAGAATGGCCGCATTGATCTTGGCACCTTCCTTTTCGTCTCCTAACCCCGTCACGGCAGATTGGAAGCGCGCTTCCGCTTGTTTGTCCCGTTCGCTGCGTCGATCTGCGAGCCAGCGAAAGAAGCCAATGAGACCACCGACGACGACAATGAGCGTCGAGAGGAGAAGGGAGACATTCAAACGAAGCCATCCGAAGAAGTCTGGCTCATTCTGTACCTTGAGTTGCTGAACTTCCTGCGCCAGCTTATCTTTGTTCAATGCGGCCACTGTCGCATCTTCTGTCGGCGTTGCCTGCATCGTGACCGAAGCTTTCGTAGCCAATCCCGATGTTCCCTCATATACGCTCGCTGCTGACAGTGGGACCCACACTAGGAGCAGGATCATACCTGCAAGGACGATACCGGCTTTCCACAGATCACACTTTCGCCAGATCATAGACGTCGCCTCCACATTGCGGTGATCGAACATCCCGAAAAGAGCGTTCACGTCCTTCATGATATCATAGAAAACAGAGCAACAGGAAGGAAATGACCTATCTTTGGTAACTCTGCTCGACGGAGTTACCAAAGATGCGGTTTCATGCGATGTGAGGAACCAGATGGGAGCTTCTCGGAAGCGTCAGAACTCAGAAGAGGACTTGCATGGAGATCGCTTGCGAGGTATGCTTGGGGAAAGCAATGATCTGTCTGAATGAGGAGCGACCCATGAACTGCCCGCACTGTGCTTCAACGACAACCAAAGAACAGACCAAGCAAACATGGCTTTGCTATCGAACGGCCCGCTGCTCAGTGTGCCATTGTACCTTCAACGAGCGTACCGGAACCCCGTTCAATTTTCTGCAGGACCCGACCGATATCGTTCTGCTTGTGGTTCTCTGGCGCCTGCGCTACAAGTTGAGCCTGCGTGATCTGGCCGAGATGGTTCTGGAGCGAGGCTTTGTGTTCACTCGTGAAGCGGTGCGAGACTGAGAAGCCCGCTTGGCTCCGCTTCTTGCCGATCACCTGCGAGCCAAGCGACGAGGGCAAGCAGGACGCTCATGGGACGTGGATGAAACCTACATCCAAGTCAAGGGAAAATGGGCCTATCTGTATCGGGCCATCGATCGGGATGGTAAACTGGTTGATTCGATGCCGAGTCGAGAAGCGAGATATGGAAGCGGCCAAGCGTTTTGATCTGCGCAAGCCGCCGATGTGGTTGGTCACGCCCCAGAACGGGTGACAACTCATGGACATGACTCCTACCCGCGTGCGATCCGAGAGACGCTGGGCAGTGACGTGCTCCACCGGACCAACCGCTCTCTCAACAATCGACTGCAGCAAGATCACCGGGGGATCAAACAGCGCTACTATCCTATGCGTGGGTTCGGAAGCGTCGCCTCAGCCTCCCGCTTCTGCCGCGCTTTCGATGAAGTGCGCCAGTTCTTCCGGGTCCGGACCACGATGAAGCAACAGGTTTCTCTGGTGCAACAACCTGATCTGTTCCGTCAACGACTCGACGCCTTGAAGGCCATGATGCTGGTGGCCTAACATATAGAGGATGGCGGGCGAGAAGTTGCCCAACACTTTTTCTTGATTCCTTTGTTCTCAGTTCTGACGCATCCACGCTGCCGAACCGCATCCTCCCGCAACTGGAGGATCTTCGCGATTTCGGAGATGGAGAACCGTCCGACGACGGAGAGGAGCAACGGGACGCGCGGGGTTTCCGGCACGCTGGCCAGGGCGCGACCGACGGCTTCCCGTTCGGGAATGACGTCTGCCGGATCAACTGGCATCCTCGCCCCATAGCCTGCCGGCTGCACTGAGAAGGCCTGCTCCTGCATTCCATCCGCGCCCGGAGTTGGCCCCTCGTCGTCCTCGCGCCACACCTGCGAAAATGGCACCAGGCGGATCAGCACGTTCCGTCGGCGCTGCATGCGCACCACGTTGAGCGCGATCCGCATCAGCCATGTCCGAGCGTGAAACTGCGGGCCGGAGGCCTCGCGGGCTGCATCGATTGCTCTCAGGGCAGAGAGGAACGTCTCCTGGGTGAGGTCCTGACTCAGCTCCCAGTCGCCCGTCATTGCGTATATTGTATGAAACACGAGTTTTCCGTACTCGCGGATCAGGGACTCGACCGCTTCGGCTGCGGGTAGTGTCACCATGCGTTCCTCCCTCTGCGCGCGTTCAGGTTCCTTGTTGGACGGCATACCCGCTACCAGTAATAGGATGCACGAGCAGGACCACTGTGACAATCACGAAAAGAGCTAGCAGTCAGATGCTGGCGCCACAGGGCCCTGTGTGATGCATCGAACACTGCTGGCAAAAGAAGAAATAAACAAGAGGAAGAGGGGAAAGAGAGGCGCAACACAGACCTTCGATCACGCATCTTGATACTCCCTTCAAAAACAAATCTTCTTGATCTCTCCCTTGACCAGCAGTTGGAAGGCTTCGAGCGTCGCTGGTTCATCAGGAAACAAATAGAGTCTTCTGGTAGGGTCTTTCGCAATCTCAATAGTTGTGCTGGCTACTTGGGATATCTGTTCTAAAAATCAGGGCTTTTGTCAAAAATATCGGTGGTCAATAAGCTCTGAATTTGCTTTTTTCTAGAACAGATATCCCAAGTAGCCAGCACAGGTAGAAGTATGCGATGTAACGAAGGAAGTAGCCACGACAGGTACCGAACAGAATACCAGGTGCTTGCTGCAGAAGTTGCCAGGAGAGCATCGCCAGCCCATGATATAATGAAGGTGATGGTCTAATCCCGGTATGTGGATCAATGAGGTGCTCTATGGCAATGCAACCGGCGCGACAGTACATGGCATTTGAGCAGTACCTGCTGCTCGTCAACAACTCTGGCCGACGCTATGAATACTACGATGGTGAGGTACGCCTCATGGCGGGTGGCACATCCAATCATGCGACGATCGCACTCAACTGTGGTGTAGCGCTTGACCAGGCACTGGGCGATGACGCAGTCTGCCGCCCGTATGTCACTGACAAACTGGTACGGGTAGCCCAGACTAAGATACTGATACCCGATGTCGTTGTCTCCTGTGATACTGCTGATCATGGGGATTCCCAAATCATCGATTCGCCTGTGCTCGTCGTCGAGGTCCTCTCAAGATCAACGGAGATGACCGATCGCTTTGTGAAGTTGGCACTCTATCAGGCAAAAGAGAGCATCCAGGAAATCATCTTTATTAGCCAGATCATTCAGCGCGTCGAGGTCTTTTCTCGCTCTGCAACCGGCTGGATCTATCATCAATATGGGACGGGGCAAAGCTTTTTCCTGAAAAGCCTGGACATTGAGATCGAGGTACGCCAATTGTACCGGCGTTTATCTATTCCCGCGGCCGTTAAAGAGGTTGAGGAAGAGGATATATCGGAATCAGAGACTGGAAAGAATGAATGAGTACCTATCTTTCCAGAGCCATGTGTTCTCTCCTTCCGTTTATTGAGCAGGCTATGCCTATAAGAAAACAAACAAGTACTCTGATGTCGAGGACCGGACCGTAATGTCTGCCTGTCACGCTGGTCGTCTTGCGGATAATCCGACGCCCGTCGGTTCCGGTCTTGTCCCCTTCAAGCCAGGTGCCACCTGACTTCGTGCATGTCTCGCACCATCCCCCGACACCATCCCCTTTCTCTCGTGTTCGCGTGAGCCCGCCCGGCGAAGGAGCTCGTGGTGATCGCGGATCCGACCCCTTGGATTCCGCCATCGTTGCACAAGAGCAAAGTCTCTGCATTTCCGGGGTGAGATGCAGATGCATTCGCGCCCGCTGCCTGCATCTGCGTGAGCAGCATGCTCACCTCCACTGCTGACCGCACTGTGCAGCAGGTACGTGTCTCATGTCCTCTACAAGGAAGTAGTGCGCGCTGCTTGTCGTGGAACGGGTCTTCAAAGGAGCCAGCACACACTCAGCTCTCCTCTTTCTGCCTGAATCTATCCAATCGGAAGATCTCAAGGTTATATCGGCTTTTCCTGTGTTCAGCAAGATCGGCCATCATCTCCCCGACGACACTGACAAACTTGAACCCATGTCCAGAACAGGCTGATGCGAAGGAGATCTGGGGGTATTGGGGATGCAGATCGATAATAAAGTGACCATCCGGAGTGTTGGTAAACATACAGGTGTCAAGGCTCATCGTCGGACCGCTCCCAAGAGGAAAATAGCGGCTGGCAAAGGCATGCAACAGCTCTTCATCTTCGCGCGTTGGCTCGGTGAGCAAGGTATCTGGATCGCCCGTCTCCTGCAAGTGATGATATTTGCCCAACTTGAACCCCGGGATCCCAAAGACCGGAAACCCATAAAAGCGTCCCTCTGGGACTATTACATTGAACACCGGGAAGCGTTCCACGGCAAAGTACTCTGGTCTTTGGGGTTGAAACCAAGCCAGCACTTGCCGTTCCGGCACAGCCAAGGGCTTGAGGAAGGGGAGCAGATGTGCGTTCCAGGCTCCTGCTGTCAGGATCAAACTCTCGGCTTCATACGTCGCTCGGTCGGTCGTCACCCGCACCCCACCCGATGGCGTGGAGGTATACGCGAGTACCTGCTCGCGCCCATGAATGTCAGCCCTGAGTGCCACGGCAGCGTTCACGTAGGACACAACACATCGCTCGGGCAGCAAAAAACCACCCTGCGGTTGGTACACACCCATCACATCGGATGGAAACTGATAGCCTGGAAACCGCTTCGTGATTTGCTCACTGCTGAGCACTTCATGCGGCAGGTGATGCTCAAGGGCTGCTTGGAGTGCCCCTTGAAACACCCAACTTTCGGCTCGTCCGGCATCAATGGAACCGGTCATGTAGAGCAGTTTTTCCTCGACCCGCTGTTCTAGCTCATGCCACAACTCATACGCTCTCTTGAGGAGAGGGACGTAGGAGGGGTGTTCGTAATACGGCAAGCGGATAATGCGGGTGACCCCATGCGAGGAGCCTTTTGCGTGCGGGATGTCAAAGCGTTCCAGCCCAAGAACGCGCTGCCCCCGGCGAGCAAGCTGATAACAGGTGGCACTTCCCATGCCTCCTACCCCCACCACAATCGTCTGGTAGCGGTTGGCATCTCTCATAGTTCTTTCTCTCGTTGATAGCCTTCTTTCGCAGTTTTTCCTCTGGTCTGCTGGCACAGCAAGGCACGTTTTCAGATCTCGTCAGCAATCTTGAAGCGAAGCTCTTAGTATTATACTCTTTGAAATCCCTTCTGGTTCTTAGGCCTCGGCACTTGAGATGAATAGCTGTGCTGGCTACCGGTAGTTTGTTGACAGGGGAGAAAGAGTGATAGAATGAGAGCAGAGGAGGGTAAGAAACAGATGACCAAGCGCATCGAAGTAGCCCAAGCGCCAGCACCATTGGAAGCCTATATCAAGCACTTTGATCCATTGTTTGGTAGGAGCAATCAACGCGAAGGGTTGAGGCAGTATCTGGAAGGGTTATTGTTGCCAAGTGAGCGACACAAGTCGTTGACGGGACTAGTCAATACGGAGCCAGTGGGAGGAGCCCACCTCCCGCGAGCCCAAAAGTTGCAATGGTTTCTCTCGGAGTCGGACTGGGATGAGCGAGCCGTGCAGCAGCAGCGTCTTCGTTTGCTCTTAGAAGACCCCTCGACGGCACCGACCAAGGAGGGGGTGCTAGTGATCGATGAGACAGGGGATCGCAAAGATGGGCACAAGACGGCCCATGTGGGCCGACAATACCTGGCGAATCTGGGCAAAATCGACAATGGAGTGGTCTCGGTGACGAGCTTGTGGGCCGATGAGCGAGTCTACTACCCAGTGGATATTGTGCCCTACACGCCCGCTCACCATTTCGAGAAAGGCAAGGACGATCCCAGCTTTCGGACCAAACTGAAACTGGCTGTGGAACTGGTAAGTCGGGCGGTGCAAGCCCAGATCCCGTTTCGCGCCGTGGTGGCCGACTCGTTCTATGGGGAAGACTATGGGGTCAAGCAGGGGCTGCGAGCGCTTGGTGTGGGCTATGTGTTAGCGCTTAAGCCTTCACATAGCTGGTGGCATCCGATACGAGCGATCGGCTCGTTGCAGCAAGCGGCCCGGGCCGGGCGCTGGAAGAGCTCGGAGCGGCCAGGCAAATGGATCAAGGTCACCCGCACCTTCCGCGATGGGACGAGGGAGAACTGGTGGGCGTTGGAAGTCATTACTGGCCCTTATGGGCCCGAGAAGCCGCAGCGGGTGGTGATCGCCACGACTGATCCGCTCACCTTGCCAGACGTGACCACGTTCTACCTGGTCACCAATCTGCCGCTGCCGGGCTCGCCTCGAGCTGGGTCCAGCACCCTGGCGGCAGCCAGCCTAGAGGAAGTGGTGCGCCTCTATGGACTACGCATGTGGGTGGAACAGAGTTACAAACAGGTCAAACATGCCCTGGGCTGGTCGCAGTACCAGGTGAGGAGCGACCAGGCCATCCGGCGGCACTGGCAACTGGTCTGTTGTGCCTTTTCATTTTGTTGGTATCACACCAGTCATCTCGCCCAGAGCACCATGCAAGCCCAACCCCAAGCGTCTGAGGTGGAGGTTTCCCCTCCGCCACCCGCTCCTGACGCTGAGGCGGAAACGGGGAAAAAAAATCGGCACAGAAGCAGGAACACGGCCACACCTCTCCTGGCCAACAGCACTACGAGCGGTACGAGGCTGGCTGGAGCTCTGGATCATGCTCAGGCGCTATTGGAGCGGGTGGTCAGAGCAGCCCCCACCTCCTGTCTTGCAACGGCTGATCCACTGGCTTGAGGGTGGGCACGCCATTGCTCTCTACAGCTCGGCTTGATCCCTTGTCAACAAACTACCGCTACAACGGTTTTCATAAAGACTGAACCATGTGGCAAAATAAGAGCATGGGGTACTTCGGTGCTCCTATGGGATACGGTGGATAATTCAGCCAGTCTCTGTGAATGCATGTCGGGCTGGTTTTCTCCTCATCCGACCTCCCAGGCAGAATATCTCATCCTGTAGGCCCTGTTCTGGCAACAGAGGATACCCGTTCCATACACGTTCTCCTTGTGTCCTTAGAGAAGCGTGTTGTCAGGCTCTCAATGTGGTACACTCTAAACAGAACATTCGCTCAAGAATTACCCAAACCCGTACAATGACTAGTTCGCCATTCATGTGCGCCAAGCAATAGGGTCATGGACAAGCCAGACTCTCTCTTCCCTCCAGCGGCTTTCTACGCACAGAAGCGTGAAGCACGCTAGTACAGGCGAGAGAGGTGAAGATGTTTCTCCCTCACGTGCTTTTCCGGAACCGATGGCGGAAGCGAGCTAACGCACCAGCCTCACTCATTCCGCTTGTTGGCTGTCCTAATTTGCTGGTGTCGCAAGGTCATGGTAAAGTTCACGATCCCCGTCCGCAGTTGATGACTGCCGACCTCCAACAGATCGTTGTGGCCACCTCTTTGGATCGGGAAGAACGTCACCGAACCATTATGTGGGGCTGCTTGAACGAGTTGCTCGGCCATCGTAAAGGGCACGAGTTCATCCTGGGTCCCATGTCCGAGAAATATTGGGCACGCCACGGCAGCTATCTTACGCAGGTTGTCGAAGCGCTCTTTCACACACAGGCGCACGACTGCTTTCGGCACGTAGGGCATCATGGCCTTCGCCTGTTCAGGGATGTTCGTGAAGCCAGCGAAAGCCATAAGGCCAGCAGCATGCTTGCGCGAGGCCAGGTCAATGGCGACGGCTGCCCCAAGCGACATCCCCCCGATGATGATCTGCGTGGAGGGGATCTGCTGCATTTCGGTGAGGTAGTGGTAGGCTGCCTCTGCTGACTCGTAGCAGGCGCCTTCGCCTGCCTGGCCACTGCTGATGCCATAGCCGGGATATTCGGGGATGAGTACGTGGAGTCCAAGCCGCCGGAAGTACGCAAACTCATAGGAGCAGGTATGAAGGCGCGTTCCATTCCCATAGAAATAGAGCAGGTAGAATGGGTCGCTGGAAAGGGAGTCTCCAGTGGCTGAACCGAAGAGCAAGCCGATCTGATGACCGCTGTGTGTCGCGTACGGAATAAGGGATGAGCCAGGGTAGAGGTGCTCTAATGTCTTCGTGGTGCTCTTCATCAAGCTTCCAGGAAAGATGAGCATTGTTGTGATCAGTGATAGTCCAAGCATAGGTCAACCTCCGTTCTCCTCTTCCCGCGACGAGGATCTCTCTGATAGCCGTGGGTGTTGGTGTAGTATTTGCCATTACGAACGGGAGCCTCGCGCTCACCTTGTCACCTCTGACCAAGCCCAAACGTTGCTGGGATACTCTCAGCTAGAGGTAAGACCCAATGACGATTCCCATTCTATCACTTGGGTTCAGGTTTTGGGTTGATGTGCACGTGGTGTGAAGGCGCTCAACCTGCTCTACGAAAGGTATCCAAGACCTCACGCCTCCCTGAGCCAAGAGCTCTTCACTCTCACGAGGGCTGGATGAGTAGCGGAAAGACAGTCAGGAACAAGAGCTGATGATTGCGACAGGAAGCGATCTAGCCACATTGACCCCTTTGGACAACGAGAAAACGAAACCGGAACCTTGGTAGCCTCTCCATCTCTCAGGGTCGAGATGTCACAGAGGCTGCGAACCTGCCCTGCACGACCAACCTCTCTCAAACGATACGCTCCTAGGAGCATTCTTCTGATAACTTGGGTATATACTCTGATGGACGAATGAGTGGAAACGTGATATGTTGACTGGGAAGTGAAGGAGAGGACTTTCCTTCCACTCAGAAGTTGAAATAGAGCAGGGAGGATGAGACGATGCAGGAGCCACCCAAAGGAGCAGACCAGAAAGAACAACGCCCCCATGGTCGGAAGGAACTCAGCCGACAGGATCTTCCGAGCACAGCTGAGCATGTCTTTGGACTGCATGGCTTTCACGAGGCCTCTCTCCAGGCGATCGCCGTACGGGCAGCATTCTCCACTGCGCCCTCTATCGCTTCTTCGATAACCAGGAAGCGCTTTTCACCGGCGTTTTGGCACGACGCGGCGACGATCTACTGCAGGGATTGCGCAAACAAGGCTCTGGCAGGTTTTTCTAGAAAGTACCAAGAAGTATGCGCTCATTGCCTCTGACGAGCCCTGATGACCAGAATCACGTCTCATTTGCACGCACAGCCCCTTATCTGCGTGCCGCGCTGCTGCTTGGCAGTGGGGGAGGCTTTGCCCTCGCTAGTATCCTCACCCTTACACCGCTCTCTGGCATTCCTCTCGGCACGTGGTGGGCCGCACTGGTGCAGACGCACGGACACCTCCAGCTCTTTGGGTGGGCGGGCTTGTTTGTAGTAGGGGTAGCCCTCTACTTTTTGCCACGCCTGCGAGGAGCACCACTGGCATGGCCAGCACTCCTACCGTGGGTGTTAGGTGTGCTGATCTCAAGCCTGATTCTGCGCTTTCTCAGCCAACCACTGCTCGTCGTGACCGGATGGTTCCTCTGGGCTCTCCTGCTGGTACTCAGTGGCGTCCTGGAAGCACTCGCTCTCCCAGCCATCCTGCTCATGCTAGTGCACACCACCTTGCGCAGATCCGTGTCAACAAGCACTCTGGAGGGAATTCACTCCATTGCTCCCTTTATTTTGAGCGCCTTTGTGGGGCTTGCTCTAGCTGGCATCCTCAATCTCTTCAATTGTATGACAGCGCTTGCCAGCAATGGCCTGGTTCCAGCCATGGGAGACGAGGCGAATATCACCCTGGGTTTGTTCGGTTTTCTGGTTCCGGTGGCCTTGGCCATGTCCACGCGGATGCTGCCACTGTATGCACGCATCCAGCCCTTTCCCACTCAACTGGTAAGGGTGCTGGCGCTGGCATACTTTGCAGGGGTCATCTGCTGGCTGCTTGGCATCTTCTTTCCAGGCCTGCCAGCTGCATCTCTCAGTGCTCTGGCGTTCCTGTTCATTGGCATGGTGATGCTCATCTTTACAGGCTATTTCCTGCATCTGATGCGCCATCGAACGCAACTCCCACCACAGATCACTGCTCTTGCTCCCGACCCGGGAACGCTAGCGGAGCGTACGAGGCTTCATAGGCGTGAGGAACAGCGCAAGTACGGTCCGTATGTGGCATTGATCGGTAGCGCCTACCTGTGGGGAGTGCTCGGGGCACTGCTGCTGATCCTAGACGGTTTGACCTCGCTGCTGTTTGGGACACTGCCGATCACGCTCGATGCCATCCGGCACAGTTTCGCTGTCGGTTTTATTACCCTACTCATCTGCGGGATTGCCAGCCGTCTGGTCCCCGGCTTCTCCAGGAAAGCGATACGCTCACCCCGGCTGGTCATAGCGATATTGCTGCTGGGAAACCTTGCCGCGCTGTTGCGTGTCGGCCCACTCTTGTTTGCAGCTCTGTTCCCAGGTGCTCCGTTCTTCTTCGCGCTCTCCGGTCCAACCGGGCTGGCACTGGTCCTTTGCTTGACGGTGAATTTGTGGCCGGCTTTATAGACAGCCTCTCAATCAACTATACAGTCCAACTTGGAGTGATGTACGTGCCATCGTTGCTATATAAAACGCTCGAACCTGTGCTGGCTACTTCCTTCGAAAGTCCATGGAAGCTCTTCAATGTCAAGCATGTTCCTAGAACAGATATTCAAAGGAGCCAGCACACCAGTCAGATGGCTGAGATACTGCTCACAGAAGATTCTTGAGCTTGCCTTGTTCCTGTCTGTTACGGTACAGTTCTACTTGCAGAGCAGTGTAAACGACACCGTACAAAGGATGGGGAAAGAGAGATGGAACTCTTGGCATCGCAGCGACTTCAGCCAGCACCGACAGCTTGGACATGGCCTCAGAACGATCACACACCGATCGATATTACTCCCTATTACGTTTCCAAATACGCCAAAGGGGGACTCAGTTACTGGGTTGGAGCAGCGCGCTCTATCGGTCCAACTGCCCAGGATTGGCAACACCGGCGCAAAGCTCCCATTGTCTTTCTGCTCAAAGTCGGAAGCGATGCGATCCATGAACGGCTTTATTATACCATAGCCCGAAGGCTCAACCTGCCACAGCAACATGTCTTCTGGGCTATTACCCCACCGCATACCGATCTGGTGGCTGTCGCCATCCAATTTGAGCCAGAGGCCTTTTTTCCCAAGCGTATTGACGTTGTCGCCAAAACCGTCGTCTACCGCAGAAAAATCTATGCCGTTCCCAACGCAGAAGACTTCTGGCGTCATGAGGTCTTACACTACTATTGTGGAACGGGAGATATTCATCAAGCCATGGTCAAAGGAAGGGTACTGTTCGGCATCGACGCAGCAGACTGTAACTTTCACGCCCCCTTTCTGGAGCACTATTGGCAGGTGTATCTCGACCATTACCAGGCACACGAGTCCACACGTCTTCCCGTCATCTCTGACATGATGCAGCGCATTGCTCAGCATCCAGAATTGCCGAACCTAGTAGAACAAGAATTGAGAGATGCTCCTGGACCAGTGATGAAGCATCTTGCTCATCTGCCTTCTTCCTATGGGGACAATCTCCGACGGATGCATCTGGATCTGCTTGAGACACTGCAAAAAGCATCTCATGGATCGAATCCTCAGTGAGGAATCTAGTTCGGGCTGGAATAGCTACTGAGCACATCCGTTCGAAAAGCTTGCTTGACGTTGCAGGTACGCGAATTTCTGATCGCTTTTCTCCTCAGGTATTGCCACTTGCGATGGTGGAGCATGCCATCAGCTGGCGGTGAACATCTGTCGGGCTGATGGCCTACCCACAGGGCAAGACCCCATGAACGCGTTTCCAAAAAGGCAGCACAGGAGATCCAGGAGCGGGAAGGGATCGGCGACGTGAGAGACAGCCACGAACAGAGAGTGCAGATCCCTGTCCTTTCAAAGCTGAGGCTGACACGTGGAGCATCACCATCCCAGGAAACGGGTGCGCATCCTCAGAAACTGAGAACAAAGGCAAGCATGCTCTGGGGTGGATGGACGACACTGTCAACAGACCACAAAGAGCAGGCTCATGTTATGAAGGACCCGATCTAACACGTGCCTGTTAGCCGCAACGAGCAGCATGAACAAGCCGCCAGATGGTTTCACGTGAGATACCATAATCGGTTGCAACCTTGCGGTAGGACTCATGGTTTTCGACCTGTTGAAGAACAGTCGGCCACTCTTCGGGAGGTATGCCATACGGAATGTCCTTCGGCCCTGGTCGGCGCTGTGTCTCAATGACAAGAGGTGGTTGGACATTCTCACCTTGTGATATGATGTTTTGAAGCTTGCGGGAAAGAGGTGATGTGGGGATTTGGAAGAGGTAGAAAATTGGCGACAGCGTAGTCGTAGCCCGTCGGTTTCGGTGAAATTATTTATTGATTCTTCTAGTATTAACTTTAATGTTTGTTCGTTTCTGCACAGCACAAGACCCACTTCCACCTGAAGCTCTCTGGTAGATGAGCTACAGTATAGCACACTCAGAAGCCAGGACGGAAAAACAGGGAAAGGTTTACTGTTTTCGCTGAGCCAGACCATATCCACATGCAGACAAGGCGGCTATCCCAAACAGTACCGCACTTGTCGCAATTCCAGCTTGTAAGTTAAGTCGCTCGATGACCATACCACCTATGAGCGGCCCAAGAATTTGACCTATGGCAAAGACGGTGGTGAGCATACTGTAATTGACGGCGTAATCATCATCTGGAACCGCCTGCTTAAGCAACGCCGCGATTATGAGCGGGGGACCAAGAAAAGCTGACAGCCCCACGAGTGCAGCTCCGCTAGACTCCACAGCGAGTACGTTCGTCAAGACCGTGAGCGACCCACAAACGCCTAGTGCGAGCGGGAGAGCCAGGATGAAGCCGGTGGGATAACGATCGAGAACTCGCCCCCATATCACTGCGCTGATTGCACCAGCGATACCGATAGCGGCCCAGACAAATCCCGCATCTAGTGAGGGGACTCCTTGGCGCTCTAATAACGCTATCAAAAAGGTAAAGTAGATGATATAACCAGCGCCAAAGCTGAAAAAGGCCAATGTGAGCCCAAGCAAGCGCTGAGGCAGAAACAACGGACGCTGCCTTGTCCAGAACGTTCGCTGTTTGGGTACTTTTCCTGCTGTTTCCTGCCTCTGTTGATAACGAGGAATCATGCGCATAGAGGAACGGATGGTGACAAAAAAGCCAATTGCTGCGACAATTCCTGCCAGTCCCATCACAACCCAGACCAGCCTCCATCCTCCGTATAGTCCTCCACTGATGATGAGAGGAGCGATTACTCCCGAAAACACCAGGCCAAAAGCAGCTCCCATCCACATCAATCCCGATGCGAGTCCGCGCTCCTGGGGATATATACGCTCTAAAGTCAGGGTCAAAGTCAAAATGGTTGCAATGGCGGAAAAGAAGCCAATCTGCAATCGCCAGATGCTGAGCTGCCAGATTGTGAAACTTGATGCCGAGACAATCATGAGTAGATTCGTGGCAAACAAGGCGAGCAGGTTAAGCCTGGCACGATTTTGCGCGCGCGTCAGCAGAATGGGCACCACGAGCGTTCCAAGGAGATAGCCAGCAAAGTTCACGGTGGCGAGCGCACCTAAAACACTGAAAGAACTTCCCAGATCCAACTGTAATGCTGGTAACAGGAGACCATATGAAAGCCGCGAGAAGCCCAGGAGTGCCGCGAGAGCAAAGGCTGCCCATGCGATAAGCCAGCTTATCGCATGTTGATAGCTCTCTTGCCTGTTTTCGTGATCTACAAGATGCTGTTCAGAAGATTCTCTCAAGAGGTTGGACATGATTCTGACTCCTTTAATCGTTATTCGATAGTGTGCAGAGATTTCTTGCCAGAGCACCTGGCATTCTCACACACATCTGCTACTCGTTGTTGGAGGTAAGGCTGGTAGGGAGTAAGACGATAGGTTTGCCTTCTTTTATGAGCAGATCGTTCAGGAAAGGCTCCGGCGTAGATGAACTTGCGGATCGTTGTTGGGCTCATCTACAGTTCTCTCGCGATGGCGGCGATACTCTTTCCTTGTTGGTAATGGGCAGCCACCTCTTCATACCATGCTTGCGCTCTCAATGCGTATCCGCCGGTCGACTTCAAAAAGCATAACATGGGGGGCGTTAGCCAAACGTTTGGTAGCTCAAGATGAGAAGCCATTTTCAAGCGGTCTGCGGATGCTTCAGGTCCGATGCCCGTTAGTACAGTGTTATTTCAGGACAAAATGCAGACGAAGAGGTTGTGTTGCAAAAATAAAACTCATCAGATAAAATAGGATCAAAAGAATCGCTCAAGGAGAAGAGTATGTCACTCGTTATTCAAGGGGTCAACGTCTACCTGACAGATTGTGGGTCTGGCTCCCCTATTCTCTTCCTGCATGGTGCTCCTGACTCGGCTGAGATGTGGACTGGCGTGATAGAGCATCTGAAGGATCAACACCGTTGTTTCGCTCCTGATCTGCCGGGGTTTGGGCGTTCTCCTGCCCCGGCAGATTTCACCTGCTCTCTGGAGAACATGGCTCGTTTTCTCAATGAATTCATAGAAGAGGCTGCCATCCCCACACCACTCAACCTCGTCGTCGCAGACTTTGGGGCAACATATGGTCTGTCTTGGGCCGTGACCTATCCGCAAAAGGTAGGGCGCCTCGCCATTGTCGGCGGTTCCAACTTTAGTTCACGCTATCGCTGGCATGGAACTGCCCGCTTATTGCGGATACCGCTGCTCGGAGAAGTAGTGATGGCAACGGTGACCCTGTCTTTGCAAGAAAAGATGATGCGTCAAAATGCTCCGCTCGTGAGTCCAGAGTATGTCCGGGAGTCCTATGCCCTCTCGCTGGCAAAACCTGAGACACGTCGCATGATGCTGAAATTGTACCGCAGCGTCAATCCGAAGGACTTCGTTGGGAGGGAAGACCGTCTCCATAACCTGACAGCTCATGCCCCTACCCTTGTGCTCTGGGGAGACAAAGATCCCTTTATTGCACCAGAGTATGCAGAACAATTTGGGAGCGCACACGTTGAACATTTTCCTCAGAACGGTCACTGGCTTGCTATTGAGTCTCCAAGGATCGTTGCACAACGACTAGCTACATTCTTTGCTTGAAACAACATGATGAGGTGATGCAGGTGTTAGGCTCAGTTCACTTTAGCAGGAAGTTCCTTTCAAGCACGCCAAAAGCGCGGTGGTATGCGGAACGCAATTTCCTGAGGTAGGTATGGCTTGTCTCATGAAACTGCGTTTTCTGCCATGAGTTCGGACTTGCTTCTCCCAAGCCTGCTGGCTATTTTCTAAACAAATGTTCTTTCGCCTCGACGTCTCTTCCCTGCGCTAGCTCTCGTGTCTCTTGTACTGGCTACTTGGGATATGCGTTCTACTCTCAGGCAAGAAATCGTTGAAGAGAAATGTATCGCCATCTCTTCATTGGGGAGATGGCAAAGAAAACGAACGGATACAGCCATCTTCGACGCTCCATTTTCCAACGGATATCCCACGTAGCCAGCACAGGGCATGAACCGGTCACTTGGGTTCACTCCAAGTCCTGTACCATCTCTGCTCTTTCAAGCTCAAAGAGTCGCAGAGGCCGATGGAACAACTGACCCAGGATAACTGGAGGGATATGGTACAATACGGCAGACCCCTGAAAGAGGAAGGAGTGAAGCTCGGCGTGTTAACTGCTACACTGGTCTGGGACGCTCTCCTGACCATTCCTGAAGGAGAGGAACCATGACCGATCGCTACTTACCGGTGCCGGTGTGGAACAACCGCGTCGGCCACTGGGAGCCCATCGATTTCCGGCATGGGCAGCGCGTTGCAGCGTGGCCAGACGGATCGGATCTCGCCCGGCTGCCGCTGCCGGACTATCACGATGGGGATCGCGTGCAATTTGTGCGTGACGAGACGTGCGCGCGCGAGGGAGTGGTGCGGATGGTGCTGCTGCGTGGCGGCACATACGGCCCCTTGGACCAGGTTGAAGAGCTCATCGAACAGTGGTATTGCAGCACAGAGAGTATGCGCTATATCGTGACGGCACGAGGACATGACCACACGATCCGTCCATGCAATATCCTCGGGCGCTTCGTCTCGCCGCATCGGCTTTGAACGGGAAGACACGAGGAGAGGATGTCAAGCATCAACTGAACACCATTTCTCTTGCCAACAGGCCACTGTGCTCGGAGAAGAGTTTCTTGGATGCCTTTCACACATACAGGAGAAGAGATCGAAACGTCTCTGTTCTAGCGTGCCGGGCAACGAGCAGCAGAGAAGAGTGAGTGAGAGTGTTGCTTAGCTTCGGCTCCTGGAAGGAGCGGAGCATGAAGACCTTTGAAGAATTGAAAGCGGTGTTGACACAGGAACTGCTCGAGCTGGAGCGACTCACGGGGATCTGGCCGAGTACTATCGAAAAGCGCCATGTCAAAGAGCAAGCGATCGGTCGGCTCTGCTACCTGGCCGAAGAAGACCTGAGTCCGCTTGAACTGAACACACTGAAACGGGCACTGGGCATGAACGACACGAAGTGGCGAACCTTCAAGGCCAAATTTATTGAGGGGAGTTCCCCTGAAGGTCTGGTGTAGGGCCTGTTCAGGTGGTGTGTGCATCACTGGTCGACGCAATGTGAGAGGGCCGAGTAAGGGTTTTTCCCTTTGCGGATTTTGCAAGGACGAAGGAGGACCATCCTGTGGAATTTGCCAGGCTTGCGCACACCTTTGAGGAACTGGAGCGCACCAACTCCCGCTTGGCGTTGATTGAACTCTTAACCGAGCCGTTTCGCCTGGTCGAAGGACCAGAGGAAATCAAACGCATCTGCTACCTGGTCCAGGGGAGGGTGGCACCCTTCTTTGAGGCGTTGGAGATGGGGATGGCGGAGAAGACCGTGGCCCGGTCCATTGCCCTCGCTGCTCACACCACGCGTCGACGAGGTGTTTCTTGGTCTGAGAGCCATCGCGCAGACGGCAGGCAAAGGGGCGATCGAACAAAAGATTGCGAGGCTGGCTGACTTGCTCACACAAGTAGATGGGGTATCAGCCAAATATGTGGTGCGTATCCTTGTGCTGGCTACGTGGCACATCCGTTCGAAAAACTGGTCGTTTTCTAAAAACGGATATGCCACGTAGCCAGCACACGTTCCTACCTTTTGGCCGCGTCCCGCCCAGGTCCGAGCTTGCCAGCTCCTCCTGGAAAGCCCACGGCAGGCTCGTGTTGGTCGTCCACGAAGAGGAGAGTTCACGTGTCACGAGATGCGGGAACACGTGGTGTCCCGGGCAATGGGAAACCACCCCGCTTCTGCCTGGAGTGCCGGTGAAGTGCCTGGGCCAACCCACGATCGGTCCTGCTTTCCGCCTTCTCCCGTCCCTTGTCCAGGTGCTTCCCGTTGTTGGACCGCCCTCCTGTGCTAGGCTTGTGGTGTGCCGAGGAGACCAGCAGCGCACAGTGGACCATCGGCCTCCCTTCCCTGCACCTGCTGACTCGGCGCAGGGAAGAGGCAAGGAAAGGTTGATGGGCTTGTGGGGACCACACGCATCCGCCAACTCTCTTGCTGCCAGGACCGCATCGGGCCTCTGTCGGAGGAACAGGACCTGTCCCGTTACGCTTCTTGCCGTCCACGCGGCTTCTGCACATGAAGCATAAGGCGACGGATGGTTTCCTGCGAGACCCCATACGCGGCTGCCACGGTACGGAGAGGTTCTTTCTTCTCCATCACGCGATGAAGGACCATCGGCCAGTGGGAAGGGGGAATGCCATATGCCGGGTGTTTTGGTCCTGGTCGCCGTTTGCCACCCATCGGAGGAGGGTTGGCCTCATGGGTTTCATCGTGAGCGAGCAAGTCTTGCACCTTGAGATACAGTTTCCCAGACGGGGCCAGGAAGAGGCAAAAAATTGGTGACAGAGGACTCGAAACCCGTCGGTTCCGGTCGGTTCCGCGAGCAGACCCGGGATGCAGAAGCCGTCCCGGGTCTGTTTCTTGCTCTTCTCCTCCAGCATCTGCCCACGTCTGTATGGTTTTCCGTCATCGAGACCGCTAAGTTTACTCTCCATCGTGTCCGAGCAAGCAAACAAACATTTTCTTCATCTTTTTCAGAGAATTTGTATTTACAAAGTTATTTACCGTATTAAGTCTCACATCTTTAACACGTTTATAAATCTAAATTAACTATATATTACTACAATAGCACTTATTATTTATTTCTCATTGATTTCACCTCTTTTGCTGCTTTCATCACTCTATCTGGAAGGAAAAAGAAAACACTCCACTCTTCTCACATCTTACTCATTCTCTCACTGTGTTTCCCTTTCGATCTTCTCCTCTCTGCTTCCCTTTGTCTTGCTCTGCCTTGAACCGCTCTGCTATGCTGGAAACTGAGCCGCTCTCTTGCTCTACTTCCTTGTAGCGTTGATCTTCATCGTCCGTCATACCACGTCAATTCTTGAGAGGATATCCACGATGGAAGCTCAATGGGTCGCCAAACGTGCCACTCTTCGCCACCTGGCAAGTCTTCATCCCGAGTGGACGCGCCCTCAGCTCGCAGCCGCTGTTGGCTGCTCGGTCAGCTTTGTCAAAAAATGGCTCAAACGTTTTCGCCAAACGGCTCCTGATGATCTCCAGGTTCTCTTTTCTCGCTCTCGTGCTCGTCATACTCCACCTGTTCCTCCTGATCTGCGCCTGATTCAGCGCATTCTTGAGATCCGCACCTCGCCCCCTGAGAATCTGCAGCGTACTCCTGGACCACGCGCCATTCTCTATTATTTGCATCGTGACCCTGATCTTCAAACGCAAGGCATTTCCCCGCCACGCTCAACCCGTACCATCTGGAAAATCCTGCGAACGCTTGGATACATCCTCGATCCACCTGAGCGCACGCACAAGCCCTCGGAGCCACGTGAGCCGTTGCAAGAGGTCCAGATGGATTTTAAAGATGCGACTACGGTTCCCGCTGATCCCGAGGGCAAACGGCAGCATGTCGTCGAGGTCCTCAATTTCGTCGATGCAGGCACCTCTATCTTGCTCAACGCTCAACCCCATGATGATTTTCATGCTGAGACCGCTCTGGAAGCCGTTGTTGCCTTCTTGCGCCAATACGGCTTACCTCCGACCTTGACCTTTGATCGCGATCCACGCTGGGTCGGTAGCTCCAGTGGACGCGATTTCCCCTCGGCTCTGCGGCGATTTCTCCTGTGCCTGGGGATTGAGCCCAATATCTGTCCACCACAGCGTCCAGATACAAACGCTTTTGTGGAAAGATATCACCGAAGTTATAACCAGGAGTGCTTACAGATCCATCGGCCAGGCACGCTGCAAGAGGTCCGTGAAGTCACCGAACGTTTTGTCCAGCATTACAACCAGGAGCGACCGCATCAAGGCCGCTCCTGGAAGAATCAACCGCCTCGTGTCGCCCATCCGACCTTGCCGGTCCTTCCTCCTGTGCCTGAAATGGTCGATCCTGACCGCTGGCTTCAGACCATTCATGGGCAGGCATTTCCCCGCCGTATCGGCTCCGATGGCTGCGTGGATGTCGACCTGGAGCCGTATTACATCAAACAAGCGCTCGCAGGTCAGCACGTGGTTCTCTTCGTCAATGCGCACGAGAAGCTCTTCGAGATCTGCCACGAAAACGTGCTCATCAAGCAGGTTCCCATCAAAGGGCTGTATGGGCAAGAACTGCCCTTTGATCGCTCTGTGACCCTGATCACGCAGGAGGCTCGTTCAGAACAACGACGAAAGCCTGCCATCAGACGCTCGTTCCACCAACTTCGCTTATGGGCTTAAGCAAGCAGAGAACCGCGTGATCTCTCTGATACCACCCCCCTGGTCGTGGCATGCCTCCTTGTGCTCACGTTCCTCGATGTTGTGCCATACATGAATATATCCCCTGTTTGACAGGAGAGGGGAAAGCCAGGTGAGACCTCACTGCTTGATTCTGCTCCACCTCCACCAATACTGTTTGTTTACTCGGACACGATGTGGAGTAAACTCAGCGGTCTCGATGATGGAAAACCATACACACGTCCGTTTCTCTCCTCTGCACAGAGGTCAACTCCAGGCACCCCTGTTTCAGCAGTGGGAACGTCATCTTTCCCATCAGGGACGACTCGATGAACTCTTCCTTCTGTTCTCAGACTCCAACAAAGCGGGAGAGGATCATCTTGCCTATACCTGGTTCCCCTGTCATCAATACGACGCGAGCAGACCCATCCATGGCCACATCATAGACATCCATGACAAGCATCACCTCACGTAGCCTTCCAACAAGTGGCAAGATGGACGAGGAAGAGGACAGAGATGTCACTGTATTGGCTTTCTGTGCTCGCGTCGCTTCAGATCTCATTGTCATGTCTCGTACTCCCTTGTGTTAACGTCAAGAGGATAGGCGCTGAGGCCTTCTTTAAGTACGACCAGATATCCACTTTTCGGGTGATCAATTACTACAGGCCTTATAGGGCTAGAAGTAGCGAAGCTGTCAGATACCGCAGAGTGGCTGAAAGACAGGCCGATACTTCTCCTCTAGAGGTAATCCTTCTTTCCCATAGCTTCTTGGCGCTTGAGTCGGCAGGAGATGGAATCGGCATGATGGAGGAGCCGCTCGATGATGTTGCGCCGCAAACGATAGATCTCTTGGACATGGCTCCACTCCTGTGGATAGTGATGCACAATCTCTCTGGGACCCAGCCTACAGTGGTAGAGCAGGGAGGCCAGTCGCTGCTCACGGGCGCTGGGCAGCAGAGTTTGGAGGATCTCCCAAATCTCGGTGCTGTCCATCTGGTCTTCCCCGCCTGGCTTACCTGCCTGGTCGAACACAGGCCTCAAGGCTTCTCTTGGCAGAGAAAGGGTCCGCAGTGTGTCCAGGATGGCCCCATTCAGACTCGCTCGCAAGTACGCCTGCATCCCGGCTGGCGTCTCGCATGCCATCTGCGCCTGGACAGCGGCCTGCCGGAATCGCTCAAAGGTCTGAGCCACCAAGTCCTTTTCGCACGGCCCTCGACACGCAGCCTCTCGACTTGGATGCTCATGCAGCCAGGTCAGGACGGTCTCCTCCAGGCACTGTTGGAACCCTGCCCAGGCCTGCTGATCGCTGTGTGCAATCGCACGGCGCAAGAGCTCCAGGCTAGACATCTCGACCGTCTCGTCTCCATCACTTCTCACGTTGATGCTCCTTGTGTTCCAACTGGTGCAACGCCCCTTCTCCAGGATGATCAGGGGTCTCTTCCCCCGAACCCTCATACCACTGTGGCAAGCTCCACCGCTTGCATGGCCGCTGCAGAGTCTGGCTCACGCAGCTGATCGGCGATGTACTCGGCGTAGACGATGTGCGCGGTGCGATCAAGGACAAAGACGGCCCGCGCGAGCTGTCGCCACTCGCTTCCGCCACACGCCATCCTGCTGACCGAACGGCTCACTGCGATGAGCCGAGAGGGCCTGGTGCAACATGCCCGTGCTCTCCTGCCAGCGTGCTTGCATTTGCGGCGGGTCCATCCTCACCGTATAGATGCACGCATCTGCTGGCCACATGACCGGAAGCGTCTCCCACTGCTTGATCACCTGGTGGCAACCAGGCTCCCCAAGGGTGTTCACCAGTGCTCTGCAGACCTACAAGTCCTGTTGAGTCAGAGAGGCGAGATCGTGCGCACAGCTCTCACCAACGAGAACTTCTGCTCACAGTGTAATTGGCGCAAGGCCAGGACACATCCCTAGAAGAAGGGATTGTGATAAGGTATCTTTGGCAGTTCGAGAGAAAGGATGCAGCAGGCATCTCCCTACGTTACACACGACATCCTGGCTCTCTGTTCTGGCCTTCAGCAGCTTTCAAGCTGGTTCTGCCCAATGGGTTCCGCCATCGTCGTGGCTCGTGCCTCCATCATACTGCGGCAGGCGTTCATGCCACAAGCGGGGAGGTCGGGGATGTCTGCCAAACTAGCGTACCATTGGATCTGCTGGGCTTTCCCAGATGGCATGAACCTTAAGGGAGGAACCGTTCATGCACAACGTGCGGTGCGTTTCGCTCCCACGAGAGGCAAAACGATGAGATCTCCCAATGGGTGTTGACCCTGCATCAGAGCCCCTCTTCAGTGGAAGCAAATGACGAACCCGAGCGGAGGAGCAACAGACTTAAGAGTTGACACGTTCCTGCAGGTGGTGTTCGATGGCATAGCGGGTGGCCGCATGGCGCGAGGATACCCCGATCTTGCCATAAATGGCCTTCAGGTGACTGTTGACCGTATGAGGACTAATCACCAGCTGTTCAGCCACCTGGGCATCAGTGAGCCCCTGGGCCACCAGGCGCAGCACCTCCACCTCGCGGGTTGTCAGTCCTTCAGGATAGGTGGGGAACGATTTTGCTGGTGGAGCTGGTCGCGTCTCTAAAGGGATTATCGTCGGTCCCCGTGTGACAAGCACTTGTTCTAGCGTCATGCTGCGTCCCTCGGCCCAATCGATAGCAAAGGCCTTCTCACCCAGTTGCGCTCGTACACGCTCCACAGTGCGTTCATAGGCAGTGCGCTCGACCGGCAAGATGGGTACACCCATGCTTTCTCGCCGGGCCTCTGCTGCACCCCAGAGCCGCGCCGCCCATACGGGCTCTCCCTGTGCTGCTACCACGCTCGCCAAGCCTTCTAGGTAGAACGTGCTGTTCAGCTTGTCGCCTATCTCCCTCGCTACAGATAGGCTCTCCTCGAACAAAGCACGTGCCGCCGTGTAGTCATCTTGGACAGCGACCGTCCGTCCTAAAAGGGAGAGCGATTGGGCAATATTCTGTCGATCTCCCACCTCCCTAGAGAGCAGCAAGCTCTCCTCCGCTAATGCACGCGCTGTGAAGGCGTCATCCTGACTGAGGGCTATATGCCCTGAGAGGTGGCAACAGTCAGCAATCCCCCGCTTGTCGCCCACCTCTCTGGAGAGAACAAGGCTTTCCCTGACCAGAGAGCGTACTGTTGCAAGGGGGCCCTGAGAAACAAAAATTATCCAGGCCAACTGGAGGAGCACATCAGAAATGCCCACCTTGTTCCCCAGTTCTCTCTGTATGGCCAAACTCTCCTCGCACAAGGCACGCCCTCTGGTGTACTCGCCCTGGCGGCTCTCTATCATTGCCAAGTTTTCGAGCGAGAAGGCGATCTCCTTCTTGTCACCCACCCCCTTCCAGAGAGCCAAGGCCTCTTCGAACAACGAGCGTGCCGCGACAAGGTTGCCCTTCGTCCTAGCCACCCTGCCCAAAATATGTAGGGAGAAAGCCACACCTGCTCGGTCTTGAAGTTCTCGGTACAACGTCAGGCTCTCCTCCAACAGTGCTTCTGCCCGGCCGTCGTCGCCCTGGAAATGAGCCAATTGAGCAGCAGCGAAAAGTGCTTTCGCCCGCACGGGCGATGCGACTTCCTTGCTTCCCGTCAGTGCCTGCTCCAAGAAGGTCCGCCCTTCACTGAAATGACCACGCACTTGCCAGAACCACTGCAGCGCTCCGGCTAACCGCAAGGCCATCTCCCTGCCATCCCCTGTGCCCTGCTCGGCTTCGCCTCGTTCGAGCAACCAGCGCAGGGCGACTCGCAGGTTGTCATGCTCCCGCTCCAACCGCTCCAACCACACGGCCTGCTGCGGACCATCTAGTTCGGGCTCGGCTTGCTCCGAAAGTCGCAGATAGTATGCCGCATGCACCTGCCTGATTGCCTCCATCTCTCCGCTCGTTGCGAGAGCCTCCAACCCATACTCGCGGATCGTCTCTAGCATGAGGAGGCGTGGCTCCTCTCCCTCTGACTCGGTCTGTTGCAGCAAGCTCTTGTCAAGGAGGGAAGTCACTCCTTCGAACACCTGTGCTGCTCCATTATCAAGAGCCGCACCGATCGCCTCTATTGCCTCCAAGGTACAACCACCGACAAAGAGCGCGAGTCGCCGCAAGAGCCGCTGCTCCTGGGCATCTAACAGATGATAGCTCCATTCGATGGTGTTGCGCAGCGTCTGTTGCCGTGCTGGCACATCTCGTGCCCCACTCGTCAAGAGCTCGAGCCGATGGCCGAGTCGGGCCAGCAGCGCCTGCGCTGGCAGGAGTTTGATGCGGGCTGCTGCTAACTCAATCGCCAGCGGTAACCCATCCAGGCGCACACAGATTTCCGCGACGGCTCTCGCGTTCGCATTGGTCACCTGGAACTCGGGCTTGACCGCCTGGGCCCGCTCAGTGAACAGCGTCACCGCCGCGTAGTGCGCAAGTTCTGCTGGGGCTGGCAGGTGGAGAGGATCAGGCAGGGCCAGGGGTGGCACACCAAACTCGCGCTCGGCTCGCACATGCAGCACCTCCCGGCTCGTCACGAGCAGCTTGAGCTTCGGGCAGGCGGCCAGCAGGTCGACGAGCTGGGGGGCTGCACGCACGACCTGTTCAAAGTTGTCGAGCACCAACAGCAACTGCTTCCCTTGCAGTTCTCCCTTCAGGTGGTCCAGCAGCGGTTGACCAGCGACTTCATGGAGGCCGAGCGTCTGGGCGATCGTGGGGAGGACGAACGCGGGATCGCTGATAGGTGCCAAGTTCACAAAGTACACCCCATCAGTGAACGGGTCGCAGAGTTCCGCTGCCACTTGTAAGCTCAGGCGGGTTTTCCCGCTGCCGCCGGGTCCTGTCAGGGTCAGGAGGCGCACATGCTCACGTTGCAGGAGGGTCTCAACAGCTGCGACTTCCTGCTCTCGCCCGATGAGCGGGGTCAATTGGACCGGCAGGTTGTTCAAGCAGATATCAAGGGTCTTGAGTGGGGGAAAATCGGCGGGGAGGTCCACGATGACCAGCTGGTACAGGCGGCTTGGACGTTGTAAGTCCTTGAGACGATGCTCCCCCAAGTCTCGCAGGCGTACTCCCTCCGGCAGCTCGTCTTGCACCAGGTCCCGCGTCGTTTGAGAGAGCAACACCTGTCCGCCGTGCCCGGCGCTCATCAGCCGTGCAGTGTAGTGCACATCAAGGCCGACATAGCCGTCTGAGGTGAGAGACGGTTCGCCTGTATGTATCCCCATGCGCACCCGCACCACCACCCCTTCGGGCCAGGGATAACTCGCAAGGGACCGTTGGGCGTCTACTGCAGCCCAGACGGCATCGCTGGCGCGGGCAAAGGCTACGAAGAAGCTATCTCCTTGCCCATCGACTTCCTGACCCTGAGACGCCAAGAAGCCACGACGAAGCAGGCGTTGACATTCTGCCAGCACGAGGGCGTAGCGATCGCCCAGCTGCTGGAGCAGGTGGGTGGACCCTTCGATATCGGTGAAGAGCAGGGTGACGGTTCCCGTCGGAAGTTCACACATGCAGCGCCTCCTGACACGGGATGCGCAAGGCATCCCAGACATGGCTGGACCACAGGTCTCTCCGATGGCTTTGCCCGTCTCTGCACTATTATACCTCATGGTTCGGGAGCGGGAGGTGAGAAGCCTTCTTCTTCTCACGACTCCCGATCGACATGCAACGTGGATGGATGGTGCAAGCCCTTGAGAGGGTGAACCGCTTGTCCCGCCATGCGACAATCCGATCGGTCACGCCGAAGGTGAGTGGCTTGAAACCGTGGTTGAGGGTTCCATTTTCGGGGAGTGGCACAAGTGAGAAGGAGATGGGAGCCTGTGGGGACCAATTCGAGAGGACCAAGAGGAGCCTTCAAGGATGACAATTCCCCTTCAGTGTGCCCACGGCGGAAGCGGGGCGAGGGGAGCGCGACGGGCATGCCCCAATGGCAAACAGCAAGAGCGCTGTCATGCCTATGGGCGTCGCAGCCGTGAAAACCCTCCCCCAATGCCTCTCAACAAGCGCGTCACGAAGACATGCTGCCTGCCTCTCACGAACGCAAGCCTCTTGCGTGGCCTCACGCGCACGGATCGCGGGTCTCGCGTATCACGGTATCTCCTTGGATCACAAAAAAGGAGCTGAGCTTCCTCCCTGACAGACAACCCTCCTCGCCCCGGATGCGAAGGATGCCACTTCCACGATGCTGGAACTGGACGACTTGTGGTCGTTTGTGCGAAACCTTGCCCACGA